>OGKH01000269.1_pt1 | contig 43363 bp, 55 predicted proteins | sample 1572421 | NCBI WGS metagenome assembly OGKH01 (sample SAMEA2582084, study PRJEB24529) | metagenome | biome: Human gut stool | place: China | collected 2011
GGTGGATTAAGTGGCACAACGTAGAATGTTCTCACAACGTATTGTTGAAAGTGCAAGGTTTCTTAAAATGCCTCCATCAACTCAATGCCTCTACTTCCATTTAGGAATCCATGCTGATGATGACGGAGTTGTTGAAGGTTACAATGTTATGAAACAAACTGGCTCTACTGAAGATGACTTAAAGATCCTTGCAGCCAAAGGTCTTATCACTGTTCTCAATTCCGATCTTGTTACTTATATAAATGACTGGAAAGAAAATAATCGTATTCGTTCTGATAGGAAAGTTGATTCAATTTATCGGGACTTGCTTATAAGAATGCTACCTGATATTGAACTTCAACAATCAAAAGCAAGGGCTGATACTGGTAAAAAGACTGGCATTAAAGCAATCGAAGGTAATGGACGTCCAGTGGACAACCAATGGACGTCAAATGGACCGCATAGGTTAGGTAAGGATAGGTTAGGTAAGGATAGTATAAATAATATAGTCGATTCTTCCGAATCTCCGACACAAATATATGAGTCAGAATTTGAACAATTATGGTCAATGTATCCTAAGAAACAAGGTAAAAAGGCTGCTCTTAGACACTATAAGACGTGGAGAAAGCGTAGCAAGGATAACACTTTTGAAGCAATGAAAGAAAAACTAGAGCGTTATCTTAAGTTTCTTAAAATTAAACAAACACCGCTAGAGTACACACTTAATGGATCTACCTGGTTTAATGGCCGATTTGATGATGAACTGGATATGACACCTGTTAAACCTAGATATAATCAGCAAGCTAAGCCAGTTCGAAGGGCTACAAACTGGGATAAGGTTCAGCAACAACAGTCGCAGACAGTACCGCAAATGACGCAAGAAGAACGTAACGCAATTTTTAGAGAGTACGGGAGGTAACCACCATGCAAAATAGACTAAAGAAATTGAGATTGGAAAAGAGATTAACTCTTGCCGATGTACAAGTCAAAACCGACATTGACTTTAAAACTTTAGAAAATTTCGAAAAAGGATTGGAAAATGGAATACCTAACTCTTTAGCAATTTGGCAAAAGTTAGCTAACTTTTTAGAAGTTCCAGTTGAGTACCTAATGGGCTGGACGGATAACAGCGCAACCATAACTATAAATGATTTAAATCCAGCTGAAGAAGATGCTTACGAGCGTATCACGGACATGCTTAATGAAGATTATCCAGACAGCAGCATATCTCAATCCAAGATTGGCAAGTTATTAATTGACGCAAGTTTTGATGAGGAGTAATGATGAACGGAAATTTATCAGCTGAATGGTGGGTAGCATTTATACTAATCAACTTATATTACGGTCTGAATGTTGATCCAAAACATGACAGAATGATAGCTATTTATTCATTAGTGGGACTAACCATTATCAACGTAGTTCTATTATTTTTAAGATTTGTGTAAAGGAGAAAAAAGTGAAAGTTGCATCTGATGTATTAGGCGATTTAAAGATTGCCTATGTAGATAAAAGCATTGTAAAGAAACTAGACGAGCATAAGCCGTTAGAAGATTTAGACGCCTTAAATCTTATCGGGGGGGTATTTTCAGCAGGCTATCAGGCTAAGCGAAAGAAGCTATCACTTGCTGATCCTTTCCACGATTATCATGCTGAAGAGAAGAAGGAACCAGTACAAGAGTCTTATAGCAAGTTAACCAGTAAGAAGTTAGCTGATGCTTTGAATGAAGAGTATGCCAGAATTCAACTAATGGGTAAGTCAGCATGGAGCAACCCAGATTTTCAAAAGTTAATGATGGAAGTAGCTACTAGATGGGTAGAAGCTAACAAGCGTAAAAGAGTTAAATTGGAGTTTTAACTATGAGAAAACAAGATAAATTACGAAAGAAACAGGCCAAAATGAATATCAAAAAGTGTCAGAGAAAGTATAGGAAAGCAGTACAACGTGCGATTGCAAGTGGTACAGCAAGTACATATTTGAATTTAGGAATTCTATACGTTGGTCTTCGTTCAAGTGTCGAATTAGATGTTGAAATCCTTAGATTCATAGCTAGGAGCTACAAGAGTGAAAAAAATTAGTATTGAAAAAGCAATTAATGATATTAGAAAGTTCTATAAAGAGATAGATACGTTAAATCGTGAGAAAGATGACTTCGAAGTGATTTTACCTTTAGAAAATAATCAAGGAATTATTTTTGAAGTTGGACCAGATGATGATGGAGAAAGAACTGTTAATATTACGGTTTCAAGGAAGGTATACCTTATGCCTAAGCTTAAAGATACAGTATTAGATTGATTACTTGAAGAGAGCTAATATGTCAGATTTGCTAAATATTTATGAATATAATCAAGCTTCAGAAGTTGTTGAAATGCTGAGTTTCAATATTATAGGACCAAGAATTGGAATCAAAGTTATCACTTCTGAAAATTCAATTAATATATTTTTATTTAAAGTTAATGGCTACTATGTTTTACCAGGCAAAATAGACGAAGTTAAGTATTTAGGGAATGGAGATTGGAAGATTAAGGAACGGAGTTGGAGCTAGTCACTATGAAGCTAGAATTTACAGTTGATGGTAAACCAATAGGAAAGGCAAGACCGAGAGTTACGAAAAGAGCAACTTATACCCCAGCTACGACAACACGCTATGAAGACTTGGTAAGATACTCAGCTCTTCATAACTTAAAAGAAGATTTTGGAGAAAATGAACCATTGAAAGTAGAAGTAGTAGCTTTCTTTGAAGTTCCTAAAAGCTATTCACGGGATAAAAAAACAGACTGTTTGGCAGGCTGGGAGTTGCCTACTAAAAAGCCTGATGCTGACAATATCGGCAAAATCGTTATGGATGGGATGAATCCGAAAATGAAGCGGAACAAGGTAGTTCATAAAATGATGCAAGTAGTTAGAGGCGTATACCATGATGACAAACAAGTAACAACTCTTTTAGTTAAGAAAAGATATTCAGAGTATCCACGAGTAGAAGTAACAGTAGAAAGAGATGAGGGTAAGTAAATGAGCAAAAAAATTAGTGTTAGATGAATGCATATGTTGGAAATGTGGGTATTCATATAAGTTGGAATATAAAAATACAATAATTCCAAAAGACATTTGTCCCAACTGCGGAGCTGATCTAAGATATTTAGATTTTAGTTTGAAGCTGATAGATATTCAGGAGATAAATAAATGAAAAAAGCTAAGATTCTTGATAAAGAGAAATTTGACTGGGCAATGGATAGCGCATTAGATGCTCTATATCGTGAAGATAAAAATATATTCATGAAGAGGGTAACGGATATGGAGCTATCTAGTGAGATGACTGAACAGGATATTTTGTATATGTTTGCTCAAAGTGCATATACAACAAGTTTAACGTCAAGCTTTATCTATGGAGGACACAAATAATGCTATGCAGTGTATGCGGAGATCCTCTATATCCTGGTGAAGGTGTTTATTCATTTGAAGATCCAAATGATGATGAAAAAGAGTATATATTTTGCAGTTTGAAATGTTTGGAAGAATATTTTGGTATTGAAGAATGGTGTGTGTGATAGATGGCTGAAAAGATAACTAAATCGTGGATTGAAAAAGCAATTCATCAAAGAGCAGTAAATAGATTTGAAAAAGAGATAATTGAAACCGGATTAAGTCTTTCGAGATCAATTTTAAAAGACCTTGAATTTAAAAATGAGCCTGCTGGTAATTATTCGGCTTTTAAATTACGTGATTTAGATCATGGATATACTACTGCAGAAAGAGTCGAGGCACTCTTCAAGACTAATTTTAAAGATTACGATAATTTTAAAATTAAGAAAATTGCTGAGTACGAAGAAGAAGAGACAGATCGGCTTTTGTCGAGTATAGATGGCTTAAAAGACTTTATTGAAGAAGATAGAGAGACAAGGTGGTAAAGATGAAAGTTAAGGTATTTGAAGAAAGTACATCGGAATATTTAGAAGATACTATTAATGATTTTCTTGAAAAAGAAGATCCATTGACAATAGAAAAAATTAAATATCAAGTTACGGATATAGGGGCAGGACTGATATTCTCTGCTTTAATGCTTTATGAAAAAAGCGATAGATACTACACAAATACACAAAGGATGTTATAGATGAGTAATGAATACAGACGCTATCACTTAGCACATGATGAACCATATAAGGATTTAAAGCTTATACATAAGTTTGATACTGCATCCCTTACAGTAAAAGATCTGTGGAAGTTAAAAGAAGCGGCATATCGTGAAGGATACTTGCGTGGTATGGAAGCAAGACATTATAGAGATTACGGCTTAGAAGGCTAGTTTGGAGTTGGAAACGTGGAACACGAAAATTTAGATTTAGGATTGAATATAGACATTGAAAAGACCGCCGGACGCGCTACAGGCTTTCTTAAATACACGTTTCCAGAGTATGTAAGAGGTGCAGCTCTTAGTTTAGATGATTTAGCCGGCCAACCATTTACAGGGATGCCAGCTAGTCATAGTGCTACTAACTCACAAGAGAAAAAGCTGGATCGAGCTTGGAAGAAAGTAGAAAAAAATGAGCTTAAAGCAGCAACCGTTTATCAAACTATATTGCTATGCCAAAAAAGTCCTACATATCCATATCAGCAAATACTTCTCAGCAAATTCGTAAAAAAGCTTCCTGATTGGAAGATACAACCGATAGTAGGGTATTCTAACAGCCAGTATTATTTAAAGCGCAGAGACGCCTTATGTGAGTTTGCTGAGTTGCTTAATTCCAAGAAGGTAAAAAATGGGTGTTTCGATATACCTGATTTAGTCATTGAGATTGAACCAGAACCGGAAAAAAGTAAATCGGACGATCATCGGACAGTTTCCGGACACTTATCGGATTGAAAGCATGGTAAATTGTTATTGTCGAAAAAATAAAAAGTTTCGACATGACACCCTTTCAAGCAAGGAAGATCCTAGAAATCCTCCAAGAATTTTTAGTATTACAATTTTAGATCTTGAATAAAGATCTCCTAGTACATCAACCATTATTTGTTTATCTCTGTCAAATAATTTCATGATTGATGTACAGCAGCATTTAGGTTCGATTCCTACTTGCTGCTTACCTAGGTCAAGCTACGACCTAGGATTGATATGCGACGACCCGGCGAGCGTATTGTAGTTAAGAGTTGGCTATCGTTCAGTGGACTGCACGATAGCCGTGGGCAGTACGACACAATTGGAATTTTAGAAAGAAAGCAGGAATTTTCTTTCACAATATGAAGTGGGTTCGATTCCCACGCTGCTCATTGTCCGGCGGAAAACGGACGTTAAAATTAAATCTTTACCTTGTCATACTATTGGTAAAGTAAGTCGTTATAAATGATAATTTTATTCACAAAAATAAGTTAGTCATTGATTTTACAGCAGAGGGCTTAGTTCTGTGCCTTTAAACAGACATTCTGGTAACTTAGCTCAGTTGGTAGAGCATTGGTGTGAAGTACCAAATTAGCGGTGGTTCGATTCCATCAGTTACCATATGACAGAGATATATAGGAGGATTAGGCATGAAGGCATTATCAATTCATGGTAATTACATCATGGATATTATTAATGGATCTAAGACTATAGAGTACAGAACATGGACTACTAACTACAGAGGCCCATTGTTACTATGTGCGTCAGCAAGGAAGTATCCTAATTCAATCTATGGTCATGCTATTTGCGTAGCAATGATTAAGGATATTGAATGGAATGAAGAGGATCAACTTTATTACTGGCATATAGAGCCATTTAAAAAGGGCGGTAGCTATTTAATTGAACCAATCAAGGTAAAAGGCCAGCTAAAACTATATAACGTTGATGACAAGCTAATTAAGCCAGCTCCATTTGTTAAAGTAGATCACAATGATCCTGAATTTGAAGATTGGTATAATCGCACGATTAAACCGTTACTTTATATTCCAAAACGAAAAGTAAAAAGAGATGTTGAACCACAGTTCAGCAAGTTTAAAAAGTTTCATATCGTACATTAAGCGCTACTAGAGCGCTTTTTATTTTGCAAAGGATATCTTATGAGTTTACTAGATGCAATTAAGACACAGGCACAGATAACCGATAAAGTGCTTGTGTCTTTTTCTATGGGCAAAGATAGCATAGTAACACTTGATCTGTGCAAGAAGTACTTTAAGACAGTACAACCATTTTTCATGTATTTAGTTCCTGGTCTTAAGTTTCAAGAAGAAGCGTTAGCAAAATATGAGCGTCACTACGATGTAGATATTATCCGAGTACCACACTTTGAGAATGCTGACTTTTATAGATATGGTTCTTTCAGGGATGCTGATTACTCAGTGCCTAGAGTTAAGATCAGAGCTATTTATGAAGCTATTAGACAAGAAACAGGCATTCAATGGATAGCCGGTGGAGAAAAGATAAACGATTCTGTGGTACGTAGAGCAATGTTAAAGCATTCAGGCTCTATTGACGTTGAACGTGGCCGATTCTACCCAGTTATGTACTGGCGAGATGCGGAAATTAAGAGATATATGCAAGTTAATAATCTGCTATATCCAGAGTTTAACCGCAAGTTAGGTTTTAGTTTCCATTCGTTAGCCGGCAAAGAGCTATCAGCAATTAAGCATATTTACCCAGATGATTATCAGAGGATACTTAAGTTTTTTCCAGAAGCACAGGCCGGCGTGCTGCAATATGAAGCTTATAAGAGAGGTGAGAAATAGTGGTTAGGCGGTTAGCTTCAAATATGGAGCAAGATGAGATATGGAGTCGACAAGGAAAAGTTATAAACAAAATGGCAGAACGAATTATGAAGAAAAATCCCGGAATGCCAAAAATAAGGGCACGAAAGTTAGCTAGAGAAAGCAAAAAAGGCCGTAGAATTACAACTGTTGGAGTAACTTCAAGTGAATATTCTTATTTGAAGAGGGCTTCTACAGGTAGTATGAGTGGCTAAACGAATTATTTTGCTTTGACTGGAAAGGAGAAAATTGATGGCCGGAAGAAGAAAAAGCAAGTCACTTGTTGGGACTATTAAAGCGTCAAAGGATGAGAATGAATTCTCAGGATCAGCATACGACAGAGTTAATAGAATGATGCGAGGTAAAAGCAGCGGCAAAGTGATGGCTCACACCGGTCATGGTCATACTATTTATACTTTTTCAGCAACTGACCCACATCCAAACAATTTTACTTCAATGGGTACAAAAAGCGTCTACACAATAACTAAACAGAAAAGTGGCTGGAAACTTGGCCGGCTTAGTGGAGATTTAAGAGATAATATTCTTTCTGAACCAACAATGCAGGTAGGCGGTAGCAAGAATTACAAGAGTGGCAGCCTTAAGTTTAAAAAACTGTCAGATTTAAAGAATAGCAAGATGAATATCAGTGCTAAAGCAATGAACAAGATCAAGCTAGCTATGAGAGATTATAAAAGCAGAAATGGTAGAGGTGGAAGAAGTTCTTCTGGTCACTCTGGAGGCTAAAAATGGTGCGTAAAAAAGTAATGTCCGAGCAAGAATACCTTAATCGTAAAGGCGTTGGAAGTTCATTAAGTGGAGTTATGGATGACCGTTTGCGTTCTGTTAGACAGCTTAGATCTACTAGAGGCAACGAAACCAATCTAAACGTGAGTATCAAAGATTAGTATCTAGTGGAAAGGTACGACCACCAAGCAATGCTGAAAAGGCATGGAAGACTGCACACGGCTTATCTGAAAACAGAGCTGTACAAGCAGCAAGACGCGTGTTAGCTAAGCATGGCGTAGATTGGAAAACTGGTAAAAGAATAGGAACAGCTTCTGGTAGAGGATTATGGCCTACTTTTCATAAAGGTTCTACAGGCAGTCGAGGAGGTTAATTATGTCTAAACCATTGCAGCAATTTGAATATGGAACAGTTAAGCGCAGTCAGATCAAGTTTGCTGATTATAATCCACGTATTATTGATGAAGGTAACCAAAAGAAGCTCGTTAAAGCAATTCGAGAGAATGGATTAATAGAGCCACTAGTTTGGAATAAGCGTACAGGCGTCCTTGTAGGCGGTCATCAACGGCTAACAGCAGCAGATAAGATTTATCATAAGAAAGATTATGATGTTCCAGTAGCAATCATTGATGTTGATGAAAAGACAGAAAAGAAATTAAATGTACAGCTTAATAATCCAAGTATGCAAGGTGACTGGGATTTGGACGAGCTATTTAATCTTTCGCAAGATGTCTCTTTTGAGGATATGGGCTTTAACAAGTCTGATATCGACTTTATGTTTGACGGGGATGTTGATTTTGATGGGAGTTTATCCAATAGTGATGAACCATCAAAGACATCAACGCCTTACGATGAAGAAGTTGAAGATGAAAAGGATAAGATGGCTAATCTTGCTGAATTTAATAAAACTAAGAGCGAGTTCAGAAAGAAAGATAATGACTCAACCGTTATTAACTTCTATACCAAGGTTATCTTTCCAAGTAATGAAGCTAAGGAAGAATTCTATAAAAAGGCTAATATTCCAGCTAATGAGGAATACATTACGTTTGAACAGTTAAAGAGGTATTTTCAATAACGCTGGAATTAAATTGAAAAACTTTGTGAAGAAAATCAGTTTGGCCAAGATGAGCGAAGTTCATTCAAACCCGACAATATAGCATTCTTAGTTTGTGAAATATGGAGGTGATTCAATGGCTAAACAGTTAGATTTATTTAGTGCAAGTCGTACCACGTCTTATAGGAATCAAAATAGAGTTGTTCAAAGAAGATTACGGACTACTGGAAGTGGTGACCGTAGAATTACAAGAATGGCTAATCGTGTTACTGGTGGTCAAAGTATGAGAGCTAATGGTAATAGATTAGCTAAAGCATTAACTAGCGCAAAGCGAAGTGTTAGATCAGTAAAGATAGCTTTAAGAAGAAGTGGCGTTAAGGTTAAAAGAAGTTCGTTTGGTAGTAAAGGTGGTTAAAGTGATGAGGTGGATTAGATGGCACATGCCGAATACAAGAAATGGCTAGAGCCTGATAATCTTACCAAGCTTAGATCATGGGCTAGAGATGGCTTAACTAACGAACAGATAGCAAAGAAGATTGGTGTTAAACGTCAAACCTTTCAAAGATGGTTAAGTACATATAGTGACATGAGTGACGCCCTGAAAAAAGGTAAAGAAATAGTTGATGCTGAAATTGAAGACTCTTTCATTTCAGTCATGAAAAAACACACTCTTACCACTACACAGTATAAGATGGTCAAAAAAGATGAGTTTAATCTTAAAGCTGAACGTACTAAGTTTGCCAACATTTATAAACTAGATCATCCACAAGCTACACGGGAAGAGATAGCAATTGCAACAGCAGAGAATGTTGATGTTTATGAAAAGATACCTATAAGCAAGACAGTAACAGAAGTGGATCCAAACGCTTCTGCTATTATTTTTTGGCTTAAAAATCGGCGTCCGGACATTTACCGTGACCAAACATTCCAGAAACTTAATGAAGCTAATGCTCGTAAGACACTTGCTGAAGCACAACTTAGTGAAGCGCAGCTTAAGGCACTTGAAGAAAATGATGATCCAAGCAATAAGACAATCATTGTAGACGATATAAGGGAGATTGATAGCAATGGCAATAGTGAAACTAAGCCAAGAGATTAATCCTCACTTTTATACCGCATGGAATAGCGATAAACCTTATCAAGTTTATAAGGGTGGCCGTGGTTCTTTTAAGTCGTCAGTAATTAGCTTTAAGCTTGTTACCACAATGATGAAGTACATTGAGCGAGGCAAGACAGTAAACGTTATTTGCGTGCGTGAAAATCAACGCTACTTGCGTGACAGTGTCTATAATCAGATTCTATGGGCTATGAATAAGTTACACGTTGAAAGTGAGTTCAGAACTCGTGTATCACCCTTAACGATTACTCATATAAGGACAGGATCAACATTCTATTTTTACGGTGCTAATGATCCTATGAAGCTTAAATCTAACATTGTGGGTAACGTGATAGCAGTTTGGTTTGAAGAGTTTGCTAACTTGAAGAGTGTTGACGTTTTTGACCAGTCTGTACCTACGTTCATTAGACAAAAACCCGATTTTGCAGAGCAGGTAAAGGTTTATATCTCATACAATCAACCGCGCAATCCTTACGCATGGGTGAATGAGTGGATTACACAGCGCCAAACTGATCCTGATTACTTCATAGACACGAGCACCTATTTAGATGACAAGCTAGGCTTTACCACTAAGCAGCAATTAGATCTGATTGAGACATATAAGCGTAATGATCCGGACTATTACCGCTGGTTATACCTTGGTGAAGCCGTTGGACTTGGTAACAATGTCTACAATATGGATCTATTTAAAGTTGTGGATAAGATACCAGATGATGAATATATTACTGAAATCTTTTACGGCATGGATACCGGATTCATGGTATCTGCTACTGCTTGTGTAGCGTGTGCTTTAACTAACAAATACAACGTTTATGTACTAGATACCTTTTACTATGATCCAACTAAGTACGCTCGTGAGCTATCGGCATCTGAACAGGCTGAGCGGGTACATGACTTTATCAATGAGATAACCAATAAATACGGTGTTCTACCTTATAATCAAACAATCGACTCTGCTGATGGTGGTATCTATACACAATATTGGCAAATGTACAACACACAGTGGTCTAAGGTGCATAAGTTGAGTGAAGCAGCAATGATTGACCGCGTTGAGGATCTTTTAGCACAGGGGCGTCTATATGTTTTGAAAACACCAGGCAATGATATCTTTTTGCAAGAACACCAAAAATATCAATGGGATCCAGCTACAGTTAACAGCGATAATCCGCGCGTTATCAAGGAAGACGATCACTCTTGCGATGCTATTAAGTACGCTATTGTGGATAATGAGCAACTACTCGGACTAGCAGCATAAGGTGGTGAGTATATGGGACTATGGGCTAGCATTAAGAGCTTATTCAGGAAAGGAGGTGCTAAGTTAGGGATGATTAAATCACTAGGAGCTATTACAGATGATCCAAGAATTGCAGTGCCAGCAGAAGAATATACACGTATTCGCAGGGCTAAAGACTATTATTCTGATAAGCCTGTAGATGTAGATTACTGGGTACTTGGTAATGAGCGAAAGCGTAAGATGAATACTGTTAACATGACGCAAAAGGCTTCTAAACGCCTAGCGTCAATTATCTTCAATGAGCAGTGTTCTATTAAGGTGAATGATAATGATTTACAAAAACAACTTGATGAAATCTTTCGTGAAAGTCGCTTTTACACAACGTTTGAGACCAATCTACAACGTGCTATAGCGTTAGGATCAAGTGCAATTAGGCCGTATGTTGAAGATGACAAGATTAAATTGAACTGGTCTGACGCGTTAGGCGTATATCCATTGAATGCTAACACCACAGAAGTTAGAGAGATTGCATTAGCTCGTAAGATTGTTAAGACCGTTAACGATGAGCCACACTATTACACGCTGTTAGAGTTCCATCAATGGGGCAATAAACAAGCAGATGAGAACGGCCACGAATACACACCTTACACAATTACTAATGAGCTGTATGAGTCAACTGATGAAAGCGAAACGGGCACTCAGGTGCCTTTAAATTCGATTGAAGAGTATGCTGATTTACCACAACAAGCTACTTTTACGCATATAACTAAGCCACTGTTTGCCTTCTATCGAAATCCTGGTGACAACAATAAGAGTTTTACTAGTCCGCTAGGTTTAGGACTATGTGATAATTGCCGGAATATCTTAGATGACATCAATGTTACACAGGACGGCTTTTATTGGGATGTTAAAACCGGCCGAAGACGTGTAACCATCCCTCAAAGCTGGGTAAGACGTCAAACTCAAATTAACGGTAATCCTATTCCAGAAAGTCAACAAATGTATTGGGACACTGACGATGATGTATTTGTACCAGTTAATGCGAGAGTGGACGACAGCAACGCCTTTAAAGATCTAACCATTAACATTCGTACAGATCAATATCAAGCAGCAATGAGCTACTTCTTACATGAGTTTGAGAATGAGATTGGATTAAGTGAAGGTACATTCACAGCAACGCCTACTGGCATTCAGACGGCTACTGGTGTTGTTTCAAGCAACTCAATGACTTATCAAACTAGATCAAGTTACTTAACGCAGGTAGAGGACACCATAGACCAATTAGTCTATGCGATTGCTGAACTGCTACAGACACCAGAATTATGGAGCGATCAACAGCCTAAATGGACTGGTGATTTAGATAGCTTAGTAATCACGCCTGACTTTAATGACGGTATATTCGTAGATCAAGATGCACAATTTAAGAATGATTTATCAGCTCTTAACGCTGGTGCTATGCCTGTTAAAGAGTTTGTTAAGCGTAACTATAATTTGAGCGATGATGAGGCTGAAAACTGGGCTGAACAACTTCAAAAAGAGAAGGCTACACCAGCCCCTGACTTTGAGCAATTTAATCCATTAGCACCAGATACTAAGGACAAGGGAACTGATAAGCATGGATCCGGAACTAAACCAAATGATGAAACAGGCAAGCAAGATAGTTGATTACTATGATTACTTGCAACAGCATACCTTTTACTTGCTGATTGACGCTTTTAAAAAGCACAAGGGTATACTTACACGTGCTGATGATAAAAGTATCTTAGAATGGCGCTTAAAGGCACTGGCTGAAATGGGCGGATTAACTGATAAAGTAGTTGACTTTATCGCTAAAAACATTGGCTATAGTAAACAAGCTATTTATGATCTTATTAAGGATCAAGGCTTAAAAGTTGCTAGAAGAATGAACAGTGAATTATCCACAGCACTAAAGCAATCAATGCGAGGCGTGAGTGATAATACAGTAGCAATTATTAATGCGTATGCTGACCAAACTTTTAGGAATGTTAACAATTATGTTAATCAAACGTTGCTAACTACTAATGTTCAGAAAAACAGTGCTCTTAAGACCTATCAGCAAATAGTAGACAAGACAGTGCTAGATGTATCTACTGGGAGCAAGACAGCCGACAGGGCACTAAAAGACAACATTCTGCAATGGTATGACAAAGGTCTACCCACATCCCTAACTGATAGGGGAGGACATGAATGGACGCTAGAAGGCTACACACGAACTGTTATTACTTCTACAACACATCGAGTATTTAACGAAGCAAGAGCGCAATCTATGAAAGAGTTTGGGAGTGTGCTTGCTACTATGTCTAGTCATCCAGCTGCAAGACCAGCGTGTGCTCCTATTCAGGGCAAAGTGGTGTGTATTGTTCCTAAAAGTGATCCAAAGGCTGATCTTTCGTATCCTAATATTTACGATTATGGTTATGGCAAGCCGGCAGGAACACAAGGAATTAATTGCAGTCACATTCTTTATCCTTACATCAAAGGCGTATCTCATAACTTTCAAAAACATTATGATCCTAAGCAAGCTGTCAAAAACGCAAAGATACAGCAACAGCAAAGATACTATGAACGTAGTATTAGACACCTTAAATACAAAAAAGAACTTGCTGAGAGGGATGAAGATCCTGAAAGTGTTAGAAAGCTAAATCAATCAATAAGGGGTTATCAAGCTAAACTAAGAAGAATTGTAAAAGATAATGACTTCTTAGCACGTCAATATGATCGTGAACAGATAGTCAAAGCAGATTAATTAAATCGACCTGAGTATGTCGCTAAACTGCTTTTTTATTATGCTCTGAGCGAGGTCGTCCCTCGTATAAATTAAACGTTAGGAGAACTAAATATGGAACGTGATTTTTTAGAAAAACAAGGCTTAAATGCTGAACAGGTCAAGGCCGTTATGGCACAAGCTGGTAAGGAAACAAATGCCTTACGTGATGACTATGACCGTAAACTAGCTAGCTTAAACGATCAAGTAGACGGCTATAAGTCACAGATCTCAGGCCGAGACAAGCAAATTAAGACCTTGGGTAGTCAAGCAAAGGATAATGAAGAGCTTAAAGCTAAAGTAGCTGAATTTGAAAAGGCTAATAAAGAAAAGGACAAAGAATGGTCCAGTAAGTTAGCCAGACAGCGCAAGGAGTTTGCTGTTTCAACGGCTCTCAGTAAAGCTGGAGCACTTGAAAACAAGGCTGTCCTACCTTTTATTGACACTAATAAGGTATCACTTGACGAGAATGGCAATTTAATTGGCTTTCAAGAACAAGTTGATGCTGCTAAACAAGATTACGGCTTTTTATTCAAACAGGACAAGCCAAAAGAAGAACCAAAGCCGGCTACTCACGTAGTTGTTTCAGGAAATGGCACGTCCGAAGTACCAAAAGATCCAGCTAACATGAGTCTTGACCAACAAACAGAAATGTTTAAGAAAGATCCACAAGGCTGGGCAAATTTATTTAGAAAGAAGTAGTAAAACATGGCAGAAACACATTTATCAGATATGATTATTCCTACTGTCTTTGGTAACTGGGTACAAAACTTATCTACCAAGACTAACAACTTAGTTAATTCCGGTATCTTGACTCCGGATTCAGATTTAGGAGATAAGCTAACACAACCAGGGACAAAGATTACTATTCCATATATCAATGACTTAGATGGAACACCCGATAACTGGACCGATGAGCAAGATATTAACGTATCAAACCTAACATCTGGCTCTCAAATTGGGATGAAGTTCTACCAAACTAAAGCCTATGGTGAAACTGAAATCTCTAGATTGCTTTCAGGTGCACCTATTCAAGAACAAATTGCTAGTCGTTTTGCCAACTTTTGGAATACTAGTGATGAGCAAATGCTTTTAGCAGTGTTAGAAGGTGCATTCCAAGTTGACGATGTGGCTAATGCTAAAATCCTTGATTTAACGTCTAAGTCACCTACAAATGCGGAATTTAGTGCAAAAGGATTTATTGCAGCACTTGGATTAATGGGAGACCAACCAGAGAATATGCTAACTGGTATTTCTGTTAACTCCGCAACTTATGCAATGATGAAAGCACAAAACTTAATTGATACTATTCAACCTTCAAATGGTGGAACTCCAATTAACACTTATAACGGAAAACAAGTAGTAATTGACGACTCTATTCCTGTAGAAAAATCTGGTAGCAATTCAACATCTGTAGCCTATTTATTTGGTACGGGAGCCGTACGTTATTCAACTTTATTAAACAGTACTCAAGTTGTAGATGAACCACTTAAGCAAGGTGGACGTGAGAGTGTAGTTCAAAAACGTGTTGGTTGTATTCATCCGGCTGGCATTTCAATTAGTCCTACGTTTGTGCCTAACAAACCTAACTTTCCAACCCCAGACGACTTCAAGAAGAAAGAAGCCTGGAGTTTGCCAAAAGATATGGACGTAAGAAACGTACGTTTAGTTGAATACAAGTTTCAAATTGATCCGTTGTTTGTACCTGCTGATACTTCAAAGCAACAAAATGCAGCATCAGCACCAAGTAGAAATAGCTAATAAGTAACAAGGGGGCTTCTAAATGGCATTGCTTAATAAGAATGAGTTTCAGAAGCTAACTGGTATTGTTCCAGATGCTGATTTTGATAAGTTAGAAAAAGCGGCTGAAAGTATGATTAATCCTTTAACAGGGATGTACTATGAACTACATTCTATTGACGAAGATACTGACATTAACCGAGTTAATTGGTTCAAAAAAGCTTTAGCTTTACAAATTCAGTATATGAGTGACATTGGAGCCTCTAGTACCTATGAGATGGCGCAGAAAGACATCAAGAGCGTATCTATTGATGGTACAAGTGTTTCAACTGGTACTAGCCCAACTGATTCAGCAACTAACGGCGTTTATAACCTAGCCTTAGAATATTTGTTTTACACAGGATTACTGTATAGAGGTATCTCATCATGCTAAAACCGCCAAAATCAATGTGTAACCAATCAATCATAATCAAACGTAAAGTTGAAGATGATCTATACAATGAAGCTACATATGACGATGGCGTTGAGATAAGGAACTGTGTGGTACATCTTAGAACAATCTACTCAGGGACTAACAATGATCGTCAGATTGTAGCTAACGGTACAGTAATGCTCTATCAAGGTATATCAGAGCCGTTTATTTCGCTATCTAAGCAAGATATTGCAAGTAAAGCAAAGATTATCTATGAAGGGCAAGAATACACGTTAACCAATGTGAATGAAGACTATGAGCCTTTTAGTAATAAGCTTTATCAATATAAGCTAACAATGATTTGAGGTGACAGCATGGGTATTAAAGTGCATGCTAATCTTAATATCATGAACCACAAATTCGGTGAAGATCAGTTAAGACGTGGCCGTTTAGCTATGGCTAATGATGCACAGCAAGCAATGGAGAAGTACGTACCTAAGAAAAGTGGAGATTTACGTGACCATGCCAAAGTAGCAACTGATGGTTCTAGCATTTACTATGTTGCACCTTATGCAAGGGCACAGTTTTATGGATTTATTACCAATCAATATGGTGGTCCATTTAGAATTCATAACTACACCACGCCAGGAACATCAAGACGCTGGGACTTAAGACTTAAGGGCAATCTTTCAGAGATGGCTCTTGTTAAAGAAGCTTTTATAAACGGAGTGAAATGGCATGAGTGACATTAAGTTTGATCTACAGGAAGCTCTAGCACAATCAATTATCAAAGGAACTGAATTTCCAATCAAAATTGCATACCTAGCACCAGATAATTCTATTGGTTTAGTTCCTGAGCAGGGCTCTCATAAGCTTTCAACTGATTTTAGTGGTAGAGAGTACTGGGTATACAACTATGCAATTACAGAGCGTGGTAAGAGCGCTAGAGAGATTAAAGATGATCTTTTTAAGATCAGTTTATTTTTAGATGATTTACAGCCAGGAGCGATTGAGAGCGATAGTAGCAATTTTGTTTTCGACAAGATTGACGTATCTAGCGCCCCTAGTGAAACAGAACAGGATATGCAAGGAACAGTGACGTATTTATTAGACGTTGCTGTTTTTGTTTACACAAAATAAGGAGATTAGAGAATGGCTACTAATTTAGTTCAGATTAAAGGGACGGAAATCCCTACAGATGGTGCAGCGTTAAACGTTGCTAACCGCCTATATATTGATATTACAGACAATGATAACGATTTATCCGATATCACAACTGGTAAATGGGCTTGGTTAGCCCGTGGTATTAGCGAAATTACACCATCATGGCAAGAAAAAACACAAAAGACAGCTTATTACGATGGAGATGGGCATGATGACACCGAAGTAACTGGTAAGTCTATGCAATTAGCTGTTAAAGGTGTTCGCTACTTAGGCGACCCTGCACAAGACTACATTGACGGTAAGCAATATGCTATCGGATCAGCTGCTAAAACTCGTGTGTTATGGATTAACAACGGCATGCCAGTAGTTTCAGCATGTACTTTAACCGCTGTAACTCCAACTGGTGGTGCAGCAGACGCACAACAAAACTTTTCACTTACTATTGCTTTCAATGGAGCACCAAAGACAACCACAGGCAAGTTAACAATGACTGAATCAGATCAATCACGTGTGTTTACTGCATCTGTTGACGATAAGACGCCAGCAACTACTCCAAACGCACACTAATGCTGATACACCAAAGCAAAATTAGGAGGTAGCTAATGTCAATTATTGATTTAGACAAACGAATTAAAGTAGATAACAAGGTAGATGTTAAACTGGCCGGCAAAACTTATAAGATCTTGTTTGATGATAACTTTCAAAAGACTGTAGCCAAAGCTTCTGTTGAAGTCATGAACGGCCTTAAAGCTTTAGATGATCCAAGCTGGGCAGATAAAGATATGGCTGTTCAAAAGAAAGACGTAGAGAATAGTTTCAACTCTGTGAAAGCGTCAGCTATTTCAGCATTAGATAAACTCTTGGGTAATGGGGAAGGTAAGCGACTTTACAAGTATTACAACTATTCAACCGATGCTTTAGGTGCTGTATTAAATGCCTTAAATGATGAAGCAGTTAAGTCTGTTGAAATCAAGGAAAAGAAACGTAAGAAACTTAAGCACTTAGCTACCCCTACCTCAGTAAGAGGTTAAAACTATGTTAAGTCTAACTGATACGCCTTTATCAGCTATCAAGTTTGACGGAGAAACATATCAAATAAATTTAGCTTTTGATAATGTAATCAAGTACTTAGAGCTAGTAGAAGATGATAGTGAAAACAAGGAACTAAAAGCCCTTAAATTATTCTTTGGCGACCAAGAGATACCTTTAGATCCTGATTTTATTGAGAGTAGTTTCAAGTTAATCAACGAAACCATTACTAAATCAGCATATCAAGGTAACTCTTCAAAGGATTGGAGCATGAATATAGCACCACAGCATATTTACTCATATGAGCAAGATGCAGACGCTATTTACTCATCCTTTATGATGCAATATCACATAGATCTACTTAAAGAGCGCGGAAAAATGCACTGGTGTGTATTCCATGCTCTTTTTGATGGGCTAAGTGAAGATACACCGATCCAAAGAATAATTGAACTGAGACAGAAGAATTTAACCGATGTACCAGATGAACAGCGAGGCAAGGTAATGCAACTTCAACAATACTATGCTTTGAAGTTGAAGAAACCTAAGACTGAGGAAGATGTCTTTAACAATAGTTCTTTATCATCTGCCTTTGCTTCCTTGATGAACACAGCGAAAGGAGGTTAATAAATGGCCGATGGAAGGATAACTATTGATATAGACATCCCCGTTGATAAGGTTAAAACCGATGCACAGTTAATAGATCAGATCTTAAATTCAGTTGGTAGGGATGCAGGCAAAGAGCTAGATAGTAGCTTTGAAGAGTCAACTGATAAAGTTAAACAAAAGGCTGATGAAACCAGCAAAGACGTTGACGAAAAGCTTAGCAAGCCTGTCGATATTAAAGCAAACTTAGATAATAAAGATGTTCAGGAAAAGACTAATCAAACTAAGCGTAATCTTGATTCTGTTCCAAAAGAAACCAAGACCGAACAAAAAGCTGATAATAAGGATGCTGTAGAAAAGGCAAGACAGGCTAAGGAAGAGATTGACAAAGTACCCGATAGAAAGAACAGTAAGCTTGATAGTACTGATAACACTAAGAAAGCTACTGACAGTGCTAGTCGTAATGCTGACAATGCAGGAAAGCATTTTTCTAAGTTGCATGAGATTATTAAAGGTACTTTCATTGGTAACTTTGCCGCTAATGCTGCTCAAACTGCTTTAGGCACAATTAAAAATGCAATCGGTGGAGTGATTACAGAAGGGACTCATTACAATCGACTGCAGCAAGATATGCTTGCACAATGGAACACTTTAACCGGTTCAGCTGGTAAAGGAAAAGAATTAGTTAAAGAGACTAATGACCTAGCTATTGCAGCACAGAACAGCGTGGAGATGGTTAATGACTTAAACCAAAAATTCTACGCTGTTACTAACTCATCTAGCAAGACAAGAGATTTATCTAAAGCTGTTCTTACTTTACAAGACGCCTTTGGTCAAAGTGATGACGCTGTAAAGAACTTCGCTATGCAGTGGTCACAGATGATCGGTAATGGTAAAGCTAATGCACAAGACATGATGTCTATCCAGAACGTATTCCCTAAGTTTATGGAAGAACTGGTTGAATATGAGCGTAAGGTTACTCACAACAGTAAGCTAACTACCGCGCAAGTTCGTGACATGATGTCTAACGGTAAGATATCAGCTGATGCAATGAATACTGTCCTTATAGGGATGGGCAAGAAGTATAAGAATGCTACTGATAACTTCTCTCAGACTATGGACGGTATGGAACGTACCATTCATGCGCGTATTCCTGTTTTAGCTGGTGCTATCGTTAAACCATTTCAAGATCTAAAGAATCCATTACTCGGCAAGATGAGTAACTGGATTACTTCTAGCGGTGCTGAGAAGAGTTTTGAAAACTTTGGTAAGTCAATTGCTGGGATTATGAACGGTGTGATGACTGTAATTAATACCTTTGCAATGTCTTTCAGGGCTAATATAGCTGGTGCTTTCCAAGGGTCGCATTTAGGTGACATAGGTAATTCATTTAGAAATATTGGTAAGGCAGTTACTCCAGCACTTCAAGCAATTGCGGGTTTTGTCGGTGTAATTAGTGCCAATGTATTTAAAGTCTTTTCTAGTCAACTTAGTGGAACAATCGAGGGACTTAGTAATGTTGGTAAACAGAAATCCTCTTTAGATTTTTCTGGAGTTACTAAAGCTTTCCAAAGTCTGAGTCAAGCTATAAATGCAGTTTATGTTTATCTAATTCCTTTAAATAAACGGATAGGCGAATTTGTTGGAATATTTGCTAAGGGTACATTTGAAGGCATTGTAACCGTCTTTCAAGATATCAGTACTGCTATTGGTAAAGTTTTTTCTAAGCTAGTCGATATTATTCCACAAATGCAAGATACCGGAAAAGCAGTTGATGGAGTCACTAAACATAGAGCAGCAATTGAAAGATTAGGAAAAGTGGTCGGGGGGCTTATTACTACTATTTTAGCTGGTAAAGGTACATACAAAGTACTTCATACAATGAGTTCCGGATTTGGAGCTATTGGTAAAACGATAAGTACCATTAAAAAAGCTCCCAATCTTATTGCAGGGTTATCAAAAGCTTTTCCTCTTTTAGGGAAGGCTTTCGATTCACTCAAGTTAGTTTTTATGACTAATCCATTTATGGCTACAGTGGCAGTTATTGCAGCGTTAGGCCTAGCTTTCTATGAAGCATACAAGCATATCAAGCCTTTTAGAGAATGGGTTAATAAAGCAGCTGATACCGTACATAAATCTTTTGATGGCATGGTGCGGAATGTACAAGCTTTTAACAAGTCGTTTGTAAATGGATTAAAAGTAGTAATTGATTGGGGCAAAAAGAATTGGCCAACTTTACTCAGAATGCTTGTTGATCCAATAGGCGGTGGCCTAAAGCTTCTTTACGACAATAACCCTAAATTCAAAAAATGGGTTGATGATTTAGGGAAGAATCTTTCTAACGGCTGGTCTTCAATCAAGAAAAACACATCTAAATTCTTTACTGACTTACCTAAGAACATCTCTAAGGGGATGAAGGCAGCTATTGACTGGGTCAAGAAGAACTGGGCTGGTCTAGCTTTACTTATAGTTAATCCTATTGCTGGTGCAGCTAAGCTACTTTATGACAACAATCCTAAGTTTAAGAAGTGGGTCGACAGTCTAGGCCAAAACCTCAAAAAAGGCTTTGATGGCATGCTTAAAAACAGCCACAACTTCTTTAAAGGATTGTGGACTAGTATTGGTAACTGGGGTAAGCAAGTATCTAAGAACTGGGGCAACTTTGTTAAAGGTCTAAGTGAGAATAGATATGTAAAAGCCTTTAAAAAGGGCAATCTATTCGGCACTCTCTTTAAAGATGCTCAATCTCGGATGAAAGACTTCGGCAAGAAGTGGGACAAGGCTTGGAAAAATAATAAAAAAGCACTTGCTGACTCATTCAGCAATATGCAGAGCAACATAAACAAGTGGGGCACTAATACTCACAAGTGGTACGACAAGTTCAACAAGCAGTTCAAAAAGAAGAGGGATAACGGTTGGAAGAACAACAAGCAAGCTCTTATTGATTCTTTTGATCGCATGAAACAAAATACCAGCAATTGGGGTAACAATATCCATAAATGGTATGACAATTTCAATAAAAACTTTAGCAAGAACTGGAATCGTGGCTGGTCTGACACTAGAAAGAATCTAAGTACTGCCTGGTCTAGAATGCAGGACAGAACCTCACGTTTTGGTTCTGATATGCAGAACTGGTTAAATAACTTTGGTCCTAATTTCAAAGCTGGCTGGAAGAGCTTATCTAACGGCGTTCAGAATATCTTTGGTGATATGTGGACTGCAATGAAAAAGCTAGGCAAGGACGCGATGGGTGGCTTAATTGATATCGTTAATGGTGGTATTAGTGGTATCAACACGGTTATCTATGCTTTTGGTGGTAAAGGTGACACAATTAAAAAGATCCCTAAGAAGTTTGCTAGTGGTACTGGTGCATTTAGTGGACCTAGACGTGCAATAACTGAACCTACATTAGCAATGGTTAATGATGGCTTTGATAGCCCTGAAACAGGCAATAAAGAAGCCTTATTTAGACCATCAACCGGAGAATTTGGCGTTTTCCAAGGTAGAAATACTACAACTATGCTTATGCCTGGTGATGAGATACTCAATGCGTCTGAGACCGCTATGATTATGCAAGGCATGGGTATTACTCACTTTGCTAAGGGTACTGGCTGGCTAGGCAATATAACCAGTTCAGTAGGTAGTTTTTTTGGAGGTATTGGTAGTTGGGTAAAAGACAAGGTAGATGATTTAAAGAAATACTTTGATTTAGCTAAAAAGATTATTTCAAATCCAACTCAATACGTTGAAAGCATTTTTAACTTCAAAGGCTTCAATAGTGGTCAACGCTCAATGAAGGCACTGGCTAGCGGTTTATTCGATCAAGCAAATAAAAATGTTCAAAGCTTTTGGAAAACGTTGTGGAACATGGTATCTGGTCAATTTAGCGGTGGCGCAGCTAATTCAGACTTATTAGCAGCTGCTCAAAAATATGGTTCTGGTCACCCTTATGTATGGGGTGCTAAAGGTGCGGATGCCTTTGACTGTTCCGGATTAGTTCAATATGCTGTTGAACATGCTTTTCACAAATCATTCCCAGCTGGTTCAAGTGCACAATATGCTGCAACAAAGAGCGTAGATAATCCCCAACCAGGTGACTTAGTATTCTTTGGTGCAGGTGGTGCCAATCATGTTGGTATTTATGCCGGCGGAGATAATTACTATTCTGCTCAAAGTCCAAGTGCAAGTCCTAACATTGGTATGGGTAAGATTTCAGCAGTACATGAAGGACCTGTGTCTTATAGACGTATTCCTGGTATCAATGCTCTAGGTAAGTCTGGCGACAACGTTAAGGCAAACAGTGGACTTGAAAAGTGGATCAAGAAAACTATTGCTCCTGGATTCTGGAAATTTATTGATAAATTTAATAGCTTATTCAATGTTTCAATTGGTTCAGGTGGTCCAAATTCAGCACCTACTGGAGATCATAAGCATTGGCTAAAGCAAGCAGGTATTCCTGAGAGCTGGTTTAATGGCTTAAACAGCATTATCCAACAAGAATCCGGCTGGCGTGTTAATGCAACAAACCCAAGTTCTGGAGCTTACGGCATTCCACAGTCATTGCCTGGAAACAAAATGGCTTCTGCAGGTAGCGACTGGAGAACTAACCCTATAACGCAATTGAAGTGGATGTATTCTTACATTAAAGAACGGTATGGAGGTCTACAGAATGCTTTGTCATTTAGAGCTGCTCATGGTTGGTACGGCAACGGTGGAGAATTTGATAGTCCAAAAGTTATCGGTGTTGGCGAAGATGGTCCAGAGTTCGTAATAAACCCACAGAAGTCGACTGCTGACCACTTAATTGATAAAGCTATTTTGCAACGTGCTAAAGTTGCTCCTGAAAGTCCGACAGCTTCATTAGCTCGGATTATGGATCAAGTTAAATATAGTTCGATTGCTGGTTATGGAACGCCTGACAGCAGTACTATAGCTAGCCAGAACATAATTAAGCTTGATGATAAACGTCAAAAAATTGATGGTGATACAGTGATTAAGTTCATTGTCTCTGACAAAGAGATGGCGAGAGCTACTTATCCAACTATTAAGATGCTTCAAGCACACGACATCACTATTAAACAGCAGGGAGGTGCTATACCAGTTGTCTAGTGTATCTGTTAAAAGATTAGATGGAACTGAGTATGATCTTGATAAATTAGGCTTTAGAGTTATTACCTTTGAGCCACCAGGCATTAACTATACTCATACCTATGTTCAGCAGAATAAGATTGGTCAGGTATTAACAGATGTAGTTATTGATAAGATGACCATTCCTTTAACTTTGATGATCCAAGCAGAGGATACAATAGACCTAGAGCTTAAGAGGCTTGATTTAAAGCGTATCTTTAATAGTGACGAGCCTTTCTATGTTTATACAAGCCGTATTCCTTATTTACGCTGGAAATGCATTGTTGATGGGGCTATTTCATACCCACAAATAGAAAATTTCTGGCAAGCTACAGCAACCATTAATTTGAGCTGTCCGTTGGGACTTGCTGAAACAGTTGTGACTACTGGAGATAGTGCTTTCACTTACGAGAGTGGAAAGTGGGGCTTAGGTCTTAACATTCCGCATGGTCAAGAATTGAAATACATTTTTAATTCAAGCCCTTGCCGAGTGTACAATGCTTCTAACATTGATCTAAGAGCTGATGAGTTACCCGTAGAGATCACTTTTAACGGCAATGTTAAAGATGGTTTGACTATCACTAATAGCACCACAAACCAGGTTTTTAAGCTTAATGGGAGCTATAGCAAGCAAGATACAATTGTGATTGATGGTATTGTTCCCACCATAAATGGCACAGAACAATATTCTAAGACCAATCATGCTTATCTCGACTTTGCCAAAGGCTGGAATGAGATAAGTGTAGATGGAGCAACCGACTACACCATTAAATTCAGTACGCGCTTTTACTACTAGGAGATGGTAACTTGATATCAATTAAGAATGCTGCCGGACAGATGGCGATTGTTAAAGGTCAAGAGGTTCAAGTAACTTCAACTCTTGGTAGTTTAGACACGGTGAGTTTTAATTTTTATAACTTACATACCGATGAGAAGATCGGCGAAGTACTAGCACCCTTTAGCGTTGTGAGTATTCCTGAAACTGGCGAAGATTATGAGGTGCAAACTTATAACACTGATGATGTAGGTAATTACATGCAATATAGTGTGAGTGCAATACAAATAGCCAAAAGGTTCCACTATCACTACATCAAAGATAAGATTGGCGTTGAAACTACTACATCAAAAGACAACAGTGGAAGTACTGATACTTCAACAACTTCTAAGCCGGTTAAGTTAAAGGACGCTTTAAGCTTTCTCTTTAAAGGGTCTGGCTTTGATGTGGTAATTGATAAAGATCTTAATCAAAACTCTGTAAAAACGTTTGACGATGGCTTTGGTGGTGGATATGCTGACGAGTTGCTACAGACTGCAGCTAGTGGTTATAGTTTTGAGTACTACTGGAAGAATAAAACTTGCTATGTAGCAAAAGAAATTGGTGGTAAAGATAAGTTTGTGTTTGTCGATAATGTGAACTGTAATAAGATCTCGGTTCAAGAAGACGACACAGCAATAACCACTAGAGCTACTGGCACGATTAACGTAACTAAGCAGAATGGAGACAACTCAACTGTAAACACCCTAACGTCAACTTATGTTTCGCCGCTGGTCAAAGAAAAAGGCTGGCCGATTATTGACGCCACGCCTTATACAGAAGACTTTACAGATGATGGAAAATCATTTGTAATGAGTCAGCAATTGCTTGACGATAAGGTTAAAAAGCTGGTTCATGACTACCCTAGTATTCAATACACCGTAGATGGTGCGAACTTTAAAAAGTTTGCTCGATACTTACATGATGTGCAAGTTGGTGATTATGGTTACCTAAGGACAAGGCAAGGAATTGACGTTGAAACGAGAGTTCAATCAATTACTTCTTATCCTCAAGATAATAGCAAGGGCAATACGATTACGTTTGGCAATCTAGCTTTTAACTTAATCGACTATCTGACGTATCAGCACAATCAAGAAAACAAGTATCGAGAATGGTATAGCAGTATGAGCCTTAAGATGAATAATCTGGCCGACATAGTGCATAAAGCCAATGCGGGCTTGGATAAATTCACAACCACCTGGGGAGAAAGCCAATTAGAAAATACGCAAAGTATTGAAAAGTTACAGCAGGAATTGCAGCAACTTTTAGAAAGTCAAAAAGATAAGGATAAAGATCCAGCTGATAAAGGCAATAATGAAAATGATGATAATAGTACTAAACAGTCCACTTAGGGCTGTTTTTTATTGCAAAGGAAGTGAGTAGATGGCTAATGTTTTTGAGCAAGAGGGATCACCAACACAAGATTCCGCTTTTAGAGAACATTTGAATAAAAACTGGGAGGCCGGCAATCGAAAGTTTGCTGAACTTGAGGGTAAAGTTCAAAGTACAGAACAGAAGTATGATGATGTTCTTGGCAACCAAGATAGTAATGCCAAAGACAAGAAAGAAAAAGAAACCAGGATCAAGAAACTAGAAGATCAAGTAGCAAAGTTAAGTCTGGCCTTCTTTGGCGATGGGGCGACAGCGGTTCATACAATTAGTTCTAGTGAAGACAATCATAGTCAAATAGCTGAGGAGGTGAAGCTTGACTAATGAATAATATTCCAACAATTAATAATAACGGACAACCATATTACTTCCCTGCTGACATTGCTAAAGAAGGCGAAGGCTATGTAAGACTTAGCAACTTTTTTAAAGTTCGTGTGAACGATAACGGCAAGGTTCTTCCTTTCAAGTGGTATGACCAAGGACGAGTAATGAACGTTCATGGATTTATCCCATTTATTCAAGGTGCAGTAGGTAAGCATTACGAAGATCCTGATACCAACGAGATTATCATGGCTCCAGATGCCCTTTACCGTGAATGGCAAGGCTCAATGGAAGATGCGCATGATGGCGGAGTGATGGACTACATCTTAGAAGATCAGATGTTTCCTCAAGAGGGTATCTTTAAGGGTCACTTTGGCTTAAAAGATGGCAATGGCAACGTTTTAACCAGCGTTAACATCGTGTTCGAAGTCTTAGGAAACGATCTTAGAATTGGTAACACTTATAAGTATTACAGTTCACGACTTGATAGTTTAGAACGAGAATATCAAGTAAAAACAGATCAAATGATTGCTGATGGTAATCAAAAGATTGCTCAATTAATAGTTGAAACCAAGAACAACATTGATACATCTCTTCAAACATCACGAGAGAATTTAGACGCTTTAAATGGCGAAATTAGAGCTAACCGTGCAGAGCAAGAGAATATCAGTCAACATTTAGCAGGCACGCAACAACAGATTGCTAATTACGACATTGTAACCAGACCCGAGTTCCAAACAGGTATGGATACGATGAACAGTGCAATCAATGAACGTTTGTCTCAGATGAAGACTAATCCAATTGCAGTTGCAAATGCTGGTGAGTTAACTACTAATTATCCTAATGGCGCAGATGGTATCTTCATTACTGCTGATACTGGTCACAAGTGGGTTTACCTTTATGGAGCATGGAAAGATTGCGGAGAATATCAAGCTGTCGGCATTGAGAACTCTGAACTAGCACCTCTTAAGGAAGACTTGATAAAACAAGAAGGTAAAATCAACCAAAACACTAATGACATTGGACTTAATTCTTTAGGAATCAAGAAAAATAGCGTTGATATTCAGAACTTAGAGGGTGCTGGTCATCTGATGGATATCTTGCTAGTTGATGACTTTGGCAACCATATCACCGATGACTACGGTAATCGTATTGGTGGCTATAAGTGGCTACCGTTGACTGACGTTACTCTTACACAAGCTGGATTGCCAGCCGATGGTCAAGCAGTTGGAGAAGCAATCAAAAACGCTACTAGCTTTAAGCCTGAAAAGTATGGCATGCCAGTTCTTTATCTCTGGGGTAGCAATATTTTATCTCTAAAGGATAAATCTAAAACTTTGAAGAACGAAGTTACATATAGTTTTCCTGCTTATGGAGTTTCTGGTGTTGTTGAAAAGTTTAAAGTGCAAGGTTCTTCAAGCGTAGCTTGGCCTAAAAAGAACTATACTTTGAACCTTGACAAGAGTTTTGAAGGAATTAGTGGCTATGGCAAAAATCATAAGTATGTTATCAAAGCTAATTATGCTGATCCATCACAAGCGTTAAATGTAGTTGGTGCCAGACTATGGGGTATGATTCGTGGAACGCATAAGAATGCGAACACAGGCATTCTCAATATTAATGGCGACCAATTGGTTGACGATAATGGTAATCGCATTACAGCTGAAACAGACCCGCAATTGTCAATTGGTGGTACTTATGGAGCAGTAGATGGATTTCCGATTGGTGTTTATATCAACGATCAATACTGGGGTCTTTATTCATTCAACATTCCTAAAGATAATTGGATGGCTAAGATGCCTGAGAAATCTGAGAATAAGTATGCAATTATTGATACTATTTGGTCGCCACAAGGTGCTTTCTTGAAAGAAACTAACTTGCAAGATGACAAAATGGAATTGCAATTCTGTAGCACAAAAGATACAGAATGGGCTAAAGATTCAGTAAATGAGTTAATCAGAGCTGCATTGGCTAGCTATGATACAGTAGATGATTTTAACAAAGCAGTTAGTCCATTACTTGATATAGATAGTGCCATTGACTACTACATCTTTTCAGTTTTGGTTGATAATGACGATGGTATTTTCAGAAACTACTTGCTACAAACATTTGATGGCAAAAAATGGTACTTTGCAGCATACGACCTAGATTCAATTTTTGGAAGAACGCCAGATTTCTGGGAACACTTGCATGCTAAGTCGGATACAAATGATTGGCGGGATCATGGTGTGACTTTTGAAAATGTTACGAATGCTAACCGTTTGATGTATCAACTTTGGAAGTTCTATAAGGATGAGATCTTAAAGCGTACAAAGGCTTTAGTTGAAGGAGTTATGTCTGATTCAGCTGTAGATACAGCTTTCGTTGACTAGGTAAGACATATTCCACTTACTGCTTTTAATGCAGAACTCGAACAATGGCCTGGTATGCAAAACACGTCAGTTGATAATGTTAACCGTATTGGAAGATGGTACATGCAAAGAATGGCATGGTTAAAGAATAGATATTTTAATAAATAATAAAGGAGAAAAATAATTATGGCAGATATTAAATTTATGAGTTTATCAGAAAACGGTAACCCAGCTACTACAGATAGTGTTTTAATTGGAAACTCACAAGATGGTATGAAACGTACAACTTTAGGAACTATTGGAAACATGTTTGCGGTACACGGTGCTTTACACTTTGAAGAAGTATCAGTATTAACTGCAACTAATTCAAGTCAAATAACGGATACCAATGTTGTAGTTGGGTTATCGTATGATATTACAGCTCCAACAGTCCCAGGCTATACTTTCAAATGCTGGATTGGTTCTCAAACTAATGGATTCACGAGTATTAATTACGTCATTAATAAGCTTAATGTGAAAACGCAAGTTTGGACCAAATCAGTTGGTAGTGATTTTACTGCTTCCAGTAACTCGATTTCAGCAACTGCTTTATACATCAAGGACGAATTAGCCTAGTGTTTTTAAAGTCGCCTAAGAAATAAACAGTACGCAAGGGCGGCTAGTTAGGAGAAAATATGAAAAAACTAAAAAAGCTAAAAAAGCTCCTACATTCTGAACATCCACAACACGAGATTTTAGCTTTCGCAATGCTGGGTATTGGACTAATTCTTATCTGCAATGACTTCTATTTCTTTTGGCCGCCTTTTGCAGTTGGCTTTCTGAATGATGACTTAGTGGGTGGCGTCTTTTTAGTTGATGGCATTCTACTTTTAAAATGGGCACTTAGTGCATCAGGTAAGATATATGCTAATCGTAATTTGTTGGTTATTACGGCTGGATTACTTGCATTTGAAGCAACTGCAGAGTTCTGCCACGGTTATGTTTCAGGAAGACCACACATGCTTATGGCTGGTTTTCTTGAAATTGTAGTTTTACTTTTCGTCTTTTCCATTATAGGAAAAACTAAGAAGCACAATTACTAGTGGGAGGTGGTGCTGTGGAATTCATTAAAGCACTACCTTATATAGTAGGTATATTGGCGACCGTAGGAGCAGGAATTAAGTGGCTCTATGGAGAGCTAAAGGAAGAAAAGAAACATTATGAGAAACTTTACCAGCAAAAAGAAGCTGAGGTTGAAGCCTTAAAAGGCAAAGTCAATCAGTTGAAAATTAAGATAATTAAATTGGAAGCATCTCAACGAGGTGCTTTTTTTGATAGAAAGGAAAAGAAATGAATTTCAATCATCTATTAGACTTAACAATTGTAGTTACATCAGTTGCAGCAGTCGTTGTTGCTTCTGTGTATGCTAAACATAAAATTGTAATCGACAAGAAAGCAGCACAAGGCGACCTTTTGGCAAAGTCTGAAAAAATCATTGCCCAGTCTGTAAGTCCCCTTGTCTACCAAGCAGAAAAGAGGGGAGGGGACGGAGAAGATAAGCTAACCTTTGTTGTTCAAGGCTTATTCTTGCTCTTAGATATGGCACACTTACCACACCCAACTATGAGTTTCGTCAAAGGTATGGTTGAAAAGGCTGTGACTGCTATGAAACAAGCCCAATCAATCGCAGATACTGTTGATAAGCCTAAGACGACCATTGTTGGCGAGTTAAAGGAAGTTAACAAGTAGGAGGTAACTTATATGGAAGTAGCAAAAAGAAATTACGGTGTAGACGTATCTAGCTATCAAGATACTAATGTAGCTAATTATTCTGGTGCTAAGTTTGCAATCGTCAAAGTATCAGAAGGCTTAGACTATCGTAATCCTAAGGCACCGGCACAAGTTAATAGTGCTAATGCTAATGGTATGATGGTATCTGGCTATCACTATGCACACTTTAGTGCAAATCGTAGTCAAGCAGTCTTAGAAGGTAACTATGCGGTAAGTTTTGCAAAACAAGCCGGTATCGTTCCAGGTTCTTACTTAGCTTGTGACTATGAAGAAGGCAGTGGTAACAGTACAACTCAAGACTATAGTGCTAGTGCTGATGCTATTCTTGCCTTTATGGATACAGTAGCAAGTGCAGGATATAAGCCACTTCTATATTCTGGCAAGGAAATTCTAACTAAGCGTGTAGACGTTAAGAAAGTAACTGATAAGTATGGTACATGTCTCTGGATTGCATCTTATGAGTATAAGAGCGGTATTCGTTTAGGATAGCCCAGACTTTGGATACTTCCCATCTATGGATAATGTAGCAATCTGGCAATTCACAGATAACTGGCGCGGATTAAACGTTGATGGCAACATCTCATTAATTGACCTTAAGACTGACGGTAAGCCAGTAGCCCAACCATCTAAGCCAGCCGTTAAGCAGTCAACACCACAATCTTGGATTGATGATATTGGAGACACTTGGTACAAGGAAGAAGGCAAGTTCTATCCAAACGGTACTATCAACATCAGATACGGCGCACGTACTACTAGTGACATCATTGGCACAGTAACCAAGGGCGATTGTGTTAAATACGATGCTTATAGCCGTCACGGTGGCTATGTCTGGATTAGACAGCCAAGAGCTAACGGAGAACCAGGATTTTTAGTTTGTCGTCAAGGTAACGATCCATGGGGTACGTTTAAATAGTATGATATAATTTTTATATCAGCCGAGTGAGGCTTGATAAGTTCCTTTGAAGCTTCTGAACTTATCAGTATTAATGAAGTGAATTAAAACATGTTTTAAAAGCCACTCTGGAGAATTAATTTTCTCTAGGATGGCTTTTTTTGCGTACCACATTTTATAAACTTTGTAAAGTAAATCAGCAAATACCAATTAAATTCGTGGTCACATTTTGGTCACTTTTTTACTTGAAACTTACAAATTTTTACTTAAGTTTTACAACTTTTTACATTTATGAATGGCTTAACGTAGCGCAGAATTTGCTTTGTTTTGGGAAGAGTCTCTTATACCTATCAGTAAAATTATTGTTTTAATGAAAGACCATTACGTATATATTGATAATTCTAGACTTTAATTTTAATAAGAAAATAAATTAAAATACCCGCAATAACAATTGATAGATAAAAATTATTATGACCAGGTTTACTATGATTATGCTTTATCTCTTTTTACCTTTTATTTTAAATGTTTCATAATAATTTTAAGAAATACTCAACTTAGTATCTAGCATATCCGAACTAACATGATCTAATAAAAAGCTTACTGGATTTAGATGAAAGAAATGTGTCATGAACAAAAAAGTTTCGCATCCAGCAATTATAAGTTCTTATAGCTAACAACTTAACAACTATTAATCAAGAACCATTTTAAAAGACGTAGAATCGTCATCTCAGCACTAAAGAAATAATCTAATCTGATTAATTGATAAAAATCTTTAGCTTAGTATTTTCAGCTGATTAATAATTGAAATAGAGGCTAAGGAAAATTTCTGACTGTAAAAAGATTAATGTGTTCTAATTGAAATGCTAGTAAATTTAAAAATGATTTTTAAAAAGTAACTTTTGATAAATAGTAGATAATTAGTTGATTGATGGTTGGGCTGTTGATTGTGATTAATTACAAATATAATATATTTTTATGTTCTATTTTACATAATATATATTACACGAAGTATAGTCAAGATGAACTAAGCTACTCTCTTTTATAAGTAAAAAAACTTTGAGTTTCATTATTCTCAAAGTTTCTCTATTAATTATTCATTTTTAGAAAAAGATAGTTTCTTTCTTTTATTTAAAGAGATCGTATAAACGATATTAATTGTTCCTAAAAGTAAAACAGCAAACCAAATAGTTTTTAAAACAAAGATCTTTTGGAGCAATGCTGATACAATTGCACCAAGTGCAAATGCAATAACCAAGAACATATAGTTAACAGCTGCGTTATGCTGTGACTTATCTTCACCAAAGAAATATGCGCTCCAAGCAACTACAGATTTTTTTAAGTTGCCAGTTGTAAATGCATTATTATATCCCATACCTTCAATTTTACTAAATGATGCATTTTGAACCGCTAAACCAAACGCAATTACCGGAACTACATAATAATTTGGTACGTTTTTAGGAACGAAACCAACGCCCAAGCAAATAAATAGAATTGGAAATAAACAAAATACACGCCAATAATTACTTTTTACATACTTATGAAAAAGTCCAACAAGTAGTAATCCTAAGGTAAAAGCAATAAACGTTGTTGCCCTGTTTAACATACCTGCAATATTATGGTCAGCAAATGCTGACGCAAAGAAGATGACGTTTCCTGTCTGTTCAGCAGATAAAGTATGTCCCCGTTGAATATAAGTGTAGGCATCAATAAATCCCGCAGAAAAAGTCAATGCTGTAGCTAAAATACGCGATTCAGATGGACGATATTTTTCATCTGAAAATATACTCATGATTAACCTCCAAGTTATAGTGAAAACAAATTAAAAACATGATCAATTTAGACCATGTTTAATTTGTTTAATCTTCAATATGAATACTCTTAATAATCACATTTTCTTTTGGCTTATCATTTGCTTTGTCACGTGGAACCTTTGCAATTTCATCAACAACATCCATACCTTTGATCACTTGACCAAAAACAGTATGGCGACCATCAAGCCACGGTGTTCCACCTTGCTTGTATGCCTTAACTAATTCCTTAGGATAACCTGCAGCATCCATTTCTTTAATCATGCGTTTAGGTACGTTTTTATTTTGAACAATAAAGAATTGGCTGCCATTTGTATTAGGCCCAGAGTTAGCCATGGAAAGCGCACCACGTACATTGAATAATTTATTTGAAAATTCATCTTCAAAAGGATGTCCCCAGATACTTTCGCCACCAGTACCGTCACCCTTTGGATCACCGCCCTGGATCATGAAATCACTAATTACTCTGTGAAAAGTAGTGCCATCATAATAGCCTTTTTTAGCTAAACGGACAAAATTTTCAACAGTCATTGGAGCTTCTTTTTCAAATAATTGAATTTTAATATCTCCATGATTTGTTTGAATTAAGGCTTTTGGACCTTTTGCATTTTCTAGGTCTAATTGTGGATATTCCATGTTAATCCTCCTGAATTTTATACTATTCTAATTCATTTTACACTTTATTTAACTACACTTCATTAGTCTGCGTCTTCTTTCAAGTAATTTTTGATTGCAGCTAGCATAATTTGACCATAGGATTTAAGCTTAGCTTGACCTACTCCTGAAATATTTAAAAATTCTGCTTGTGTCTTAGGTTTTTGCAGTGCCATTTCTCTTAAAGACTTATCTGAAAAGATATAAAAAGCTGGTATCCCCTGTTTTTTAGCTAAATCTAAACGAACTTCTTTTAAGCGAACAAATAAGTCATTCTCTTCTTTCGGAATTTGATTATAGGTTTGACTTAATTTTTCTATTTTTTTAGAAATCTTTTGAGTTACACGCTTTTTATTATCTAAAACGTCCCATCCTAAGTTAGTCACATGAACTACTGGATATTGACTATCAGTCAGTTGTAAATAATTATGGCTAATTAGATAGTTTATTAAGTTTATGACCCTACTCTTTCCAATCTTTAAACTGCCATAATGCCTTAAATGAGCTGCATCAATTTCTCTCATGCGTTGATTATTTGCTCCTAAAACTACATCAGCAACTACAGTCTTGCCAAAACGACCATCTAATTCATAAATAGTTGAAATAATGCTTTTACTTTCTGACGTAATGTCTTTTTCAATAAAGGTTCCTAAACAGTTAGAGCACTTACCACAGGGCTCACACCTTTGTCCAAAATAGCTGACGATAAACTGTTGTAAACACTCTGTGGTATTAACATATTTAGTAATCATAGCTAGTTTTTGATACTGTATTTTTTGATATTCATCAGCTAAATCAGATTGTTCAATAAAACAACGATAGAGCCGGATATCTTTAGGATGATAGATCAATGATACCCTCGCAACGCTCACCGTCTCTACCTGCTCTGCCAGCTTCTTGATAATACGATTCTAAGTTTGGCGTACTGTTAGCATGAATTACAAAGCGCACATTTCTTTTGTCAATCCCCATTCCAAAAGCATTAGTAGCAACTATCACTTGTACTTTATCGAATTGAAAAGCATCTTGTACATCTGATCTCTCTTCATTAGAAAGACCAGCATGGTAACTAGCTGTTAGAATACCATTTTGAGCTAAATAGTCAGTTAATTCTTCAACATGTTTTCTTGTACTGGCATATATAATTCCAGATTCATTAGGGTGCTTTTTAATATAGTCTAAAAGATACAAGTTAGTATTTTTAGGATTATCCACTACCTTGAAACTTAGATTTGGCCTGGCAAATGAAGTAATAACATAATTTTTATTAGGTATCTGCAATTGTTCTGCTATGTCTTTTTGAACTGAGGGTGTGGCAGTTGCAGTTAAGGCCAAAATATTCGGATTACTCTTAATTGATTTGACGCCATCCATTATTTGGCGATACGCTGGTCGAAAATCATGTCCCCACTGTGAAATACAATGTGCTTCATCGACTGCTACTAATGAAATATCTAAGAAGTTTAGCTGATAGCGAAAATAATCCATTGCTAATCGCTCAGGAGTCACATACAGAAGCTTTATTTTGCCTTCATATGCTTGTCTTAAAATTGGATTTACTTCTTCTTGAGGAGTCGCCGAATTTAGGGCTGCCGCATTAATACCATTTTGCTTTAAGGAATCAATTTGGTCTTTCATTAGCGAAATTAAGGGAGAAATTACTAAAGTCAAACCGGAATTAACTAAGGCGGGAATTTGATAGCACATTGATTTTCCTGCACCAGTTGGCATTACTGCTAGAACATTTTCTCCTTTAAGAACCAAATCAATAACTTTTTCTTGTCCTGGGCGAAATGTTGTGTAGCCAAATACATCTTTTAATACTTGTAATGATTTCATTTTTCCTAATTAAATAAAAAAACAAGTATGAAAGATCATACCTGTCTTTTCTAAAATTGAACTAAATAATAACTTAAGCTTCAAAAGCATTAGTTAATGGAGGAACAACTTGCTTCTTTCTTGAAACAACACCTGGTAACTTAACTTCTGAATCTGACAATTTAGTATTAAATGCCTTTTCAAACTTAGCTTTTGATTCATCACTACCTACTACTAAAGCTTCTGAATCTGAATCAAGAATATTAGTAATCAAAAGCATGAACATATCGTAGCCTTCACTCTTTGAAGCTTCATCCATAGCCTTTAAGAAAGCTTCTTTACGCTCTAAAGCCTCTGGCAAGTCAACAACATTAATTTGTGCTACACGAACGTTGCTGCCATTTAATTCAAAGCTCTTAGCGTCTAAATCGATTAAGTCTTCTTCTGACTTATCAGCAATATTGGTACCAGCTTTTAGCATTTTAAGACCATATTCTTTGTAGTTAACACCAGCAATGTTGGCTAAAGCTTCTACAGCTTCTTTGTCTTGATCTGTAGTAGTTGGTGATTTTAATAATAAAGTATCTGAAATAATAGCTGAGAGCATAATTCCAGCAATATCTTGTGGAATTTCAATTTCTTTTTCGTTGTACATTTGCCACATAATTGTACTTGTACAACCAACTGGAGCTGCACGGTAGTATAAAGGATCAGCGGTATTAAAGTTCATGATACGGTGGTGATCTACTACGTGAGTCACTTTAACTTTATCAATGTCAGAAACACTTTGTTGAGGTTCATTGTGGTCAACAAGCATAACTGCATCAACTTCGTTTGAAGCAGTTTTAATTACACGAGGTGCAGTAAAACCGAATTTATTCAAGGCATACTTAGTTTCATCGTTAGCTTCGCCCAAAGCGACTGCTTCAGTATCGTAACCTAATTTATTTTGTAAGTATGAGTATGCAATTGCAGTTCCGATTGCATCTGTATCAGGATTTTGGTGACCAAAAATCAATTCTTTTGCCATTATATAGAGCTCCTTTAAAATTATATCTACTTAATATTTTAGATTAAAATTTGAACTTAAGCAAATCAATCCCGCACTAAAAAGCATTGCTTTTAGTTATAAAAACAATGCTTCTAAAACTAGATATTCACTTTAACCTCTTCTAATCGACTATCATAATCTTTTTCATTAATAAATTTATCCCATTCTTTTAAGAAATTAACTAATCGAGGAATCTCACTCTTGTTTTTACGATAAATAAAGCAACTTTCAAAGTTTGTTTCATGCTTTGGCTCTAATGGAGAGAGCGTGATTTGGGCCTTGTGAGCTTTATAGAAGCTCTTTGAAACATAAGTGTCGTAATCAGTTTGTTCCGCAAATTTTATTAGTTGATAAGGAGCAGTAAAAGTAACTGGAGTTAGCAACTCATTATTTGGAAATTCAGTAGCATAAAATCGACGCACAATTTGAGGCAAGTAGTAATCCTTAGGGTAAGTTACCCACTTATGTTGTGCTAACTTATAAAATTTCGTTTCTGGATTATGAGTTAAAAATACTACTGATTCTGGATAAATTTGTTTAGCCATATATTGCTTCATGTTTTTTTACAGTAGCATTGTGATCTGGCATATAAAGAACTGCTAAGTCTAATTGATTATTATCTAATTTGTCCCAAAGCTCTGTTCTATTGTAAAAGCCGACATGTAAGGTTATCTCTGGATATTTCTGGTTAAATTCAATTAGAAATTGATCGATAACCCTAGCTTCAATAGTGGACAATACACCTAATGAAATAGTCCCAGTATCTGATTTTGTATATTGCTGGATACTATCAACGGCATTATTAACTGTTGAAAATAGTGCCTTGGCTGTTTCCTCCATTTTTAGACCAGCATCAGTTAAATAGAGCTTTTTCCCCATTTGACCAAATAAGGGAGATCCAACTGCACGTTCCAATTTCTTAATTTGTTGAGTTAATGCAGGTTGGGTTATTCCTAAGATTTGAGCTGCTTGAGTGTAACTCATGTTATCAATTAATTGAAGAAAGTAACGTAAAGATTTCGCAGATAGAACTGCATCAGTATTTGTTTTCATGATTGAATGCCTCTTATATAAATTTGGAATAACATCTAATTGATATAAATTTAAAATACATATAATTATTTTCCGATAGCCTTTTATAAAGCCTATTATTCATCCTACACTTTTTATCATAACACCTGTATCTAGATAATGAAAATATTTACATAAAATATAAGCTATTTTTCTATAATTATTTATCTTAATAAAAAAGCTAAGAGTAGCTTTAAAATGCTATTCTTAGCTTTCATTTAAAATAAGTCTTCTGTTCTATCTCTTCCGTCTGCTAATGGTTGACCTAGCGTTAATGAAATTGGTGTTCCATCTGTCATTGGATCTAAAACAAATGAACCATTTGAATATCGATCACCTAATGGAAATTCAGATGTATTTAATTCGATATGACGATCACTAGAAGTAGTTAAATGCAAGATATGATTCTCGCCGTAGCTACTAATTGCCATGATTCGATGAGGTTTAGTTTTAAGTTCACGTAGTACTAATACACCTCGTTTAGCACGAGTTACCTTGTTTATTAAGTTAAGTTTTAGCTGCTTAAATGCCCCACGTTGAGTAATAATCCCAATATTAATCAAGTCAACATATTTAGGATCGGCAAGAACATAATTTACGATATAATCATTGTCTTTAAGGTTAACGGATTTAACCCCTACTGCTTTAGAACCCGAAGTAGGAATTTCACTAATATCAAATCTGACTGCATATGCTTGATTAGTTATTAAGGTAATTTCTTGCTTACTATCTGGTTTAACTTGATCAATTCTTACGACTTTACTGTCTTTACTCTTAAGCTTAATTGCAGTGATCGCACGAGATTTATAAGTTCTAGTTGGCTGCAAATCAGCTAAGGTAACTTGTTTAATATAGCCATCGTTTGTGGCAATTAAAAAGTTCAAACTTGCTTTTAAGTCATTAATTTCAAATACTCGAATGATTTCTTCGTCATTATCAAGTCCGATTTCTTGAGAAAGGTGTTGAACAGTTTCTTTCCACTTTGTTTCTATTAATTCATGGACTGGTCGATAAATAAGGTTTCCTTTATTGGTGAAAATATAAAGGTTATCTAAGGTTGACATTGTCTTTTCAAAAATAACCTTATCGCCATCAGGTAATCCATTATCACTTGTGTCAGTCGACTGGAAGGAACGAATGGATGAGCGTTTTAAGTAGCCATCTTTACTTACTAATACACGAACGTCTTCATCGGCAACTAAAGCTTTTTCGTTAATTTCAATTTTAGCTGCTTTAGCTGTGATTTCAGTTCTTCTTGGAGAACCAAATTCTTTTTTGACCGCATTTAATTCTTTAACTACAACTTTTTCTAGAACTTTATTGTCGCTTAAAATTTCATTGAATTTGTCAATCTTTTTATTTAGTTCTGTTTGTTCTTTCTTAAGTTGGTTAACATCAGTATTAGTTAAACGGTACAGTTGCAAAGAAACAATAGCTTCTGCTTGATTAGGAGTAAATTCATATTTAGCAATTAAATTATTTTTAGCATCCTTTTTATCTTTAGAAGATCTAATTGTCTTAATAACTTGATCTAAAATATCCAGCGCATGAATCAAACCTTCAACGATTTCTAGTCGCTGCTTTGCCTTTTTTAAATCAAATTCAGTTCTTTTAGTAACAACCTCTTTTTTATGGGTCAAATATGAAGATAAAATTCGTTTCAAGCCAACTTGGACGGGAGTCATACGGTCAATTGCAACCATATTGAAGTTATATGAAACTTGCAAATCAGTGTTCTTAAAAAGATAGTTCAAAATATTTTGACTGTCTGCACCCTTTTTTAATTCAATAACGATTGAAAGTCCATGACGGTCAGTCTCGTCTCTTACTTCGGAAATTCCATCAATTTCCTTATTTAAACGGATTTCATCAATTTTCTTGACCATCATCGCCTTGTTGACGCCAAAAGGAACTTCAGTAACTACGATTTGTTGACGGTGTCCCTTAATATCTTGAATAGTGGTCTTAGAGCGAACTTGTATTCTTCCACGACCAGTTTCATAAGCTTCCTTAATGCCTTTTGTTCCAAGTACAATACCACCAGTTGGAAAATCTGGTCCTTTGACAAATTCCATTAAATCATCTGTGGTGGCATCGGGATGTTTCAAGAGATAAACAGCTGCGTCAATAACTTCAGCTAGGTTATGTGGCGGAATTTCTGTCGCATATCCAGCTGAAATTCCAGTTGAACCATTAACTAATAAATTAGGAAAATGCGCAGGTAGGACAGTTGGTTCATATTCTGTGTCATCAAAGTTCAAAATCATTTGAACTGTTTCTTTATCAATATCCTGTAAAAGCAAATTAGAAATTTTACTTAAACGAGATTCCGTATAACGCATTGCTGCCGGGCTATCGCCGTCGATGGAGCCAAAGTTACCGTGACCGTCAACCAAAAGGTAGCGCGTATTAAAATCCTGTGCCAAACGAACTGTCGCATCGTAAACGGAGCTATCACCATGTGGATGATACTTACCGAGTACGTCACCGACGATACGAGCGGATTTCTTGTACGGTTTATTAGGCGTCATGCCTGTTTCGTGCATCGCGTACAAAATACGACGATGAACTGGTTTCAAGCCATCACGCACATCTGGAAGAGCACGCATTACGATTACGGACATCGCATAATCGATATAAGCGTTCTTCATTTCTTTATCAATCTGAACGGGATGAATATTCCCGTGGGACCATTGTTGGTCTGCCACAATCTCACCTCATTTTACTAACACTGATTATAATACATCATAATATTATAGCATTTTTAAGGGGTTAACGCTATAAATCCTTCATTATTAACTATGTTCTTTCACAAACTTATCAAAATCAGAAATTACTTTCTGTTGTGCATTAAACGCTTTATATTCCCTAACAGCTTTCTTCTGTGCTTGTGTCATAGAAATAAGTCCTTTGTTTGTTAGGATTTGATACTCATTAAAGTCTAAAAACTTATCTACACTTTCAATAAAAGCTTTCATAGTAAATGTTTCATGTCGTTCAATAATACGTTCTATATAATCGAAAAATGAGGATACCGTTCGCTCAAGTTGTTCAATCTCTTCAACAGATAAATAATTTTTTGCTATGATTACATCCTTCTTATAAATCCGCCCTTCCGGTCCAGACTCCCACGTAGTCAATCCCATATGATTCTTTGTAGCATCTGCATGACTATGAATGATTTCTGCAGCAGTTTGACCTGTAATAGCATAATGAAACTTATTCTGTATCGTTCCAAAAAATTCTCTGGTAATAGGCGATTGTGCATCATAATCGATTGCACACACAGCAAATATATCTGTCACCTGTTGATATATGCGTCGTTCACTAGCACGAATTGAGCGGACTCTTCTTAGCAATTCTTTAAAGTAATCTTGCCCAAATGCACGTCCATTTTTTAACATAATATCATCAAGAACAAAACCTTTGATAATATATTCCCGTAAAACTCTTGTCGCCCAAATTCGAAATTGTGTTGCCTTTTTACTATTTACTCGATACCCTACCGCAATGATAGCATCAAGATTATAAAAATTAGTTTGATAAATTTTACCATCTTCAGCAGTTGTTTCCATTTTGGAAATAACTGCTAACAGATCTAGTTCTCCACTTTCAAATATATTCTTCAGATGCTTACTAATAGCAGGAACATTGACATCAAATAGTTTTGCCATATCTTTTTGTGTCATCCAAAATGTTTCATCTTTAAATAGTACATTCGTAGAAACAGATTCATTCTCTGCTTGATATACAATAACATTTCCTGTAATCGCATTTTCTAAAGATGTCATATAATCCCCCCTCTATATTTATATCTTATTTTATTTAATACTTATAAGCTATTTCAGCTTCTTATTTAATGAGCTGCATGTAATATCATATGGTCCAAGATCTTAACAAAGTCTCGTTCTACAGCCGAAGTATCTTTACCAGTACTGCCTATGCCTGTTAGCATGGTTTCTTTCCAATCATTTCTTGCCATATACCTAAAGCCGATCAAATACTGGGCTTTCGTTTTGTCCTCTTCCCCCTTTGGCAAATAGTAAATGCCAACGTGTCTATCAGCGCGAGGATGTAACAGTGCTGGATTATCTTGCGGTTTATATTCGCTATATATGGATTTCATAAAGGTTAGAATATCTTCACCCGTTACAGACTTATCTACAAAGATAATTTCATTGGATCTAAATAGAGGTATCTGATTAGTACCTGCTACACGTGTTGCTTCAGATTTCTTTAGCTTTAAAACTTCCTCATATGTCGCCATTCGCAGGCCATGTTGCTTAGCACGTTCCACCAAAGCAGCGTTCAAATGAATTAAATACTCTTGTGAATAGGCAAAATTAGCATTCGTGTATCTTTCACCACCTGGAACCGGTAAGGTTGGGCGTTGCACCACAGAATTCGTAGTGAAAGAAAAACCGTTGCTTTCATCATAAAAGACATACACATTCCGCTGGAACGGTTTTTCCTGTTCCACTACAGAGGACTGGAGAACAAGATTAGGATGAACAACAGCAAACTCCTTTTCCACACTAGCCTTGATATCCTCTGGCGTCGCAGGATCACCATTCTCCGTCGTCCACACAAAAGAACAACCGCTCAATAAAAATGTACAAATACACACAACAACTAATGATATATACCTAATCAACTGCTTCATAGATACACCTCTCCCTGACCTATTTTCCTCGCACAGCCTGTTGTATTTCCCGATCAACAACGGTAATTATGTGTCGTTCAATCTGCTCAGAACTCTTATCTTGATAACCAACACCACTCATTAAGGTATCTCGCCAATCTTCCCGCCCTCTAATTTTAAAACTTATTAGGTACAGAGCCTTGCTCTTGTCTGTTTCACCATTTGGTAAATAGTAAAAGCTAACCTTACGGCCATACACGCTACTTACTAAGGTCTCGTCACCATTAGGTTTATATAGAGAATATATGTCTCTTAACATACCCACTACACCAGCACCATTAGATGTTTGATTAAGAAATACAAAATCCCCTTCATCAAACAAAGGCGCTGTACTATTGCCCTCTGGACGCATGAGTTTAGCACTGATGAGCGCCTTATGCTCCTCATCATTAGCTACCTGAAATCTATACTTTGCAGCAAGCAGTGCTACCTCACTATTCAAGCGATCTAAATAAGCCTCTGCATACCTATACTCTGCGTTCGTAACCCGTTGACCACCAGGAATAGGCAACTGAGGAACCTCAACAGAAGCACGCGCAGTAAAGACAATGCCATTATTCTCATCAAAAAACGTATATTCATAGTGCTTATAAGGCTTTGTAGTAACAACCTCAGAAGCCTGCAACACTAGACGCGGATGATACGACGCAAAATGCTTCTCAACCATTGCCTTTACATCATCCGGCGTATACGGCTCAGCATCGAGCGTCGTTAACCGCGAAGAAGTACAACCACCCAATACAACACTACAAACACACACAAAAACCAACAACACAAACCTAACAAACACAGGCATACACAACCACACCTCTCTCTTTTCCCCATTTGTATCAAGTATTCATATCAAATATGCAGACACAATCATTGATAACATCAGCTGATTGTTGATACTCTACTTCACACCCTTTCCCCATCAGGGGCCTCGCCCCATGCGAAAGGAAAAGTGCTTTTGTTGTTGGGACTAGTCCACATATAGGGTTGTAAAAAAGTTAGACACTTATGAATGAGCGACTTAGGTCACTA
>OGKH01000277.1_pt1 | contig 42877 bp, 59 predicted proteins | sample 1572421 | NCBI WGS metagenome assembly OGKH01 (sample SAMEA2582084, study PRJEB24529) | metagenome | biome: Human gut stool | place: China | collected 2011
AATTAACTTTCTTTTATGCTCATCAGTAAAAACTCGCTCAATCATTGCTCAGCCCCCCTAAACAATAATCGTTGGCTTTTTGATTGAATCAATATCGATTTTTTTAGCATAAAAATCTGTAGTTTGATAAGTGATGCCTCGCAGCTGCCTACGCCAATTTAAGTGGTTGACAATCAGGCCGACTGCTTGTTTTTTGCAACCAGCAGCCACTATCCAATTACCGATATGCCGACGACCAGAAAAAGTCACTTTATATAATTTCATAATCCACACTCCCTAAATTCAATCAAAGCCATCTATCAATCACCTTCATTACAAATTCCAATGCCCAATATGCCAGAATGTACATGCAGCCTACATCAAATATCTTTACGTCAAGCTGATAGTTGAACCAAAGCTTACATACTGTTCCAACTATCAGCATTGTCACGCTGACAAACAACAATGCATTCTCGATGCTCTTTGTGGTGCAGTGTCGTTCAGCGTCTAAGTCGTCAAGCATGAACATGCACACGGATGTTGGTTTCATATCAGTAGCATTCGCAATGTTCACGACAAAGTTAATAATAATTTTCAGCAAGTCACGACCAGTAATCTCTTCTGGTAGCTGATCAACAAAGGCGTCCCACGCTCTATTTGACACTTCGACTAGTTCTTTGTCAGTCATCGTCACAGCTCCTTTACTTATACAAACACAAGCCCAAAGCGAGCAGCATTAAGGCTACGAATACGATTAAAGCTGATATAACGGCCTTCTCAGCATTAGAAAATCCTTCTTGATCCCAGACCAACCAGATAATGGCTGCGACTACGCCGAAGAAGCTAACTACAATAGCTGCATTTAAAAATTGTTTCATCGCCAACGCCTCATTTCCTTTTCTCGCTCCGTTCGATATGCTCGCCAACGTGGACCAGAAACACCTGGCCCGTTGGCACGATAGCAACGCTTGTATGCTTTCAGCGCAAGCACAAGCCCTGCATGTTCCCGTGCCCGTTTTGTCATTTAGATTGCCCCTTCCTTCAACATTTTCGCAATACGCTTTTCAGCGCTATCAACCAGTGCAGCATAGCCTTGCATGGTCTTGATTTCATCATCGTTGTTTGCCGTCTGTTTGATATACTCATCGAACGCAGCACTTAGTTTGCGCCCGCAGTACCAACGCCGCAGCTCAACTGTCTTGCCATTTTCCTTGTTAATGCCGAACTTAACCAAGATAACAGGGTTGTAGCTGTCGCTAGTAATGTAATAGCTATCATCAATCTGGATTTTCATCTTGTTTCGCCTCACCAATAAAATGGATTAGGTTAGGGTCAACTGCTGACCATTCACCATCTGAATTTTGAAACCGGTATAAAGTGCCGTTGCGTTTTGCACTGTCAATTGCCGAACATTCTTCACGAAACACCCCATAAACGATATGCTCAAATTTTCCCGCTTGAGTATGAGTTATAAGAATCATTTCTTGCTCTTGTTCTTCATTTTCAGTCCCTTTGTAGCTTGATACCATGTTTAATCCTCCTCGACTTCTTCAGCAGTGCGCCATAAATCCAAGTTAGCAAATGTTGCGCTAAGTTCCATTTCATCGATTTCATCGGCCGTAAACGTAGCTTTTTGATTGCTCATCTTGGCGATCTTTAGCGACGTTACGCTCCACGAATCAGTGCCTTCTACCCGTGTCAGATAGCCGTAATCATTATTTAGCAGCTTGATATAATATTTTGGCTCTAATTGCTTGTCGAAATAATCGAACAGCTGGCTGCTGATCAAACGCAGCACTTCACGATCAGTCTTATTGCTTCGTACTGGAACGAAATCGGCCTTGAACCAACCCGACTTATCGCCTTCATAGATATACAAATTTGCTACCAGCTCATCGTTAAGTTGGTCATACAGCCGAATTTCAAAGCTGTTTTGTGAGCTTACTTTTGCAACGGCATAGGTGTAATGCAACGTCCCGATTGCTTGCTTGGTAATTTCGCTTAACTTTTCTTTAGTCAACATTTGTCATACTCCTAACTTCGATTTCGATTTCTTGAGAATTCATTTACGGCCATTAAGTTTCTTTTGCATAAATTTCAACCTCTATTCTTGGCTTGTCCGAGTAATACTTGTCGATTTCTTCGTGAACAATCATTGCGTCATCTTTCCATAAAACGCCGTTTAAGGCATCTTCGAATGATTTAAGGTAATTAGACAAGTCGGCTTTTACAATCGGTCTATGCGCTCCTGATGCCCGTCTATCGTGTTCTTTTTTCGATATGCTCTTTTGAATCTTTCGATAAAAGGCTACCTTGAGATAGATTTCACCCTCGACTGGTGCATCGTGATACATCTCTGTTGCCAATGCTCGCAACTGTTTCTTGAATACTGCTGTTTTAGGCGGGTCATACAATCTGATTCCCTTTCCAAACCTTCTTGCTCGTGGCCTTGCTTGTGCTACCGGTTCAATCGGTAAGATCAGCTTAATCATCAATGGTCTAATGACGTACCGACACAAGCGAAAATCAAAGCGCTAAAAATAGCAGTTACCGTTGCTTTTACACCTACAATGGCGTTAATCCATAATGCCCAGAAAAAGCCAACCGCTGTTGCCAGCATTGCGCTAATCGCTAGTGCATAAAATAACTTTGCTAAAATTTTCAACTCTATACCCCCATATCGTGCATTAAGCTTGCGTCTACTTCGTTGTTGCTATCCCAGTGCCCAGAACTCTTCATGATTTTTACGATTGCTGGGTCAATACGCAGCATGCCATCGCCTTCACAGAACGGGCATTTGCGTTCGATTGCGTCCAAGTATCCAGTACCATCACACCAAGCGCAACTCTGCTCAGTGTCTAGCAGCATTTTGTCTTTCGTAATCTTTAACATTTCTTCACCTTCTAGATCATGCTTGCTCGTACATCAACCATGCCGTTAAACGTTAAGCGGTGCTCTGGGTTTCGTGTGATTAAGCGACTTAATAACTTTTCGTTATACATTTCTTGCAGCTCGCTTGTTTTGTTGTTAGTGGTAACAATCGTCGTGAACTTGCCAAACCGTGCGTCTGCAACGCTGAACAGTCCCTTTTGCATGTCAACGCGAACTTGACTTTTGGTATCGGTTCGCATACCGCCTTCTGTGCCGAAATCATCAAGCACCAGAACATCAACGGGTTCAATTTTTAGTTGGCGGTTGCCTTGCATTAGATCAATCAAGCCGTACAAGCGATTCTGAACTTGCTTATCATCAAACCGCCGGCTATATAACTCGGCCAGCGCGTCAGTTGAAACAAACAGTGCAGTCTTTCCGCTTTCGTTGCGAATCTTATCAACCATCGCTAATGCTAGGCTCGTCTTGCCAGTGCCGGGATTGCCTGCCAGATACACGTTCATGTTTTGACCGTTTGCAATCATCTTTGCCAACGTCCAAGCACGATTGCCGATTTCAGCAGCCTGTTTCTTGTTCGCTTGCTTGTCTGTCTGCCAGTCAGCAAATGTGAACTTCACCGGCTGATTGCCCGTCCATAAGCTCTTGCGATAAACCCGATTAAAGTTGTGCATAGCGTTCTCTTTCCGCCACTCGTCATGCAACGGTTCAGCTTTCTTTTTCAGATAGTCAACCGCTGCTTGCTTATCAGTCAGATCAACGTCTGGCAGTTCCCAACCTTCTTTGGCAAATATCTTCTTCAAGCTTTTAACGCCTTCTTTGGCGCTGTCCTTTACGCTAAGCATGTTTCACCTCCTACCAGTATTCGTTGTCCATTTGATATCGTGTATATCCGTTAGGGTCTGGCTGACCAGTCATTGGATTGATCCTTTCAGTGTAGTAAGGGTCGTTCTTGTCTGGTTGGCCCTTCACTTTCTCGTTTAGATAGTCTTCAAACTTCGTTCCAAACAGCGTTAATGGTCGTAGGTATTTGTTCATCTTGTTGTCGTTCAGCCAAGTAGCAGTTTTCTTGTCGATAACTGTTTTAAAGTCATCAACGCTAAAACCTTCTTTGAGTCTTGCTTGAACTAGCTGCTTGGTCTTTGGTGTAGTTGCTTTGTAGTGGCTATCTGTTTTTTCGTTCAGATAGTCAACGATTGTTTTTATCTGGTCAGCCACACTGTCGGGCTCTGCCCGACTATATATCTCTGTATTATTAATACTTGTATTATTACTTGTATTATTCTCTTTAGCATTTTCTAAATACCCCTGTTTAGTATTCTTAATAGGTTGTTTAGTATATTTAATAGGTTGTTTAGTATATTTAATACCCCTATTTAGCTGACTAACTACCCTTATCGTTCGCTGCTTGATTTGTTTTCCTTCTCTTTGATATTGGATTGTGATATACCCTTTATCTTTGAGTTGGTTAACCAGCTGTGATATACGGCTTTTGCTCAGACTGAAAAAGTTAGAAAGATAAGCATTTGAAGCAAAGCAGCCTTCTTCGTTATCTAAGCTCTTGATTTCAGTTAGTAATACAACTTCCATAATGCTTAAGTTTTCATCTAACCAAAACTCAGCGGGAATCCAAACGCCCTCGAATTTTCGGTCTTGTTTAACGATTTTCCGTTCCGCCATGATAAGCTCCTTCGTTTTCAGTCATTTAGTGATCTCCAAAAAATGCCTTAATGTGTTGCTCGTTGTACTTTTCTACATCTACGCCCGCTTTGTTGATTTTCATTTCGGTATAATCAAGAAAAAAACGAATTTCATCGATTTCTTCTTGTGTAAACATAAAACCCATGTTGTCCCGCAAAGTGTGATCACTTTGCAAACATAAAATAGCAACTCCACCAAAGGGACTGTCGTCCATAAGTCTGTTAGCCATTGTCATATACCCCTTTCATGCCAATTCTCTTTAACGTTTCAGCGTTTACCTTCACGCCTAAGTTCGTTAAGCGATACTTTTTGCAGAACTCTCTATAACCAATTTGATGGAATTCACCGTGATGAACCCGGCAAAGTGCTGATAATCTCACTTGCGTATGGTCTAACTTGTTACGGTTACGACCCATGCCGACCTCATCAATATGATTGATGTCAGCAGCACGACCGCAAATTAAACAGCACCTGTGTTGAATGCACTTGAATTGGAAATAACTTTCATCACGTGGTAACAATGGATAGCCGTCGTTGATTGGCACCTGGTAATCAAAGATAAAATCAATCACCAGGTTAATCAGTTCCGTTGCGTCTGATACCGTGCTAGCAGTATCGTTTGCCAAGCTAATCTCTTTGCCAGCTGTTTTGATCGTGTATTGCAAATAGAAATACTCTTTAAGCCACTCCGCCGGTTCGCCTGACCATCTGTGAATATCGCTTAACAGCGCAAAGAATAGTCTTCTCTGACGTGGTCTTGCTTTTCGCCTATCTGGGATTTCGTACTCCACCGGAACACCGCTGACCTTGCCATACATCGTTTCGATATGACTAAGGTTTGGTGTTTCGTCTGGGGCAATCCACCACCCACCCTGCTCCCAGTAGGCTTTACCGCTCCGCAGCATTAGAATGGAACATCATCGGCGCTATCGTCAAATGGCAAAGCGCTGTCGAACGTTTGCTGATAGCTATCGTTCTGATAGCCGTTAGACTGTTGATAACCGCCTTGTTGGCTTTGATCGTTGTTGTTCCTCTTGGAATCAAGGAACGTTACATTTTCAGCAACAACTTCGGTTACATAGACCCGTTGACCTTGATCGTTTTCATAGTTGCGAGTTTGGATTCGGCCTTCGATGCCAATCAGCGAACCCTTACCGCAATATTTGCAGAGTAAGTCAGCAGTCATGCCCCACGCTTGAATGCCAATGAAATCAGCTTCACGATTGCCGTTTGAACCCTTGAATCGGCGGTCAACTGCCAAAGAGAAGTTGACAACCGACGTGCCTTTGTTCGTTTGGTGCTTTTCAAGGTCTTTCGTGATACGACCGGTTAAAGTTACATTGTTAATCATTTTTGCTCCCCACTTTCTAAGAGTGCCTTAACGGCATTTACATACTCTTCACCGCTATGTTTACCATCGCCGAGAGTGCCCTTTACAAGCTCCTCAGCCCGCTTTGAATCACCGTTAAGACGATTAATCAACTCAAGCATTAACTGCCTGTATTCGGCTTGTAATGGGTTTGATTGGCGTTGCTGTTGTGGCGCTTGTTGTCGTTGTTTGTTGTATCGTTGTTGTGGACGGCTAGCAGCATTGCCATCATCATCTTTATCGCCGACAACCCCGAACAACGCCATTAGCTGATAACGTTTGGCATACGTAATAGCTGAACCTTGACCTTGTGGGTCGTTCTTGGTCGGCCGTAAAATCAGCGGGTCTGTAACGATTCGCTGACCGCTTGAATGCATTACCATTGTTTTGACTGCTGAATTGCCTTCAACCGTGTAAACCAGTTGGATATAAGACAATCCTGTATCTTTCAAAGCTGGGTCAATAGCAGCTTCAACGCCTTTCAGTGTCAAATAATCGTTCTTAAAAAATGGATTCTTTGCGTCTAACTCGGGTTGTTTAAGCTGTTGCCGGAACAAAGCCATTCCCGCAGCTAACTTGTCAATGCTTTCTGTGATTTCCATTACTTAATAACCCCCTTGTAGTTCGTTGCCAGATAAGCACCAGGAACTTCCTTGCCATCTTTGATTGCCTTCTTGATTTCCGCCTTAACGGGCTTGCGGTCAACCTTGACCGTTTCCTTCCAATAATCAACCGGGATTAGGCTTTCATCGCTAAATTCAACGGTTTGGCTCTTTCGCTTGCTATAAACGTGCTTATCAGTGCGGACCTTCGCCGTTCCTGAGTTAGCTACAATGTAGCCAACGTATTCTTGCAGGCGGTCAACACGGGCTTTGGCCTTGTCCCGTTCCTTTTTGATATCGGCCATCTTTTCCAGCTCGTGGTTGTAGATAGCTAAATCTTTTTCGGTGTCGTTAATCAGCCAAGCGATAGCGTCTAGCTTGTCAGCCAGCTCAAGCTGCAAGGCGTCGATAGTGTCCGTGTAGGACTGCTTATCGATTTCGCCGTCGGCCCGTTTCTGGTCGATAGTGGCAATCGCCGTGATAATCTCACTCGTGTTCATTTGCTTCCTCCAAATTCTTAAACTATTGGGGTTTAATTAACTCGAAAATTTCGTCATCTATTTTTGCAAACAAACGGTCTACTGAATGTCCTAATTGTTTTTCGTAAAAGGCTAATTCGGCCTTTGAAACGAAAGCCAGAACATCGATATAGCTTGATCTCGATGTTCCTAGAATCTTTCTATGACCGTTATCTATAGTGAAATAAATCGCTGTATGCATTTATTCCCTCCCTAGTCGTGTTTCGGTTCGTCTTCCAGATAGTTGTCAATCAGTGCGTCTTGGTAGCCTTCTTCGTAGCCAGACTGCCAAGCTTTGACTAAATCGGCTTTCGTATATTGTTTTTCCATGTTAAAATTTCCTTGTTGATATTTTTTCTGTTGGCATTACCGATGTTCGGTAGTGCCTTTTTTTGTTGCGCTAATCGTTGTCTGCAAAGCAAACAGCACAATCCAAACGACCGCACACCAGTTAGCCTTGATGAAATGGTTAGTCATGTATAGGTAGACAAAGCCACCACTCAACAGCGACCAAACCGCAGCTTTAATACTTGCCATTTACTAACTCCTCCAGTTGAATTCGCGGTAGTGTTCGTTGACCCAAAGGCTGGCATCGTAGGCATAAATGATCGTTTTATGCCCTGTTCCTGGAAACGGGTCAACGACAAACCCACCGTTTTCGATATGCGTTTCTGGGTAACGATCAAAGATTTCACGCTTGACCCACGGCCGACCTTTACCGCCTAAGCATTGTTTGCGGAATTCTTCAACGTCCCACGTTTTGCCCTTCAGTGTTTCTTCCGGGACTAGCCCCAATTTCTTAATTGATTGCTTGACAGACTGCTCAATCAGTTCATCATCAATCGTGATTTTCATTTGCCCACCTCCTACAACATGATTAATCCTCCGATAAAATGCTGTTTGGTTCGTAACGCTTTTTGTTCCCGTTGCTATCGATTGTGTAAATTGGAATGTTGTTTTCCCGTGCAAATCTTTCAATGACGCTTTCACCAGTTCGGCGTTTGTGCCAATCACTAATAACGTTCATCGCCTTAACTGCTGCAAATAAAGCGTCGTGGTTTAAGTAGTCGAGCATGAACTCAAAGCCGCTACTGATTTTTTTGTCCCACCCGATTTCTTCTTCGATATACTTAACTACTGAAAAATAATCTTTGCAGCCCCACTTTTGACCGTCGTAGGTCTTTTCAATCGGAAACACTTGATCAAATAGGCGTGGGGTTAATGCCCCGACGGTTTCATCTAATGCACTTACCCAATTTACACGTTCTTTCCAACGCATTTCGTCAACGAAAATTGCCTCTTTTACAAGCCGATATAAAATTTCGAATATCTTGACTGCTACGCATATTCTGGCCTCCTATGCAATCTTGATGAATTTGTTGACAAAATAAATTTGGCCCTTGCCTGTTACCTTTGTCGTCTTGGTGATCTTTACGCTTCCATCACCAGAAACATGAGTGCCCTCTTTAATCTTGAACAACCCCATCTTCATTGCTCGTTGTGTTGGCGTGTTATAGTCAGTGCCTTTACGGCTGATTAAATAACCGTTTGCCCGCAGCCACTTGAACAGGTTGTTCGGACCCATTGCATAGGTCTTACCGTCAATCACTAACGTACTGATTCCGTTTTGCTTCAGAATCTTCGCTAGTTCACCGATCAAAATTGGTGTTTCGCTGACCGAAACCGCGTCGGCGAAAATCGCCTTTGGTTTCATCTTTTCGTTGTCCGCAGCAAGCAGATTGTTTTGCTTGTGCAAGTCTTTGTTTTCGATTGTTAGTTTCAAGTTTTGGTTTTGCAGGTAGGCATAACCCCGCTTGATAACTTCTTGTGGGTCATTCCACCGGCGTTCGATTTCGATAAAGTATTTACGATAAGTTTTTCCAAGCTGTGAGTGTGTCATCATACATAACTCTTTGGCCATGTCAATAGTGATGTCATAGTCTTGAATTGGCTTTGTACCGCCGTTTGGCATGAGCGTAACTCCAGTTACACTCATAAAATCTTCGTCTTCAACGAAATCTCTAAAGTTCTGATCAACCCATTTGCTAAAACGGGTAGTTACGTTTAGTTTCTTGTGCAGTTCGCGGGCCGTAATAAGTTGCCGTCCGTTTTCTTCTTTGACGTTGATTGCTGGAACATTTTCCATAAAACACTCACTTTCTAGCTATTTTAGCTAACCCTTCTTCAAAAAAATATCCAACGAAACACCTAACGCAATGCTTGCTCGCACTGCGATATCAGTTGACATCTTCCGACTGCCATTAACAATTTGGCTTAAATAAGCTGGTGTGATGCCAATTTGTTCAGCCACATAGCCTTGCTTTAAACCACGTTTTTTAATTTCTTGGTTCAAAACATCGCCGGCGTTGTGCCGAATGATTTCTGGCATTAGATCACCTCCTCGCTGTTTTGTTTAACTTTACGGTTACTATAATACATAAACAAAACAGCTAAGTCAATACCAAAGTTAAATTTTTTGTATATTTTTTTTAAAAAAGCGTTTAAATTTGATATTATATAGTAAAAACAGGTGGTGATTATAATGTCAGAATTTAGCGAACGACTGACTAACCTTCGTGAAAGAAAAGGTTGGTCAAAAACCTATGTAGCCAAAACAATTGGACTATCTAGTATGCAGACTTACGCCAACTGGGAATATGGGCGAACTGAACCAGACTTTGAAAATGTATCACGACTCGCAGACCTTTTTAATGTAACAACTGACTATCTGCTTGGTCATGAAACACCAGAACGAAAAATGACCATTGATGAAGCAATGGACACTATCATGTCAGCAGACGGAAAAGAACCGACTGAACATGATAGAAAATTAATGGAAAGTATTATAAAGGCATACTTAGACAGTCGGGACTAGCTAGATATGGACGTTCGTAACATTGTCAAACAACTAAATATCAGTGTTCATTATGTGGATATGGAAAAGCCTGGCTATGCAACGATCAGCGCAGATAAGCAGTTAAAGTTTGTATTCGTTTCTAGCCACTACCCAGCGCGTGTGCAGAAAGTTACACTTATCCACGAACTAGAACATATCGCTAAGCAGTCAGGCCAGACAGCACTTTACAACGCTACTGTTTCGGCTCGTTTTAAAATGGAAAGTGAAATAAACCGTTGCGTTGTCTATGAGCTAGTAGACGACTATATCAAGCATACCGGCATTGAACCGGAAAACATCAACTATATAGATTTCATGCAGCTTAACGATATATCAGCAGACTATGAATCGTTCGTGAAAGAAACGATCAAAAATTATAAATGGGGTAAATAATATGAGAAAAAGTATTGCTTTCTTGATAATGGCATGTGGGATTGCCTTAGCCGGTTGCAGCACGAATACAGATAAAGCGAAATCTTCAAGTTCTTCCAGTTCATCAAGCGTTGCAAGGTCATCATCGGTTAAACCTGACCCTAACGCATCTGAGCGGGCTTGGACTTACAAGAACAACGTTTTTGACGCTGGCAATGAAACTTATCGCTTTACCAAGTGGGACGTTATGGATTCGGTAGACGAAGGCAAAAAGATTCTTGTCCTTTACTGTGATGTTACTAACAACTCGACAAAGGAAATGGACCCGTCAAACGTATATATGGTAGTTGGTGCCTATCAGAAAAACGAAACTTCTGACGTGCAGCTCACACCGGGAATGGCAGCATTAGATGAAAATGGGAACAATCCATTACAGCAATATGAAGACGGGTTATACAACAAGTTGCTTCCTGGAAAGACCGTTAAAGCGGTTATGACGTTCACTATCAACAACGACAAACCGGTTCGTTTGGAATTTGAAAATCCTAATTTTGAAACGATTGGGACCAAGACTTACAAAGTTAGCAAGAAATTAAGCAAAGCTGAAAGAAAGAAACTTAATCAGTCTAACTCTTCTTCATCTTCTACAACGCAAACAAATGCAGTTTCGCAAACTAAAACCGTTACTCAAAATAATGGCGGTAGCAGCACTACCCAGACTTCAAGCTCAAGCAGCAGCAATCAAACTTACACCGCTCAACCATCGCAAGGCGGTACGATTTATCAGACTGGCAACGACACTGGCAGTTTTGCAGGCGACCCAGATGTTATTGCTGACACGCAGCAAATACAAGAAAGTCTTGCCAAAGCTAATGGTTGGGAATAGCAACTTAAACAAAAATAACCCTAGCTGTTACGGCTAGGGTTTAAAAATAGACTTAAATCGAACATATGTACGAAAGGATTTACTATGGCTTCTTTTACTAAACGAAACGGCAAATGGCAAGCTCGTATCAGCTGGCATGATGAAAATGGGAAACTTCATCAAAAAGCAAAGTCTGGATTTGCTACCAAAGCACAAGCTAAAGATTACGCAACAAAAATGGAAAATGAGTTGATCAATGGCGTTAACATCGCAGCAGACCCGGTTTTCGCCGACTACTTTAAAACCTGGTATGAAACTTACCGTTTGCCAAAAATATCAAAAGCAACGGCCAGCAATTACCGATACACTAGCAGCATTATATCAGACTATTTTGGTACAATGCGAATCAAGCAGATTAAACGTAGCACCTACCAGACCTTTTTAAATGAACATGGTAAAAATCATTCATTGGGAACCATGAAAGAAATTACGACTAAAATTAAAGCTTGTGTAAAATCAGCAATTGCTGACGGAATTATCACAAAAGACTTTACATTTAACGCTACTCTGGTTCACGATAAGACACGTTCTCGCAATCCAGAATATTTATCCATTAGCGAGTTAAAACGGCTGATACGGGGCTTAAACAGTGAATTACGAGTAGATAACGTTAATCCTTATATCGTTCTCACTGCCATTTATACCGGTGCCCGCTTATCTGAGATTATCGCCCTGACGTGGAAAGATATTGACTACCTGCACAGAACGATTAGAATCAATAAATCAATCGACTATCGATACTCAACCGGCTTTAAACCAACGAAAAACGAAAGTTCAAATAGAACGATACGGGTTAATGATTATCTTTTAAAAATATTGTCGCAGCTAAAAGCCAATCGGACCCCGCTTGTTTTTGCCAGAACTCCAGAATCATTTAATGCTCATTTTCCACAAACGATAAATGACTACCTAAAAACAGTCATGCGACAATTCGGAATCGTCAAGAAAGATTATACGTTCCATTCATTGCGCCATTCTCACGTTGCGTTTTTGCTAAGTCAAGGAATCGACATTTACGCGATTAGCAAGCGACTGGGGCACTCAAATATGACAACGACTAGCAATGTATATGCCTATCTAATAGATGAATATAAGCACAAGCTGGACGATGAAATTGAGCACAAATTAACGCAATTATAGCCATCGTTGCACCGATATTGCACTAATCAATTAAGAATGCTGTTATATCAACGTTTTAAAGCCGTTAGATACATTTGATGTAAATTGCACTATAAACTGCGGTCAAAGCAATCAATTTTTACTGAGATTGGAAACATCAATGGCGGAGTGGATGGGCATCGCATTGATGATCTAGATTTATCATTTGGCACGACAACCACTTACTCAGCCAAGCTGCACACTATCTTGACCAAACAATGATTTGTCGTATTGAAGCTTAACATTATTTAATGCGTCTATCGCTATTAATGGAGTCAGCATCTGCATCAGCGGTTGAATGGGGTCCCGCCGAAAACATCGTGCACTAAGCGATTTTTCGTGATGCAGCATACTTGATCTGACAAATTATCAACTATTTATCTTTGCTTTTCTAATGTACCCGGACATAATCAGCAGTCATCTTCGGGTTCCCCCCTGAATGACAATTAAAGTATAGCGGTTAAAAACGTTTTGCTCCTATCAAAATCTAACCCTCTTGAGCATGCAAAATTGATAGTTTCTCCGTAAGGTTTTCTGCATAAGCAGTCGTGCGCAGGCGATACAGACTGGTCTGCAAGCGTTTGATTCCTAAAAAAGGATTATCCAAGGTAATTAAGAAACGCTGGTTGTTTGAATTGGTATCAGCCAAAAGCTCCCAAAATTCATGATCAGCCAAAATCATGCTTTGCGGTACTTGATTGATCTGCTTAAGCTGCTCGGCGCTAAAATAACTGCAGCTGCTGATCTGAAGACGATTGCCAAATTCTTGACGCACCATTTGAGCCACTACTTCATAATCAGCCCGCGACTTGGTAAAGATATATAACGGCGTAGCAGGAAGCTGTTCTTCAATCAGTGGCAGCAGCTGTCGCGAAAAATACTTGATCTGATTATCATCAACCAGATCTGACCAATGATTTTGCCGGCACCACTTCATAACGATCACTTTAACCAGCTGATCGGTCAATCTCTGCGACTTGTTTTCCGTCTGATAGTCCAGCTGGCGTTCAATTACCAGATTCTGCAGACCACCCATAAAGTGCAGGCCGAATCCATTAACCGTTTCTTTAAAGGCTGCCGTTTTGATCAGCGGCTCTCCCCATAACGCGGCAAAAGCATCCGTCAGCTGTCGAATCTCCGGAAGCTGCTGCAGGATCTCGCGAAACGTTGCTCGCTGCAGGCTCCAGGCATCATCACGAAACAGCTCGTTGGCAACCGTTAGATAGACCAGGTATAAATAGTCATGATCAAGCGGCGTCAGTTCAAATGACAATTGCGGCTGCAGATATTCATCAACCATGCGTTCCAATTGCTGATGCGCCTTTTCTCGACAGACCGCCCGCCAGAAATTATCGGTTGGCAATTCCAAAGACTGGTCATGCCGCAGCCAGGTCAAAGCAATTAGATGATCAAACATGGCAAATGCTTGCGGCATCTTGTCCAGCAGCGGTTTTACGCCGGGGTTGGCTGCAATGACGAAATTTTTTACGATCTGCTGACTGACTGAACCGAAATCCACGCAGTCAATGCCATAATGACAGCTTAATGCCGCAATCAAGTAGCGCTTGCGATATTCTTGACCGCAGATCTGACCGCGTCGAATCGTCAGGCCAACCGTCTGCAAAAAATTTTTGCATTGCCGCTGCAGCCGGTAAAAAGTCGGCTCAGAAAAGTAGTGCTCCTGACAAAACGTCGTCACCGAGCGTCCCCGGTGATTGAGCAGATAGGCCATCACCTGCAGTACCTCAGACTTTTGGTAGAGCTGCTTTTTTAGCTCAAACAGCTGACCCGGACTGGTTAAAGAAAGCGAGACAACCGCATCATTGATCTGAATGCATGCTTTCGGCTGCAGTTCTTGATTTAAGGTATTCAGTTCCTTTCTAAGCCGGGGCTCGGGAATTCTGGTCAGCTCTGCCAGACAATGCAGCGTTAGCCCTGAACGATCAAACAGCAAGGTCAGCAGATGAACGCTCACCACAACATCATCTTCCAAAAAACGTTCCAGCATCAGTTGGCACCTTTTTCACGCAGTTTCTTAACCAAGCCGGCAGCACTGCCCTGATCAATTACCAAAACGTTGGCATAGCCCGCTTTCAGTGCTCCCGCGGCGGCCTGCGTCTTAGCTGGATTGGCAATTACCATCACACGCTGCGGAATTTTTTTCAGCTGTTCCAGGTCAATACCGATCGTCCGCTGATTGATCTGTGGTGATACAATGCTGCCATTTTGATCGATAAAACGCGAAAAAACGTCACCAACCGCATGCTGCTGCAGATACTCCTGCTCAGCTTGACTGAAGTACCCTAAATGAAACAGCAGTGCCGAATCTCGTACCGTTCCGACCGTAAAGACCGCGATATCGGCTTGTCGACCAAGATCCATGATGTATTTGATATGCGTATCCTGCTCAACCAGCTCTTTAGTTTCTTGGTGATCAAAAATAACTGGCAGCGGCAGATACTGTGGCAGCGTGTGAAAAGCACTGGCAAAAGCATTGACGCTTTCAAAGGCATAGTTTTTCTGCTTGGTATTGGCAACGCTGCCCTTTAACTGAACCACCGTGACCCCATGCACGTCTTCAGGTGATAGATGCTGGGCAATGGCATGGATCGTTTTTCCCCAGGCCAGCCCAATTGTGTCATCATCCTTAACGATTGTCTCGATGTATTCGGCAGCAGCCGCGCCAACCAGTTCCAACAGCTCGCCACTGGCTGTCATCTCTGAAGGTACAACAATGACTTGGTCTAAATGATAATAGTCCTTTAGCTCCGCGGCCAGCTGCTGAGTCGAAACCAACGGATTGCTGATCTTAATCTGGACAATCCCGCTTTCCCGTGCGTATTGCAGCAATCTTGATACCGTGGGCCGTGAAAGATTCAACTCGGCTGCGATTCTACTCTGCCGCCAGTCATTTTGATAATAGAGCTGCGCGACTTTAACGCTTAAAGCCCGCTTATCAGTTTCATCAATCATTATTCCCATCCACTTTCTGATTTTGTGCTGTTTATATCAATTCTACTAAAGAAAAGACGGCCCGTCAGTAACGGACCGTCTTTTTTAGTAATCGATCATATATCAATCAGCTTGGGCAATCGCCGTTTCCAGACTGATTTTGATCATGTCGTTAAAGGTCTTTTCACGTTCAGCGGCCGTTGTTTTTTCTTGACTGCCAAACAGCAGATCACTGACCGTCAAAACCGAGAGCGCTCTAAAATGCAGTTTGGCTGCCAGCAGATACAGTCCTGCTGATTCCATTTCTGTACCGATCACGCCATAATCAGCCAGCTTCTTCATATCAATATCATCATTGTAGAAACGGTCGGCAGCAAAGATATCGCCAACCTTAGGCTCAATCCCCATGTTCTTAGCCACGTGATAAGCCGTGTCAAGCAGCTTAAAATCAGCTAACGGGGCAAAGTGAACGCCAGCTGCAAATGAGTTGGCAACGACTGCCGAATCAGTTGAAGATCCCGAAGCCAGGCAGACATCACGCAGCTTGACGCCGGGAGCCATCCCACCACAGGATCCGACCCGGATAATCGTCTTGACGCCATAAAAACGTACCAGTTCATTGATATAGATCGACATGGAAGGAATCCCCATCCCCGATCCTTGAACCGAGATGCGATGGCCCTTGTACTCGCCTGTATAGCCAAACGCATTGCGCACGCTGTTGACCTGCTTAACGTTGGTTAGAAAGTTTTCAGCAATATATTTAGCCCGCAGCGGATCCCCTGGCAGCAGAACCGTTTCAGCATAATCACCATTTTGTGCTTCAATATGTGGCGTACTCATTGGAATTCCTCCTCGTATTTTATAAATAATTCCTATTCGATCGTCTCGTGAATCAAAGTTGGCTGCTGAGCTGACTCTTTAATCGCAACGGCTTGATCCAGCAGTTCTTTGACGTCATCAATATCTTCACGGTTGCTCCAGATCGTCATGATTGATTCGCCTTTTTGAACCGAATCGCCAATCTTTTTATGCAGCTCAATCCCAACCGCATAGTCCAGCTGATCATCGGCTTTTTGACGACCGCCGCCCATCAGCATGCTGGCCATTCCAATCTCATCTGCGGTCAGCTTGGCAATTACGCCGCCTTTTTGAGCAGGATATTCAATTTGATACTTGGCATGCGGCATCAGCGAGTAGTCGTCAACCACGTTTGGATCACCATGCTGAGCCTTGATCATTGCCTTAAAGCGAGCCAGTGCCGAACCATCAGCAATCGTCTGTTCCAATTTGGCGCGGGCTTCTGCCAGACTGGCCGCCTGCTGTCCCATCACGACCATCCGGCTGCCCAGTTCCAAGACCAGCTCCAGCAGATCTTTTGGTCCTTTGCCCTTTAAAAGATCCAGCGTCTCTTCAATTTCCAGCGTGTTGCCGATTTTAGATCCTAAAGGCTGATTCATATCTGAGATCACGGCTTCACACTTCAATCCAGCCTGCTTGCCGATTGCTACCAATGCTTTAGCCAGTTTCACGGCGGAGTCCTCAGTCTTCATAAAGGCCCCGGCACCGGTCTTAACGTCAATTACCAAAGCATCGGTTCCGGAAGCCAGTTTTTTGCTCATAATTGAACTGGCAATCAATGGAATGGAATCAACCGTATCGGTAACGTCACGCAGAGCATAGATCTTTTTATCAGCTGGCGCGACGTCACGCGTTGCCCCAACGATTGCCAATTTTTCTTCAGCAACCTGCTTGATGAAATCCTGCTCGCTTAATTCAACTTGAAAACCTGGAATAGCCTCCAGCTTGTCTAATGTTCCACCTGTATGGCCAAGTCCGCGACCTGAGATCATTGGTACCGGAATTCCCAGTGCGGCGACCATCGCAGCTAGTGGCAAACTGGTTTTATCGCCCACGCCGCCAGTTGAATGCTTGTCAACTTTAATCCCAGGAATCTTAGACAAATCAAGCCGCTCACCAGAATGCATCATTTTCATTGTCAGTTGCGTCTGTTCACGATCCGTCATCCCCTGAAAATAGATCGCCATCAGCAAAGCACTGATTTGATAGTCAGGCAGCGAGCCGTCGACCACGCCATCAACAAAGAATTGCAGCTGCTCATCGCTTAAGACGCCGCCATTACGTTTTTGGTCAATTACATCCACCATTCGCATGATGAATCCCCCTTTTAATTAACTAGTTTTCAATTGCCGCCAAAAAACTCGTGCCAACTTGATTGCCGGCAACACCAAAGTTTTCCATGATCGTTGCCCCCAAATCGGCAAACGTCCCACGCGTTCCCAACGACTGACCAGGATGTTTCATTGACGGCGAGTAAGCTAGCAGCGGCGTCACTTCTCTGGTATGGTCCGTACCGCGGAAGCAAGGATCATTGCCATGGTCAGCCGTGATCAAAAGCAGATCGTCTTCCCGCATGTTTTCAAGCACCGTTCCCAAGCGTTGGTCGAAGTCCATCAAAGCCTTGCCAAAACCTTCTGGATTACGCCGGTGACCATACATAGCATCAAAATCAACTAAATTAACAAAGCAGAAGCCATGAAAATCTTCTTTCATTACATGGTCAACATGATCCATGCCATCCATATTGCTTTCATTGTGATAGCCTTCCGTAATGCCATGACCAGAGAAAATGTCATTGATCTTGCCGATTCCAATAACGTCCAGACCAGCTGCCTTCAAATGATCCAGATCAGTCTCACCAGTTGGCTCTAGGCTGAAGTCATGCCGGTTAGCCGTTCTGACAAAATGATCCTTGTCTGGGCCAACGTATGGTCGTGCAATAATCCGGCCAACCGTGTATTCAGGACCATTGACCAGTGTCCGCGCATAACGGCAGATGCGGTAGAGTTCTTCAACCGGAATCACGTCTTCATGTGCCGCAATCTGCAGCACCGAGTCGCCCGAAGTGTAGACGATCAAATCACCGGTTTTCATCTGCTGCTCGCCGTAGTCATGGATAACCTCCGTCCCTGAATATGGCTTGTTGACAATCACCTTACGACCAGAAAAGGCTTCCAGTTTTTGAATGATGCTGTCAGGAAAACCGTTTGGGAACGTTGACAACGGCTTTTTAACCGGCAGCTCCATCATTTCCCAGTGACCATCCATACTGTCCTTACCGGCCGAAATCTCAGCCATCTTGCCAAAGCAGCCCATTGCTGGATCAGCTGTCGGCACGCCTTGAATCGGATCGGCCGGGCGAATGTTGCTTAGTCCCAGTTTGGCTAAGTTAGGCAATGCCAGCTTGCCTTGATACCATTTGCCAATGTGGCCTAAGGTATCGGCACCATCATCACCAAACTTCAATGCATCAGGTGCCTCGCCAATCCCTACAGAATCCAAAACAATGCCAAATACTCGTTGATACGTCATAATCTTTCCTCCCCTGAATCGATCTTAAGCGACGTTTCAAACCAATTTTATTGCCGAGCAGCTTCTTCTAGAATTTGGACCGAAGCGGAAACTCCCAAGCGGTTTGCTCCTGCTTCGATCATTGCATAGGCTTCATCCAGATGGTGAATACCACCAGAAGCCTTGATCTTAAAGTCGGGACCAACTGCCTTGCACATCAATGCCACATCTTCAGCTTTGGCACCGCCAGTTGAAAAGCCGGTTGAAGTCTTAACAAAATCGGCTCCGCCAGCTACCGTCAGCTTAGAGGCAATCGTTTTTTCCTCATCAGTCAACAGGCAGGTTTCAATGATTACCTTCAAAAGCTTGTGGTGAGCGTGGACAGCTTGGGCAACCTCGCGAATATCCTGCTCAACGATTTCTTGGTGACCAGATTTCAATTCGCCAATGTTGATGACCATGTCAATCTCATCAGCACCGTTTTCGATGGCATCAACTGCTTCGGCAACCTTGATCTTAGTCGTGGAAGCCCCCAGCGGAAAACCAATGACCGTGCAGGTGTTGACATCCGTATCCTTCAAGCGATCAGCAGTGTGCTTGACCCAATATGGATTGATGCAGACTGAAGCCGTGTTGTATTTGATAGCTTCGTCAATGCATTGGTCGATCATTGCTTGAGTGGCGTCTGGCTTGAGCATCGTGTGGTCCATGTATTTGGCTAGTTGTGCTACTGTAAGTTTCATTTTTGTAACCCCTTTCATTAGTGAACGCTTTTACTATACCACGTTTTGAAATAAATTCCATATTTTTATAGAAATTATTTTCCAAAATTATCTGAACGATTTTTTAAAAGCAATTAAAAACGGCTCTGCCATGGGAGTTATCCCGTGACAAAGCCGCTTAAAATACAATCTTCTTTGATTGGCATCCAACGCTTTCTGCAGTTGATAAAAATTCAGCCACATCTTTTATTCAATAAATTCTGCATAATGACATATGATAAAACCATCATTACCTGCTTTCTCTCAAACGATTGGTATCGGTCAAGAATGACAGTTTGACGGTTAACCATTTGAACGATTTTAAATCTGCCAGGCAGCTCCGCAAAATGACCAAACCAAAAATCTGGCAGTGATGTTGAATCAATGCCAGACTGTGCCGTTTCAATATTTAAGCAAAGTGAGCCTTCAGTTTGTAGATTGGCTGCCCTTTTGCCGCAAATTTTTGTTCATATTCCGTTTCAACGTTATTTTCATTTTCATCACTATGATGCAGATCCAGCCAGACACCATCATACTGCATGCCATAATTATTCATGCTGACCAGTGAAAACTCAAAAAAGCCCATGTTGTCAGTCTTTAACTCAATCGTTCCCTTTGGCACCAAAACCTTTTCATAGTTTGCCAAAAAGGTCTTGTAGGTTAATCGACGCTTGGCATGTCGCGATTTAGGCCAAGGATCGGAAAAGTTCAAAAACAGCCGATCGATCTCACCGTCCGCAAAAAACTCATCCAAGCCCGCTCCATTGGCACAGATAAACTGCAGGTTTGGCAGTTCTTCATCTTCCAGCGACTTTTTCAAGGCAATCCCAGCCACGGTGGAACCCACGTCTAAACCGATAAAATTAACTTCCGGATGCGCCTTGGCCATGCCGATTGCAAACTGCCCCTTGCCCATGCCGACTTCAAGCCAGATTGGCTGCTCTTTGGCAAAACGGCTCTGCCACTTGCCTTTAAATTGAGCCGGATCAGTGGTGATTTTTTCAGGATGGGCCTCAATCAGTGGTTCTGCCCATTTTTTGTGTTTTACTCGCATTGGTTATCCTCACTTTTGCATTTTCTTTTTGAAATAAAATTTAATCAGCCAGTACAGCTCCAGACCGCCTAGAATCAGACAGCTCAATAGACTCATCCAGTCAAATTCAGTACCAAGACTGGCCAAGATCAGCAGCAGACCCAAGCTGATCATGACCTTTTTTAAAAGCGCCTGGAAATCAGTCAGCTGCGTTGTTTGCTCAATCGGGTAGAGATGGGTAAAGACATTGTTTTGGTAATGCTGTGCAAATGGCATTAGCTGCATGGCAATCAAATAAATAAACAGCAGTGCCAGTAAGAAGCGCAGCCAGCCCAATGGCACGAAGAATACGATCAGCATCCCGACGATCGTCAATCTGCCTACCAGGCTGCTGGTTTCCGTATCCCGCAAAAAGCCGCGTGCGTATAGGTAAGACCAGGCATGATCAGGAATCGTCAGCCAGTGAATCAAGCCATTGGCCCAAGTTCGCCGCTTGATCCCACCTTTAACGCTAGGCACGTCGGTAAACAGATTAAAGAAACGATAAACGTCATACATCCGCTTTTGCTCGGCATCAACGGCCGCTCGCCAGCCCAGATCCTGCTTTTGCAACCCAATCTTAATGACCAGATAGATCAGTACCGCACTCCCGCAGCCCCAGACCGGCGCAATCAGCCAGCTGAGCATACCGATTAAAAGCGGTGCGATCCATTGTCCCAGCCGTAATTGCTTGGCATGCCGCGACCATCGCAGACTCAACTGGGCTTTGGCCAACTCCATCCAGGAAAGCTTAGCAACAAAGCCTGCCAAGAGCAATTCTAAAATGGTTAGCGCGGTCAGTCTGATGTCAATCAGAGCTAAGGGCAGCGCGATCATCAAAAGCCCCAGCGACATCAGCTCGCCCAATATTAGACTGTATAAAAACGCCTGGTTGAGGTATTTCCTGATGCCATCAGACTGCGGCAGCAAAAATACGGGATCGGCTGGTTTCAGCAAAGTAGCAAAGCGGCCGACCTGCATTACCAAGACGAACCATAAAATCAAAAGCCAGCGAATCCACCATATGCCAGGGCTGAGCGTCTTGAGCCATTGCGCATAGGTATAGGCCAGTGCGCCAATCATAAAGAACAGCGCAATCGTGAATTGGTCATTAAATACCAGCCGCCAATACTTCATCAGCCGCAGCAGATGGGCTTGCCGCCGTTTCTTAAAAAGACTATTCATCGCTCTCATCCCTTGCCAAGCGCAGATAAATGTCATCCAGCGTTTCTCCGGCGCCAGCGGCTTTTTGCTGCAGCTCCTTTAGCGTACCATGCGCCTTTACCTGACCATGTGCCAGCAGAATAAAGCGATCACAGTAGCGCTGCGCCGTGTCCAAAACGTGCGTCGACATCAAGATACCTGCTCCCTGTGCCTTTTTTTTCTCAATCAGATTCAACAGGTCATGAACTGCCAGTGGATCCAGGCCATAAAACGGCTCATCGACAATGAACAGCTTGGCGTCCGTCATAAAAGCACTGACGATCATGACTTTTTGCTTCATCCCCTTGGAAAAGTTGGCCGGAAACCAGTCCAGCTTATTGTCCAAGCGAAAGATTTTCAGCAGCTGATGGGCTTTTTGCCAAGTCAGATCTCGATCCAGGCCATATGCCAGCATCGTTAGTTCCAAATGCTCCTTTAGCGTCAGCTCATCATACAGGATCGGCGTTTCCGGCACATAGGCGATCTGACGCTTATAAGCCGCGGCGTTTTCCTGCAGATTTTGACCATTTAAAATAATTGATCCAGAAAACGGCCGCAGCAAGCCGATAACATGATTGATCGTCGTTGACTTGCCGGCCCCGTTTAAACCGATCAGGCCGACCAGTTCGCCTGGCTGCACGTTAAAAGAAACGTCTTTTAAAACCGGCAGCTGAGAATAGCCACCCGTTAAATGTTCAACTTCCAGCGCCATTGTCATCCCTTCTTTGTCTTTCTTGCTTGCCTAACCGAGTAATTATACCATACTGATTATAATCGACTAAGGGTGCAGTTTTTGGAAAATTCGTTTATACTTAAAAAAAATTGAAAAGAGGTATTCTCAGAATGGAAGATTGTATTTTTTGCAAGATTATCAATGGTGAGATTCCTAGCTACACGGTCTACGAAGATGATGTCGTCAAAGCCTTTTTGGACATTTCGCAAAACACGCCTGGCCACACGCTGGTCGTACCCAAAAAGCACGTTCAAGACATCTTTGAATATGACTCCGACTTGGCAGCTGCCGTATTTAGCCGGCTGCCAAAGATTGCCCGGGCCATTCGCGACTCCAACCCTGACATCAAGGGCATGAATATTTTAAACAACAATGGCGCCGTAGCCTACCAGTCTGTTTTCCATTCCCACATTCACCTGATTCCGCGCTACAGCGACCAAGATGATTTTGGCATTACGTTTTCGGACAACTCGGGCCAATATGATGAGCAGAAGTATCAAGCTGTTCAACAGGCGATTATCGATCAATTCGGTGACTAGTCATGTTCGACGACTTCAAAAACGCTGGTCGCGACACTTTAAGCGCCGCTAAGAATCTCCAGATGCAGCTGGTTAAGCTTAATCAGAGCGTGATCAAGCTGAATCAGGCAATGGATGGCGTCAGTGAGTTTACCCGCGCTGCCCAGCATGCCATTGATCTTTGGCAGTTTAAAAATGAGCCGCGACTGATCAAGATTCAAAAACTGTTGTCAAAATATCAAGCATAGCCAAAATGGGACCCCCTGCCTTTAGACAAGGAGTCCCATTTTAATTTTTCCAATGCTGCCAAAAAAGGATTGCATATCAGATGCAATCCTTTTTGATTAATTGCTGGAGCTGGAAGCCGAGCTCGAACTCTTGCTGGAGCTGGAAGTCGAGCTGGTTGAACTGGAGCTGGTCGTCAAGTATTCATCCAAGATGTTCTTCAAGTCGCTGTCCTTGATTGAAACATTACCCTTCTTCAGAACCTTGGAGACAACGTTTTGCAGGAAAGTCGAATCATTCATGTTTTCTTCGACGATCTGCTGCTTCAATTGAGCGATGTGGTTGCTCTTCTTACCATTGGGTGGTTGCTTGATCATGTAGATGACTTGGTAGCCGCTGTCGGTTTTGACCGGCGTCGTCGTGTATTCGCCAGTCTTAAGCTTAAAGGCTGCCTTCTTGTAAGCTGAGTCAAGCGAGGTATCAGTGTTGTCAAAGGCTGCTACCTTACCACCATTGCTCTTGTTTGAAGTATCCGTTGACTTTTCCTTGGCCAGTTTCTTGAATGCCTTGTACTTGTCGCCGGAAGTGTTGTTCAGCTCGTCAATGATTGCCTGAGCATCAGACTTTGAGCCAACCAAGATCTCTGCTGTCTGAACCTTTGGCTGGTACTTCTTCCATTGCTTGTTCAAAGCCTTGTTGGAGAAGTTGGAGTAGTGGCGAACGGCCGCTTGCAAAAGCAGGTTGGAGCGAATCTGCTGCTTAAGCGTCTTGGTAGTCAGGCCATTTTGCTGCAGAACGGTTGAGAATGATGAACCATATTGCTTCTTGTAGGCATTGTATTCACTGTTGACCTTGCTCTTGGAGACTTGCGAGCCATACTGCTTTTCCAGTACCTTATCCAAGATCATCTGCTGCAGCACCTGCTTACCAGCAGAAGTCTGCTTCATGCTGCTGTAGTATTCGCTTTCGGTAATCTTGCCACCGCTAGTCGTTGCAACAGCCTTATTGCCACAGGCAGCCAATGGTAGCATTAAAGAAATTCCGGCTAAAATTGCCAAAGCTTTTTTCTTTGCGTTCACTAAATTACACATCCTTTAGTTTATTAAGAATTTACTCGTGATAAATTTACCAATCTAATATAACACAACCGATCCCAGATTAAACCCGGCTTAGACAATGTTTAGCTTTTCTTCAAAGTTTCTTCATTGGTCGGTCGATAAAAGCGGCGATTATCCAAGCTGAACAAACGATCCGTATACTCGCCAGGCGCGGTTTGCCTCAAAGCCGTCTGAATCGTCATGATTGAGGCATCCAATTCATCTAGCTGATGCAGAATCTCGGCTTCCAAAAGCTGGGGCCGCGCCGGTGAGCCATATTCCAGCAAACCATGGTGAGAAAGAATCATATGCCGTAGCAGAATTACCTTGGGTGCCTCGGGATCAAGGCCCAGCTCATCACAGGCCTGCACGATCTCGCCATCCAGAAGCGAGATATGCCCAATCAGGTTCCCCATCACGGTATATTGAGTCGCGATCGGTCCGCTCAGCTCAATGGTCTTGCCCAGATCATGCAGCATTGCCCCAGTATAAAGCAAGGCCGCATTGATTCCTGAATACTGAGCCGCAACCGAGCGTGCCAGCCGCAGAATCGACAGCGTGTGAAAGGCCAGACCGCCTACAAAAGCATGATGATTGCTCTTGGCTGCTGGATAAGAGAATAGTTTGTCGCCGTGCTTGCTAAACAGATGCCCGGCAATCTTTTTCCAAACCGGTTCATCGATCAGATCAAAAAACTCGCGAAAACCTGATTTTAATTGGGCCGTCGTTTCTGGAGCCCGCGGAACGAACAACAGCGGATCATGCGGCTCATCGTCACCAGCCAAACGAATCGTTTCAATCTTGATCTGGGGCCGGTCGCGATACGTTTCGCGCTGTCCTTTAACGCTGACGACTTTGCCAGCCTGCAGTTCGGCAATGTCTTTTGGTGCCGCATCCCAGCGCATTCCGCTAATCTCACCGGAAGCATCAGCCAAAGTCAGTGCTAGGTAAGGCTTGCCGGCACTGGTAGTCTTAGCCGCTGCTTCTTTAATCAGGGCAAAAAGCTGCATTTCCTCGCCATCTTGGTATTGAGCAATCAATTTGGCCATTTTTTCACCGCCTTTAAAAAACGGAACCGCAAGCTACGATTCCGTTTTAAAAACTATTTTTCCGCGCCGCCGTTTTGTTCCGGCATAGCTTCGCGATACAGTTCCGCAATTGGTGCCGTAATCGTCTTGCTGATCTGTTGAATCATGTCGTCAAGCTGGCGTTCTTTAACCATCAGATTTTTAATGGCGTCTTTTTGACCAACTTCTTTAGCCAAGTCTTGAACTTCCTTGATTTCTTCTTCCGTCAGCTGAACGCCTTGCATTTGCTTTTGTTGAGCCTGCATCTGCTTTTCTTGGAATTTTTGGAAAGTACCAAATGCATCCTCATCCTTTTTAAGTTCTGCAAAAGCTTCCTTCAATGCTTGGAATTCCTGCGTTTCCCGCATTTGGCGCTCCATTTCGTTTGCCGTGTCGTAGATATTGACAACCATAATCGGCCTACCTCCTATAATTCATCGCTTTTTAGATTGTAACATTATGCACCGCTTAAGGCAAAGCTACTGAAACATCGACTGCAAAGAGCTCCACCAATCGCTGGCCTTTTGCTTGAGCGTGCTGCCGCTGTCGTTTAAGTTGTTGGCAAAACTGCTCCACCAACTGCTGCTGGTCTTATTTTGCTTAGCCGTAGCCTTAGCCTGCGCATCCTTGACCGTAAACTGCGTGTCGGCTGTTTCTGGCAGAATCGCACTCATTTCAGCCTTATAGAGCACGCTGATGTTTTTGCTGGTAACGTCTGTGAGCTGCTGAGACTCAGTCGTACTGTCATAGCCTTCCCAGGTTGCAACGACAATGTCTGGCGTATAGCCGACAATCCATTTGTCGCGATCACCATCGCCAATTCCAGAGTCAGTCGTCCCAGTCTTGCCGGCCAGCTTATAGCCGTCTGGTTTAGCCGATACCCCAGTTCCATGATTGAAGACGCCCAACAGCATGCTGGTCATCTCGTTGCTGATCTTTTTAGAGATGATCTGCTTAGCGGGTTTGGCTCGATAACGCTTGATCACCTTGCCGTTTGCATCCTCGATCTTGACGATATAGTGCGCAGTTGGCAATTTACCGCCATTGGCAAAGACCGAGTAGGCACGGGCCATCTGCTGAGGCGACACGCCGTTTGACATCCCACCCAGCGCTAAAGCCAGATTCTTGTCGCTCTTTTCAACCGGCAGTCCAAACTTCTCAGCCATCTGGTAGCCGGCATTGACGCCAATCTTGTTCAAAAGCCAGACTGCTGGAGCATTGAGACTCTCATACAGCGCTTTGTACATTGGCACGCTGCCGCTGTATGTGTTGTCATAGTTTTTCGGCGTATAGTGATTGCTGCCATAAGACGTCTTTTTGTCCTGCAGCGTTGAGTCATAGAAATATCCTTTTTCCAGTGCCGGTGTGTAGACGACGATCGGCTTAATGGTTGATCCAGGCTGCCGCCGCATTTGGGTTGCCCGGTTGTAGCCTCTAAAGACGTGCTTGCCGCGACCGCCAACGACTGCCGTTACTCCGCCAGTCTTGGGATCCATGGCAATTGAGGCTGATTGAACCATCGTTGAGCCGGTGGAGCTGTCTGGGAAGTTGCTGTCGTCATCATAGGTATCCTGCATGGCCTTTTGCTGATTTTGATTCAGCGTTGTGTAGATCTTGTAGCCATTGTTCATAATGTCTTTTTCTGACAGATGGTAGGTATTGACGGCCTCGCTGATTACGGCGTCAAAGTAGTATGGATACTTATAAGTGTCAGGACTGGTATAGCCATTGGTAATCGTTAGCGGTGTCTTTTTATAGGCATCAGCCTGCGACTGGGTCAATTTCTTGTTTTCGACCATCAGCTGCAAGACCACATTCCGCCGTGACTTGGTGGCCGCCGGGTGCTTGACGGGATCATAAATTCCTGGCGAGGTCAGCATCCCTGCTAGCGTGGCCGCCTGGGGAACCGTTAATTCGCTGGCGTCTTCGTTAAAATAACGCTTGGCCGCGTCCTGCACGCCCCAGACGCCATTGCCAAAGTAGGCATTATTGAGATACATAGTGAGAATCTGTTTTTTGGAGTATTGATTCTCAACTTCAATCGCAATGAAAATTTCCTTGGCTTTCCGCGAAAAGGTCTGTTCCTGACTCAAAAAGGCATTTTTTACCAATTGCTGGGTCAAAGTCGAACCCCCGCCTGAAATATAGTCACGACCCAACAGCTTGTTTTTGACCAGCAGCAGTGCCGCCCGTCCCAAGCCGCGAACCGAGAAGCCGTGCTCTTGATAAAAACGACGATCCTCAGTTGACAGCACTGCGTCAGGTACGTTTGCAGAGATCTTGCTAAGCTTGACGTAAGTTCCCTTTTGCGAATAAAGACTGCCGGCCGATTTACCCTTGCTGTCGTAGATCATGGTCGGCTGTTCCAATCGTCGCTCCAGATCCTTAACATTGGCTGTCTTGGCAACAAACGTCAAATAGATGCTGATCACCAAAAACAGCGACATTAGGACAACGATAATCCAGCGCGTCAGCTGAAAACGATGCCATAAATACTTAAAACGCGTCCAAAAAGCATGCCAGGTCTTGCCCAGCCAGGCTTTAAAACGTACTTTCCAATCAGATGTTGGTTGTTTCATTTAAATTTTCCTCATGCTTGAAATTCACCACGTAATTTTATCACAATCAGTCCTTTTTGGGATCAGTCGCCAAGTCAGTCCATTAAAACTTATCCAAAACGCAAACAATCATGTCTGAAACTCATCAATGAAAATCAGCTGCCGGTATCGTCAATTTATCAAAAAAGCTCCTCACTTCAGTCATTGAAGCAAGGAGCTTTCTTGATTGATTTGATCTGGTCAGAATCGATAATCGTCTGGCTTCAATTGCCAGCAGCTGGCAGCCATTAAGCCATTGAGATTGACTACATTTCGTCTGGAGCCTTAACGCCCAGCAATGCCAGAGCAGACTTCAAAACATCGCTGACTGCTTGAACCAGTGCCAGCCGCGCCAGCTTTTGGTCGTCGTCAACCAGGATCCGCGTATGAGCGTAGTATTGGTTGAAGGCTTTGGCCAGTGACAGAGCGTACTTGCCGATCAGGGATGGGTCGTACTTAATGGCAGCCCGCTTGATCGTTTCTTGGTATTGTCCCAAAAGCTTGATGATGTTCCATGATTCTTCATCATTAAGCTTCAGGTCGGCACCAGCAAGATCTGGGTTGCCCGCCTTGCGCAGCAGACTCTCAGCCCGAGCATGCGCATATTGAACGTAAGGACCGGTTTCACCTTCAAACTTAACGGCATCTTCCAGCTTGAAGTTGATTGAGTTGGTCCGTTCGTTCTTCAAATCATGGAAGACGATTGCGCCGACGCCGACTTCTTGAGCAACTTGATCGGCATTTGCCAGGTCAGGGTTCTTTTCAGCAATTTGTTGGCGAGCCAGTTTGATGGATTCGTCCAGCACTTCTTCCAGTTGAACGACATTACCCTTCCGCGTTGACATCTTCTTACCGTTCAGCGTCATCAGACCAAATGGAATATGGTGAATCTGCTTAGACCAGGTAAAGCCCATCGTCGCCAGCGTGGCCTTTAATTGTTGGAAGTAGTAGCTTTGTTCGGCACCAACAACATAAAGCGACTGTTCAAAGCCGTACATCCGCTTTCTGAACAGGGCCGTAGCCAGGTCACGCGTCATGTACAGCGTTGAGCCGTCTGACTTTTGAACCATGGCTGGATTCAAGTCGTACTTGGACAGGTCAACGATGCCGGCACCACGACTCTTTTGCAGCAGGTGCTTGTCGTTGAGCAGCTGCAGGATTTCATCCATCTTGTCGTTGTAGAAGGCTTCACCATTGTAGGAGTCGAATTGAACGTCCAGCATATCGTAGACCTTCATGAAACGCTTCAAGGATTCAGCCCGGAACCACTTCCACAGACGAACGGCTTCTTCATCGCCATCTTCCAGCTTCCGGAACCATTCACGACCAGCTTCGGCATATTCTGGGTGTTCGTCGGCTTCCGTGTTGATCTTAACGTAGTATTTTTGCAGCGTATTGATTGGGTCAGCCTTGACAGCTTCTTCATCGCCCCACATTTCGTAGGCGGCCATCAGCTTACCAAATTGGGTCCCCCAGTCGCCAAGGTGGTCAATCTTGATTGGGTTGTAGTTGACCTTCTTCATGATGTTGGCAATTGCGTTACCGATAACCGTCGAACGCAGGTGACCCATACTCATTGGCTTGGCAATGTTTGGTGAAGACATGTCGATCGTAACGTTGGCTTGGTGACCAAGATCCAAGTCACCGTAATGTTCTGGGTCAGCCAAGATTTCCTTTAAGATCCCTGCGCCGACATTGGCCTTGTCCAAGAAGAAGTTGATGTATGGACCAGCTGCAACGACTTTTTCAAAACCAGTTTGGTCGATCTTTTCAATCAATTCACCAGCAATCATTTGTGGTGCCTTGTGCAGCTCCTTAGCCAAAAAGAAGGTTGGGAAAGCGTAGTCCCCGTTCTTGCTGGTTTTTGGCCGTTCCAGCTTGTTCTTGATGTCCTCAATGCTCATGTCTGGCAGTGCAGTCTGCAGCGCCGTAGCAACCTGTGTTTTTTCGTCCATGTTTTACCTCCTAAATAAAAAACGTCTCCAACGAACCCCAAAGTCCATTAGAGACGAGAAATTTCCCGCGGTACCACTCTAGTTGAATGTGCAACATTCCACTCAAATGATATTTAAATGTCTTACCAAAGCGCGTTCAAGAGACCAGCTGCACCTGCCTTCCAGCAACGCAGGCTCGCTTGCCAGCGGCTACCTCTCTAATATTCTTCAGCTTTTTATACAATTTCAGATTATACCAGTTCAATTAAAAAAGGCAAGTTACATGTTTGTTACGAGAATGAATTTTTTCACGCGATTCATCTTCTCAGCTCATGCGTTTTTAAGATGCCGAATCTTTTAGTCGGGCGATCCGTTTTTCCAATGGCGGGTGCGTATCAAACAGCTTCATCAGCCAATTGCCTTGCTTGGCATTAAAGCAGATGGCATTGGTGGCCGCATCGTCAGTTGGTATCTGGTGATCATCATTTTTCAATTTCTCAAGTGCACCGATCAAGCCACTAGGATCACGCGTTATTTCTACTGACCCGGCATCAGCCAGATATTCGCGCTCTCTTGAGATGGCAAAAAACGCGATCTTAGCCAATGGAATCCCAACAATGGCAATCAAACCGCCAACTACTACCAGGCTGGCCCCGATCATCCAAAAGATCAGCTTGATGATCCCGGCCCTGGTTTTGACGCTCATCAATCCCAGACCAGCAATCAGTAGCCCCCATCCTGAATAGCGAACCAGCTCAAGCAGCGACATCGCAATCGTGGTAACTCGGATATCATAGTTTTTGATATGCGCCAGCTCATGTCCCAAAACACCGCGCAGTTCTTCGTCATTCATCATTTCAAGCAGTCCGCTGGTTACCGCTAAACTAGCATGCTCAGGGTCGCAGCCGGTCGCAAACGCACTGGGACAGTCGATTGGTAATAGATAGATTTTGGGCAGCGGCAATCCACTGGCCAAGCAAAGTTCCGTCACCAGCTCATAAAGACGCGGGGCAGACTTTTCATCGATCTGCCGACCACCATTGATTTTCATCAAAACCGTCGCCGAATGCCAGTAAAACCAAGCCAGATAACCAAAACCAGCCAGCCAAAAGATCCACATCCAATCGGTACCAAATGCCCAAGCAAACACTAAGCCAACCGCCAAAACGATAATTGCCATAAAAATCAGCAGCCAAATCGTATGCCGGCGATTACGAGCAATCTGTTCAAACAGCATTTTTGCTTCCCCCTATGCATTAATTATAATCCAAAAAGGAAACGATCTTACGCCCAGCATTATTTCAAAATATGCAGATAGGTGCGTTTGCCCAAACTTGTCTGCAATCTGCATGCTGATGGGAAAGCCGTGGTCCTCATCAAGTCTTTTCAGTTGATGGATGGGAGCTGTTACTATAAATTCAGTCGTCAGCTGTTTTTATGATCTTCAGCGAACTGCCTTTGTGAAGAAAATAAGGACTTAATCGGCTATTGGCCTAGAGATTACCTACTATTACATCGCTTTTTTGAAAAAAGGTAGGTAATGAGATTTTCGTCAGATGCTTTATACAAGATTTTCTGCATAATAATCGTCATGATGGCAGTTTTTGATGTCATTAAAATTATCGGATAAATAAAAAAAGGGATGAGCAGTCTGCTCATCCCTTTCAACTAAGCGGGTAACGAGAATCGAACTCGCGACACAACCTTGGGAAGGTTGGGTTTTACCACTGAACTATACCCGCAAAAGCTAAGTAAAAATAACTTACTTAGCAAGTATACCTCATTAATTTAAAAATGTCATCAAGTAATTTGATTTTTTTAAACTAATTCTTGTCGGCTGGCTTTTCAATGCGTACCTTTGAAGAGCGCCGTGCCCGCGTCGCCTTCTTACCAGTCGTCTTTTTAGCCTCTTTTTCGGCTTCTTCTTTCTCTGCTTCCACTTCGGCTTCCTTGTCTTCTGCCGTCCGTGGAACCGCCTTTAACATCTTGGCCTCATCTTTGCGAATGATTGCGCGACCGTTCAATTCGTTGACACCGCTCTGGTCAGACGGATCGTAGTCTTGAATGGCAATCATAATCGAGTTTTCATAAACCTTTTCGACTTCCCCGGAAAAGTCATGATCCATGGGGCCAAACTTCTTGCCTTTGACAACATCGCCAATCTTGTAAAGCATGCAATTCACCTCGTCAATTTTCCCGATTGATAGCAATACATGATAGTTTACTCTTTTTGCGGCAAAATTCAAGCATCACGTATCAAACCCGGTTTTATCAGGTAAAAAATGATAAAATTTAAACAGCTAAAACTTTAAAAGAGAGGCCTTTCAAATGATCAAAACCCTAACTTTAATCGATGCCATCTGTGCAATTGCTCTTTTCGTCACTGCTTTTATGGGACTGCATGCCAAAATGGAAAAGCGCGTCAGTGACTGGTTCGTTCTCACGCGCTTGGCATTGATTGTCGCGGCCATTACGGCTCTGGCAACGACGCTAATGTTTTTCCGTCTGCATCCGCTGCTGTTTATCGGCCGTATCATTTGGTTGCTAGTCGCGCTGCTTGCAATTGAGGCCGCCTTTCGACAAAAACGCGAAACCTTTGGCAGTCCCTGGCTGTTTGGAGCTACCTACCTGATCTTAATCATCAACGTCATTATCAATATTTGGTAATCAAAGCCAATTAATCAGGTTTTATCCGTCCAACGCCGCGAGAATGACCTAACGATGCGATCGATCTTAGTCAGTGCCGATGCTGTTGATCAGCCGCGCTGCCAATATCCAGCCGTAATCGTATCGATCATTTTTACCAGCTGACGCGTTTCTTCAATGTCATGAACACGTAAGACCCGACCACCATGCAGATACATGTAGGTTTCCGCAATCAGCGTAACGGGCAGCCGCTCATCTTTTGGCAGATCAAACAGTTTCTTGCCAAAGCCCTTACGTGAGATGGCAACCATGATCGGCCGGTTAAGGTAGCGGAATTCATCAATATTGTGCATCATTGCATAGTCCTGCTCACCATCGGCAACCTTAGAATAGCCGATTCCCTCATCAATAATTACCCGATCCAGGTTAATGCCAGCTTCTGAGATCTTAGCCAGGTTATGCTCAAAGAAGTGCTTCATTTCAACGGTCAGATTGCCATACTCACGGTCCCGGCTGCTGTGCATCGTTACCAAGCCAGCACGACTGTTCTTTAACAGCAGCAGTTTCCGCTGATCGTCAAAGGCCTGCACGTCGTTGATGATATCGGCGCCCATTGCCAGAACTCTTTCCATCACCGGCAGCTTATAGGTATCAACAGCAATGGCTACATTGGGGAATTCTTCCTGCAGCATTTTGATTCCAGGAACGATCCGCGCCAATTCCTCTTCTGGCGAGACTTCTTTAAATCCCCCCGGCTTGGTGGTTTGACCGTTAACCTCGATCACATCGGCACCTGCCGCAACCATTTGGCGAATATGTTCACGCATGGCTTCTGGAGTATTGTAGCGTCCACCATCATAAAACGAGTCGGGTGTAATGTTCATAATGCCATAAATGATTGGCTTGGCCGAAACGTTAAAGTCAAACCGGCCCGCCCGCCAATATACGGTATGATTAGCCGCAATCTTAGCCAGCGAGCGGCACAGTTCCCTATCAGTCGGCCATTTACTGGTTGCACGGTGAGCCATTAAATGAAAAGCCGTCAGTGGCAGCATGAACTCAACCTTGCCTTTTAAATGCGCAATGGCAGCATCAAAATGATTCAAAAAATGGGCAACTTGATTGGTCAGTTCATCATCTTCACATTCCCAGGTTAAAAAAAGCATCTGCTGATTATGAGCCAGCTTGTCATAAATTGCTGAGGCCAGCGGAGACAGGTTAGCAATGTTTGTATTTTCAACAATTTTCATTTCGATGTTTCCTCCATTAGGTCTAAAAGATTCTTAACGCCACGGCTGCGATGACGATAGGCAACCCAACTGGCAAAATCCATCTCGGCCAGCGTATGATCAAGCCCATTTGGAATCAGAATGCGGTCAAATCCTGAACCCTCATTACCATGCTGAGCCGTGGCAATCGTTCCGCTCAATTCTCCATGAGCAATTTGAACGACCTGACCGTTTCTTGCCAGTGCAATTACGGTTTTCATGACAAAATGTCGGTCATGACCATTAACCAATTGAATAATACCATCATTCATATCGCTTTTGGTGGCAAAATGCGGGGTCAGCTGACGCGCAGTCTCAATGCCAAACTTTTGCGGAAAAGCTTTCAATTCAAGTCCAGAATCATCAGCAATCACGTTTTGATCAGGCAACAGCCGGCTGATGAACTGGGCTTTTTTTGTGGCGTTTTCTTCGTAGCTGCGCTTGCCTTCTGCTGGAAATTCTTGCCGCACCGTCAATTGATCATAGGCAATTCCACGGGTGCCGTAAAATTCCAGAATTTGACCGATTTCGCGCTGCTTGGCTGGATTATGAGTTGCAATTACAAAACTCTGTGTCGTCATCTTAAATTCTCGCCTCAATTTCTTTGATCAGATAAAACGATCCTGTTACCAGCACCATGCCATCTGGACCTGCCAAGGCAACGGCTTTTTGATAGGCAGCCCAGGCATCATCAATCACCATGGCAGTCGGCAGATACTGATGCAGCTCCTCAGCTGGCAGAGCGCGCTTTGGCTGATCGGGAGTTGCCAAAATAATCTGGGCATCCAGCTGCGCGTATTGCCGAGCCATTTGAGCAACGTTTTTGTCCTTTAAAAATCCCAGTACCAAGACTAGTTTTTTGGGGTATCCCAATTGATTGAGTGTTTGAATCAGCCGTGATGCCGCGTCAGGATTATGTGCGCCATCCAAAAAACATTGCGGGTGCGTGCCGATCTGCTGCAGACGCCCGGGAATTGTAATCTGCGCCAACACTTTCTTGATCTGTTCTTCTGTGATTTCTGTACCAGTCTGCTTCAGCCAATCGACAGCCGTCAATGCGGTTTTGAGATTTTCCAGCTGAAAAGCGCCTAAAAGCCTAAAGCTGCATGTTGAGTCAATGGCTGCCATCTTGATCTGCAGCTGTGTTTTCGACCAACTTTGATCCAACACCTTGACTGCGACCTGATTTTCACTGTCCAAAAAGATCACCTGGCATGCCTGCGCCTTTTTTAAAATCTCTTGAAAAGCAGCCGGTTCTTGGTGTGGCGCTAAAATAACCGCTTGACTGCCCGGTTTGATGATGCCGGCTTTGGCCTGTGCGATGTCTTTGATGGCAGGTCCTAAAATTCGCGTGTGATCAAGCGCAATGTGCGTAATAATCGCCAGTTCGGGAGCCTCAATCGCATTGGTGGCGTCATTTTGACCACCCAAGCCGCACTCGATGACGGCCCAGTCAACTTTTTGGTCGGTAAAATACTGCAGCATAATCAGCGTCCACCATTCAAAAACGGTTAAATCAGCCGTTGATAGATCATCAGGCAGCTGCCGTTTGATTTTTTCATAAACCGCAACATAATCCGCGCGTGTAATCATTTGACCATTGACTTGAATCTGTTCACGCTGATCAACCATTGCGGGACTGCTGAAATGACCGACTTTTAAATTCGCGGCCCGCAAAAAATTAACGATCAGACTGCCAGTCGATCCCTTGCCATTGGTTCCAGCAATATGAATGATTCGGTACTGACGCTCAGGATGATTCAGCTTTGCCAACACCCGCCTGAGGATGCCTACCCGATCGTTGTCGCCACCACGCATCTGTGGATTTAGACTGGCAATGATTCGTTCATAGCTCATTTGACCAGGTCCTTAGTCTGCATTAAAAACTCTTTGCGCAGTGCCAGGTCATCTTTAAACTCACCGGTAAATTTAGAAGTATAGGTAAACTGACCGGTCTTATTGATCCCCCGCATCTCCATGCACATATGCCGAGCTGCGACCTTGATTGCAATTCCTTTAGGGTTTAAGATCCGCTGCAGCTCATTAGCCAGCTCAGTGGTCAGCCGCTCCTGCATTCCAGGCTTTTTAGCGACAAAATCGACCAGCCGCGGAATCTTGCTTAGGCCGATGACTTTGCCGTCGCGTGGCACGTAAGCCACACTGACATTGCCAAAGAACGGCAGCAGATGATGCTCACACATTGAGTAAAACGGAATCTGCTGGATCAGGACCATTTCTGGCTGATCATCAACATGAAAAGTCTTATAATTGCTGAAGTCTTCTGGCTGGTGGTTCAAAGAGGCAAAAATTTCAGCATACATCTTGGCAACCCGCTGTGGCGTCTCTTTAAGGCCCTCACGCTGCGGATCCTCGCCAAATGCCTCTAAAAGCTCACTGACCGCGTGCTTGATTTTTTCTTGATCCATAATTTCCCCTATTCTACTGGACGAATCCAGTTATGATCCGTGGTGTTTTGCAGCAGCCGCTTGATCCAAGCTTGGTGTGCCGGATCATCATCCATCACGTCTAATAACGGCTGCAGGACGAACCGACGATTGCCCATTTCAGGATGCGGAATCTTTAAATTCGCCGTCTGCCATTCTTCATCTTCATAAAGAACGATATCCAGATCGATCGTCCGTGGTCCCCAGTGAATCAGCCGCCGTCGATGCAGTGACTTTTCGATGATCTGCAGCCAATGAAGCAGCTCAAGCGGTGTTAGATTGGTATCCAGCGCAACAGCGATATTTAAAAAATCATCCTGCTTGACGCCGCCAACTGGTTCGGTTTCATAGATTGGCGAGACCTTCAAATTTTGATTGACCGGATTGCGCATCAACAGGTCCAACGCGCGCGCCAGATTGTCAAAACGGTCGCCCAGGTTGGTGCCGATACTTAAATAGGCCCGCTTAGTCATTGTTAACCCCCGCTACTTCAATCTCCACGTTGTCAAAAATACCATCAATCGGCACACTGTATTTGCGAATTCTTAAAGTAACCTGCTGCAAGCTTGGGTAGTCTGCTAAAATCTTTTTCAAAAGCTGATTGGCCACGCTTTCGATCAAGTCAAAAGAATGCGTCGTAACAAAATCCTGAATAGTATCATAGACATCCGCATAGCTGACGGTTTCGTTCAAATCATCATGCTGAACCCGTTCTTCAATTGGATACTGCATGTCGACGTCAATCTCCAGCTTTTGTCCGAGTTTCTTTTCTTCGGCAAATACGCCATTATAGGTATGAAACTTCATATTATTGATCCTGATGCGCCCGATGATAATCCTCTCCTTACCTGGTTTCAAAATTCAATACAACCACTATACCGCACCCGTGCCCGATGCAAAATCTTTATGCTAAAATAAATATTGATAAATTTTAAGGAAGTGAAGCCATGTTCTTAATGACCGAAAATCTGCCATCACCGCATAAATCGCTTGGCATCGTTAATGCAACCAGTCACCTGATGCTGCCCAGCGAGGCCATCGATGAATTTGAGGCCTTTGATCAGCTTTTTCCAGCCGTTGAAGAGAAGCTGAAGCAAAAAGCAAGTGAAAAAGGTGCTGATGGAATCGTTGGCGTCCGTTTTACCACCAATGTCGCCAACGTCCAAGTCGCACCTAAATTTCTGGTCTTAACTGGTTATGGAACGATGGTGCAGCTGTTGAATCAAAAAAGTTGATTTTTTTTGGTAAATTCGCTTGCAATATTTTGATATTAACGATATAGTTAATACCGTTGTCTTAGGCAACAGATAATCAATTAAAATTGAGATGCCCCAGTGGCGGAACTGGCAGACGCGCAACGTTCAGGTCGTTGTATGGGTAACCATGTACAGGTTCGAATCCTGTCTGGGGCATTGCTTAAACAGTCGTTGATATACGGCTGTTTTTTTATTATATAGTCGTCAAAAAAGCGATCGGCACTGCTGCCGGTCGCTTTTTAAGCGTGCTGGTCATTGACCACTGACTTTCAGTAAAATCAGATAGCCAAACCAGATAATGCCAAAAACAAAGATTCCTAAAACGATAATCCGCATTGTCTTTTCAAACCATTCAGGCATCTGACCACCACCTTATAGTTTGATCATAGCGAATTAATCAGTCATTTTCAACGAAGCCAGGATATTTTATAAGTCCAGGCACAGTTTTTGATCGTGGAGGACTTGAGCAATCTGATCGCGAACCTGAGGCGTACCATTGAGCTTGGGACCGTTGACCTGATCAGTAAACGTGTCGATGCGTCGATTGGCATCCCGCAGATCATAATAGGTATTTACGATTTGGTCATAGTCTTTTAAGCTGGCCGGATCAATATCTTGATACTCATTTTCAAAAACGATCTTGTCCAATGGCAATCGAGGTTTCAGCTGCGGTTTTTGATCCGGTACGCCCAGCTGCAGCCCCAAGGTTGGAAAAGTATGCTTAGGCAGATGCAGCGTCTTGATGATCTTAGCAGGCTCATTTTGAATCGACCCCAGAATCACACCGCCCAACCCCATGCTTTCCGTGGCATTCAAAACGTTTTGCACGGCTAGGACGGTATCTTCATAGGCCTGCAGAAACATCTCGGTTTTTTCAATGCGACGATCGTCAAGATTTCCTTGATGGTGCCGGATCAGCTCATTACGATGCAGATCAGTGATAAACATCAGCAATTCGCCTTCCGCCCCAACATATGGCTGGGTACTGACGGCACGAATCGCGGCCCGTTTTTGCGGATCGGTTACGCGAATGATCGTCATCTGCTGTAGAAACTCGCTGCTGGAGGTCTGCCGTGCAACTTCAAACAGCGTTGTCAACTGTTCCTCTGTAAGCGGCTGATCTTTGAATTTACGAATCGTGCGGTGATTTAATTGATGATCGATAGTAAAGTTGTGAAGCATGCTTTCGACTTCCTTTTTGTAAGAGATTCTTTATACTTTAACGCCAATCCAGTCATTGTTCAAGCAGCAATTTTCGCCTAACTCAATCACATTTTTAACCTTAACTTATAAAGTCGTAAACTTTTCGCCGCCTTGTTCTTCATCAACATAGAGTTCAGTTCTCATGTTGAATCGCTAATCAGCCTTCTGGATAACATCCCCATGTACCAAAATCATTGGCTAAATTTACTGCTTCTTGCTGACGTAAAGATAGACTGGATAATCCAGCACACAGATCAGCAGGCCGATACAGTCGCAAGCCAGCCCAATGACCATCTCCTCTGTACTGACGCTTCCATGCATGGTCTTGCTCATGCCAAATCCCATCAACCGTGCCCTAGCAACACCAATCAGCCAGGCTCGCCCACCCCTCAGTCAATCGACTTAGTTCTCGACAAGCGTCATTGACTACAATTATCGACTCGTTTATCATTGTCAGCATTGGCCAACCAACCGTGACTATCAAAACTGGCTAAAACAACTCATTTATTAATCTACAAGGAAGTTTTTCATGCTTAACACGATTATTTCGGCTGTAACTGCCTATCTTTCGACTAACCTGGACTATCTTGGCTTCTTAATGGCTTTTTTTGCGCAAAGCAAGGCGCCTAAAAAATACCGCTATATCCTGATTGGCAATGTGATTGGAATTATCATTTTGGTAAGCTGTTCTTTGATTTTAGGACTAATTCTGCATACCGTACCTGCAGAATGGATGTTGGGCCTTTTAGGCATCATTCCGCTGTATTTTGGCTGCCGACTGCTTTTTTCCAATGAGGACGACGATCAAAACATTCAAGCTGGCTTAACTGGCTTCAAACTAAGCAGTTACGTGGCTCTGCTTACGGTTACGTCATGCAGTGCCGATAATCTTGGCATCTATACACCACTATTTGCTGCCATGACAACTCTTGAAGAAATCTACGTTACCCTACTGATCTTTGCTTTAATGCTGATTATTGTATTTTGCTTTGCGATGAGTTTGGTTCATCTTCCAGTAGTAGCTGACATTTTAGAAAAACATGGCAATCAACTCAGCGCACTGGTCTATCTTGGCCTTGGCAGCTATCTTCTTTATGAATGCGGCACGTTAACTCATTTATTAGCATATTTTAGCTGACTAAAAGGCATGCCCCGATTTGAAATCGGTAGCATGCCTTTCATTTTTAATAGATAACTAGAGCTAAAACATTCGCTGCTGCATGCGTTCTTCCAAGCGCTGAATCTGTCCTTCCAGATAATTTGCCTGACGATGCATCGCTGCCATCGTTGCATCCGGATCATTAAGTACCTCAAAGGCGCGATTGCGGTAGCGGCGGTGTTTTTCAAACTGCATTACGCCGATTTCTTCTGCGCTGGCCACCAGACCATCGTAACGCTTCAGCATAGTCTGCAGCTGCTTTTTAGCGCTGGTTTTGGCATCCGGATTGGCATTATTAGTCGCTGGCCGCTGTTTTTTAAGCTTGGCGCGCATTTTTGACCGATTTTTTTCATGTAGTCTTGTAGTCATGGGCTGCTGCTTTTTCGACTTGGCGCGCTGACGCTGCTTAGCTGAACCAGAAACTGGATTTAAAAGCGGCTGGTGATTGATCACAGCCGTCAGATTTTGAATATCTTCAGTCAAAAGCGGCAGCTGTGCCTGTTGACAAGCTGCGATGCGCTGATAGTGAGGAATTGATTTGCCAGCCTTAAGCGCCCGTTGGTACAGTTCTGCCGGGAAACCGATCCCGCGCTGATGCTTTGCTAAAATAATGACCTGCTCGCTTGCCGAATAAAATGTCTGCCAGTTGTTCATGAAATTCTTCCTTAACTAGATTTGATGCTTTTAGCTTAGCATAAAAATGCACCGTCATTTTCGACGATGCATTTTTCATTGCAGACTCCATTAAAGCATTATTTCGTGTAATCGACATTCTTAGTTTCTGGCGTTAATACCCAGGCAACTACCGAAACTACTGCCAAGACAAACATGTACATCCCGGCATAGTGCAGGCCAAACGTAGCGATCAGCCAAGTCGTGATTGTTGGCGCAACGGCTGCCCCAACAACTGCAGCCAGGTTATAGGTGATGCCGGCACCGGAATAGCGAACCTTAGTTGGGAAAAGCTCTGGCAAAACCGCGCCAACCGGACCATACAGCGTGCCCATTACCACAAAGCCCAGACCTAAGAACAACAGCATGCCGACCGTGTTATGCTGACCTTCCAAGAAGTATGGAAAGACCAGTGAGAACACAACCAGTGCAACCGAAGCCGTCATCAAAACTTTCTTGCGTCCAACCTTGTCCGCCAGAACCGAAGTTGTCATGATCAATACGGCAAATTCAACGATAGCTGCCATCAACAGCAGTAAGAACTCAGAATGACTAAAGCCCAGTGCCGTCGTGGCAAATGAAAGTGACCAGGTCGTCAGCGTAAAGAACATTGCGTAGGTGGCACCCATCAAGAAGGTCCCTTTTAAGATCTCACGCCAGTTTTCCTTAAAGACTACTTTTAAAGGCGAACGCGTCGTGTTGTCGCGTTCCTGGGCCAGCTTAAACAATGGCGTTTCCTGCAGACGATGCCGAACGTAAAGACCGATTACGACCAAGACGGACGAGGCCCAGAAAGGTACCCGCCAGCCAAAGCTCATCATCTGGGCTGGGGTCAGCATTTTTTCCAAGACATAGAACAAACCATTGCAGATAAAGAAACCGATTGGCGCCCCAACTTCTGGGAAAGCACCGTAAAGGGCCCGTTTATCAGCAGGCGCGTTTTCCGTAGCAACCAAAACGGCCCCGGACCATTCACCGCCTAGGCCGATCCCTTGAACGAAGCGGCAAAGGCAAAGCAGCAACGCGCCACCAACCCCGATGCTTTGATAACCGGGAATAAAGCCGATCGCCACCGTGGCAACCCCCATTACCAATAACGATACGACCAGGGTTTTTTTACGACCCAGCCGATCACCAAAATGGCCAAAAACAAATGAGCCAACCGGACGCGCGACAAAGGCAACCCCAAACGTCAAGAGACTCAGCAGCGTAGCTAATAATGGCGTCATCTGTGGAAAGAATACCTTAGGAAAATAGGCTGCCGAAGCCGTCCCGTATGCATAAAAATCAAAAAATTCAATAGCTGTCCCCATCATGGATGCCAAAATTACTGTTTTAACCGGGTCGCGTTCCAGTTTTGCATTATTCACTGTCATTCGTTCTGTTGCGTTTTCCATAGCCATCCTCCTGTGTTTTTAATTTGTAAGATCGTATTTCTGCAGCTTGGCTTCTTAATGTCGCTAATGTCGCTTTCCATAAAAATCACCCCTAAATAAAAAGCAGCCGACTGTTTCATGAACAGTCAGCTGCTGGCAGACAACCATTTGCTGAACCGTTCGCATCATCGAGGGCGGTGATGCGAACACGTCAAAAGATCCGCATCACCTAGCTAATAATGCGAATAATAATAATATTGGACAATTGACTGGTCTTTTCAGCAAACATCATTTTCTGCCTCCTCTGTTTTGATGTTCTAAATTTACCATGCACTTTATTAGATGTCAATTATAAAATTAAAAAATAATGTGATAATTTTAATCTAAACTCCGATAAAATAAAAAACCGACTGATTTCTCATGCCGGCCTTCAGATTCAACTTCAATATGGATACGCATTGCGATAGCGCCGACTCAAACCAGTAATCACCAGTACCGTCAGCAAGCCATAGACGGCAGCCACGTAGCCAACGCTTCCTAAAGACAGATAATGCACCGTTTCGGCAGCCGTAAACGATCCCAGCGAGATGCCGATATTGGCAAAGATCGAGTTTAAAGAAGATGCCAGATCAAGCGACTGTGGATAGTCTTTTTCGGCAATGTCTAAAAACATCAGCTGCGTTGACGATCCATAACAGGCCACCATCACGCAAAGCATGGCAATCAGAGCCACGCCCAGCCAGCGATACTGAAAACTTGGTGCCAACCCTGCCAGACAAAGCGTCATTAAAACATAGATCTTAGGTAGTGACTGGATTCCGCGATGATCAGCCAAGTAGCCGCCAAACTTATACCAAACAAAAGAATTTCATGCCCCGCTGTCATCACTTGGCTATATCGTTACTCTGTTTGC
>OGKH01000279.1_pt1 | contig 42609 bp, 43 predicted proteins | sample 1572421 | NCBI WGS metagenome assembly OGKH01 (sample SAMEA2582084, study PRJEB24529) | metagenome | biome: Human gut stool | place: China | collected 2011
GCGCTTGGATATCCAAACGCTATGCTTGCAAAACCAGTCGCATCCGGTTTCGTCCCCTCTGAACCAGTCGTTTTTCTGAATCATTCATTTTCCTTGATTTTGCTCAACCCATCCAGTGTGGTACAGATGATATGGAGCCTGTCAGCCATGCTGATCTCCGTGTTCATCGTCCCGGTGGTCTCTTTTCCGCAGACGACCACCATCCTGCACCGCCTTAATATCTGGTGGGACATTCTCCGCATGGCCTGCATATCCTCTGCATCCCCGTCATCAAGGAATGGGGAAAAGCTGTACTGCGGGCAGATCGGCACATATCCCAGTTCGTAGATCTTCCGGCAGTACCGCTGTACTTTGGTCTTTCCTTCTTCTGCAGAACAGCAGACATAAGCAAGTGCCTGTTCCAATACGACCATCTCCTTTCCTGGCCGGACAGGTTTCCTCTGCCCGGCGTTTTTCCAAAAAGAAACACCCACAAAGCATTCCGCTCTGTGGATGTCTTGTGGACATCTGGATTCTTTTCTTCTCTTTTTCAGATGTCTGCCAGACATCCGGCTACTGTGGTTCTTTGTTTTCCGCTTCTTCCCCAGCTTCCAGTGCAATGCGGACACGGTCGCTTCCCAGCTTATAATACGCATCGGTCACTTCAATGCCGACTGCCTGAAACCCCGACTCTGCCGCCGCAAGGATGGTAGTACCAGCTCCGGCAAACGGATCTAAGATCAGGCCGCCCGGCTCGCAGATCTGGATGACATCCTTCATCAGCTGGAGCGGCTTTTCTGTCACATGGATGCGGTTCTGGGGATTTCCATAACGAAACACACCCGGAAGGCAGGACACCGGGCGGTTGATCGGCATCGGTCCGTTGCTTCCCCATACAATATATTCTGCCTGCTGGCGGAATCTGCCTTTCTGCGGACGGGAGTTTCCCTTGTCCCAGACTGCGGTTCCTCTCCAGATCCAGCCTGCCCACTGAAGGGCATCGGTAATGGACGGGTACTGTCTCCAGTCAATAAAGAGGCAGATCGGAGCCCCTCTCTTGCAGGCTTTCCGCACATCGTACAGCCATTCTGCCATCCAGTGGGTCCAGGAACGCTGGTCTTTATTATCCCCATCAAAATCCGGCAGGGCATTTTCTGCTTTCATGCTGCTGTACTTCTGGTTGGTAGTTCGGTTGCGTTCGTTCTGCTTGGTTCCCCCGGACGCATAGGGCGGATCGGTTATAACTGCATCAAAGATCCCCGGCTGGAATCCTTTGACCAGTTTTAAGGTATCTCCATGCAGGATACGCCAGTTCTCCCCTCCGGCAGACTCATCCGGCACACAGTCCGGTTTTAAAAGATCTTCAAGTTTCAGGGTATTTCCCATAGGCATCATCCTTTCGGTCGCTTATTTTCCAGATTTCTCTGGAAGTGCTTTTCTTTATGGAACTGCTCATCGGCAGGTATCCTCTTTTTTCAGTGTTTCTTTTCTTGGCGTTCTGGGCTGTTCACGGTGGTCCGACAGCTCGGTTTCCACGTATTCGCTGATGATTCCCAGCGCTTCATAGTAATTGCTGCTCTTGTGGACACGATCCGCCATTTCGTTGGCCTGTTCGGACATCCCGGCACGTCTAAGCAGTCTTGCGGCATCCCCAAGGATTGAGAAAATATTTCCGTCATGCCCTAAGAGTTTCAGCTTCAGATGGGACGGCTTTGGTTTCGATTGCTTTTCCTGCATCTCGTTTTCTGGTGCTTTCACCTGTATCTGGAAATCCGAGCCGGCACCAACATAAAAATGCAGATACAATTCGCCGCCGTCTACTTTTATCTCCCGTTGTTCCAGACTTTCTCCCCAGCCATCGCTATACTGGCCTCTCAGATACTGCCCCACCATACGGTATTCCTCTGGTGTCAGATTCTCCCGGAGTGTCAGGTTTGCACAGCCATATAAAACGCCCTCCTGTTCCTTTACCGCCATTGTAATGCGTTCCACTTTTTCCTTAATGTCCTTGTTTTGGTCAAAATAATCGATCAGGTTGCATGGCTGGTTGTCAGGCATACCGAGCCGATTGATCTCGTCAACCTTTTCTGCGATGGATGTCTGATACTGCACCAGATCAGGTCCTTCCAATGGCTCCGCATCATCCAGATTCACAATATCTGAATAGTCCGGGATAAACTCTGCCATCAGAGGGGACAGCATTTCCACTTCTATTTTTTCTTTGATAGGCATCACCTCACTTCCTTTCTCTGCCGTTTCTCCGGTGTTCGGGCAGCCATCTTTGCCATATCTGCCCAGTCTGCCCCTTCGATCTCCGGCAGGTTCTCGATGATTCGATAGCTTCCCTCGTAGGCTTTTCGGATATGTTCACACGCCCACCGTCCGGCAAAGTCATTGTCGGTACATACTTCAATCTCGGTAATCTCCGGATGCTGGGACAGAAAATGTTCCAGTGCCTGCGGCTTTTTCATACTCCGCTGGCTCTGCCCTTCTTTTGGTGCACTGATCCCGCCAAGCTCCAGACGGTACTTATCCCGGCTTCCCTGTTCCAGTGTCATGTGAGCCAGCACATCCACACAGGCTTCATAAACGGCAACCCGTCTGCATCCTGTTTGTGCCGGAACACAAAAAGCGTATGCCTTTTCGCTTCCAGCCTGTTCCATCTTAAAAGCCTTTCCGCTAGCATCGTAAATCCCACGCAGGAAAGCATATCTTGCTACCTGGTTTTCATCCCGGCCTACGAACACGGCATTGTGGTAGGGCAGACTCTCATATAAGATTCCCAAATGAACACACTGCTGTAAGACCTCGCCGCTGATCCCGCGCTCCTTCAGATATCGGAACACCCTGCGGCAGTCCGGGCTGGCCGGCGGCAGGACAAACTGTTTCTTTGGCTTTACTTCCACAGGCGGAGGGATGTAGGTGGGATACTCATCTTTCAGCATCTGCACCGCTTCCAGAAATGAACATCCATCTACATGGATCAGGAAATTTAAGGCACTGGTGCCCCCGATATCTCTGGACTTCCAATGCCACTGACTGGTCTGCTCGTTGATCTTAAAACTGTCATGGTCCGCCAGCTCCCATTCATTCCTGGCCGAAGATTTTTTCAGGCGTTTTGGCTGATACTTCTTCAGGTATTCAATGGCGGTGATCTCCCTTGCCCGTTTGATCTCTTCTTCCGGAATCCACGGCATTACATCACGGTATCCCGGAGCTGCTCTGCCTTATCCGTTTTCTCCCACGGGAATTCCTTTCTTCCAAAATGCCCGAACACGGCACTCTGTCGGTAGATCGGCCGCTTCAGGTGCAGGGTGTCACAGATCTGGCTTGGGGTAAGCCCGAACACCAGAGGGATCGCTGCAGCGAGGCAGTCATCCGCACAGATCTTTCCCGTTCCAAAGGTATCCACCTGCACCATGACTGGCTGGGCAACCCCGATGGCATAGGCAAGGGACACCTGGCATCGGCTGGCAAGTCCGGCAGCTACCATGTTTTTGGCGATGTAACGGGCCATGTATGCCCCGGATCGGTCAACTTTGGAACAGTCCTTCCCGGAAAATGCACCGCCGCCATGCGGTACCAGGCCACCGTAGGTATCCACCATCAGCTTCCTTCCGGTCAGTCCGGTGTCTGCATCCAGACCTCCGCACACAAATCTGCCCGATGGATTAATCAGGATCTTGGTATCCTCATCCGGCGGCAGCATGCGGAGTGCCGGGCGCAGCACTTTCTCCCGGATCTCATGCTCCAGCTTCCGAAGGGATTTTTCCTTTTCATGCTGACAGGACACAACGACCGTATCCAGACGGACAGGTCTGTCATCTTCGTATTCCACGGTCACCTGTGCTTTTCCGTCCGGCAGGATTCCCATGATATATCCGCTTCTACGGCTTGCAGACAGTTCTCTTACGATGCGGTTCGCCAGAACCACTGGCATCGGCATAAGCTGCGGCGTATCATCGCAGGCGTATCCCACCATGATTCCCTGATCCCCGGCTCCATTGGCAAGTCCGCTCTGAACAGAAACAGTCCCTGTCCTGCGTTCTCTGGAACGTTCCACTGCCCCGGCGATATCCGGACTCTGTTTGTGGATGAGGGCATCCATATGGATTCCATCTGCTTCATAGCCTGCACTCTCCAACACCTTTCTGACGATTTCAAACACCTGTGGCTCAAATCGGCTGGTGATCTCTCCTGCTACAATGATGTTCCTTTTGGTCGCCAGCACCTCGCAGGCCACTCTGGAATTTTCGTCCTCTTTCAGACACGCGTCCAGAATGCTGTCTGCGATCAGGTCGCAGAGCTTATCCGGATGTCCTTCTGTTACGGATTCTGCTGTATAAAATCGTTTCATAATTATTACCATCCTTTCCAACGAGTCAAAACTCGCTGCTCGTTATAAACTAAATAGATCCAGCAGAAAGCACTCCTTTTTGGAACACTTCCTGCCGGATCTGGATTATGAGCTGTCTCACATTCTGCACTTTTCTAGTACGTTCAGACACTTTTTTCCACCTGAATACTACCAACACACACCCTTACATAATCCCCCTGTTTTGAACACTTCCTAGTCTGTGCGGTCATCATTTGTCTCATTTTCTACACTTTTTGGGGGCTTTCAGACACTTTTCGTTAGAGCATTCGCTGATATTCCGTAGAGTATTTACCAAAGTTTCCACTTTTGAACACATTTTCCATCTGAATACACCTGGCATACACCCTTTATATACTCCCCTGTTTTGAACACATCCCTGCCCATGCGGTCATTATTTGTCTCATTTTCTGCACTTTTCGGGTACTTACGAACACTTCTGACTCCACACTGCCCCGGAAACCGGCACCGCCAGGACGATGTTCCTGGCACCGCTCCATTCATATGAACACGTGACGAGCGTCAAAACCTTATCGTATATACACTTCAGGTAATCATCTCCGGTTTCGAACACTTCCCTCCGCTTGGCTACTTTTAGGTACTCTTGCACGGCCACCACATCTGGAAGTTTCTGCTGGAACGGGAACAGATTCCGGTCTGCTTTCAGTACCGTGACAATCTTATACTCCTGAATGCCGTCCTCTGTCTGAAGATAAGCAAAACGATGGGCGTTATAATAATCTTCCCCTGCATATAAGTCCAGGTTTCCGAACATCGCCCCGCTGTTCATGTTGTGACCGTAAATGATGAGATTCCTGCTTTCGGACACTTTACAGTCTGCCTGTAAAAACAGGCTTCCGTTGATGTCATATTCCTTTTTGTAATTCCGTTTCAGGTAAAACTCCCCATTCTCCTGTTCGGACTGAAGCACCGGGTAATCAATCCCGGTATCCGGTATGGTCAGCCATCCCTGCACATCCGGGTATTGTTCCTGGAGAGAAACAAGGTCTACCGCAGCCACCGGGCATTTTCTCCCAGCTGGTTGGTCTTTCTTTTCAGATCCTGAGGCTCCCGGAGCTTCCGGCTCCGGGAAATTCCCTTTCAGCTCTGCCACCAGCTTTTTGTTCTCCATTGGAAGATATACCATGTGGTAAATCAGAAACCCGGCACTTGTCAGCGTCACTGCAAGGCAGATGATCTTGAAAAACCTCTGTAAGATTCCTGTCTTTGGTTTTTTCTTCATCGTTCCTGTCCGGCTTTTCTCTGCTTCTTTGGCTGACTCTTCTGCGTCTTTCCCGGCACAGGCGGTTTCCTTGCTGCTTTCAGGATCGGCTCTGTCGGGATTTGGTTCTGTCTGCAGCCCTTTAAGATCCCAGTCAGGTACGACCGTCCGGGCGGATTAAAGTTCTTCATGTAATCTTTTGTCATGATATAGACAATGGCTTTGATCTCTCTTCCGCCTTTATTCTTGACGGTGATTTCCTGTTTGTCGTAAAAATCAGGATAGCCTTCATAAAGATCCAGGCTCTTTTCGCAGTCCCCGGTCAGTGACCAGAGGACGCCGTCCACATGGCTTCCCTCTTCCGGGAAGATGGTGGCAAGGCCGCTTCCTGCGGCTGCAAAGGTCAGCCGATACCCCTCCAGGCGGACGGTTTCTACCATCTCCGCCTTTGGGCACCGATATGCCATCTGGTCCAGATCCATGTTGCTTCCATACGCAAAATATAATTGTTTCAGCCTATCTGCCCCCTTTTTTCTTCTTTCTTCTGGATGCCACACCCATGCCGATCAGACCGCCTGTGGAAAGGATTAGGCACAGGGCCGGAAACCAGAGGTTGGTGTCATCGCCTGTTTTCGGGTTACTTACAGACGGGGTGTCCTCCGGCAACTTCTCGTTCGTCACTTTCTGGATGACTTCAATCACTGGGGTTTTGTCATCTACATAAGTAAATGTCACTTCATGCTTGGTCTCATCCATCTGATATCCTTCCGGTGCTTTGGTCTCAACCAGATAATAAATGGCTGCCTTATCAAATTTGCCATCCTTATAAGTTCCGATTGCAAGCAGTCCGCTGGTTGCATGACCGTTTTCATCAGTGGTCAGGGTTTCTACCACTTTGCCATCGGCATCCCTCAATTCAAATTCCGCACCTTTCAGTGCAGCTCCGGTATCCTTGTCCGTTTTCTCAATGATCAGACGTCCCTTTGCGGTATCATCTTTCATGGCTACCTTCTGGATCTCTGCGGTGTCTGCCACCTCGAAGGTGATCTCTTCCGAAACGACATAACCGTTTGGAGCCTGCTCTTCTTTCAGGGTGTATTTACCGATTGGAAGTTTTTCGATATAATGCGGCTCTTTACCGGAAGTCCAGGTTTCTACGATATTGCCATTTTCATCTGTGATGGTCAGTTTGGCTCCTTCGATCTCATTATCTCCGGTAATATCCGTTTTGCTGATCTCCACTTTGGTCACATCATCTTCCATTACCTGTTTCTGGATCTCTACAGTATTCTCCACGGTGAATGTGATGCTTTCCGCAGTGGCATATCCATCGGCCGGCTTGTTTTCTGTCAGGGTGTAAGATTTTCCTACAACCAGTTCTTTGATGATGTGCGGCTCCTTGGTGGATGTCCATTCCTCAACAACAGCCCCGTTTTCATCCGTCAGCTGTAATCTGGCTCCCGGCAGTTCCTCGCCTGTGGTCAGATCGGTTTTGGAAAGTTCCACGGTTGTCGGCTCATCTTCAAATACGAACTCATAGGACACTTCTGCTTCTTTGTCTCCCTGGTACTCAAAAACAAATTCCTGTTCTTCTCCGGTGGTGACAAATCCATCCGGTGCATACAGCTCCTTCACATAATAGGTTCCGTCAATCGGCAGGTCTGCAATAAAGGAAATCTTTCCATCTACATCTGTTGTTTTTAACTCGATCAGGGTATCTGCTTCCATCAGCACCTTTCCAGATGCGGACAGGATGTCGTTCCTAGTGTACAATCCAAAGATGCCGCCTTTTAATACACGGCCGGTATCCTTTTCTTTCTTCAGGACGTTCACTTTCACCTTCTGGCGGTTGTTCTGCCAGTCCTCATCGTATACGACAACCGGGGTATCCTGATCGCGGTAGGAAAGATCTACATATCGTGGTTCTTCATCCAGGATATAACCATATGCTGTGCCTACCTCTTTGACATAATATTTTCCAACCGGAAGGTCAGATACTTCTGCAACACCGTTTGCATCGGTAGTTACAGTTGCTACCAGTTCGTCCTTGGAATAATAGTCCGGGCTTACGCCATCAGCTGCTTTGATATCTTCGGCAGCACGGAGTTCGAAGGTAACGTCTGTCAGGCTTCCTGTAATGTACTCAAAGAAATGTTCCACAACACCTTTGACGTTATCCAGCAGGGTGATCTTATCGAGGAATTCGCCCTTCTTGTTTACGATCAGCAGTGCTTTCGGTACATGGTCCTGCATTTCCACTTTCTGTATTTCTGCGGTATCCTCGATGGTGAATTTCACATCTGTAGTCTTTAAATAACCAAGCGGTGCAAGAGATTCACGGAGGGTATAAGTTTTTCCAACGGTCAGGTATTTGATCACATGAGGCTCATCCTTTACGGAAGTCCAGCTGTCGATCACGTTTCCATCCTCATCCAGAACAGAAAGGGATGCTCCGTTCAACTCCACGCCTGTTGTCAGATCGGATTTTGTCACCTCGATGGTCGTCGGCTGGTTCTTCTTAATCGATTTCAGTTTAATGGTCTGGATGTCTTGTCCCTGATAGGTGGCATCAAATTCCAGTATCTCGTCAGAAGATACAAAACCATCCGGTGCAGAAATTTCTTTCACATAATAAGTTCCAAGCGGCAGGTCCAGGGTGAAGTGTGCCTGTCCCTTTTCATCGCTTGTAATCTCCTGTAATAAGGTGTCCGCTTTCACGATTACATTGTCACCGGATTTGATCTCATTCTTATTATAAAGACCAAAGACGGCTCCAGCTACCACGCTTCCGGTTTCTGCATCCTGTTTTTCCACGGTGATGCTTACCTTCTGGCGTTCATTGGTAAATGTCACTTCTTCGTCTACAACCGGGGTATCCTGTCCGGCATAGGTAAAGGTTACCTTTTCTCCTTTGGCATTCCAGGTGTATCCTTCCGGTGCTTTTTTCTCTTCTACACGGTATTTTCCGAGCGGAAGATTCTCGATTACGGCACTTCCGGTTTCATCGGTCGTTACCGTTGCCACCAGTGTGTCCTTGGCATATTCCAGATAACGGTTGCCGTTCTCATCTGTCTGATGGTCTGCGGTATAGATATCCTCGGAGGCGTAAACTTCAAACACGGCTCCTGCAAGGCTGGCTTCCTCATAAGTAAAATCTTTATCAAAACCTTTGACTACTTCGCCTTCTTTGCGGATGGTCAGTCTGCCCTTAGCTGGGTGGTTCTCAAAATCCACCTCGATGATCAGGTCACCGCTGACCGGATCTTCCTGGTATGCGGTATCACTGTCTACCTTGATTTCCACGGTATTGGCACTGTGGGTGTATCCATCCGGTGCAGTCACTTCTTCGATGCGGTAATTTCCACAAGCCAGATTCTGTGGCAGGATCAGGTATCCGTTTTCATCCGTAAAATAGGATTTATGTACCGTAGTGGATGGATAAGTAGTCACTTGTTCTACATATTTCTTGTTATCCAGATCGTATACTTTAAACTCAGTATTCGGAACCAGGACAGATTTCTTTGTCTCGTCATCTTTTTTGACGATCTTTAATTTTGCTTCAAACTCTTCGTCCAGAAGCACACGCCATACCTGCGGTTTCTCTGGATTGTTCTCTGAAATCACAACTTTGAAATCATCAACTGGTTTGAAGTTGTGCGGTGTGGTGGTTTCTCTTACAATGTAAGTCCCGTATGCAAGCGGAATGGAGCATGCATATCCACGCTCATCCGTGAACATTTCTGTCTGTCCGTCTGCAGTCAGCACGACCGGAGTAGCGGATGTAAAATCATAGGAACCGTCCTTATTTTTCTTCAGGCTGCTCTCCAGATATGCACTGAATCCCACACCTTTTAACAGATCGGCATCGGTCTTTCCATTGTTGGCGGCTTTGATGACCTGGAACGGCTGTTTGATCACATCTTCCAGAGAAGTTACGGTACGTTCTACCGTCTGAACCAGATCTCCCTCGTCATTACACTCCAGATCATGTTCTTCCGTGTCTGCCAGATATCCGACAGGCGGAGTCAGTTCTTTAACGTAATACTTTCCGAGATAGAGGTCTGCGACTTCTGCATTTCCCTCTGTATCCGTAGTCAGGGTTGCAATCTGTGTTCCTGCCGGGTAAAGAACACCTGTCTGTCCATCTGGATGTACGATATCTTCACGGGCATACAATCCGTAAACAGCACCCTCAAGTGTTGCATCTCCCTGTGCGGTCTTTCCGGTTTCGGAATCCTCTTTTACCAGTTTGATCTTCGCATTGATCCGCTCATTCTGGAACGTATGGTTGAAAGAAACCGTTGCCTCTTTGTCTGTTGTGTACTGGAAGGTAAAGGAGTACACATCCTCGCCGTTTCTCACATATCCAGCTGGTGCACCCAGCTCTTTCATGTAGTAGCTGTTGGCGATCGGCAGGTCTGCCTGATATACGGCTTTTCCGTCTGTTCCGGTCACTGCTTTCTCAATGAGAGTATCTTTCTTGACCACAATGGTTCCGTCCGCTGCTTTGATGTCATTTCCGGCATACAGACCATAAGTGCCGCCCGGAAGATATTTCCTGGTTTCTTTATCCTGTTTGTATACACTCACGCTTGCTTTCTGGCGGTCATTTTTGAATGTCACGCTTCCCATGACCTTTTCCACATTACTTCCGGCATAGGAAAGGGTGATTTCCTGGCTTTCGCCTGTGCATATCAGATTTTGTGGTGCCTGCATTTCTTTTACCACATATTTCCCCAGATATAGCTTATCCAGTGTGGCACTTCCGTCATCCCCGGTGGTGAGTCCGGCTTTAACCAGTGCATCTTTTTTGTAGATGATTGTTCCGTCTGCGGATACAATGTCCTCTGCAGCATAAACGTTGTAAACCGCGCCTTTTTGTTTCTGCTCTGTATAAACAAAGGAAACACCATCATCAGTTACCTTTGCTCCGGTCAGGACTTCTCCTAATTTATAAACAGTCAGGCTTGCCATCTGCTCTGCATCGGTAACGGTTTGTTTTACAGTATCTCCGATGACCAGTTTCACATCGTAGGCTTTGGTATCCAGCAGATATCCGTTTGGTACGGAGATCTCTTTCAGGTATACGGTATCCTGTGTTTTGGTGATCGTAACGCTGGAAGCTCCGTTGGCATCTGTGGCCGGCATCTTTGTGATCAGGTTCTTTCCATCCTTGTCACTGTAAACGCCATAAACTGCACCTGCGATGGCTTTGTTGCTCTTACGGTCTTTCTTTACGATCTCCAGAGTTGCCTGTTTTACCCATGACACTTTAAAATCTACATACTTCTCATCGGTCACGCCCTCGCCAAATACCAGGGCAAGGTCCTGTGTCTCGCTTCCGGTTGTGATCTTATAAGCGGAATAATCTTTGATGATGCTTCCCTTCATGGTAACAGACCATTCCCCTTTGACATCCACTGCCTGTGTCAGCGGTGCAGATAAGTAGAATTTGGTACCGCCGCAGATCTCCACGGATGCACCTGCACTGCTTGTTTTTCCCGTTGTCACATTATGCAGTTTGACACCGGAAGGCAGTTTCATGGTGATGGTCTGCAGTTCGGATGCCTTGAAGGTGATCTCTTCTGTTCTCTGGCTGTTGCCGATGATATATGCGGTAACATTTGCATTGGAGAAACTCATGTCCACTTCCGGTATCTCCGGCTGGCTCATGCAATAATTGTAGAGTTCCATTGCCAGAGCCTGTCCGGTTGCATTCGTACCGGAAAAAGCGTCACTACTGTTATTGGCATAAGACGCAGCCAGATGGACAATGATAAACTGTTTTCCAGCGGAAAAATCAGGATGTTTCTCTGAGAAAAATCCATTTTCGCCGGATGCTTTTGTGCCGTAGTAGCATACTTTTGCCAGTGCTTTGCTGTCACCCAGTTTGGTGATCTTATAGACACCATCCCCAGGTCCTGCCTTGGACGGCTGCACACAGTAGGCAGTTGCAGACACGTTTCCAAATTTTACGGTATATTTATAAGTTACATAGGAACCCAGACCGTAGTCTGCATAATAGTATGCAGCCCCTCTTGTCACATCTACGTCCTGTGTTGCTCTTGTACTGGTATTGACTGCGGTGAATGAAACGGTTTCCCCATCTTCCATTGCCATCAGGTCAATATCCTGTTCCCCTGCCTGCTCCAGAACATCGCTGAGTGTCAGCCCGGATTCTTCATCGGTTGTATTTTCCGTTTCGGATTCCTCTAATGCAGCATCAAACTCGGATTCGGAAAGTCCGTCCTGAAATTCGGGTTCTGTTTCTTCCGGTTCTTCTGTCTCCGCTTCCTCTGTTTCAGATTCAGCTGTCTCCGGCTCAACAATTTCTGTCTCTACAGGCACTGTCTCAGTTTCTTCCTGCGAGGCAGCTTCCTCATCATCAGAACCTGTATCCTCTTCGGTAACTGCCTGTTCTGTCTGCGGTTCACTCTGAGCTGCTGTCACAGGCTCTTTTACGATCAGGTTTCTCCCAATCTGATAAACCGGGTGGTTCTGGTTGACTGGCTCCACATAATAAAAGGCATGGTAAGTGTCTGCATGGCTGGTGCTGAAGTTCTCCCCGGCGTCATTCTCTGCTTTCTGGAATGTCACTTTGACTTTGCTTTCGTCCTTGATTTCCAAATTTGTAAAATCCGTGGAAACATCAAAGTCCTGTCCGACTTCCAGCTCCAGATCGGTGGCTTTTACCACTTCATTTTCATCCAGCTGATCCTTTACGGATTCATATGCTGGCGGTTCTACCGCTTTTGGTTCTTCTGAAGCATACACCGTCAGCGGTGAAATGACCGTGGATAAGATGGTGACTGCCGCCATCACCCCTGAAAGGATTCGCCTGAATCGATATTTACTCTTCATGTTTTCTACCTCTTTCTTCTTTTTCTTCATTTTGCATAAGAACAGCCGGATGTTTCCACCCGGCCTGTCTGTTCTCATTATTCTGTTATCTCGCATCATCTGTCCGTCTTGGATTCTGCAGACAGGCATAGGTACTTTTGTCATACCGCCATGCCTTATCCCCGTCCAGATTGGCAAGCAGATGCTTCCGCACATTTTTGTATTCGTCCCCGATCAATCCGAGGCGGAGCAGAAAGGTGCGGAACGTAAATGCCGGGTTATCCCCGATCTCCGTCTTTTTTGCATGGGTACAAGATTGGTTGATCGCCTGTGCGGATATGGCAAGTGCCAGTGTGATATTCGACCGGACTTTTCCTGCATGGAGGGTGCTTTCAAAACAACGCCATTCCAGTGTTCCCTTGGAAAAAACAGCATGTAGGTTTAAGGCATAATACCTTGTCCAGTTGTAATGCTCGGAGCTTCCGTCATTTCCCTCATACCATGCCCTTTTGAATTTTTCCATTGTAATGGTGCTGTTGGGCATCCTGCGGATCTTCTCCAATACCATAGGACGGACTTTCTGGCAGTACTCATCCTGTCTTCTGGTCTGTACATTCAAGGCTTTGAACAGAATATCCTCTTTGCAGTACATGATCGTCAGTGCATTTTTCAGACTCCTTGGTGTATGGTTGGATGCGTCCACATGGACATGCATGCCACAGGATGAATTGACAAAAGCACCTGCGTTTTTGACACACCGCACCACTTCCTGGAGTTTCCCCATTTCCGAATATTCCAATTTCGGGGATACCATTTCTGTCGAATAATCTCCATCGGCATCTATTACAGTACCATTTGCCAGCCTTTCACAGTCGATACTGCTGTCCCTTGAAAATTTCCACGTTTTTCCATCTGAATCTTTTACACACCAGGAATCGTAAGAACGGATATGATATGGCTCTGTTCCGAACATTCTTCCAATCGCAACAGCCGCATCATAGCGGCTGATACCTGTCATCTCAATCTCTGTACCAAAATACTGGTCTTTTAGGTCGATCTGCTTCACCCACCCTTCGCTTCTGGAACAGGTGAGCCGCTTTGGATCTCTTCATCTACTGCTTTCAAATTTCTGCCTATTGCTTCAATGACATTGACAGTGACACCATTACCGGCCTGCTTGTAAAGCTGGTTATCCGATGTTTCTTTTTCCATCTTGGAAATCTGACCATCCCGGTATCCCTGCAGCCGCAGACACTCCCTTGGCGTCAGCCTGCGGATTCTGCCGTGGTAAATCACTCCATGACGGTCAGTTGCCGTAATGGTGAACATTGGCTCTTCCGGTTCTTTCATCCTTCTTCCATTCTGGCGGACTTTTTCCCTGGCCGGTGTCAGCACTGCCCTTGGCGGTTCTTCCACCAGCACCCCGGAACTTTCGCCCCTGTGGTTATGGATGCTGGAATCCTGTCTGGTATTCAGACATCTTGCAACGTCTGTCACCAGCGGCGGAGGGGAGATATCTACAAAATGCAGTGTTCCCTGCTGGTTTCCGGTCGTCAGGGTATGGGCGATCTCATGCCCGACTCTCCCCCTGCGACTGTTGATTCCCGGATATCCGAGATCGATGCTGTCCCCCTCGTAGGCCATCTTGTATCCTTTTCGGGTGTTTTCCTTGATTGGGATACCGACTTCGTATAATCCGGTCTTGCCGCCCATACCACCAGCCCCGCTGGTCAGCGTGCAGCTCAGTCCTTCTTCTGCGTAGACTCTTTCTCCCTGTTTGCCAGCATGGACTTGTATAAGAGCTGTTCCATTTGCTTTTGGGAAAGGTAATATTTTTCCGGCACATCTTCCATCAAGATATCCGACAATATACACCCGCTTCCTTGACTGGGGGACTCCGAAATCCTTGCTGTTAAGCACTTTCCATTCGACATGATACCCCAGTTCAGATAGCGTACTGAGGATGGTGTGAAACGTCCGCCCTTTGTCATGCGAAAGCAGACCGGGTACGTTTTCAAGGAGAAAATACGCAGGTCGTTTGTCTGCAACCAGTCTGGCAACTTCAAAGAAAAGGGTTCCTCTTGCATCGGCAAATCCTTCCCTTCGTCCAGCAATTGAGAATGCCTGGCAAGGAAATCCCGCACATAAAAGATCAAAGTCCGGCATTCGTTCTGTTTCAATATTTCTTGCGTCATTGCAGAACCACTCTCCTTCCGTATCAAACAGCACCCGGTAGTTGTGATCTGCATATGCATCTGCTTCACAGTGTCCGACACAGGTGAAGCCCCCTGCCCTGTGCAGCCCTTCTCGGAATCCTCCGATTCCACTGAACAGGTCAAAAAATCGAATTGTTCCGGCTATCAGCCTCCCTTCGCTGCGAAAAAAACAGTGCAGATTTCTCTGCACCGTTTCCGTCTCTTGGTTTCTGTTTTGTGATGTCTATTCTTCTGATTCCGCTTCCTCTGGCTCAGATTCTTCTGCTTCTTCGGTTTCCAGTTCTGTTGGCTCTGCTTCCGCTGGCTCTTCGTTTTCTGGCTCTGTCGGCTCTTCATCTGCTTCAGCTTCGTCCGGTTCTGTCATTTCTCCGTCTGTTTCAGCTTCCAGTGCTTCTGTCTCAGGCTCTTCTGCTTCAGGTTCTGCTGACTCTTCATCCGGTTCTGATTTCGCAGTCTCAGGATCTTCCATTTCTGTTTCTTCAGCTTCCTCTGACTCTGCTTTCCATTTGGCTTCTTCTTTTTCGATTGCATCTTCGATAAGCCCGATTAAGAAGTCTTTCTGTTTCATGCCATTCCTGGCGAGGACTGCTTTCAGTCTGGAAAATAAATCCTCGGTTACCTGTACTGCTACTGTTCTTAAATCTGCCATGTTCGTCTTTTCTCCTTTTCTTGTCATGTGTTCTTCGATTACCATTTCAAGGTATTTTGGTATGCTGATTCCTAACTCTTCGACTTCCAGTTTTAGCTTTTCATGCAGCTCTACCGGGATTTTTCCGCATATGTTTTTCATCTCCATTGTGTTCGTTCTCCTTTCTTTTTTCTACATACAACATACCCTAAAACGTGACAGAAAGCTATTCACAATACCCAACGAATATGAGGATCTCAAAAGCTCCCAAAGGATGCAGATCCAATAACATTCAATAGGCATCACCCCTTTCAAAAATCCGTGATTTATACTAATTTGACTGCTTGAAATTTGGCTATTTTATCACCAGGAAAGACTTGACTTTTTCAGAATGCATCCTCAAGCCCGGAGAGAAAATCCAACATCTGGGACGGGATTTCTTCCTTTTTTGAAACACTCTCCCCGGAGCCAGAAATGGAAACACCTGCCAGTTCTTCCCGGATTGCCTGCCGGATGCTTTTCTCCAGCTGGTTGTTTTCCTGATCTTTTAAGATCACCTGAACCAGATAGCTGCTCTTCTGTCCATCTGGAACACTTTGCAGGATCTCCCATGCCTTTTTGTGATCTGGGTTATCAAGGTTCAGGCGGAACGAGAAAACGGGTCTCTTTACTTCGCGCACATCTGCCCCACAATCCGCTCATAGCCGGAAGCATTGGCGTGTACGTCTGTCAGGTAAATCTGCCGACACAGCCTGTCCTGCGGTGTCACGTGCCGTTTCAGAATGCTGGCTCCGCCGCCCATGATCACGGACGGAATTGCCTTCAGATCGAACCCGGCTTCCATAATTGCAGACAGTATTTTCTCCGTGTAGAGCCTTCCCTGCCGGACAATGATTTCTTTTGCGGCCGGGTCCATGCTGCAGCTCTGGCCGTTCATAACACGTTCGATCTGAATATCCGTTACAGACAGTCCGGTATTTCTGCGTACCTGCTCGGTGATCTCATCCACACACCGGATCACACCAAGTTCCAGGCTGCGGCAGGTAGCGGCATTTGGAACACTGTTGTCCAGCCGCATCAGGTCTACGGTCCAGCCACCGATATCTGCGAGAAGAACAGAAGGCTCGTCCCGAACACATTCCGGGTGAAGAGCTAGGGCAGAGTACCCCTGTGGGAACAGTTTTACATCCTGAATCCGGATCTCATAGCTCTCATCCTCGTACCGGAAATGCAGAGGCTGCTCTTTCCGAAACAGATATTCCCGGAAGCCTTTTTTCTCCCTGCCAAAACTTGCCAGTGGAAGACCGGCTGCCAGAACTACATCTGTTTTCCGCTCTCCCCGGCGATAGCGGATTTCCTGGGCAATGGCTGCCATTGTCAAAAGATAATAATTGTCATTGGAAGTCTTACTTCTCACCAGCGTCTGCCGCCCGGTTCCACACACATAAAATTTCCCATTGTACTGCAGGACATTCCGCATGGTATACGGCTCGTAATCGTATCCTGTCAGTCCGGTCGGGAAACATACATGGGGAGTTTTTATGGCATAATATCCATGGTCAATTCCTATAATGATAAGTCACCACATCCTTTCTGGTTTTTCTTGTTCTTTTCCAGCAGGTGGTCTTTTGGTCTGGAAAAAGAGAAAAAGGGCAGAACCCCGAAGAGCCCTGCCCGTAATAAAAAATACCGCTATGTATATTTGCAAATAAACATGCATAGCTGTATTCCATCATTTTTTATTTGTCAATCAGTGCTGTAAAATAATATAACTTTGCACTAATTCCATTGCTGTTTATTTTTATAATTTGTCCTTTTAATCCTTCCGTTCAAATTTAACTGTATACCTATTGACAATATCATCTTTTCTAAGTTTATATATACGCAGCAATTCATTAATTTTATTTACATCACTAAGATTTCCGTTCTGGCAAAGAGTACTATAGAAATCTCGAAGATTTTTTCTAAAACATGTTAGTTCTTTCTCGGTCATCACTCTCATATTTTCATCAGGAGATGCAACCTCATCAACAACTTTAGATGGATGAATCATTATTGGTACACATTCATTTGGGTATACATAATTCTCCTTAAACCAATTAACTGATCCCGATAATTGATTACAATAATCTTTCTTTATTGTTTGAGTAGTGGCCTCTGTTTTACATTCAATAACCAAATATTTGCCAGTGTCAATTGCCCACAAATTATCAGGTCCGTATCCTCCTGTTTCTTTATCAGGTCTTGAACATACAAAGCCAAGAATTGTTCCTATTTGACTTAATGCCTCCTCAAACTTTTCGTATTCGCTTCCCATACATAAATTTGCCAAAATTCCATCTACATATACTAACAGTTCATTTAACCCAAGTTTTTCAGCATCTAGATTTGTACTGATGGCTTGTGCCTGCGGAATTGTATTAATTGTTCTTTGATATTGTATTCCCGCAATAGGCGACAGAATAGCTGCATTTAATTTTTTGCCCGCTTTTAGCACTTCTTGAGAAAGTGCCGGATCTATTTTATTGGTATATTCAGCCTGAATCTGGTATAAATATCCCTTAGTTTTTTTGTCTTTCTCTTTATCTTTAACACTCTTAATAGTATTTGCAGCATCAGACCACTGCATATTTATAGCATTTTCAAAAGCTTTTCTCTGAGCAACTATTTTTTCATCTACCTTTGCCTCATTTGAGTATTTGACAGCAGCCAAATTTTCCTTACAGGTTGCAACCCATTCTGCATTTTTCTCTAATGAATAATTTGCAAGTTCAAATATTTGATCAATTGTTGGCTTTGAACCAGTTTCACTAACCAATAAATCCCATAATTGTTTTGAAAGATCATATTGGCATCTTGTCGCTACACTAAAATAATTTATTCCTCTATTTCGTGATAACACATCTGTAAGCTCATCACCCATAAGAACAATACAACACTCATCGTCATTAGAACGAATTCCACGCCCCATGCCTTGCTCAATTCTTTGGACTTGTTCCCTTAATAAAACAGTGCTCTGAGGAGCTACACTTTGAATATATCTATCCTTAATGCTATTTAAAGGAGGAAGCCCGTCAATAACCAACATTCTACAAGCATCACCCGGCAAATCAATTCCGTCATATCTATTAACAAAAATTATTTTTCCTACATGTTTACCGCTTTTTAATGCTGCAACTATTTTATCTATGTTATCTTTTGTCGCTGTTCGTATTCCACGTTCATCCCAAAATTTTGCTCTGGAAAAAGAAGGGACAAGTATTACAACATTATACTTTTTAGCTATTTCCTCAATTTTTTCCTTTATCTCAATTTCTGATATATCACTATTTACGTACTTTGGAAAAATAATGAGTCTATCGCCAATATCATTAGCATTCTCTGGCGTAATAATGTTCTTCATATCTTCTGTATTTAATCCTAACGCAGAAACAAACACACTGTCATCAGCTAATGTTGCACTCATATATATGCGTCTACTTGCTTCTTCAAGACTCGATATCTTATCTAAATCAATTCCTTTAGGTGATATTTCAATTGCAGAAGCAGTAATTATACAATCACATGTTTCCAAGCTTCGCTCTATCAACGGCAACCCAAAATATATTGCAGAATTCTTACTATTATCATATTTCGTTAATATTCTATAAATGTTATCTTGCTGTCTCTGCCATTCCCAATAAGGCACAAGCATTTTTTTTCGACAATCTTTCATTTCAACAATGTCAATATAGTTTTTTGGATTGTAGTCTTTTAACGAAGAACTAAATATAGCAATTAATTCCTTATAGGCATCTGACTCAGCATCAATTTTTATCATAAACTGACTAATGATTTTATCCATACACGCATGTACATCATCAATAATAATACTTCCTATAGGGTAATTGCCACCTTCTCTCATCCCGAAATAACTATAACCATTTACAATAGTCTGAATAGAAGTAACAAGAATTGCTTTTGAATTTGAATAGCTATAATCATCTTTATCTTCCGTTGCAGAAATTCCCAATCTCTTAGCCTCATCAATAACCTGCTTAACCAAATAATTATCAGGCACAACATATATAGCTGGTCCTTTTTCTTCATTTAAGCAGCTCTGAAGCATAATCAACCCAACTACTGTTTTACCGCTACCAGTATTCATTTTTAAAATTACATTTTTCTCATTTCTTATATCAAACCACTTTTTCCATACTTCGCTTTGAACATCTCTAGGATATCCATAACCTGGTGCTTTTGAAGGTAATGTCATAAAAATTTCTCTAGGCTCTATTGTTTTGGCTTTTGTACTAGAACTAAGTTTCGATAAAAGATTCATTATTCCACTCCTGATTTTTTAAATACTGCGTCCTCTGAACTTATATATAAATTTTCTAAGGAACGCAGGCACAATATCTACTAGAACCGTTGCTAAATTAACTATTAAATCTACTGGGAGTAATCCTTTTCAATTTCACTTGTTAATCTACTTTACAAACTCATTTCTATTGACAATAATACCATAAAAATGCTCTACTGTATATTTTTTATTTATAATCTAGATCTTGAATCCATCTTCGGACTTCTGTTGACACATTTTTGCAAAAATCTTGAATCCATATTTCATGAAGTCTGATTTCTGATTTTGTACTGCCTATATTTCCAACACTCCCACCTGTTTCCCGGAGTGCATTCAAACATTCCCATTCTTTTTTGAAATCTCCTGTAAATTCCATCCAGACTTTTATATGATATTCCTTAAAACCCAAATGATAAATCAAATAAGTCAACCTGTCGAAATCAGCTAACTGCATTTTTTCTTTCTTAAGTAATAGCCTTTTATCATGCTCGCTGCATAAATATAAAAATGCAAGCTGTTCTATTTTTGCCTGCTCCATATATTTCTCCCTTCTCTTCTGTCCTTGTCTCACTTTTACAACCGATTCTACCTTGTCCAATCGTTAAAATCAATACAGATGGTGCAAAAAGTGAGACAAACCATCTTTTTACCAGAGAGGAAGAGATTTAAGATGCCAAAGCCAAGGACACAGTCTGGTGAGAAGAATCTGATTAGCCAGCGATTGATTGAACTTCGCAAGACCCACAATATGTCTCAGCGTGATCTTGCCTATAAACTCCAGTTAGCTGGTTACGATATGGATAAAAATGTAATCACCAGAATCGAAACAAACAAGCGTTATGTCACTGATCTTGAATTAAAAGCCATTGCTGAAATCTTTCAGGTTTCATACATATTTCTCATTGATGGCAAAGATGAATAGAAGTGACAAATGGGGAAGTTCCTTTCGTGCTTCCCCATTTTATCCGTCCCTTTTTTACAAATTTAATAGTTCCAGAATTTTCTGCATGCCAGCCTGATATAAAGATTCCGCATATAATATCCATCTCTCACTAACTTCAGTAACGTATTTGTCTATTGTTTTTCGCTTTTCTTTTGATAATCCCATTGTCTGAACCTGTTCTTCATATTTCGATATTTTTTCAAGCATTCCCTGGTACACTGTATTTTCTTTCAGCTGATCTTCAACCTCATCAATCCAGGTATCCATTAGCAGTTCCAGTAATTTCTTTGTATCACTTTCGTCCTTTCCTGACACTGCTTTTTTGATTTTTCCAAGCATGGCACCATACGAAATCATCTGTGCCTGTCCCATATAGAAATGATATTCTTCTTCTATCATTTCCTTTCCGTTCTCCAGTTGGAAATATTGGTGCAGTGCCTGATGTTCGTCTGCTGTCAGACTGATTGACTGAGCCGCTTCCATAAATGTTTCTATCACTGGATACTTCTCTATAAGTTCCAGTATTTTCTTTTGCAGTCTCTGGTATTCCGCATTATGCTTTTTCAGATAAATACATACCTGTTCTCCTATCCGTATCCCCAGACATTGCTCGTTCCAGATGATATCTGGCTGTACTGACATATCGTTTTCTCCTTTCTGTGTCGTTTCCCTGTTCCAAGCACAAGACTATACCACACTTCCGGGAGAAAGCTATTCAGCAGATCTACTGAAATGACCGGGCGGATACTGTGCAACCTATCCTTTCTTTATAATAAAAAAAGGCATGGAAGAATCTTATTCTTTCATACTTACTACTTATTTCTATATTCAACTGAATACACATTCTTTTCCATTATCTGTGTATCATGTACCTATTTTCCTCTAAAAGCAAACTGTATACACTCCATACACGCCTGCCATCTATACCTCATTTTACGTCCAAAATGATGATAGGTGCGTCCTTCAGCATGGCGCGGGCGATGGAAATCCGCTGTTTCTCGCCGCCGGACAAAGTACCGCCTCCTTCGCCAATCACGGTGTCATAGCCATCCGGCAGGGCAGAAATAAAGTCATGACAGCAAGCCTTTTTCGTCGCTTCAACCACTTGTTCATGGGTAGCATCCGGGCAGCCAAACTTGATATTGTTCTCAATCGTATCTGCAAATAGGTACACGCTCTGGAACACCATCGAGATATTCTTCATCAGGCTGTCCAGCTTGAAATCTCGTACATCCGTACCGCCTATGGTAATCTTCCCGGCATTCACATCCCAAAAACGGGCAATCAGGTTGCACATCGTTGTCTTTCCTGCCCCGGAAGGGCCGACAATGGCCGTAGTCGTTTTTTCGGGAATGGTAAAGCTGACCTGATCTAATATCTTGCGGTCTGCGTAGGAAAAATCCACCTTGTTAAACACGATCTCGCTGGACTTCGGCGTAATGTCAGCGCCTTTCTCGTCCATCACCGGCGTGTCATCAATGGAGTTTGCCGTATCCATCGAGGCCGCCAGCATTTGCAGCAGAGAGGCCATATTCCCGGCGTTCTCCAAATCGTTGAACACCATGAAAGAAGCAATTACCAAAATCAGGCCATAGGCCAGCGGCAGAGAGCCATCCAGCCAGAACCAGACCGAGGCCAAAAGCAACAGGACGCTAAACACCCGGACAACAGCCTGTTTGATAGCGTCATAGGGAACGCTGGCCCTTGTCAATTTCAGATTATCCCGGCAGCTCGCCTTAATTGCACTGCCAATAGACTGCGTGCTGTCCCGTTCAAGACCAAATGCTTTAACAATCCCCATCCCCTGAATGTACTCCAACACAGACTCCACAAGGGACTCCTGTGTGTGCTGACGCACCCCGCTGAGCGCGGCAGATTTGCGAAGAGCCAGTTCCGCCGCCGCAAGGTAAATCAGGACACCGGCAGCGGCCACAAGACCGATCCGCCAGTCAAATACCAACAGGACAATGACGAGGGCAACCGAGTTGAAAAAACCGCCCAGCACTGACACCAGGACACGGGCTGCTGAGTTCTCCACATCGCCCAAAGTTGTTGTGACAATGGCGGTAATATTCCCGATACTATTCTTGTTGAAGTAGCCCATCGGGATGTAGCGCAGCCGATCTCCGATGTGGATACGCTTTTCCGCCACCATGCAATAGCCGGTTTCCGTCTGCTCCATCGTGGAAAAATAGGTCGTGATGATACGCCCAATGAGGGAAACGGCCATAATTCCCAGCGAAATGCAGATAAACTTTCCGTCCCGGTTGTCAGATACTAACGCGCCGATCACTACAAAGAGGGCGGCAAACTGCATGGCTGAAAACAGCCCGGACAGGAATGAGAATAACAGGGATTTTTTTAGAAGCCCCTTTTTGCTGCCTGCAAAAGCAAAGATTTTTTTCAATGTTCCATACATCTGACAACACCCCCTTACATCTGGTCTTTCGCGCCGATGTGCGCCTGCCACATATCCCGGTAGAGGGGGCAGGTTTCCAGCAGCTTCTCATGCGTACCCTGTGCGTGGATGGTTCCATCCTTCACCACAACGATGTTATCTGCGCCAACAATGGTAGACAGCCGGTGTGCGATCACAATCAGGGTCTTGCCGACAGTTAAAGTGGAAATGGCTTTCTGCACCAGCGCTTCATTCTCTGGGTCGATATAGGCAGTTGCCTCGTCCAAAATGACAACCGGCGCATTTTTCAGCATGGCGCGGGCGATGGCAATCCGCTGGCGTTCACCGCCGGAAAGATGGGAACCGGCGCTGCCGACAACCGTATCATAGCCATTATCCATCTTGCGGATAAAGGCGTCGCAGCCGCTTTGTTTGGCTGCCTGCTCCACCTCTGCGTCCGTGGCACTGGGTCTTCCCATGCGGATATTCTCCCGGATACTGCGGTTAAACAGGTAGTTGTCCTGAGATACATAGGAAATCTGGTCTGCAATTTCAGACAGCGGCATATCCTTCAGCTCATGGCCACCGAGGGTAATACTGCCGGATGTAACATCCCAATACCCGGCAATCAGCTTCGCCACCGTAGACTTGCCGGAGCCGGACGGCCCTACAAGGGCGGTCATGGTTCCGGGGTGGATGGCGAGATTCACATCATGCAAAACCTCTGTTGTCCCGTCATAGGAAAACGACACAGACCTAAGAGAAATGCCGGTATCTTCCAGCTTGATCGGCGTTTCTTTATGGTTCAGTTCTTCGGCGTTCAGAAGCTGGCTGATTTCTTCCACATTTGTCCCCAGTACGGCCAAATCGTCCGTAAAGGTAAAGGCCGCAATAATCGGCCCGATCAGCCCCAGCGAGAAAATCACAATGGACAGGAAGGTGGAAAACTCCAGACTTCCGGAGAGCCAGAACGCGAAGCCGCAGGGCAGCACGCAGATTAGCACTGAGGGCAGGATGGCGTTGTAGGCGCTCATGGTTTTCTGGTTTTCACGCATCCAGTCCACATAATAGTTGGCGTTATAATTCACCGCGTCAGAATATTTTTTGTAGGAACCGGCGGACTGGCTGAACGCTTTTACCACCTCAATCCCGCCGATGTATTCTACAATGGCATTTGCCATCTGCTTTCCCGCTTTAACCGCGCCCTCCCATTTGACGGGATAATTCTTCATACCGGCGGACATGACAGCAAGGCCCACCACCAACGTAACAAGGGACAGGAGCGCCATGCGCCAGTCCATAACGAACAGATATACGACAATCACCAAAGGCACCAGTACATTTGCGGTCATTTCCGGGAGCAGGTGTGCGAAGGTCGATTCCATGCCTTCAACCCGGTCAACAATCGTCGTTTTGTACTGGCCGGACGGAGTATCTAAAATCGTCCCCATCGGGACGCGGGCCAGCTTCGCGGTGATATTCTCTCGCAGATCGCGCAGCGTGTAATAGGTCGCCGTGTGGGAAATGACTGTTGAAAGATTGGCGAAAACAACCTTTCCCAAATAACCGCACAATGCAACGATACAGGCCGTCATATAACTGGAAAAATCCTGCTCTCCCGACAGCATCAGTGTGACAATATGCGCCACGCAGAAATAGGGCACCATCTGGCAGGCCACGCCTAATACCGCAAGGATAATACTGCCGATGAATTTCCCGTGATAGGGCTTGCCCCATCCCCATAAGACGCCTATGGGCGACTCTTTCTTTTCTTCCTTCATTTTGTAGGCACCCCCTTTATAAAATAGTTTCGGATTTTTTCAAGACCGGCCTCATCCATTTGAAATTTGTCGATGATGGAACCGTCCTCAAAATGGACAATATCCGTACAACAATCTAAAAGCAACTCAAGATCATGGGTAATGACATACAAGGTAATGCCTGCATCCCTGACTTGTTTCAAGACATTGGCAACCTCTTTCATGTGTTTGTAATCAAGACCGCTGGTCGGTTCGTCAAAAAATAAGATAGAACGCTTGGATGCGATTGCCGAGGCAATTGCTACCCGCTGCTTTTGGCCGCCGGAAAGGGACATAGGGTGTCTGTCTTTGAAGCCGATTAAATCTAACTCGGCAAGGATTTCCTCAGCCCACTCCTGATTTTCCTCCTCCATACTGATCAGGACTTCATCCAGCACAGTTTCCGTGAAAAGCTGGTGATTGACTTCCTGCATCACCATGTAGCAGGTATTTAGTCTGTCTTTAGGCCGATAAATTCTGCCGTTCCAGATCACCTCACCGCAGCGCTTTTCAAGGCCGCAGAAACACCGGGAGAAGGTGGACTTTCCAGCTCCATTATTCCCGATAATCCCGACAATACGATTTGCAGGGATTTTACTTTCCCGGATGTGCAGCGTTTCCGGTTCGTTTTTGTATGCAAAGCAGAAATTGTGAAGTTCCATTTGCTGACCGGCCTGGGGCAATGCTTTCGGCGGCAACAAATCTTCAAGAATAAAGGTACGCAGCCCCAACTTGGCTCTCTGTTGCTCCGTCAGGCTCTCAAACTCCGCTGCGGAGTAATCTTTTTCCACCTTTCCGCCGGTAATATAGATAAAACGATCCGCAAGACCGCGCAGATAGTAGAGCCGATGCTCTGACACTATAATTGTTTTCCCCTGCGACTTCCAAAACGCAAGTATTGCTCTCAGATCCAGGATAGAGGAAGCATCCAGGTTGGATGACGGCTCATCCATAACCAGCACATCCGGCTCCATGATGGATACCCCGGCACAGGCAATTTTTTGCTTTTCCCCGCCGGAGAGATGAAAGATATTGCGTCCCATCAATTTCTCCAGGCGGAAATCCCGGATGGTCTTATCTAATCGTTCCCGAATACTTTGCTCCGGCTGACCGAGATTTTCACACCCGAATGTGATTTCGCTGGTTGTGTCCACATTGAAAAATTGTGAGCGGGGGTTTTGAAACACGCTGCCAACCGTTTTCGCGGTATCATAAAGGGGCTGTTCCGAAACCTTTGCCCCATTTACCCACACTTCTCCATTCATTTTTCCTTCATAGTAGTGCGGAATTAGGCCGTTAATTAGTCGGGTAATTGTCGTTTTCCCGCAGCCGCTTTCGCCGCAAAGTACGACGCATTGACCGTCCTCTACGGTCAGATTTATATCATGGACTCCACCAGCGTTCTCGTTTTCTTCTCCATAAGAGAAAGTCACATGGTCAATCCGTATCATAGGTTCACCCCCTCCCGTCAAAAAGAAATCTGCTGCTGAAACAAAAACAAGGCAAAAAAGATAACGCAAAACAGAATCGCAATCAAATCTTGAACATGGAAACCGATCTGGCACACGTTTGTACGTTTAACGGGCGCTCCAAGCCCCCGTGTCAACGCAGCAGCAGAAAGTTCATCACCAATCTTCACAACGGACACCATCAAAGGAACAAGGCGATATTCCAACATCAGGAAAGGATTTTTCCCGCCGAATCGTATGCCCCGCATTTTCATTGCATCCCGGATGGCCTGATATTCTTCGCTGATGGTTGGGAAAAAGCGAAAAATGACAGACATTGGAATCACGATTTTTTCCGTGATGTGCATACGCTCCATTGCGCCGATAAACTCACTGATCGAAGTGGATGAGATCAGATAGGCACCTGTCATAATGCCGGGCGCAAACCGCGTCATGATAGATGTCACTGCCAGCACGATGAACGAGAGTAATCCGCTCAAACTCGTAAGGGCAATCCGTTCCAGTATAAAGCAAACCGCATATAGCACCAGATATTTTCCTGCTGTTTTAAAACGGCGTTCCGACAAAATCAGAGCAAAGGGGACAAGGCTTAGACACGGCTTGACGATGTTCATAATTCCTTCGTTACTGGTACTGAACATCAGTGTTGTAATCGTCAGCAGCAGAATGAGCTTTGTCCGGGGATCAAGCAGGATTCCGTTTCTTTTTTCGATTGTTGCTGAAAATGATAGCCCGTTCATCACACAATGCCCGCTTTAGCAAAATGCTTTTTCAGAAGCGCCTTACCTAAAAGTCCGCCCAGGATCGCAAAAATGAAGATTCCGGCGATTACCAGAATAATGCTCCACATAGGCATAACAGCCATTACCCTGTCAGCGTATTCCTCACCAAAGCTGGCCGCAAAACTGGCCCAGGAATCCTCAACCATGAAATACATGGGGATATATGTACCAACCATCCAAAGGCTGAACACCGCATACCCGATCAGGCTCTTCTTGGCGCTTTTATAACCGCCGGATTTCAAGATCAGATCTCCCAGCAGCCCAAAAATCACGCCCATCGGTACGCCCCAAAATCCCATGCCAGTCAGCCCCATCAGCAGGCCGCTTAAAATTCCCATAATTGTAACCATGCCGAATTTTTTAACTCTAGTCAGGAACAGCATGAACGGGATGCCGGTAATCAAAGACCACAATGCTCCGAGGATCGGCAAAAAGATAGGTACAAAGCCGACGGGAACGGCGACACAGCAGCCAATCACAAAGTAGAGAACGGTGAACAGACCGAGGTTAATCAGGTCTTTTGCTTGTAACTTGTTACTCATAACGAATACCTCCATTCATTTGCCAGTTAGCGTTTTCTAACTTCTCTATAAGATACCATAGTTAGCAGTAGATCTCTACAACCAATCATCTTTTTAGCTCCAAACAGCAACGAGTTTTTTTATTGACTGACTTCGCTTACAATTCTATAATATGATTAAAATCAAGGGCAATAAGCCAGACAAATCGACAGGAGTTAAAAATGAAGATTGATGATATTATTAGAAAATGTATTGAAATTCCCGGCGTTTCAATAAAACGTAGCGAGTTCAACGCAGAACTACTTATGAAAACTAAGGAAGGAAAAGGGTCTATGACATTTTTTCAACTTTTCCCCGGACTTACTATTGCGTATATTTTTATAAATTCTCCGACATGGGCAGCTCCAAATTTGGGTGAAGATAGTTTCATTAAAAAAGGGCCTTTGCTCCTAAACTATTGCGTGACTGGTCGTTGCGAGATTATCTTGAATAACGGAAACTTTGTATATGTGAAAGATGGAGATATTTCTCTCACGGAGTGTTTTGCCCAAAAGCAATATGTCTATCCTCGCCGTATCTATGAGGGAATGGAGCTTTTTGTTGATACTAATACACTGGCAACAGAGAGTACATGGATACAAAAAGAGTTTGGCATAGACATCCCTAAAATCATTGAACTTTTTTGCCCAAACGATAACACTTATATCTCAGCAGTTACTCCTGAAGTTGAAAAAATATTGATTAAGCTCTGGGAACTTTTTGATATTGCGCCTCCGTTTTCGATTTCTCAAATGAAGATCTATGTTCTGGCTCTATTTTCATTACTACAAAATCTTAACAATATCCCCCCATCGCAAGCCTGCACATTTTTTACTGAGACACAGGTAGATATAGCAAAACGTGTCGAAAAAATTATCACTTCCGATTTGCGGCAGCATCATCCTGCATGGGAATTGGCAGCTCAGTTTTCTGTCAGCGAAACCAGCTTAAAAAACTATTTTCGTGGCGTTTTTGGTCAAAATATTTCCATCTATCTACGGGAAGTCCGAATGAAAAAAGCTGCAGAGTTACTGACTTCTACAAGATTGTCCGTTGCAGAAATAGCAGAGTTGGTCGGCTATATGAATCAAAGCAAATTTGCATCAGTTTTCAAAAAACAATTCGGCCTATCGCCATTGGAATACCGGCGGTCAAAAAAACTGGAAAATATATAAGATAAAGCCGGGATTGCTTGCTGGCTTGCAAAATCCCGGCTTCATCTATGCCCAAAATCAGATATAAACTAATTCCTGCAACAACACTTCCTCCACCTGCGCTTTCAGCGTGTTCATCAGCCCCGCCCAGCGCATGGGGTTGCGGGCTTTCAGTTCCTCCGTGGCACCCGCAACTTCCATCATGTGAGGCAACATGGTTTCCACACGCCCCTGTGTTCTCCGCTCAATCTCTAACAGGTGTGGATACAGCTTCTCGCTCATCAGCAGATGGTTGTAGAGAATGGAGCGATGTTCCTTTAGGTAGGATTTTCGCATTCTGCCGTACTTGCCGATAGAAGTTTCCGGCTGTTCATAAAGTTTTAGGTTGAGTATAGCCTTCAATATTGGCATCGATCACCCGTCCAAGGTACACCGTATTTCTCCTAAGCTTTTTCAGGTCGCCGCCCGTCTTATAGCAGGCGAAGGCCGCAGGCATCACAAAGGCCGCATGGCAGAGCAGATAGTCCTCCATATTCAGCTCATAGACGACCTTGTATTTGGTACCGCCGAAAATCTCTCCGATCAGTTCCGCATTGGAGACCGCCCCACGCAACTGCCCAATGGTGATTTTTTTCAGGTCGATAGAAACGACCCGGTCAGGTTCCCGATGCCCGGCAGAGAGCGCAAAGGCAAACAAGACATTTTTCTCCGGCAGTGCCGCCGCCAGCGCTCTTGCCTGCACATTGTTACCCACAAAAACAATATTTTTCGTCTGATTCGCCCGCAAGGTTTCCAGAGCAGAATCCAGCTGGCGTATATCGCAGAACGACAAATATCACATCGTATCGGACATTCGGTGCCAGTTCCGTCACCACAGGAATATTGCTGACCGATGTGCGGAGGGAGAATTGATCCTTGATCCGCAGTCCGTTCTTCCTGATTTCCTCTGCCCAGTTTCCCCGGGCAAGCAGGGTCACATCCTTTCCGGCGTGAAACAGATTCCTTGCCAGATTGCACCCTAAAACACCTGCACCATATACCAGAATTTTCATTGCTTGCCTCCAAATCTGATCTTTACAATCTGCATCTTCATCATTCCGTCACCGACCCTGGCGAGAAAACGGAAAAATCCGCTGACGGATGGGTCTTTCAAATCGGTGTAGCCCAGCATATAGTCGCGGCTCGAGACCCGCAAACGGCTATCCCACGCACCGATCTCTTGGGGAGCGTCGGAAACTGCGAAATACGCGCCAACATCCTTGATTTGCGCGCTTTTGAGCCATGTTTTTGCGATCATCTTCACCGCTGTCCGGTTGGCTGCGTCAAATACCAGCACGCCGCCGGGGAAGGCATCCGCCATGGCCCGCACCAATGTCTTAACCTGCTCGGTCAGGAAGTAATAGAACACGCCGGAGGCAAAGAATACCGCGCCGCCCGAAGCGTCGATTTCAGAAAACCATGCCGTGTCGTTCAGGTCGCAGGGGATATTTTTCTCCCTCTCCCCGGCGGGTAAAAGCTCGTTGCGCACGGTGATGACATCGGGAAAATCCAGATTGTAGATTTTGCAGCTGCCGTTGTCGCAAGTTCTGCCGGTACAGTCCAGCCCGCAGCCCAGATTGACCACCGCCGCATTGGGGTGAGATTTCAGATAATCCCGCACCTCGAAGGCAAGGTCATTCTGCCGCATAGCCACCTCCAGCGAGCCGAAACGCTGCATCAGGCTGCGGGATTTTTTCTCTGCCTCAGAAAAATCGTAGTTGATCTCGTCAATCAGGCGAACCGTTGTTTCGTCCCGGTAAAGATTCGGGTATAGTTCTGAGCAGACCTTCCGCGCATACAGCGGAATGATCAGCGTCTCCTGTACGGTGTTTTTCTCGATTTTATATTTCATGGGTATCACTCACTTTCTGATAAATGGCAGTTCCGGCATACAGTCACGCTCGGCGATGTGTGCCAGCATTTCGGCGAACTCCTTTGGATCGCGTATCTGATATTGCATATGCTCGTATCCCTCAAACACGGGATAATGGCCGCAGGGATAGGCTTCCATCACTGCCTGACGGTATTTGAAATGATCTTCTATGCTGCCAAACTCGAAATAGATATGCCTTTGCAGTTCTTCGGGAAGGGACGGAAAGGGTTTATCCTCCAGGCTGTCCGAAATCTGCCGCCGCAAATTTGTATAGGTCAGATTTTCCCCTGCGGCGATAAAATACGACTTTATGGAATCGTCGTCACACCACAGAATCTTTTTCAGTGTGCCGCCCTTCGACCAGTACAGGCTCTTGATAGCGAAATACAGAAACGGTATCATAATGCGGCGCATACCTTTTCCGATTTGCGCAAATTGCCCGCCATCAAAGAAAACGTGCCCAACGGGCAGCTTCGTGTTTGTCAAAAATGCCATGGCAAGGTCTGCACCGATGGAAGAAGCGACCACCATCGCCAGCCGCTCCACGCCCTGTCGATGCAGAAAGCCTTCCACCTGCCGTATTTCGTCCAGCTTGCTGACATATTTCTGCCCTTTGCAGTAAACGGTGGAGGTAGGCAGAATACAGAAATACCTATCCTGTAAGTAGTTCGCAACCGGTTCGCTGCTTTCTCCCGTCACGCTCATAGCGTGAAAGAACAGCACGGCAGGATTCCTCCTGTCGCCATATGTTTGAAACAGCATTTCTATCACCTCATATTTTCATAAAAAGCATCATAATCGCCGCCAGTGCTGCCGAAATGACTGCCATACCAATTGTGCCGAACAGCCACTTTTTGCCCTTATCCTTGGCTGTAATGTAGGGTTTCAGGTCTTCCGTTCCCGGAATTTCCCATGCGTTCGTATGTCCTACCCAATAGCCGTCAACCCAAAATCGGTCTATGAGATTCATAACGGACAGTATGACCAGCAGCTGCCAAAAGCCCTGAACGAAGCCCTTTGCGCCGTTGAGCGCATAGACGCAGACCAGCACATAGGCGATGTAGCCGGGGACGCAGACAGCTTTGAAAATCAAAGCATTTCGCTTGATTTTCGCGTGTGTTGTAAGTCCCAGCGTTACGCACCGCTCCTGCACCTTCTGGCTGTAAAGATGCACCATGCCCACCGCGCCCTTGCGGATACCATGGCGCAAACCAAAATGAGCAGAACGCCCAGCCCGATGCCTTCCAAAATCACCTGTAAAAGCATTACCGATTCCTCCTGAAGCCCGCCTCATCCCGGTATTCGGGATGTCCCTTCAAGTACGGGTTTTTATCGCCGCAGATGGTGTAGTCGCATCGGCAGCCGTCCACGCAGGTGGTCGTCCGCACCAGCTTGGCATGGAGCAGTTCCATGGACGCATAGTCCACATTGCACAGGGCGGGCATAATATCCATAAGGCCGTGCCGGATGGCAAACTCCGCCGCCGGACACGCCGTAAATTCATAATAAATAGGCTTGTCGGTTTCATAAGGCGCAACCGACATCTCGTAATCGTGCCATTTGTCGCAGCCGCTTTTCGCACGAACAAACGCCTTGTACATCAGCTTCCTCCAGAACGGCTTGTTGCAGTCCACGAATTTCAGCTTGCGGAAGGTCGGCAGGATCAGATTTTCCTCCATCTCTTCAATTTCACGGAAGGAAGTAGCGGCTTTGCAGACCACATAATAGCTCAGGATGGCGATGCAGTCGTAGGTGCCGCCTACGCCGTTGTGGAAGTTCTTTTTGCCGCCCAAGTCGGTGCGCCAGTCGGAGAGAAAGACCGCGTACTGCCGCTGCACCTTTTCCCATACTGTCTCCCGCTCTGCTTCCGGATAGTGCAGGGCGATTTTCGCCAGGATTTCTTTCTTGCAAGGCTTTGAATACAGCACATGGCTTTTGCGGTCGAACAGAAGCTCGTTGTCCTTCATCTAATTGCCTCCCTCCTTGTTCTTTCTTGCGTGCATGAGACCATCTCAGATTTAACCCGCTTTTCGGCAGACAAACCATGCCATGCTTTTCAGGTTTCCCATGTCCACATCCGTATACATTCCATCCAGCCGTGCTTTCAGACTGGAAACCGTCTCATAGGGCGGCGTGAAAAACCCTATCTTTTTATAAACATGCCGGACAAACCAATCCGTCCGCTTATGCTCGCCCTTCACATAAAAGCAGCCGCAGAATGTCCCGCCGGGTCTCAAGACCCGAAAAACCTCCCGATAAGCGGCCTCCTTGTCCGGAAAAGCGTGAAAGCCGTTCAACGACAAAACGATGTCGAAGGTGTCGTCTGCATAGGAGAGTACTCCCACATCTCCCTGCCGGAAGGTTACATTTTTCAGGTGCAGGCGGTCAGCCTTTTCCCGTGCCTGCCTCATCATATCGGGCGAATAATCGAGACAGGTAATGTCCGCCTCCGGCATAGTCTGATAAACCGGCATGGTCAAAATCCCTGTTCCCACCGGCACTTCCAGCAGTTTGCCGGAGAAATGCTCCGGAATACCGGACATTGCCTTTTCCAGATAGGCGTCGTTTTCCACCTTGTTCATTGCCCACACCAAGCGGCACACCGCTTTCCCGCTCAGAGTAGAGCAGGTGATCATGCCATCATAAAAACTGTTTCCACCCGTCATTCGGTACGCACCGCGAATGGCTTCTTTTCGTTCCATGGTTCTTCCTCCGTGTTTCAATCATCACACGACCGTTTCCAATCTCATTTTTTCAAAATGTCCACGATTTTCGCAAAGTCCTCCTTTGCCTCTTTGAAGATCGGCAGCATACAGTAGCAATGCACCATCTTCGGGCGGGCGGACACCGTATAGAGGACATTTGCCCGTTTGCAGGCTTCCTCAAAGTCCGGCAATGCGCCGTAGAGCACCTCGTCGGCAGAATAGAAGAAGTGGATATCACCCACGCCGGTAAAATCTCCCCGGGAGCCGGAGCGCATATAGTCCGGCACATTCTCGCAACCATGCCGCATGAATTTTTCCACCGTCACCATAAAGGCATAGTCGATGGAAACATCTCTTTCGTTCAATGCCTTCATCCGCGATTTTTCGCCATCGTTCCACGGCACTTCGCCGGGAGATACGGCGACGATATGCCGTGGCTGCGGCAGCGGCTCAGGCTGCGCGTTGTTGTGCGCCGCGATCCCCAGGGCCAGCGCACCGCCAGAGGAAAAACCACAGGTGCTGACATTTCCGCCGCCATACAAGCCGACCATTCTGCGGTAACATTCGTACACCATCGCATAGGTCTCGGTAATACAATGTTCCATGCAGAGCGGGTAAAACGGAAACCACACATCACAGCCGGTCTCGCGGCAGAGCTTGCGCATCACAGGCAGGTCGCCCTTATCGGGGCCGATCACCATACCGCCGCCAAAGAAATAGAGAATCGCGCGCTCGGACGGCTTCGGATGCTCTCGCACGATCAGGCAGGGAAAGCCGTTTACCGCGATCGTTTCATAATATGCCTTGCGGTCGGTGGGCGTAAAAACGCCACGATGCCGGTTCTGCTTTTCAATTTCCTTTCGCAGTGCATCCTCCGGCAAGGCGAACGCCTTTTTCGCGCCGGAGAGCTCGTATACGCTGCGTAAGATAGATGCAAAGATACTCATGATTTAGCCCCCCTCATTTCCGCGCCGTGATGCAGAGCCAACTTTTCTTTTTGTGTATCTGCACATCGTGAAAGCCTGCCTGCTCCAGATACGCCTTTAATTCAATATCTTTGTAGATGGTCATGCCGCCGATGATCTCCGTCCACTTCTTGTCCTTGTCCGTATCGCCGTTGCTTTCGTTGCAGATGAGTAATGTCCCGCCGGGCTTCAGCACCCGGTAAACCTCCCGGAAGCACTGCGGCAGATCGGGCCAGAAATAGACGGTTTCAAAGGCCGTTACCGCATCGAACCAGTCGCCTGCAAAGATCATATCCGCCACGCTGCCTTGTAGGACGGTGCAGCGACCCTCCGCTATGGCGGCCTCGTTGACCTTTTTGGATTTCTCCACACTGACGGGGGAATAGTCAATGCCCTTGACAATACCCTCCGGGCATTTTTTCAGAAGTCTCTTGATGTTCGCCCCTCCGCCGCAGCCGCAGTCCAGCACCTTGGCGTCCGGCGCGGCATTCAGAAATTGAAGCCCCCACCGTGCCACGGGGCTGTGACCGAGATTCATCATGACGACCATGAGCTTTCCGCCAAGCCCCACGGGGTTGCGGGTGTTTTCAAAAAATGACATATCACACCTCCGATTTCACACATTCGGTATAAGTTAATGGAAAGGATGCTTTCAGCACGACGCTTTTCCGCACCGTCCAGCCGTTTTGCCGCAGGAAGTGCAGGTATTCCTCGCTCGTCCACTTGCTGTGGAGCGGAAAGCCCGCCAGCTTCATAAAAAACGCTCTCACCCTGCCGGAAAAAGAGTTTCCCGCATGGGTGAAGGTGGGCGCGATGAGCACGCCGTCCTCTTTCAGCACCCGATGAATCTCGGCAAGGGCTTTCTCCGGCTGCGGCACGATGTGCAGTGCGTTGGACACGATCACCACATCAAAGGACTTGTCCGCATAGGGCAGGCAGAACATATCCTGCACGGAAAAGTGCAGCTTTGCAGATTGATTATCCCGCTTCGCCTCGGCAATCATCTCCGGGGAGGCGTCCGTCGCCTCGATGTGTGCCGCCGCGTTCACGATGTGTTTTGCGATCAATCCCGTGCCGGTAGCAAGCTCCAGCACCGTCTTGGCTTTTACAACCGGCCGGATCAGCGCATACATCTCTTCATACGCCGCCCGATCCTTTCGCATAAAGCGGTCGTAACGATCGGCATTTTTGTCCCAGAAGTTCTTGTGTTTTCGCATCGCTATCATCCCTCCAGTCGTTAGATACACCTAACCTATGCGCACACGTCTTTCGGTTAGATGTGGCTAACTATCGTGTCTTGGAAAAGCCGCATCTCTGCGGCCTTCCGCTTATTTAAATAACTCCCTGCAAGCGCCGTACACTAACGTTTCCAGCACCTGCGGGTACAGTCCTCCTATTTGCTCCTTGTGTGAGACGGTCAGAATCAGTCCGCGCACTGTGGCGGCAGCCAAGGGCGCACCGTGTTTTGGCGCAAGGTCGTGCTTCTCCAACAGCTGACGGATGTGCGTCTCGCCGTCGTGGTAATGGATGCTTTTCACATCCTCCGGCAGCCTTTGTAAAAGCAGCTTCGCATCGTTTTCGATGAAAATCATATCACCGGTATCGGACAGCCGCTGACAAACGGCAAGAACAGCCTTTGCCGCACGTTCCGACGGCGGCAAGCCGTCAGATTCACGCAGCGCGCGGTCAGCCACTCCGTAAAGCTCGGAGTGAATGTTCTCCAAAACCGCGAAGAAAAGCATTTCCTTGGATTCGTAGAATTTATAGAACGAGCCCTTCGCAATGCCGACCGCCTTCGTCAGCTGATCCACGGAGGTTTTTTTCATCCCCAGCGTGACGGCGCAGCGCCTCGTTTCCTTCAGCAACGCCTTGCGGAGCTGCTCAGTCTCGTAATCGGTAAAAGCCATGCCCACGCCCCCTTAAATATGACCGTTTTGGTTCTTTTGGTCATATTATACCGTGCTTCTTTCTGGTTTGCAAGAGGTGCTGAGAAAAAAACGCTAATCAAAAGGAGTGCAGTGTTTCAGAAAGAGACGCTGGAATTCCGGTAACCGGTAATCGCTGTTGCCGCGGTAAAAGAAACTATATCGTAAAAGGGCATCAGAGCGAAGCATTCAAATGCTGCGTTCTGATAGCCTTTTTGTTTCATATTGCACGGATGGATTGATTACAAGAAAAAAGCAGGAATTAACACAACATGAACGACATATGATATCTGCAATAATCTTCCTGTGGAACGATCTGCACAACGCTCGACGACATGGCCCATGTATAGAGACGGCGACTCGTATGAGCCACCGTCTTTATACATGATTACCACTCAGGGTCATTTCTTTTTCGTTTACTGTGAGAATTTCGATACAGCTCTTGATTTCTGCGAATAAGAAGTTGCCGCACCTGCCTTTCTTCTGCATCCTCTCCAAGCAGACGAGACGCTTCCTGCTTGGCACTGAGCAGCATAAGTGACACCCATTTCCTCAAATAGAGATTTCATAAGAATTAGCTCCTTTTTGTGTTGATTTGCAGCGGTTATACGGATCTTTTGTCTCCTTTCCTACAACTGCTGTTCCATTCACCACAAATGAGCCGCAGTCATATGTATTAGGTGGAGAAACCACCCTCTACATAGTAACTCTTGGTTGGATATGGAGTTGCTCTCGCCCTGTAACTCATCGTCCCGGCTCAGGCGCTCGTACAGTGGGGTAATTTTTTCATTTCTCATGGCTGTACCTCCTGAAACAAAAATGCTCTAAGTGATTGCTTCACTAACCATGACAAAATCATGATTAAGAAGTCACTTAGAGCATATATCACCCGATTTCATGATATCATTTCTAATACAGATTTTACCGCATTTTTCAGATTCAGTCCATCTTTTAATCCCAGTCGGTAGAAAAACTCTTCTGTTTCTGCTCCACTGCTAAAAATTGCATTACAGTATTCCGTAATCACTTCTTCCTGTTCTGGTGATAACGTTTCCAGTAATTCCTGGTATTTCTTATCAATCTCACTTACTGGCTCTTTATCCTGCTTTAACTTCCATTCTGAATATGCTTTCCCCATATGCTCTGTAATTGTCAGATTCACAAATTCCTGCACTTCCTCTGGTATGGTACTCGTAGATTCCTGTTTATCTTTCTTTTTATCATTTGATTTTTCAAGTGTCGTGTCGTCAATATAACGAATGATTTCTCGAATATTTGACTTCATCGACTGCAGATATTCTTTCATCAGCACAGCTACTTTTCTAGCATCCGATTTTTCGGTTTCTTTTTCCAGCATATAAAACTCTTCCAGTTCTTTCAGAATATCCATCCCTGCTTTCATCTGAAATTCCACCTCAAGCAAATCATCCATCACTTTATATAATTCTTCCATTGTTTATTTCTGCCTTTCCATATAGCACCACTATATTTTCCACAATCATCCAAAAATAAAGTCCTGTAATCCACATTTCACAACTTCAATCACTGCAACTATCCCCATACCGATATGTGGGAGTAGAACAAACACTACTGTCGTAAGAATCGCTGATTTCATTGTCCAGTCCGTGCTGATCCCAAACCCAATGCTCAAAACTTCTGTCACAACAGAGATTCCGGCTATCAGATAGCAGAATCCAGCAGATAATCCAACCAGGAACACCAGCACAATATTCACCGCTGCAAGTACCAGCCAAACAGGAGCTGCAATAATTCTAAATGGCAGTTTTATCAAAAATCTCAACATAATTCTTCCTCCTACTTTGTGCCCACTGGGCACAAGGTTATTTTATCATATCTGCCGGATATGACTATCTCTTTTTAAACTTCGTGCCCAGTGGGCACAAAGTCTTTACCCGTCAGGAATATCCTTGCCCCAGTACATATCATGTCGAACTTCAGCATCATAAAACTGATTGATCGTTGCTGGAGCGTTATACAATACCGTCAACATATACTGCCGGATATTCTTCACTTTGCTTGTACTCCTGTCAAGGCTGAAAAACACATACTGGATGTGTTCATACCCGACTTTCAGCAAACGGCTCTTGACCACTTGTGTAGGCACAGCTTCCCCATTGATCTGTTGATATGGCTTTGTCGAACATATTGCATCCAGCATCAGCTCTACCATTTCTTCTACTCGTCCAGTACCATAGCTCTGACAAAGAATCGCATATTCGATATTGTCATGGATTAACTGTCGATACTCATTTCTTTCCTGTATCCTATCTTTTCCTTTCTCTTGTTCAGATAGATATTGATAAGATTCATTCTCGTTAAATTCAGTATAATTATATTCAGTATTATTACAGTTTGTTTTTGAAACTTCTTGAAGTTTGTTTTCTAAACTTCTTGAAGTTTGTTTTTCAAACTCCTTGAAGTTTGTTTTTGAAACTTCTTGAAGTTTATTTTTCAAACTTCCTGAAGTTTGTTTTTCAAACTTCTGTGTATTTACGGGCTTTTCCGGCTCTTTTTCCGCATATTCTTCTATTTCTGTCTCTGTATTTTCTTTTCTCTCTGCTACATTTTCCGGTGTTTCTTCCGAATCAAAGATTGCTGGCTCATCTGGATATTCTGTCAAGCTGAAATTTTTCACGTAAATAACATTTGTTTTTCCAAGTCCGATTCGCCTCTTCTCAATCAATCCAATCCCTTTTTCCTGATCCAGCTCTTTGAGACAATTCACAGCCTTATTTCTGCCACAGTTAAGCATTTCCATAATCTCTTCCACCGAAAAGAAAATATATGCCCTGTCCTCTTCATCAAACCACCGGTTCTTGATGGACAGTGACATCCGGTCTAACATCAGTCCGTACAGCACCTTTGCTTCACAGGAGAGATTTTTAAAATATTCACTTGTAAACAGCAGTTTGGGAATACGATAAAAACTGTACATATCGCATTCCATTCCTTGAAAATAATGGAATGTTGCTCTTATACTCATGACACATCCCTCCCTTCGTACTTATCAATGATTCTGATTGCTCCATTCCTCCAAAAGCTGACATATAACAGTCCGTATCTTCTGTTCATCATATTCTGGAGGAAAATACTTCTTAATTTCATCCTGTTTTAATGTTACCGTTGTTTTCTTTTTACGCTCTCCTATAATCAGGAGCCGCACAATCTCTTTTGTCAGCGTTTTTTCTTCTCGATGTTGCCTTATTTTTTTTGCCTGTTCCAGGCTTGGATATTTTCCGGTACTCTCATGCACTTCTTCCACCACCTCCTGTTCTGGAACCGTAAGATAGGAAAGCTCTACACCTACCTGCAATCCGATCACATCACGATCTACTGCATTTAATAGGTCATTCATCAGATAAGTAAGCCGGATATAGCGATACACCTGCCTTGCACTGTCATTTGCGTTCTTTCCAATGTCTTTCGCACTGATACCGCCTGATGTTCCCTGATGATTCATTGCTTCCATCTTCATACGGTAAGCAAATGCCTTTTCACTTGGGAGTATATTAGGTCTCTGCAGATTGCTGTCTACCATCGCACGGACAGCTGTATCTTGATCCATATTTCTAATAATAACCGGAACCTCTTTAAGACCGGCAAGTTGTGCCGCATGTCTCCTTCTGTGACCGGCGATGATTTCATATTCACCATCACCCAGCGGTCTGACCAGTAATGCTGTGAGAATTCCCTCTCCTTTCACACTTTCTACCAGTTCCGCCATTGCCTCATCATCATTTACTTGAAATGGATGGTTCTCGAAAGAATGTAAATGCTCAAGTGAAACCTGCTGGATATCGTTCGTTTCTTCTCCTCCGCCAAGTAATTCATCATAAGATGTCAGTTTTATCTTCGATGCACTTCTACCTTTCATCCAAAAGCACCTCCTGTGTCATCTGCCAATATGCAGCCGCTACTTTTCCTTTTGGATCATGCTCAAATATGCTGATTCCTTCCGCACTGATCTCAGCTGCTCGTACTGAAAATGGAATACTCTGTGGAAAAATCTTGATCTGGTTTCCATATGTATCAAAAATCAGATCAGATATATCTCTTGCATAGTTCGTTCTATTATCCACCATTGTGATCAATATACCGCCAATTTTCAGTTGTTTGTTAAGCTGTCTTCGCACCTTTCCTATCGTCCGTATCAGCTGTTCCAGACCCTTTACAGGAAGATAAGCCGCCTGGACAGGTATAATAACTGCATCGACACTGGCAAGTGCATTGATCGTCAGCATTCCAAGTGATGGCATACAGTCAATCAATATATAGTTGTATTCTTCTCTCATTCTTTCTATATATTGTTTTAAGACAAGTTCCCTACTCATAATATTTACAAGTGAAACTTCCATTCCAGAGAGTTCGATGTTTGCCGGAATCAAATCAATTCCTTCCTGGTGATGTAAAATTCCCAGTGTATTTTCAAATGGTTCATCTTCTACAATCTTTGTCAGAATAGTAGCCAGTGTGATTGGTAATTCATCTGGGTTATGAAACCCAAGACTTGCTGTCATACTTCCCTGCGGATCATTGTCAATCACAAGCACTTTCTTCCCTGCTTTTGCAAGTCCGACTGCCAGATTCACGCAACTTGTTGTCTTGCCAACCCCGCCTTTTTGTGAACACAATGCCAGCACTTTACAATCCTTCATTACTTTCTCTTCCATCCTTTTTATCCTCCCATAAATAACTTGAACCTTTCAGCATCCATAATGCTGCTTCCAAAAATGCAAGATATCGTTCTGTCATACTATCCAGAGCTGGTTCTGAGATAACTGGTTTTTCCGACTTCAAATCTTTTGCCACATCTTCCAAAACCAAACTCATTTCCCTCATTTCTGACCGGATAATCTCAATCGTTTTTTTCTTTCCAACAACACATACATGATTGTAAATGCATGACCGAACGATATAATCCTGCTTTTTCATTCCACTCACTTTTACTCGCTCTTCAATCGTTGCTTTTTCATAAGAATTCACCCGAAAAGAAATGGTCGTTGTGTTGTGTTTTCCATGTCTGTCACCAGCCATCGCTTATTCCTCCTCTTCCTCATGTTTCTTATCCAGCAAACCTGCTAATTTACTCTGTGTAGACGGATACAGATGTGAATAAGTATTCAACGTGGTTTCCACCTTTTCATGTCCAAGGCGTTCTGCAATCTCCAATGGAGCCACCCCCATATCAACCAGCATACTGGCATGGGAATGGCGGAGATCATGAAGTCGTATCCGCTTTACACCAGACCGCTCGATTCCGGTAGCCATACAATGTTCCATATGCGATTTGGTAAACCGAAAAAGTCTTTCCTTTTTCATAATTCCGTACAAATGACTGCAATACTCCCGGAATTCCTCTGCAAGAAAATCTGGCATTGTAATCACACGGATACTCTTCGGAGTTTTCGGCTGCGTGATCATATCCTTTCCTTTCAATCTCTGATAAGATTTATTGATTGATATGGTTTTCTCTTCGAGATTGATGTCATTATAAGTAAGGGCAAGCAATTCACCGATACGCATTCCGGTCCAGTACAGCAAAAGAAACGCCATTCTTGTTTCCGGCTTATCACTTACTGTCTCCAGAAAAGCATTGAACTCTTCCTGCATCCAGAAGTCCTTCGGTTCTCCTTTACTCTTGCCAATCGCTCCTGCCTTCCTGCAGGGATTATCCTGCAGATTATAATACCGCATTGCATAATTGAAGATTGCAGTCAGCTGGCAGTTCACTGTTTTCAGATAAGTAGGAGAATATCCTTTTCCATTCTTATCCTTATACGTCAGCAACTCATTCTGCCATGCACGGACGTCTGCCACCGTAATTTCACTGAGAATCTTCTTTTCAAAATAAGGCTTGATTTTCAGGTCGATAATGTATCGCTTCGTGTACATAGTGTTTTCTCTGAGACGGACATCCATATCTTTGTAATAAATCTCCAGAAAATTTCCAAATTCAATATCCACACCCTGGCTCTGCTGTTGCAGGAAATCTCTTTCCCATTCCTTAGCTTCACCCTTGGTCCTGAATCCTCTTTTCTGTTTTCTTTTCCGATTTCCCTGCCAGTCTTTGTAATAGACCTGTACTTTCCAGTTTTTTCCTTCTTTGTAAACCCCCATTACTAATCCTCGACTTTCATGCCATAAATCTTTTCTGCCAGGAATTTCGTAGAGATTTTTCCAGCTACTACAATATATCCTTTTGCCTTCAATTCTTTGTTGTATTCTCGCATCAGACTATATGCATAAGTCTTTGAAACTCCAAGAATTGCACACACATCATCCACATCCATATACATTTTTTCCTGCACCATACTCATACCGCTTTATCCTCCTTCAAATACTGCTCAACATGTTCCAGACCATAGATCTTGTCC
>OGKH01000313.1_pt1 | contig 39064 bp, 33 predicted proteins | sample 1572421 | NCBI WGS metagenome assembly OGKH01 (sample SAMEA2582084, study PRJEB24529) | metagenome | biome: Human gut stool | place: China | collected 2011
GGAGCCTCTGGCGAAACCGTTCACTTTGCGGGGACTGCCAAAGCCTCCCCTACAAGGGGAGGTGGCACGAAGTGCCGGAGAGGTTGTACGAAGGACAGCCTGACCATGGACGAAAAGCTCAATTTTTTGCGCTCCTGGCTTGCAAAAAAGCGGTCATCAGAGTAGAATAATAACATATGTATCGTAACATGGGCCTGTATACCCAAACGCGGATACATATACCGTAATTTGTCCGCATATCCACCCATCAACAGAGAGGAAACGTGGAGCATATGATCCTGAGCATGACCGGTTTTGGCCGGGGGACTGCTGTATTGAATGGCCGCGAGATCACGGTCGAGCTGCGCAGCGTCAACTCCCGGTATTTCGAGTATTCGTCCCGCATCCCCCGCAGCTGCAGCTACATGGACAGCCGCCTGAAAAAGCAGCTCAACGAGCGGGTCACCCGCGGCAAGGTCGAGCTGAGCATGACCATCCAGAACGTGGAGGCCGCCGACGCAGAGGTGACCGTCAACATGGAGCTGGCCCGCAGCTACCAGAAGGCCCTGCGGAACCTTTCGGAGAAGCTCTGCATCAAGAACGACGTCACCGTCTCGACGCTGACCCGCTTCCCGGACGTGCTGGCCACCCGCCACGCCGACGTGGATGAGGAACAGCTCTGGGCCGACGTCTCCGCCGTGACGGCTCAGGCGCTGGACAACTTCATCGCCATGCGCGCCGCCGAGGGCGCCAAGATGAAGGCCGACGTGGAGAGCCGCCTGTGCTTCCTCGAGGAGCGGGTGGGCAGGGTGGAGACCCTGAGCGCAGGCCGCGTCGAAGCCTACACCGCCCGCCTCTACGAGAAGCTCAGGACCATCCTCGAGGACCGCAGCATCGACGACGCCCGGGTCCTGACGGAAGCCGCCATCTTCGGCGACAAGACCGCCGTGGACGAGGAGACCGTCCGTCTGCGCAGCCACATCGCCCAGTACCGCTCCATTCTGGAGCTGGACGAGCCGGTGGGCCGGAAGCTGGACTTCCTGACTCAGGAGCTGAACCGTGAGACCAACACCATCGGCTCCAAGTGTCAGGACCTGGACATCACCCGCACGGTGGTGGACATGAAGGCGGAGATCGAGAAGATCCGCGAACAGATCCAGAACCTCGAATAAAAACAGTACGGAGGAGTTCAGATGAAGCTCATCAACATCGGCTTTGGCAATCTGGTCAGCGCAGGGCGGGTGGTGGCCGTCGTCAGCCCCGACTCCGCGCCGGTCAAGCGTCTGGTGAAGGAGGCGCGGGAGCGGGGGATGCTCATTGATGCGTCCTATGGCCGCAGCACCCGGGCCGTGCTCATCATGGACTCTGACCATGTAGTCCTTTCGGCCCTGACGCCTGAGACGGTGGCAAGCCGCGCTGCGGGCCAGCCGGAAGGAAAACCGACAGAGGAGCAGTAAAAAATGGAAAACGAAAAGTACCTGTTTGTCGTCTCCGGTGCCGCCGGTACCGGCAAGGATAGTGTGGTCAAGGCCCTGCGCGAGGCCCACCCCGAGATCGAAAAGACCGTCTCTGCCACCACCCGCGCACCCCGCCCCGGCGAGCAGGAGGGCGTGGACTACTACTACCGCACCCGGGAGCAGTTCCGGCACCTCATCGACACCGATCAGGTGGTGGAGCACAACTTCTACAACGGCAACTACTACGGCACCCTCCGCGAAGAGGTGGATAAGCGCCTCGAGGCGGGCAAGCTGGTGGTGCTGGTCATCGACGTCCACGGCGCGGCCAACATCCGCCGGATGTTCCCGGGGGCGACCACCATCTTCCTGCTGCCGCCCTCCGTGGAGGAGCTGGAACGCCGCCTCCGGGGCCGCGGCACCGAGACGGAAGCCAGCATCCTCGAGCGCCTCGACACCGCAAAGAAGGAGCTGGCCGAGCAGGAGAAGTTCACCCTCACCCTCGTGAACGACGAGGTGGACGCCTGCGCCGAGAAGCTCTACGGCATCATCCGCCAGCGGGCCGGCCTCGACAGATAACAAGGAGCCGCGAATGCCAAAAACGGTAGGCGTTGCCGTGAGCAACGCGACCTTCCACTTCGACAAACTCTATACCTACGCCGTCATGCCCGACCAGCAGGAGGCCGTCCGCCTCGGCAGCATGGTGCTGGTGCCCTTCGGGCGGGGGAGCAAGGCCCGGATGGGCGTGGTGCTGGCCTGCGACGAAGAGCCGGAGCACGCAAAGCTCAAGTACCTCTTCGACGTGGCCCCCGCCTCGGCCTGTCTGACGCCGGAGCTGCTGCGGCTGGTGCATTTCCTCAAGGAGCGCACCTTCTGCACCTACTACGAGGCCGTCAAGGCGGTCATCCCCTATGGGGCGCAGTATAAGCCCGCCCTCGCGGCGGACGGCGTGACGCCGGTGCTCCAAAAGCAGCTCACCCGCCACACCGAGAACAGCTATAAGCTGGTGGGGGCTTTGCAGCAAAAGCCCCGCCCCACGGCCAAGCAGCTGGCGGCGGTGGCCCTGCTGAGCGGGGGAGAGCGCACCCAGAACGAGATGGAGGCCCACGGCATCACCAAAGCCGTGCTGGACAACCTCTGCGCCAAGGGCGTCGTCGAATGCAGCAAGGTGAACAAATCCATCGACCTGTATTCGTCTATCCCGCTGAAAAACGAGCCCCTCACCCTGACGGCAGAGCAGCAGGCGGCCTGTGACGCCCTGCTGCCCGGCCTCGAAGACACCGCCCCCCACTCGGCGCTGCTCTACGGCGTCACCGGCAGCGGCAAGACGCTGGTGTTCTTAAAGCTCATCGAGCGGTGTCTGGCGCTGGGCCGCCGCGCCCTCGTGCTGGTGCCGGAGATCAGCCTGACGCCTCAGATGATCCTCCGCCTCAAGAGCCGGTTCGGGCGGCGGGTGGCCGTCCAGCACTCGGCCCTCAATCACACCGAGCGTCTGCTCCAATGGCAGATGATACAGGACGGCGGCGCCGACATCGTGGTGGGGACCCGGAGCGCCGTCTTTGCCCCGCTGGAAAACATCGGCCTCGTCATCATCGACGAGGAGCAGGAGCACACCTACCGCTCCGAGTCCGCGCCCCGGTACGCCGCCCACGAGGTGGCCCGGCAGCGGGCGGCGGAGAACGGCTCCCTGCTCCTTCTGGCCAGCGCCACCCCCAGCACCGAGAGCTTTTACGCCGCCCAGAATGGCCGCACCCAGCTCGTCCGGCTCACCCAGCGCTACGGCGGCAACCCGCTGCCCGGCGTCCAGATCGTGGATATGCGGGCAGAGCTGGCCTCGGGCAACCCGAGGGAGATCAGCCTTGCCATGGAGGACGCCATCCGGCGCAACCTCGACGCGGGGAAGCAGACGATTTTGCTGCTCAACCGCCGGGGCTATCAGACCATGGCCCAGTGCGACGACTGCCGCGAGGTGCTGAAATGCCCCAAGTGCAGCGTCCCCATGGTCTACCACAAGGCGGGCCATAAGCTGCTCTGCCACTACTGCGGCACCCAGCTCGACCCGCCCCCCAAGACCTGCCCCGCCTGCGGCGGCAGGCTGCTCTACCGGGGCTTCGGCACCCAGAAGGCCGAGGAGGAGCTGGCCCAGCTTTTCCCGGAGGCAAGAGTGCTGCGGATGGACCAGGACTCCACCGCCGCCAAGGACGCCCACGAAAAGCTGCTGGCGAAGTTCGCCCGGCATGAGTACGACATCATGGTGGGGACCCAGATGGTGGCCAAGGGCCTCGATTTCGAGGACGTGACCCTCGTGGGCGTCCTCGGCATCGACTCGCTGCTCTTTGCGCAGGGGTTTCGGGCCTACGAGACGGTGTTCAGCCTCATCACCCAGGTGGTGGGGCGCTCCGGCCGGGCGAAAGACCCGGGCTTCGCCATCATCCAGACCACCGACCCCGACAACCCCGTCCTCAACCTCGCCGCCGCGCAGGACTACGACGCCTTCTTCGAGCAGGAGATCGCCTACCGCAAGCTGGGCCTCTACCCGCCCTTCTGCGGGCTCTGCGTCGTGGGCTTCTCCGGCCCGAAAGAAATTGAGGTGGCCCGGGCCGCCGCCCGGTTCTCGGCCCTCTTAGGCCGTCAGGCCGCGCAGCAGCCGGACCTGCCTCTCCGGGTGCTTGGCCCCACCCCCGGCAACATCGAAAAGATCAACGAGAACTACCGCTACAAGCTCACCATCAAGTGCCGCGCCGACAAACGCTTCCGCGACCTTGTCCGCCAGACCCTCGGCCTCTATGAGCAGGAAAAGCTGCCCAGCAAGGCCACCGTGGTGGTGGATATGCATTCTGACGGTGATATTTGATAAGATCATTTGGAGGTATACTTCATGGCTATCCGCAACATTGTAAAAGAGGGCGACCCCATCCTGAACAAGGTCTGCCGCCCCGTGACCAGCTTCGACGACCGTCTGGCCACCCTGCTGGACGATATGCGCGAGACGATGATCGCCGCCGACGGCGTGGGTCTCGCAGGCCCGCAGGTGGGGATGCTGCGCCGCGTCTTCGTGGTGTGGGACACCACCGACGCCCCCGAAGAAATTCCCGAAAACTACGAGTACAAGTTCATCGACTTCGTCAACCCGGAAATTCTCGCCGTGTCGGAGGACGAGGAGACCGCCTACGAGGGCTGCCTGTCCTTCCCGGGCCACAACGGCGCCGTGACCCGCCCCGCGGCCGTCAAGGTCCGCGCACAGGACCGCCACGGCGAGTGGTTCGAGCTGGAAGCCGAGGACCTGCTGGCCCGCTGCATCCAGCACGAGAACGACCATCTGGACGGCATCACCATCATGGAGTCCAGCGAGTTCTTCTATGAGGACACCGAGGAGGGCCGCGCCGCTGCCGCCAGGAAGAAGGAGAACGACTGATGCGCATTCTGTTCATGGGGACGCCGGACATTGCGGCGGACTGCCTGAAGGCCCTGTATGAGGCGGGCCACGACATCTGCGCGGTCTACACCCGGCGCGATAAGCCCGTGGGCCGCAAGCAGGTGCTCACCGCACCCCCGGTGAAGGAGGTGGCGCTGGCCCACGGCACCCCCGTCTTTCAGCCCCGCACCCTGCGGGACGGCGGCGAGGACGAGAACATCCGCGCGCTGGCTCCTGAGCTCATCGTGGTGGTGGCCTACGGCTGCATCCTGCCCAGATCGGTGCTGGAAGCGCCGAAATACGGCTGCATCAACCTCCACGTCTCCCTGCTGCCGAAATACCGGGGCAGCGCCCCCGTGCAGTGGGCGGTGCTGAACGGCGACGCCGAGACGGGCGTCTCCATCATGCAGATGGACGAGGGGCTGGACACTGGCGACGTGCTGGCCTGCGAGAGAATCAAAATCGACCCCGAGGAGACCAGCGGCCAGCTGTTCGACCGGGTCGCTGCCGTGGGCGCACGGGTGCTCTGCGAGACCCTGCCTGCCATCGCAGCCGGGACGCTCAAGGCAGAGCCTCAGGCCCACGAGAACGCCTCCGTCGCTCCCATGCTGAGCAAGGAGATGGCCCAGTTCCATCTGACCGACAGCGCCGACCACATCCACAACTGGGTGCGGGGCATGGACCCGTGGCCCGGGGCATGGTTCGTGACGGCGGGCGGCAGGAAGGTCAAGGTGACGGAGTGCCGCGTCGCGGAAAGCCACGGCGAAGCCGCCGGCACTGTCCTCGCCACCAAGCCCCTGACCGTGGCCTGCGGCGAGGGCGCGATCCAGCTTCTGCACGTCGTGCCGGAGGGCAAGAAGCCCATGGACGGCACCTCCTTCGCCGCCGGTCTCCGTCTCAGGGCGGGGGACAGCCTGTGAGCGGCCCGAACCCCCGCGCGGCGGCGGTGGCGGCGCTGGTGCGGCAGGAGCAGGACGGTTTCTCCAACCTCATCCTCGACGCAGAGCTGCGCCGCCAGAAGCTGGAGGGCCGCGAGAAAGCATTTGCCAGCGCGATCTTTTACACCGTGCTGGAGCATCAGGGGACGCTGGACTATATCCTGAGCCAGTTTCTGCCCAAAGGGCTTGCCAGGCTCGACCCGCAGGTGCGGGAGATCCTCCGCGCCGCGCTGGCGCAGGCCCGCTATATGCAGGTGCCGGCCTCGGCGGCGGTCAATGAGGCCGTCAAGCTGACCCGCACCTTCAAAAAAGCCAGCGCCTCCGGCCTCGTGAACGCCGTGCTGCGCCGGGCCATCGGCTATGACCTCGGCTCTGCCGTCTTCGCCGACGAGGTGGAGCGGCTGATGGTGCTGGGCTCGGCGGGCCGGGACGTGGCAGCGTTCCTCCACCAACACTACCCCGACGAGGCGCTGGACATCCTGACCCACACCGCCGATGGCGGCCTGACCAGCCTGCGGGCCAACCCCCTGAAGGGGACGCCGGAAGCCCTCTGCGAAAAGCTGCTGGCCTCGGGCGCGAAGACCGCCGCCCCGGGCCTTGTGCCGGGCAGTGTCTTGGCCCGCTTCGAGGGGAGCCCGGCGGAGAGCGGGCTTTTCCGGGACGGATATTTCCATGTGGAGGGGCAGGCCAGCCAGCTTGCCGCCCTCTGCGTGGAGGCAAAGCCCGGCGATACCGTCCTCGACCTCTGCGCCGCCCCCGGCGGCAAGAGCCTGCTCCTCATCGAGGAGATGGGGGACGAAGGGCGGCTGGTGAGCTGCGACGTCAGCGAGAACCGCGTCCAGCTCATCCGCAAGGCCGTGGAGCGGATGGGGTTCCGGAACGTGGAGCCCCGGGTCTCCGACGGCACAAGGCCGGACGCCGACCTGCCCATGGCGGACGCCATTTTGGTAGACGCCCCCTGCAGCGGCCTCGGCATCCTCGCCAAGAAGCCGGACATCCGCTACAAGACCCTCGAAAAAGCGCGTCACGATGAATTATTGGCCACCCAGTCGGCCATTCTGGATACAGCCGCCGCCCACCTGAAGGAGGGCGGGCGTCTGGTCTACTCCACCTGCACCATCGACCCTGCCGAGAACGAAGAGCAGGTGCGGGCCTTCGTGGGCCGCCACCCGGAGCTCCGGGTGGTGACGCCGGACGTCCGCTTCCCGGCCGGGATGACGGTGGGGGACTGGGGTGCGCTTTCCGTCCCCACCCGCACCGGCATGGACGGCTTTTTCCTCTGCGCGATGCAGAAACGTGATTCCTGACAAAAGGAGATTTTCATGGAGACGAAACGCTGTATATCCTCCCTGACGCTGGAACAGCTGACAGCGGAGCTGAAAGCGATGGGCCAGCCCGGCTTCCGGGCGAAGCAGCTCTTCCACTGGGTCCACCAGAAGCTCGTGACCGACTTTTCGGCCATGACCGACCAGCCCAAAGCCCTGCTGGCAAAGCTCGAGGAGACATTTTACATCGCCGCGCCCATCATCGAGCGGCGGCAGGAGGCCAAGGACGGCACCGTGAAGTACCTGCTGCGGATGGCCGACGGCAACTGCATCGAGACCGTCGTCATGCGCTACCACTACGGCAACACGGTCTGCGTGTCCACCCAGGTGGGCTGCCGGATGGGCTGCCGCTTCTGCGCCTCGACCCAGGCGGGCCGGGTGCGCAACCTCGAGGCGGGGGAGATCTGCTCCGAAATTTACACCGCCCAGAAGGACATCGGGGAGCGCATCTCCCACATCGTGCTGATGGGCATCGGGGAGCCGCTGGATAATTTCGACGAAGTCATGCGCTTTCTCGAGAACATCTCCTCCCCCGAGGGGGTGAACATCGGGATGCGGAACATCAGCCTCTCCACCTGCGGCCTCGTGCCGAAGATCGACCGGCTGGCCGAGAAGAAGCTCCAGCTCACCCTCTCCGTCTCCCTCCACGCCCCCAACAACGACATCCGCAGCGGCATGATGCCCGTGAACGACGCCTACCCCGTGGAGGTGCTGATGCAGGCCGTGCGCCGGTATCAGGAGACGACGGGCCGGAGAGTGAGCTTCGAGTATTCCATGGTGCGGGGGGTCAACGACTCCGACGCCTGCGCCCGACAGCTGGCCGGCCTCATCCGGGGGATGGGCGCTCACGTCAACCTCATCCCCATCAACCCGGTGGACGGCAGCCCTTATTCGGCTACCGACGCCGCCAACGTCCGGCGCTTCCAGCAGAAGCTGGAAAGCCTCGGCGTCAACGCCACCGTCCGCCGCCGTCTGGGCAGCGAGATCAGCGCCGCCTGCGGCCAGCTCCGCCGCGACGAGATGAACGGCAAAGCTTGAGAAGGAGAATCCTATGAAACTTGCAGGAAAAACAGACGTCGGCAGCGTCCGCCCCGAGAATCAGGACGACTACCGGGCAGGCGAGCTGAACAGCGACGCGGCCTGGGGCCTCGTGTGCGACGGCATGGGCGGTGCGCGGGGGGGCCGTGAGGCTTCCGTGAGCGCCTGCGACGTCATCGAGCACATCTTCCACGAGCAGTACGCCCAGTGCCTGCCCGGCGACGAGGAAAGGTTTTTGAAGCGGGCGCTCATCAACGCCAACCGCTTCGTCTTCCAGAAGGCCTCCCGGGAGGAGGAGCTGGCGGGCATGGGCACCACGGCGGTCTGCGCCCTCGTGCGGGGCGGCAGCGCCTTTATCTGCCACGCGGGCGACTCCCGGGCCTACCTCGTCCGGGACGGCAGACTCACCCAGCTCACCCACGACCACTCCTATGTGCAGGAGCTGGTGGACTGCGGCACCATCACCGCCGAGGAGGCCGAGCATCACCCCCAGAAGAACATCATCACCCGGGCGCTGGGCGTGGACTACCGCCTCGACCCCGAGTTCACCAGCCTGCCGGTGCAGAAGGGCGATATGCTCCTGCTCTGCACCGACGGCCTCACCAACGTCCTGCCCAAAGAAAAAATCGAGGAGATCTTCACGAAGGGCGGGTTCTATGACATCCCCGACCGGCTGGTGGACGCCGCCAACGCGGGCGGCGGCCCCGACAACATCACCGCACTGCTGCTGGGCGTGGAGCCGCTGGAGGTGAAGCATGGATAATCTCATCGGCAAGACGCTGGACGGGCTCTACACCATTCGGGAGCTCATCGGCGCAGGCGGCATGGCCAACGTCTACAAGGCCGTGGTCTCTGCCCCCGGCGGGCCTGTGCCGGAAGGCACGGTGGTGGCCGTCAAGGTGCTGCGTCAGGAGCTGATGCATGACGCCGACCTCGTCCGCCGCTTCAAGAACGAGTCCAAGGCCATCTCCCTGCTCAACCACCCCAACATCGTCAAGGTCTACGACGTCTCTGTCAGCGAAAACCTACAGTATATCGTCATGGAGTGCGTGGAGGGGATGACCCTCCGGGAGTACCTCAACGAGCGGGGCGGCAGGATCACCAGCCGGGAGACCGTCCACTTCATCGCCCAGATCCTCCGCGCCCTCGACCACGCCCACCGCAACGGCGTCGTCCACCGGGACATCAAGCCCCAGAACATCATGCTGCTGGACAACGGCCAGCTGCGGATGATGGACTTTGGCATCGCCCGCATCTCCCGGGCCGAGAACCAGATCCAGAACGGCAAAAAGACCATGGGCAGCGTCCACTACATCAGCCCCGAACAGGCGAAGGGGGAGGAGACCGACCCCAAGAGCGACATCTACTCCGTGGGCGTCATGATGTACGAGATGCTCTCGGGCAGGCTGCCCTTCGACGCCGACGACATGGTGGAGGTGGCCCGCAAGCAGATCCGGGACACCCCGAAGCCGCTGGCAGAGCTTGCCCCGGAGGTGCCGACGGGCCTCGTGCAGATCACGGAGCGCGCCATGGCGAAGCTGCCGGTCAACCGGTATTCCAGCGCCGCAGAGATGCTGGAAGCGCTGGACGCCTATGTACAGGACCCCTCCGTCACGTTCCAGTATCAATATGTAAAGGAAGAACCCGAAAAGGTGGTGAATGAACCCATGCCGCAGAAACGCAGCATCCACAGACCCCCGGAGAAACCGGCGGCAGATCCCGCCCGCCCCAAGGCTAAGGCGAAAAAGAAGAAGCGCAGCGGCTTTATGCCGGTGCTGCTGGGCATCACGACGGCCTTTGCGCTGGCCTGTGCGGCCCTGTGCTGGACCATCCTGAACGATTCCAGCAACATCATGACCGACCGCGCCGACGTCGTGCTGGGCGATTTCAGCGGCATGACGCAGGATGAGGTGAACGCCTCCCAGCAGGTGGCCTCCGGTCAGGTGGTCGTCAACTGGGAAGAGGAGTACAGCAACGACTACGCCGCGGGCTATGTCTACAAGCAGTCGCCGGTGGCGGGCCGCACCGTCCGCGAGGGCCAGAGCGTGACCCTCACCGTCAGCCTCGGCATCCACTACGTCACCGTCCCCGACCTGACCAACTATGTGCAGGCCGACGGCGAGCAGCAGCTGAAGGACCTGGGGGTGTCGGTGCTGGTCACTCAGGCCGTGGATGAGTCGGTGGCCGCGGGCTCCATCATCCGCACCGACCCCGCCGCAGGCAGTCAGGTGGCCGCAGGCACCACGGTGGTGATCTACGTCAGCCGCCCGCAGGTGGCCACCACCACCAAGGTCCCCAGCCTCATCGGCATGAGCGTGGAGGACGCCCGCACCCTGCTGGTGCAGCGGAAGCTGGGTCTGGGCAGCCAGACCGAGCAGTACAGCGACCAGCCCGTGGGCAGCATCATCAGCCAGAACCCCGGCGAGGGCGCATCGGCCAAGCTGAACACCCGGGTCAGCGTCGTGGTCAGCGCAGGCCCTGAGCCTGCACCGGAACCCGAAGCACCCAGCGAGAGCACCGCCAGCAGCGGCTGGCTGGGCGGCCTCTTCGGGGGCAGCAGCTCTTCCAGCGAGAGCACCGGCGCCAGCTCGTCTTCTTCCACCACCGGCGGCGGTCTCAGCGACTGGTGGACGTCCTGGCTGGGCTGAGGGAGTAGGTATGACAGGTTATATCACAAAAGGCATCGGCGGATTTTATTACGTCAAGACGTCGGAAGGCATCGTGGAGTGCAAGCCCCGGGGCATCTTCCGCAAGCAGAAGATCACCCCCGTGGCGGGCGACGTGGTGACGCTGGAGACCGAGAACGGCGGGGCGGTCATCGCGGCCATCGCGCCCCGGCGGAACGTCTTTGTCCGCCCGCCCATGGCGAACCTCGACGTGCTGTTCCTCGTGGCAAGCACCACCCAGCCCACCCCCAGCACCCTCGTGCTGGATAAGCTCTCGGCCATCGCGGTGGACAAGGGCGTCCAGCCCGTCATCGTCTGCACCAAAGGCGACCTCGCCGAGGCGGAGTTTCTGCGCAGCGCCTATGAAAAATCGACCCTGCCCTTCATCCGCATCGACTACGCCACCGGCGAGGGTCTGGACGACATCAGGCACTGGATCAATGGCCGTCTCTGCGCCTTCTGCGGCAACTCCGGCGTGGGCAAATCCACCCTGCTGAACGCCCTCCTGCCCGACGTGGAGCGTCAGACCGCCGCCATCAGCCAGAAGCTGGGCCGAGGCCGTCACACCACCCGCGAGGTGACCATCTTTGAAGCCTTCGGGGGCCGCATCGCCGACACCCCGGGCTTCGCCAGCCTCGAGGCCGGCCGGGCGGGCTTCATCCCGAAAGAAAATCTGGAACACGCCTTCCCGGAGTTCGGGCCTTACCTCGGCGGGTGCCGGTTCACCGGCTGCTCCCACCGCTCCGAGAAGGGCTGCGCCGTCCGCGCCGCCCTCGCGGAGGGCAAGCTCTCCCAGACCCGCTACGACAGCTACTGCGCCATGTACGATGAGGTCAAGGATGTGAAGGAGTGGCAGAGGAGGGGATGAACCTCTCCGTCACGGTGGAGCTGTCCGTAGTACAACCTCTCAGTCTGCTTCGCAGACAGCTCCCCTAGTAGGGGAGCCTCTGGCGAAACCGTTCACTTTGCGGGGACTGCCAAGGCCTCTCCTACAAGGAGAGGTGGCATCGCGTCAGCGATGACGGAGAGGTTGTACGAAGACGGGCCTGCCCATCATAGAAAGAAGGAATCCCATGTCCCGCTGTGTTATCATTTCCGCCTGCCCGGTCAGCGCCTCGCTGGCGTCGGCCCTGCGGCCCGGCGACACCATCATTGCCTGCGACGCGGGCTACCGCAACTGTGCGCCGCTCCACTGCCGCCCCGACATCATCGTGGGCGACTTCGACACCGCGCCCTGCCCGGCGCAGGAGGGCGGCGACACCGTCATCCTGCCCCACGTCAAGGACGACACCGACACTGAGTACGCGGCAAAGCTGGCCTCCGAGAAGGGCTTCGACGAGGCGCTGCTGCTGGGTGTACTGGGCGGCAGACGCCTCGAGCATACGCTGGCCAACCTCTGCACCGGCCTCGGCCTCGAACAGCGAGGCGTCCGGGCCACGCTTCTGGACGAGCGCAGCCGCATCACCTTCGTGATGCCCGGCGAGACCCGCCGCTACCCTAGGAATGAGTATTTCTACCTCTCGGTCTTCCCGATGGAGGGCAGGGCAGAGGGGGTCTCGGAGCGGGGCTCCTTCTACGAGCTGACCGACGCCACCCTCACCGCAGGCTACCCCCTCGGCGTCAGCAACGAGTATGCCGCTGGCTCCGACTGCATCACCATCTCCACCCAAAAGGGCGCGCTGGTGGTGGTGGAGACGGTGCCGGACGGGCCGATCCTGAGCTGAACCGGAACATTCCGGGCGCAGACCGCCTATAATGGCGTATCAAGCGACGAAAGGTGGTCGGCTCTATGCAGGTGGTCGTTCTCAAAAGCCCCAAGTGCCTGAGAGGCTTGCTCCGGAGGCTGTTCGGTATCCGAAAAGAAACGCAGGACTGAAAGAAATGAAAAGCCGCCGCGCGGCCCGGGGAGACTTGGGCCGTGCGGCGGTGCTTTTTGCTGTCCAATGAAAATATGGGTTGAATTTATCCTAATATTTGAGTATACTAAAGACAGAAAGGAGACTGATGTTATGAATATCGATACGAATACGATGGTGCCGATCTCGGTCGCCAACCAGAATTTCTCCAAGGTTGCAAAGCTGGTAGACCAGTTCGGCTCTGCGGTCATCATGAAAAACAACGCGCCCCGGTATATCATCTACGAGTTCAACCAGGCGGATGCCATGCAGGCCGCAGCAGATGACGATGTGCTGGCCTCTTCGCTGAAGCTGATGGACCGTAACAAGCACGTATATGAGGAACTTGCAAAATGAAAGTGCTGACGAAACGGCAGATACTTCTGTTGCATTCGGCGCTCATCCAGCAGTCTGGCGGTGCTGACGGTATCCGGGATGAAGGGCTTCTGGACTCGGCGGTCAATACGCCATTCCAGACCTTTGCGGACCAGGAATTATATCCCTCTCTGTTGGAAAAGGCTGCCCGTCTGGGCTTCGGTCTCATCTGTAACCATCCGTTCATCGACGGCAACAAGCGGATAGGGACCCACGCGATGCTGGTCTTTCTGGACATCAACCAGATGACGCTTTCCTACGAAGATGATGACCTCATCGAAACCATCCTGCGCGTAGCGTCGGGAACGCTGGATTATAACGGTCTGCTGGACTGGCTGCAAAAGCATCTGGAATAAGGCAGGGTTTTCTTATCTGAAAAGATAGAATAACCGATGATTTGACGGTAAAAAGGGCCTTTTTCCGCCCTTTTGCGCCCTGTCGGGCCTCAGGCGTCCAGTATAGACCTGACCGACATGCCAAAGCCTCTCCCTTTGGGAGCAACGGCGACGACCGCCGCCAGTGGCGGAAACAGGGAGGAGCTGTTGGGGCCGCGGCCAGCGAGATGCGAGCGGCAGCGAAGCAGACGCTGGGAGCCGCAACCCGGGCAGTGGCGCGAAAGCGCCTGAGAGGGCTGCACCGCCAAACACCACAGCGGCGTCGTGATGAGCCGATCTCAATACCCGCGCCCCGCCGGGCGGCATGATTTTTCTGCATGCCTTCCAGAAAAAGAGGCCAAGACCCATTCTGTCAGGTCTTGGCCTCTTTCCTGTTTCCTTTATAGGCCGAACAAATCGGCGTGTGTGCCGGTGCGGTACAAATACAACTCCGTATCTGTCTGGTAGTAGATCAGCAGCCAATCCGGCTGTATATGACATTCCCTATGGGGAATGTAGCTACCCGTCAGGCTGTGATCTCTATTCTATGGCGGGAGCTGTTCAGGAACGGCCAGTACATTGACGACCTGCTGAAGCAAAGCCATATTGTAATGCCGCTTCTGGCACACTTTCAAATCTTTCTTAAATCTAGTGGAGTATTTTACTTCAAGCACTTTCATCCTCCAGCAACGAGCTGATCAGATTTTCAACCGGCCCGTTGTAGGTATGACCGCCGCCGTTGTCCAGTTCTTCAAAGGCTTCCAGCGTGTCGGCATTCGGTGTTTCACTTTCATCCGGAATAGCAGCCCCTTGCAAGTAGGCAATAATATACAGCAGCTTGTTTTCCGGCACTTGGTCAATCAAGCTCTTCGCCAATTCTCTTGTACTCATAACACACCCATCCTTTCGTGTAAAGTTTCAGGCTTATAAGTATTATAGCACTTTTTTTCTTTATTGAACAGTCCTGCATACCTTTTCCCAAAAAGCAAAAGCCCCACGACACACGCCGCTTTTCAGCGGTATATCGTAGGACTTTTTGGAGCTGGTGACAGGAGTTGAACCTGCAACCCACTGATTACAAATCAGTTGCGCTGCCATTGCGCCACACCAGCGGGTATCGTTTGCACAGGGTACTTTAGTAGAATACCAGAAACCTCCCCGCTTGTCAATATCTTTGTCTGCCCCCGGCCCCGCTGTACGGCCCATGCAGCGCTCTGTTTCAGGGCGTTTCGAGACATCCGCGAGGCGATTCATGCACAAAACACGGCGATTCACGCAGATCCGGCCACATTATGGCCGGAATGTGGTAGTCTAAATTAGACTCAACATTTATGCTTCTTTCACAAGCTCCTGCCGCTTCATTGGGAGCTTCTGTGCAAAACCCACACTTTTCAGAGGAGGTTTCTATGATTTCTTACCGCAAGCTCGCAATGCGCGTTCTGGGGCATCCGCTGCGGGTGCCGACAAACACCCCCCGGCCCGCGTCCCACCGGGTGACGGCGCTGGCGCTGACAGCCGCAATGGTGGCCGGCATGGCCGCACCGGCGTATGCGGACATCTATTACATAGGCGATGGTAACATCACCATCACCAAAGACGAACACGGCGACATCTATGTCAAGCACTCGAAAAATACTGATGCTACAAAGGACGGCGACGGCAATATCATCATCAAGGGCGGCAAGCGCTCAGAGGATACCACCGCCCCCGGCGGCGGCTCTTCCGAAGGCGGCACCTCCGCAACCTCTGCCGCCAAATCCGCGTCGGCCACGCTCAAAATAGAAGACAGCGAAAACGAAGACAAAGACATGGTCTACCCCGGCGACACCAAGGGCAGCAACTCTTCTGAGGGCGGCGGCGAGGAAAAGGAGAACCAGTCCACGGAAAAGGACCAGACCGGCGACACCACCGACGGCAAGAACACCGGTGCGGGAAGCTCTGACCCTGAGAGTACAGGCTCTGAGGGCGGCACCACCGGCTCCGGCGGCACCTCCGACTCTGAGAGAAGCGACACCAAAGCGGACGACACTCTCACCACCGGCGGCGAGAAAAACGACCCCAAGCCCGGCGGCATTCCCACCCCTGCCGAAGGCACGGAAAGCACAGAGAGCAACCGCTCTGCGCCCGAAAGCCAGTTCACGTACACCAGCGCCTATAACGACGAAGGGACCTCGAACGAATCGACCACGGCCCTGAAAACTGCGGCGGATAACTTCAAGGCCGCGGCCCAAAACGTCATCCGCATCATCAACAAGCTCGTGAACAATGAAAGCACCGGAAAAGACAACACCCTCAACGTGACGCTGGACAATGTCAACATCACGGCCAAAAACGACGCCGCCCTCAGCGTCGAGGGCGCGGGCGACACGAAAATCACGCTCAGAGGCAGCAATACCCTTACCAACGACCTCCTCCATGCCGGCCTCGAGCACAACGAAAAGAGCGAGAATGGCAGCTACACCGGCAAACTGACCATCACATCCGAAAAAGATGCCGATGGCAACGACACCGGCAGCCTGACTGCCACAGGCGGCAATGGCGCTGCTGGCATCGGCTCGAGCGACGGCAATGGTGCCGGCACCATTGAGATAACAGGCGGCAACATCACCGCCAACGGCGGCAACAATGCTGCCGGCATCGGCAGCAGTTACAACAGTAACGGCAATACTACCATCAACATCGAGGGCGGCACCATCGTAAAAGCCCAGGGCGGCTCCGGTCGTGGCAGCTCCGGTGGTGCCGGCATCGGCAGTGGTGACATCGGCAGCGGTTACACTGGCAGCAGCACTACCAATATCACCATCTCCGGCGGCACCATCAAGGAAGCCGTGGGTGGCAACACCGGCGACGGCATCGGCGGCGGCGGCAGCAGCAATAATACTACCGTCACAATCAATGGCGGACGCATCGAAAAAGCGCAGGGCGGCCAAGGCTATTCCATCTTCGACGGCGGCGACGGCATCCACAGCGACGACGCCCTCACCATTCCTGGCACTGCCTCCATTGGCAGCGCCATCGGCGGCAGCGGCGGCAGCGGCGTCGGAGTCAGTGGCGCCGGCAACGGCATCTACAGCGGCGGCAAGCTCACCATCTCCGGCGGCACCATCGGAACCGCGCAGGGCGGCAATGCAACTGCCGACCACAAGGACGGCGGCAGCGGCATCTACAGCAAAGGCGACCTCTCCATCGAGGGCGGCACCATCGGAACCGCGCAGGGCGGCAGCGGCAGAAGCGGCGGCTATGGCATCCGCAGCAACCAAGAGCTCACCATCGAGGGCGGCGAGATAAAACAGGCTACCGGCGGCGACGCCACCGGCGAGAGCGGCACCGGCGGCACCGGCATCGGCAGCAACGGTACGCTCACCATCGCGGGCGGCGAGATACAGCAGACTACCGGCGGCAATGCCACCGGCACCTTTGGCACCGGCGGCGACGGCATCCGCAGCAACGGTACGCTCACCATCCATAGCGGCAACATCGAAACCGCACAGGGCGGCACTTCTGCCAATGGCAACGGCGGCAGCGGCATCCGCAGCGGCGATACGCTCACCATCTCCAACAGCGCCACCATCACGAACGCCACCGGCGGCGCTTCTACCGATGGCACCGGCGGCTATGGCATCCGCAGCGGCAGCATGCTCACCATCTCCGACAGCGCCACCATCACGAATGCCACCGGCAACAAGGCCACCGGCAACGGCAACGGCGGCAGCGGCATCTTCAGCGACGGTATGCTCTCCATCGACAGCGCCACCATCACGAACGCCACCGGCGGCGACGCCGACAACGGCACCGGCGGCAGCGGCATCCGCGGCGACGGCAACAGCGATAAGCTCTCCATCTACAACGCCACCATCACGAACGCTATCGGCGGCAGCGGCAAGAGCGGCGGCAGCGGCATCTTTGGCAAGACCATGGAAATCATTTCCAGTGCCATCCAAAAAGCCATCGGCGGCAGGTCCACCGGCGAGGAATCCTACCATACTGGCGGCGCGGGCATTGTCGGCAGCGAAAGCCTCACCATCGAGGGCGGCACGACAGTGCAGGCTGTCGGCGGCGACGCCGACAGCGGCACCGGCGGCAGCGGCATCCGCAGCAACGGCACACTCACCATCAGGGGCGGCGAGATACAGCAGACTACCGGCGGCGGCGCCACCGGCAAAGGCGGCACCGGCGGCAGCGGCATCCGCAGTGGCGGCAGTGTGAAAATTTGGGGCGGCACCATCACGAAGGCCACCGGCGGCAGCGGCAAGAGCGGCGGCGACGGCATCGGCAGTTACGGCGCCCTCACCATCTCCGGCAGCGCCAAAATCGAAACCGCGCAGGGCGGCGATTCTACCAATGGCACCGGTGGCAGCGGCATTTCCAGCGGCGGCATCCTCACCATCGAGGGCAGCGCCAACATCGGAACCGCGCAGGGCGGCGCTTCTACCAATGGCACCGGCGGCGACGGCATCCACAGCGGCAGCGTTGTGAAGATTTCGGGCGATACCATCACGAAGGCCACCGGCGGCAACGCCACCGGCGAGAACAGCACCGGCGGCAGCGGCATCGGCGGCAGCTTTGTGAATGTTGAGGGCGGCACCATCAACACCACCGGCGGCAGCGGCAAGAGCGGCGGCGCGGGCGTGTCCACTGAAAGCGGCATCGTCTCCATCGGCAATTCCGACACCCCGCTGGACCTCACCGCAACCGCACCCGACGCCGACAATGCCATCCGAGGCCGCGACGGCAAGAAGCTGGACGAGATCATCCATCTCGAGGAAAACGGCAAGCGGGGCCTCGTGAAGCTCGTAGAGAACGGCGTAACGCGGCTCTTCCACAACGGTGTCTACACGAAGAGCATCTATCCCGCCGGCAGCGAGACCCACCCCCTCGGCGATTGGCGCATCACCAAAGCACCTACCTGCACCGAGCCGGGCGAGAGACGGCACAGCTGCAAGGTCAAAGACTGTGTCGTCACTGAGACGGAGGAGCTGCCCGCCCTCGGCCATCAGTGGAGCGGCTGGATGCCTGTCCAAGGCGACAGCAGCCGCGAGTACCGCATCTGCGCGGTCTGCAATGAGGTGGAGTACCGCGATGTCTCCCACAACAGCGGCATCAGCGACAGCACCATCTCCACCGGCCTGCGTGTCCTCGACCCGGCTCAGGCCGACATCCTCCAGAACGCCCAGCTGGTCCGGCTGAACCAGATCAGCGATGTTCTCTACATCGATGTCTCCCATGAGACGGCGTCCCTGCAGGGCGTCCTTTCCGATTTGACCGGCCTCCGCTCTGAGCGCATCGGGACCGTTGTCTTCTCCACCGAACGCTGTACTTCCACCCTCTCCCTCTCCGATGTTGCAGCCCTCGGTGCGGGCGATACGCCTTTCACCCTCCGCCACAGCGGCTCCACCGCCAGCTTCACCGTGGGCGGCGCAGACCACAGCGCACTGCTGAGGTAAGCAGATTTCCATCCTCCATTCCTTCCACATAACGGCCAAGGCCCCCGCAGTTCTGTTCCGGACTGCGGGGGCCTTGGCGTTTTATTCTGATAAAATCTTACTTCAGCTCCCGCTGTACGGCAGCAAAGTCCTCGAGGGTCAGGGCCTCGGGGCGGATGCGGGCGTCGAAGCCCGCCGCCTCGATGGCCGCGATGACCTTATCCTTCGGCAGTCCGAGGCCGCTGGCGATGGCGTTGGCGGCGGTCTTGCGGCGCTGGCCGAAAGCGGCACGGATGAGGGCGAAGTAGCCGTCCTCATCCTCCACCTGTACGGCGGGAGTGGGGCGGATGTCCATCCGCACCACAGCGCTGGTGACCTTCGGGGCCGGATAGAAGCTGCCCGGCGCGGCGGTGAACATCAGCTTCGAGGTGGCGTAGTAGCTCACGGCGCAGCTGATGGCGCTGGACGCCCGGGTGCCGGGGGCGGCGGCCAGACGGTCGGCGGCCTCCTTCTGCACCATGACGGTGAGGTTCCGGATGGGCAGGCGGCCGCCCAGCAGCTTCATGACGATGGGGCTGGTGATGTAGTAGGGCAGGTTGGCGCAGACAGCCACCGGCATCCCGGGGAACTCCTCCTCGATGAGGGCGCGGAGGTCTGCTTTCAGAACATCCTGCAATACCAGCTTGAAGTTCTCCACGCCCGCCATGGTCTCGGCCAGCAGGGGCGGCAGGCGCTCGTCCACCTCGATGGACACCACCTTGGCGGCGCGCCGGGCCAGCTCTTTGGTCAGCACGCCGATGCCGGGGCCGATCTCCAGCACGCCCCAGCTCTTATCGACGCCGCTGGCGTCCACGATCTTGGGCGGCAGGCCGGGATTGATGATGAAGTTCTGTCCAAAGCCCTTGGAGAGCGCGAAATCGTATTTTTCGCACAGGCTGCGGATAACGGAGAGGTCGGTCAGCTCCGGCATAGTGGTTTTCCTTTCTGTTTCTTGCTAAAACAGCAAAACCTCTCCGTCACGCCTTCGGCGTGCCACCTCCCCTATCGAGGGGAGGCCTTGGCATTCCGCAAAGCTTACTCTCTTCGCCAGAGGCTCCCCTCGGTAGGGGAGCTGTCTGCGAAGCAGACTGAGAGGTTGAGCTATTTACACGACTAAAGTTATTTTCAAAAAGTGTTTACTGCGTGCTGGAAGCCTCCTGCTCCCCTTCCGCACCGGCCTCGCTGGAAGCGGTGCTCTCGGCTGCGGCCTCCGAAGAGGCTGCGGCGGAGTCGGCGGCGATGTCAGCGTCGTTCACGCCGCCCACGGTGGTGACGCCGGTGAGCTGCTGTGCGCAGCTGACGGCGCGCTGTATCTGCGGGTCCGTGTCGAGGGTGTAGTCATAGTAGCTGGCCTGCTCGTCGGCAGTCAGCGGGCGCTCCACGTCCACGGTCAGGCCGGTGCCGTCGAAGCAGGAGCCGTCGCCGCAGATAAGCTTTGCCACCGTGACCACGACGGCACTGCCGTCCGAGAGGCGCTGGGGGCTGCTCTGGATGGTGCCTTTGCCCATCGTGGTGCTGCCCACGAGGCGGGTGCCGCACAGGGTGCGCAGGCTGGACGCAAAGAGTTCTGCCGCGCTGGCGGTGTTCTCGTTCACGAGGCAGACGGTGGGCTGGCTGATGACCGAGTCGCCGGTGCTGCTGCCCAGCAGGGTGCGGTTGCCTGCCTTATCCTCCGCGTAGGCCAGCACGCCTTCCGGCGCGACGAGTTTGATGCAGCTGATGGCGTCGTCAAGGATGCCGCCGCCGTTGTCGCGCAGGTCGAAGATGAAGCTCTGGGCGCCGCTGGCGGTCAGGCTGCGGAGCGCAAAATCCAGCTCACTGGGGGTGGAGTTGTCGAACTGCCAGATCTTGATGTAGCCCACATTGCCCTGCACCAGCGCGGAATCAACGCTGTTGGCCGTAAAGCCGGAGTGGGTCAGGTCGGCGGTGTGCTGGGCGTTCTCGCTGTCCAGCCAGCTTACATTGACGCTCGTGCCGCTCTCGCCCCGGAGTTTGTTCTGGACAGCCTCCACGCTGCCCAGACTTTTGATGTCTGTGCCGTCGATGGTGGTGATGTAATCGCCCCGCTGGAGGCCGGCCTCCTTGGCAGGAGACTCGTCATACACTTTGATGACCTTGGCGTAGCCGGACTGGTCGATGGCCAGCTCCACGCCGATGCCCATCAGCTTGCCGCTCTGGGCGTTGAGCAGGTCGGTATAGGCCGAGGCGGTGTAGTAGCGGGCGTACTTGTCGCCGGTACCCAGCAGATAACCGGCAGTCAGACGGTCGTACAGCATGGTCTCGTCGATGTCGTAGTAGTCGTTGGCGCGCACATAGCGGTCTACCTCGGCCACCTTGTTGTACATGCTCTCCTTTTCCTTCACGCTGGTGACGGTGTGGTCAAACAGCCGCATCGCCATCAGCATCGTGATGGAAAAAGTGACCGTCATTGCCAGAATGACGATGGTCACGGTCATCCCTACGGAAATTTTGCGGTTCATTCAATGTCCTCCCCCAGTTCAGACCAAAAACATCAGGATGACACTGCCCAGTACCGACAGCAGGAACACTCCTGCCAGAATCAGACAGCCCACCCGAAGGATACGCTTGCGTTTTTGCTCGTTCATTTCGCCTTGTGGCCTCCTTTGACCCCTCGACTTCAATTACAGTTGTATTATCTTATCGGAATATAACCGCGGGGGTTGACCGCATTGGCCTTGGAGCCGCCCTTCCACACCTCGAGATGGAGGTGGTTGCCGGTAGAGTTGCCGGTGGAGCCCACATAGCCAATGAGGTCGCCCTGGTTGACATACCTGCCCGCCGACGTTGCCACCGAGCGCATATGGCCGTAGAGGGTGGAGTAGGCGTTGCCGTCTGTCATTTTGCCGTGATAGATGATGACATAGTTGCCATAGCCGCCGCTGGACCAGCCGGCCACCTGCACATAGCCGCTGGCGGCTGCGTAGATGGGCGTGCCTGCGGGGGCGGCAAAGTCGATGCCGGCGTGGAGCTTGTTGACGCCGGAGACCGGATTCTTGCGCCAGCCGTACTCGCTGGAGATGCGGGTATAGTTCTTGAGCGGGCAGATAAAGCCGCTGAAGCTCAGCTGGGGCTTGCTGGCCGCTGCCGCTGCGATGAGCTTCTGGATCTCCTTCTTGACGGCCTCGTAGTTCATCTCGTCCGACTCGATGGCCGCCTGGGCGTTCTTCTGGGCCTGCTGGGCCTCAGCGGCGCTCAGACGGGCCTCCTTGACGCTGTTGTTGAGCTCGCTCTGCTTGGACTGCATCTGCTTGTTCTGGGCGTCCAGCTCAGACTTTTTGTTCTGCAGCTGGGTGCGCTCCTCCACGAGCTGGGTTCGGTCGGCCACAAGGGCTTCCTTCGCAGCCTTCCTGTTGTCGAGTATCTCGGTGTCCTTCACCGAGATGTCCTGCATGACCTCATTGAAGGTCAGAAGCTCGTACAGATCGTTCACGGACCGGAGCATGGCGACGCTGCCGCCGTCCCGCAGCTCCTGCATGGCGGCCATGTGGCTCTTGAAATCGTCCCACTGGTCGGCGATCTCCTGCTCTTTCCGGGCGATCTCGTTCTGCTTGGCGGTGATCTCCTGCTCTTTGACGCCGATGCTGTTCTGCACCTCGGAGATCTGGCTTTTGAGGACGCCGATCTGGCTCTGGAGCACCGAGACTTTTTCCTTCAGCTCAGACTCGAGGGCCTTGGCAGCAGCTTCCTTCTTTTTGGCGTCGTTCAGCTCCGTCTTATGCTGCTTGATGGACGCAGAGATCTTGTCCAGCTTGTTCTGCAGCGAGCTCATGCTGGTGGCCGCACTGGCCGGGTAGACCGTCACGCTCAGCACGAGGCAGGCGGCGGCCAGAAAGGCACAGGCGGCGCGCATCATGGCCGAATGGCCCGACGGCTTTGCGTGGCGAGGCGGATGGTGCAGGACAAAGCCTGCGGAATGCTTGTCGTGGTACACAGTAGGCCCTCCTTACACGTTCAGGTGCTTTCGGATGGAGAACATGCTGCCCAGACCGCCCACCAGAGCGCCGCCCGCGAGGCTGTAGATCAGGATGGTGGGCCAGACATTCTCCAGCGGCACCAGAGCCGTACCCATGAGCATCTGCCACAGGCCGCCCAGCGTGGGCGACAGCTGAACGATGTAGGCATAGCCGCCGATGGTGGCAGCTGCCGTCAGGATGCCGGAGAGCAGGCCCATCGTCAGGCCCTCGATGACGAAAGGCAGGGTGACGAGGGCGTTGGTAGCGCCGACATACTTCATGATCTCGATTTCACGGCGGCGGGCAAAGACGCTCAGCCGGATGGTGGTGCCCACCGTGATGATGCTGACAGCCATCAGCACCAGCACCAGACCGCGCCCGACCTTGGTGACAGCCTGCTGGACCTTCACAAAGGTCTTGGTCATCTCGATGGGAGCCGTGACGCTGTAGACGCCGCTGATGTTCTCGAACTGCTTGCTGATGGTCTCCATCTGGCTCAGATCAGACAGGGAGACGCGGTAATTGGCCTTAAAGGGGTTGTCGTTCTCGAACTCGTTCAGCAGGGCGGCATAGTCGGACATATAGCCCTTGTACTGGTTGAGGACGTCTTCTTTGGACATATACTGCACCCGGCTCACACCTGCGGTGCCGCTGAGGGCATTGCCCACAGACTGGATGGTGGCGTCATCGGCCTCGGGGTCCACATAGACCACCATCTCGTTCTGGCTGCCCAGATAGCTCACCATGCTGTCCACATTGACTTCAATGAGGCTGGCGAAGGCGTTCAGGGTCATGCAGACGCTGAGGGAGGCGATGCAGGCGATGGTCATGGCCCAGTGCTTGCCGAGGTTGAGCACGCCGCGCCGGGTGAGGAACCCAAACGTAGAGATTTTCATACGTGTACCTCCTCGCCGAAGCTGGCCGGAACATCGGAGATGATGCGGCCCTGCTTCAGGGTGATGGTGCGGCGGTTGAAGCGGCGCACCAGTTCATGCTCGTGGGTGACGACAAGCACCGTGATGCCCATCTCGCTGACACGTTCCAGCAGTTCCATCATCTCAAGGCTCATCTCGGGGTCGATGTTGCCGGTGGGCTCGTCCGCGATGACGAGGCGGGGGCTGTGGGCCAGAGCGCGGGCCACGGCCACGCGCTGCTGCTCACCGCCGGAGAGGAACTCGGGGTAGACCTTTGCCTTATCTTCCAGATGCACCAGCTCCAGCATGTAGTTGACGCGCTCTTTGATGTCTTTTCTGCCGATATTGGTGACATGCATGGCAAACGCCACATTCTCATAGACCGTCATGGTGGGGATGAGGCGGAAATCCTGAAAGATGATGCCCATCTGGCGGCGGAGGAAAGGCACTTTGCCCCGGCGCAGCCGGGCGACGTCCTTGCCGTCCACCATGACGCGGCCCTCGGTGGGCAGCTCTTCGCGGAGGATGAGCTTGAGCAGAGTGGACTTGCCGGCGCCGGAGTGGCCCACCAGAAAGACGAACTCGCCGTCGTCCACATGGAAGTCGATGTCCTCCAGAGCGGGAGTATCACTCCGTCTGTATAACTTGGTGACATGTTCAAAATCTATCATGAGTATCTTGCTCCTGAAAAATTTATTTGGCACAGAAGTTCCAAGCCATTACAAAAGAAACCGGCCAGCATCGGGGTCGAGCGGCCGGTTTCGGCGTCCGCAGCCGGAGCGGCTGAGACGAAATATCAATATTTGGCCGGGTTGTTGGACAGGTACTTCTTGACCATGAGCGCTACCTTGAACACGATAGCGTCGTCGAACTCACGCAGATCCAGACCGGTCAGCTTTTTGATCTTTTCCAGACGATACACCAGCGTGTTGCGGTGGACGAACAGGCCGCGGCTGGTCTCGGAGACGTTCAGGTTGTTCTCGAAGAAGCGCTGGATGGTGAACAGGGTCTCCTGGTCCAGGCTCTCGATGCTGCCCTGCTTGAACACCTCGCGCAGGAACATCTCGCAGACCGTGGTGGGCAGCTGATAGATAAGACGTGCGATGCCCAGATTGTCGTAGCGGATGATCTGCTTCTCGGTGTCGAACACCTTGCTGACCTCCATGGCGATCTGTGCTTCCTTAAAGGAAGTAGCCAGATCCTTCACGTTGGCGATGGGGGTGCCGATGCCCACGACAGCCTTGATGTAATGCTCGCCGGACAGGGTGTCCACGATGCTGGCGGCCAGCTTCTCCATATCGGTGCGGTCGATGCCCTTGCGGATCTCCTTGACCAGGACGGTGTCCGTCTCGCTGATGTTGAAGACGAAGTCCTTCTGCTTGTCGGGGAACAGGCTGCTCACCACGTCGTAAGCGGAGATGTCGCCGCCGCTGGTGACGCGGACGATGAACACCACGCGGGAGACGTCGGTGGCAAAGTGGAGCTCACGGGCCTTGGCGTAGATGTCGCCGGGCAGGATGTTGTCCAGCACCACGTTCTTGATAAAATTGGCCTTGTCGAACTTCTCGTCGTGATACTGCTTGATGCTCTGCAGGCTGATGGACAGCACAGCGGCAAACTGGCCCGCAGTCTCGTCCGCACCTTCCACAAAAACGGCATAATCGTTATGCTTTGCGCTGGAGAACTGCTGGTAGGTGTAGCCATCCCGCACGAAGCGGTCACCGGCCGTCAGACGCTCTGCCATGAAGCCCTCGCGCACCTCGCCGATCAGATTCAGCTCCGAGCAGGAGATGACAGCGCCGGTCTCATCCACCACGCCGACCACGCGGTCGATCGCGTCCTTCATCTGGTAGATCACGCTCTGAAATACTCTATTGGCCATAAATGGATACCCCTTTTCCTCTCTTGTGCAAACCGCAGGTGGGCTGGATTGTGATTTTTAACAATTTCGCCGCATTACATTTTATATTTTACACAAAAGAATTTACTTTTGCAACATATTTCACCAAAAAAAATTCTTCTTTCTTGTTGAAATTATCTTTCGGGGCCATTTTCGAGCCAAAAAGGGCCTTTCTGCGTGGTTCTGAGGGCTATTTTACCGGCAAAATGTGATACTTTTTTGAAAACCGGGTGAAAAGCAGTCCTTTACCCCGTGGTAATTTTCGCCACCTCGTCGGCTGTCAGCTCCCGCCACTGGCCCGCAGCAAGGCTCTCGTCCAGCGCAAGCCCGCCGATGGCGTCCCGGTGCAGGGCGTTGACGCCCGCACCGTAGACGCCGAACATCCGCTTGATCTGATGATACACGCCCTGCCTGAGCAGGACACGGACCGTCAGCCCGTCGGAGGTGAGGGCGGACACTTCCGCCGGCGAAAGGGCCGTTCCGTCGGCAAGGGTGACGCCTGCGGCAAAGCCGGCCTTCATCTCTTCCGTCAGCGGGGTGTCGATGACGACGGTGTAGGTCTTGGAAACGTGGCGTTTAGGCGCGAGGATGTCGTGGGCAAAGCCGCCGTCGTCCGTCAGCAGGACGAAACCGGTGCTGGTCTTGTCCAGCCGCCCGGCCGGGAACAGCTCCCGCCGGGGATAGGCATCCCCCACCAGATCCACGACCGTCGTGTCCCGCTTGTCGGTGGAGGCGCTGACGACGCCCTCGGGCTTGTTGAGCATAAGGTAGACGAACTGTTGGTAGGCCAGCACTTTGCCGTCCACCGCCACGGCGTCCGCCTCTTTCAGCTGGGTGTCCCCTTTCCTGCAGACCGCGCCGTTGACCGTGACGCGGCCTTTCGCCAGCAGTGCCTTCGCCTCGCTCCGGGTGCATTGGGCCGTCTCAGCTAAATATTTATCGAGTCGCATGAAAACTCCTTCTGTGTGCAGAAAAGAGGCCGTTGCCTGCGGCAACAGCCTCTTTTCCTGTAAAATCACGTTTAGACGCTCAGGTTTGCGTGCTGTTCCACAGCATCCGGGTTGGCGTCAAAGATGGGCTTGAGGATGTGAGCAATGAACTCCTCCACCTGCTGGGGAGCGCGGCCCACAAAGTTCTCCGGCACAAGGCCCGCCGCGATCTCTTCTCTGGTCAGACCAAAGGCCGGGTCGGCGGCGATGCGGTCCACCATGTCGTTGGGCAGACCCTCTTCCTTGACCTGCTTGCCGGCGGCGATGGCGTGCTGGCGCAGACGCTCGTGGAGCTCCTGACGGTTGCCACCCTTCTCCACGGCCTGCATCATGATGTTCTCGCTGGCCATGAAGGGCAGCTCGGCCATCAGGCGGCTGCGCACGACCTTCGGGTAGACCACGATGCCGTCGGTGACGTTGAGCATGATGTTCAGGATGGCGTCGGCGGCAAGGAAGCCCTCAGCCATGGCAACGCGCTTGTTGGCGCTGTCGTCCAGCGTGCGCTCGAACCACTGCGTGCCGGTAGTGAAGCTGGGGTTGAGCACATCCACCATCAGGTAGCGGCTCAAAGCGCAGATGCGCTCGCAGCGCATGGGATTGCGCTTGTAAGGCATGGCGGAGGAACCGATCTGGTTCTTCTCAAACGGCTCTTCCATCTCCTTGAAGTTAGCCAGCAGGCGCAGATCGGTGGCGAACTTCATGCAGCTCTGGCCGATGCCGGCCAGGGCGTTGAGGATGAAGGCGTCCACCTTGCGGCTGTAGGTCTGGCCGGACACCGGGATGACGGCCTCGCTGTCGAAGCCCATCTCCTCGGCGATGGAAGCATCCACGGCGCGGATCTTGTCGGCGTCGCCCTTGAACAGCTCCATAAAGGAAGCCTGGGTGCCGGTGGTACCCTTGACGCCGCGCAGCTGCAGGGTAGCCAGACGGTGATCGATCTCGCTGAGGTCCATCACCAGCTCGTTGGCCCACAGGGTAGCGCGCTTGCCCACGGTGGTGGGCTGGGCGGGCTGGCAGTGGGTGTAGGCCATGCAGGGCATATCCTTGTATTCCTCGGCGAACTTTGCCAGCTTTGCCAGCACGCCGATGAGCTTCTTGCGCACCAGCTCGAGGCCCTGACGCATCACGATGATGTCGGTGTTGTCGCCGACATAGCAGCTGGTGGCACCCAGATGGATGATGCCTGCCGCCTTGGGACACTGCTGACCGTAGGCGTAGACATGGCTCATGACGTCGTGGCGCACCAGCTTCTCCCGCTCGATGGCGACTTCATAGTTGATGTCGTCCACATGAGCTTCCAGCTCGGCCACCATCTCGGGGGTGATATTGGTCAGGCCCTGCTTCATCTCGGCCCGGGCCAGCGCCACCCACAGGCGGCGCCAGGTGCGGAACTTGTTGTCGTCCGAGAAGATATACTGCATCTCATCGGAGGCATAACGGGTGGAAAAGGGGCTGATATAACGGTCATGCTGAGACATGAAGATGTCCTCCTTGGGTAAGTTTTACGAAACCTCAACCTCTCAGTCTCGCTGTCGCTCGACAGCTCCCCTACCGAGGGGAGCCTCTGGCGAAGAGATAAAGCTTTACGAAATGCCAAAGCCTCCCCTCGTTAGGGGAGGTGGCATTGCGAAGCAATGACGGAGAGGTTTTCTCCTATTTTACCATCAAATCTTGAAATAGTCCACGCCGCCCTCGAAAATAGGCTGATACTTGTCGCCGGTGACGTTCTTGTACAGGTACTCGCCGCTGCGCTCCGAATGGCCCATCTTGCCGAAGACACGGCCATCCGGGCTGGTGATGCCCTCGATGGCGAGGACGGAGCCGTTGGGGTTGTACTTCATGTCCATGCTGGGGCTGCCGTTCTGATCGACGTACTGGGTCGCGATCTGGCCGTTGGCGATGAGGGTGTCCAGCACGCTCTGAGGTGCCACGAAGCGGCCCTCACCGTGGCTGATGGCCACGGTGTGCTGGTCGCCCACGCTGCACTTGGACAGCCAGGGGCTGCCGGTGGAGGCGATGCGGGTGCGCACCAGCATACTCTGGTGGCGGCCGATGGTGTTGAAGGTCAGGGTCGGGTCGCAGGCCGTGATGGGGCGGATGTCGCCGTAAGCGGCCAGACCCAGCTTGATGAGGGCCTGGAAGCCGTTGCAGATGCCCAGCATCAGACCATCCCGGTGCTGCAGCAGGTCGCGGACCGCCTCAGTGACCGCAGGATTGCGGAAGAAGGAGGCGATGAACTTTGCGCTGCCATCCGGCTCGTCGCCGCCGGAGAAGCCGCCGGGCAGCATGACGATCTGGCTCTCGTTGATGGCCTTGACCAGTGCCTCGCAGCTGGCGGTGACGTCAGCGGGGGTCAGGTTGCGGATGACCAGCACCTCGGGGTCCGCACCGGCGCGGGCAAAGGCGTGGGCGGTGTCGTACTCGCAGTTGGTGCCCGGGAAGACCGGGATGATGACCTTCGGCTTTGCCACGCCGATCTTGGGCGCAGCGGGGGCGGTCAGGCTGCCGTTGATCTTCTCGACGGCGGGGCCGGCCTTGCGGTAGGGATAGACGGGCTCGAGCTTGCTCTCCCAGATCTCCTGCAGCTGAGCCATATCCAGCTTGTCGCCGCAGCACTCGAAGGTGTAGTCTGCGGTGGTCTCGCCCAGCAGCTCACCAGCCGGGGCGTCAGAGACCATCTCCAGCACGATGGAGCCGTACATGGGCTTAAACATATCGTGGGTGGTCATGTTGTTCATCATCTTGAAGCCGATGCGGTTGCCCAGACCCATCTTGAAGAGAGCCTCGGCCAGACCGCCATAGCCCACAGAGGAAGCAGCGGCCACCATGCCATCTTCCATCATCTGCTCAACTTTCTTGTAGTTGGCCTTCAGGGAGAAGAAGTTGGGGCAGCCGGTGACGGGGTCCAGGATGGGCCGGATGAGGACGACGGTACTCTCCGGCTTCTTGAACTCGGTGGAGACGACGCGGCCGGCCTTGCCGATGGCGGTGGCGAAGGACACCAGCGTGGGAGGCACATCCAGCTGCTCGAAGGAGCCGGACATGCTGTCCTTACCGCCGATGGAGGCGATGCCGAGGCCGATCTGCGCGTCCAGTGCGCCCAGCAGAGCGGCCAGCGGCTTGCCCCAGCGCTCCGGGGAAGTGCCAAGGCGCTCGAAGTACTCCTGGAAGGTCAGGTAGGCGTCCTCATAGCGGAAGCCGGAGGCCACCAGCTTGGTCACACTCTCGACGACGGCCATCCGTGCGCCCACATACTGGTTGGCGCTCATGAGGTAGGGGTTGTAGCCCCATGCCATGCCGGAGCAGGTGTTGGTCTCGCCGTCCACGGGCAGCTTTGCGACCATGGCGTTCTGGGGGGTCAGCTGGCATGCGCCGCCGAAGGGCATCAGCACGGTGGCTGCGCCGATGGTGGAGTCGAACCGCTCAGAAAGGCCCTTCTTGCTGCAGACGTTCAAATCGCCCACCATGTTCTTCATCTTCTGCTCGAAGGTCACGCCGGCCCACTGGGGCTGCCAGACAGTCCCCTTCTCGATGTGGACGTTCTGATGCTTCTCAGCGCCGTTGGAGTTCAGGAACTCGCGGCTGATGTTGACGATGGACTTGCCGTTCCACACCATGTTCAGGCGCTTTTCCTCGGTGACCTTTGCCACGGGGGTGGCCTCAAGGTTCTCCTCGGTGGCGATGGCGATGAACTTGTCCACGTCCTCAGGGGCCAGAGCCACGGCCATACGCTCCTGGCTCTCGCTGATGGCCAGCTCGGTGCCGTCGAGGCCGTCATACTTCTTGGTGACCTTGTTCAGGTCGATATACAGGCCGTCGGCCAGCTCGCCGATGGCGACAGAGACGCCGCCGGCACCGAAGTCGTTGCAGCGCTTGATCATCCTGCAGGCGTCCTCGCGGCGGAACAGGCGCTGCAGCTTGCGCTCGATGGGGGCGTTGCCCTTCTGGACCTCAGCACCGCAGTGCTCGAGGCTGTCCAGCTTGTGGGCCTTGGAGGAACCGGTGGCGCCGCCGATGCCGTCGCGGCCGGTGCGGCCGCCCAGCAGGACGATGACGTCGCCGGGAGCGGGGCATTCGCGGCGGACGTGGGAGGCGGGCGTTGCGCCCACAACAGCGCCGATCTCCATGCGCTTTGCCACATAGCCGGGGTGATAAATTTCATCCACCTGACCGGTGGCGAGGCCGATCTGATTGCCGTAGGAGGAATAACCGGCGGCAGCGGTGGTCACCAGCCTGCGCTGGGGCAGCTTGCCGGGCAGGGTCTCACTGACGGGCTTGAGGGGATCGCCTGCGCCGGTGACGCGCATGGCCTGATAGACGTAGCTGCGGCCGGACAGCGGGTCACGGATCGCACCGCCGATGCAGGTGGCAGCGCCGCCGAAGGGCTCGATCTCCGTCGGGTGGTTGTGGGTCTCGTTCTTGAAGAGGAACAGCCAGTCCTCGTCCTTGCCGTTGACGTCGCACTTGATCTTCACGGTGCAGGCGTTGATCTCCTCAGACTCGTCGAGGTTCTTCAGGATGCCCTGCTTTTTCAGTTCCTTGGCACCGATGGTGGCCAGGTCCATCATGCAGCGGGGCTTGTTCTCCCGGCCAAGGTCGGCGCGCATGGCCATGTAGCGGTCGAAGGCCTCCTGCACCACGGCATCGTCGATCTGGACGTCGTCCAGAATGGTTCCGAAGGTGGTGTGGCGGCAGTGGTCCGACCAGTAGGTGTCGATCATCTTGATCTCGGTGATGGTCGGGTCGCGCTTCTCCGAGCGGAAATACTCCTGGCAGAACTTGATGTCGCCCAGGTCCATGGCGAGGCCCTTCTCGTCGATGAACTTCTTCAGGCCCGCCTCATCCAGCTTGTTGAAGCCGTCCAGCACCTCTACTTCGGTGGGGACGGGATACTCCATCTTCAGGGTAGCCCTGGTGTCCAGCGAAGCCTCGCGGGCCTCCACCGGGTTGATGACGTATTTCTTGATCTCAGCCACCTGCTCATCGGTCAGGGTGCCTTCCAGCAGGTAGACGCGGGCAGAGCGCACCAGCGGGCGGTCGCCCTGGCTGATGAGCTGGATGCACTCGGCGGCAGAGTCGGCGCGCTGGTCGAACTGGCCGGGCAGATACTCCACGGCGAAAGACACGCCGTCGGAGACGGGCAGCTCGGCATAGGTGTTATCCACCGGAGGCTCACTGAACACGGTGGGGACGCACTGCTCAAACAGAGCCTCGTCGATGCCCTCCACGTCGTAGCGGTTGAGCAGACGCAGGCCGTTCAGCTCCTTGATGCCCAGCAGAGAGACGAGCTCATTGCGCAGGCTCTGGGCCTCGCCGTCGAAGCCGGGTTTCTTTTCAACATAGATACGATATACCATTGGAAAATCCCCCTTGTTGTCAGCCCTCTCAGTCACCTTCGGTGACAGCTCCCCCAAAGGGGGAGCCACTGGCGTGTCGGTCAGGCCGCACAGCCTGAGAGGAGTTTTATTTTACCAGAAACAGAAGTGCTCCGCTGTCCAGATTCACGACATCTTAACAGGTATTATTGTTCAGAAGCCGCTTTTCTTGACAGCAGCGCACTGTATTTTGCGGCATATATGCTTTCAGCAGTCAGCTCAGAGCTTTCCGGCCTGCCAAAGCCTCTCCCCTTGGGAGAGGTGGCATTGCGAAGCAATGACGGAGAGGGCAGGCCCGGTGCGGCAAAGCCGCCGCACAGCGATAAGCAGGCCCTTCGTCAGCGCGATGCTATCGCCGTGCCTGCGCATCTTTGTCAGCATCCTTGCCCTCTCAGTCACCTTCGGTGACAGCTCTCCCAAAGGGAGAGCCTTCAGAGCTTCATTTACTGCTTCTCTGCCAGCGCTTTCAGCGCCCGCATCCCGATGTCGGTGCGCTTGTGCAGCTTGTCGAAGTGGATGTGCTCCGCCGCCTCGTAGGCGATGGAGACGGCGCGGGGCAGGCCGGGCGCGGTGGCCGTCACACCCAGCACACGGCCGCCGTTGGTGACCAGCTGGCCGTCCTCGGTGATGGCCGTGCCGGAGTGGTAGACCGTGACGTTCGGCTCATCGGGCAGCTGGCCGTCCACCAGACCGGTGATGGGCTTGCCCTTCTCGTAGGCCACCGGGTAGCCGCCGGAAGCGAGGATGACGCAGGCGGCAGCGCCGTCGGAGAACCTGACCTCGGTGTCGGCCAGCGTTCCTTCGGTGCAGGCGGTCATGACCTTGAGCAGGTCGCTTTCCAGCAGGGGCAGCACCACCTGAGTCTCAGGGTCGCCGAAGCGGCAGTTGTACTCGATGACCTTCGGGCCGTCCGGGGTGAGCATCAGGCCGAAGTAGAGGCAGCCCTTGAAGGGGCAGCCCTCAGCGTTCATGGCCTTGATGGTGGGCAGGAAAATTTTCTCCATGCACTCGGCAGCGATGGCCGGGGTGTAATAGGGGTTCGGCGCGACGGTACCCATGCCGCCGGTGTTCAGGCCGGTGTCGTGGTCGTTGGCGCGCTTGTGGTCCATGGAGGAGACCATGGGCTTGACCACCTTGCCGTCGGTGAAGCTCAGCACACTGACCTCGGGGCCGGTGAGGAACTCTTCCACCACGACATGGTTGCCGGAAGCGCCGAACTTTTTGTCCAGCATGATCTCCTTGACGCCCTCGGCGGCCTGCTCTTCGTTCTCGCAGATGAGCACGCCCTTGCCCAGTGCAAGGCCGTCGGCCTTGATGACCACCGGGTATTTGCCCTCAGCCTTGATGTACTCCATGACCTTGGCGGGGTCGTCGAAGGTCTCATACTTTGCGGTGGGGATGCCGTACTTTTTCATGAGGTCTTTCGAAAAGACCTTGGATGCCTCGATGCGGGCAGCGGCCTTGTCCGGGCCGAAGGCCGGGATGCCGGCTGCCGCCAGCGCATCCACCATGCCCAGTGCCAGCGGGTCGTCCTGAGCCACCACGACGTAGTCGAACTTTTCCGTCTCCGCAAAGCCGACCATCGTTTCCACATCGGTGGCCTTGATGTTGATGCAGTGGGCGTCATAGCCGATGCCGCCGTTACCGGGCGCACACCAGACTTCGCCGCAGTCGGGGCTCTTCTTCAATGCCTTGATGATGGCGTGCTCGCGTCCGCCGCCGCCAACGACCAGAATTTTCTTTTTCATAGTTACACCTTCTCTGTAGCCCTCTCAGTCAAAGCCTTCCGGCTTTGCCAGCTCCCCCAAAGGGGGAGCCTCTGGCGTGTCGGCAAGGCTCATAAAGGCTGAGAGAGTTTTTTGTATCAGAAACTGTAGTGCTCCGCTGCTCAGACCAGCTGCTTCTGACCTCTATAGCAAGGCCCGGCATTTTGCGGCATCGCGAGCTTCGCTCGTCCAGCTTTGTCTGCCCGGCCTGCCAATGGCTCTCCCTTTGGGAGAGCTGGCGCGCAAGCGCCTGAGAGGGCGTCACGGCACCCAGATGCGGAGGATATTGCTGACGACGCCGTCCTTCGTGAAGACGGTGGTGTTGTAAGGCGTCCAGTTGTCCTTATCCTCCGAGACGGCCTTGCCCACCTCGATGGTGCCGCTCGTCTCCACCGGCACAGCGTCCACGCTGGCGGAGCTGTCGCTGAGGGTAACACTGTCGTCCACGGGCAGCACGAGTTCTCCCATCATGTAGTAGACCGGGTAGTCGTCGTAGGTGACGGTGCGGTAGATGTCGCCGCTGCGCCAGAGGTCTACGCCGCCCTCTTCGATGCCGCCGTTGATGGAGACGGTGCCGTTCTCTTCATTCTTTTCGATTTTTTCCACAGTCACGTTCTGTGCTTCCACAGCGCCGTCCAGATGGGTGCTGAAAACGCTGCCCACGTCCAGTGCGTCCACATCCTCGGCGCGGTAGGCGTCGTAGCCGTAGACCGTCAGGGTCATCTGGCGCTTCTTGGTGTCCACGCTCGAGATGTTCGCTGCGAACTTGTAGGAGCCGGTCTTCATCTCCTCGAGGCTGCCCTGGTCGATGGGCATCACGACGCCCTCTTCGCCGGGCAGGACGCGCACTTCGCTGCTCACCTCTTCGGCTTCGCTGGCGGCGGGCATCGAACCGGCCATGCCGCTGGCGGCACTGGCAGCGCTGGCAGAGCTGCATCCGGCCAGCATCCCCAGAGCCAGAACGCCTGCAAGGAGCATCAGTTTCTTGTCGTTCGTCATATCAATACCTTCTTCCCTCTTCAATCATGTAAGGCTCTCATTATACCATAAATGGAGATTTGATGATGAAGCCATCGTTAAATTCCGATGAATTCTTTTTGCACCGGCACAGTATACTCTTGTTTTTTGAAAAAGTAAACAACCAACTTGACGCAAGAAGTTGGATTCGCTACAATAAAAGCAAATCTTAACCTATTCTTAATTTAGAGAGGAAACTTCCGTGAAAATATTGAAGGTCAAATGTCTCGCCCCCACCCGGCTGGACAACTATCTGATGCAGCAATTCCCCGCGCTGAACCAGGGCCGTCTGAACAAGGCCCTGCGCGAAAATAAAATCAAACTGAACGGCAAAAAGCAGCCGCTCTCCACCCGCGTGATGGCAGGCGATGAGATCAGGCTGTTCATCCTTGACGATGTTCTGGACGCTGACAAGCGTGTGGACGGCCCGGCGTGGAAAAACGCCCGCGGCCCGGCGCAGGTGGTGTACGACTGCCCGCAGATCCTCATCGTCAACAAGCCCGCCGGCCTCGCCGTGGACGGCCCCGGCGACGACACCCTGCTGAACCGTGCTCTGCTCTACCTCAACCAGCAGGGCGAGTACAAGGAGAATGACGTCTACACCCCCGCCCTCTGCCACCGCCTCGACACCGGCACCAGCGGCCTTGTCATCATCGCAAAGACGCCGGAGGCCGAGGAGCTGTTCCTCGCCGCCATCAAGAGCCGCGAGGTGAAAAAGACCTACCTCTGCGTCACCTTCGGCCGTCCCACGCCCCCGGACGCCACCCTCGGCGGCTACTTGCTCAAGGACGCCGACCACGGCATCGTGAAGATCGTGGAGGACAAGCAGCCGGGTGCCAAGGACGTGGAGACCCGCTACGAGACCATCGCCGTCTCCGGCCGTCTGGCCCTGCTCAAGGTTCAGCTCATCACCGGCCGCACCCATCAGATCCGCGCCCACATGGCAAGCATCGGCTGTCCCATCCTCGGCGACAGCAAGTACGGCAACAATACCGCCAACCGCGAGCTGAAGCTCAAATATCAGGCCCTCTGTGCGTGGGAGCTGACCATGCCTCACTTCAATCAGCCCGATTTCGAGTTCCTCAGCGGCAAGACCTTCCATGCCCCGAAACCGTGGTACTATCAGCAGGTGTTGGATGGAACGCTGAAATAATTTTTGATAACGCAAAAGCGGCGTCGCAGTGATAGACTGTGACGCCGCTTTTTGTTTACATATGATACCTTTCGTGTATCTTTCTGGCGTGTTCCATTTTCTGTTCTTCTGATACCTGTGTATAGGGATACAGTTTACGATAGTACCAGTCAATCATTTCATCGGACAATAGGCTTCCGTACGCTTCCGCATTTGCCTTTACGCTCGACAGAAGTTCTTTTCTTTGTACCACATAATAATTATCCGTATTTTGTCTAATATGCATCAGCCTGCATTCGTCTCCGAACACAATGTAAGAATAAATATTGACTTGTGTATCTCCCAGAACCCATTGAAGCGCCTTTATATGCGTATCATTCTGCCAAATCGGGTTATAAAATTTATACTTTTGGCTGCCGCCTTTTCCATCAGAAAAGCTTTGCGTCCAATATCTCTGATTCTCACTTCCGAATATCCAACCGCTGTAGTTTTTGGATTCAACCACATAGATTCCCGATTCATGAATCAGAATCAAATCCACTTCTGTAACGTCTCCATTCTCTGTCGGGAGATAGCAATTCGGAAGCATCGCTTTACAGCCGCTTAGTTTTTCCAGTGTGTCATAGATTTTGTTTTCGCCGCATTGGCCTCTGTTCCGGCCTCCAAAGCTCACTATGACACAGCATATCAGGACAAGCACAATAACCCAAATCATAAATTTTAGACCCGCACCATATCCGGCGTGATCTCCGCGATGGAGTGTGCGCCGCACATCTGCATGGTGTCGGCCAGCTCACCGGCCAGCTTGTCGATGTAGCACTTGACGCCCTCGGCACCGCCGCCGTAGACAGCCGTGACGAAGGGGCGGCAGATGAGGACGCCGTCCGCGCCCAGAGCCAGCGCCTTGAAGACATCGACACCGGTGCGGATGCCGCCGTCCACCAGGACTTTGACGCCGGTACCCTTGAGGGCGGCGGCGATCTCAGGCAGGACTTCGGCGGTGGCGGGACACTGGTCGAGGACGCGGCCGCCGTGGTTGGATACCACGATAGCGGCGGCACCGGCCTCCTTGGCTTTGAGAGCACCCTTGACGGTCATGACGCCCTTGACGATGAAGGGACGCTCGGCCAGCTTGACGATCTCAGCCAGCTCGGCCACACTCTTGCTGCCGGCCGGAGGGGTCATGTTCTTGAGGAAGGGCAGACCGGCGGCATCCACATCCATTGCCACGGCGAAGCAGCCGCTGGCCTTGGCCTGCGCCATCTTCTCTTTAATGGTGTCGATGTTCCAGGGCTTGATGGTCGGCACGCCGCAGCCATCGGCATTGCCGATGGCCTTGGTGGCCATGGTCATGACGTCGGGGTTGGTGCCGTCGCCGGTAAAGGCGGCGATGCCGCTCTCGGCGCAGGCGCGCACCAGCACGTCGTTGTAGGTCATGTCGGTGTAGGTATCGGAGTAGTGGAGGTTCACCGCGCCCACAGGGCCGGCGAAGAAGGGGTACTTGAAGCTGCGGCCAAACAGCTCCACGTGGGTATCGGGGGTGCCGTTCTCGCAGAGGGTATCCATGTTCACACGGATGTCGGCCCACTTATTATAATTGCGGATGGCGGTGTCGCCCACGCCCTTTGCGCCGGGGCCGGGGATCTGATTCTTGCAGGCCACGCCGTTGCACACCGGGCAGGCCTTGCAGTATTTGCCGATGCACTCGCGGGCATTGGCCAAAACCTCTGAATAATTCATCTGTTTTTCCTCCTGAATTCCTTTTGTTTTTCGCAGAGTTTCCCGCTCTGCATACTCTCTGCCCTCATCATAGCCCCGTTTGCCGCCTGCGTCAAGGGGGCCTTCGTCTCCTTTTCATTTTCGGCCATCGAAGCTGCGTCATTTTTGAAAAAATGCAAACTTTTTTGAAAAAATGCTTGACAAAAGACCTTCTTTCATGTATTATAGTGGAGCGCTGAGGGCCGCGGCCCGAAGCACTGAGAACTGAAGATGTGGAAAGATGGCTGAGTTGGTCTAAGGCGCACGACTGGAAATCGTGTAACGTGTCAAAAGCGTTCTGGGGTTCGAATCCCCATCTTTCCGCCACAAAACCCAGAACCGATGGTTCTGGGTTTTTATCATATCCAGAAGTTGAAAGGATGCTTGTTATGTCTGTCACCATCGCCATGCCCCGGATGAGCACTGACCCGGAGCTTACCACCGCACAGTCAAAATATGTGGAAAGTCTGGCCCGGGCCGGTGCCGAGGTACACTGGGTAGAGCCTTCCGACCCGGACGCCGCCGTGACCGAAGCGCTGACCTGCGACGGCCTCTTGCTGCCGGGCGGCGGCGACATGGACCCGGCCTTCTACGGGCAGGAGCGCATCCCCGCCTGCGGCGAGCCGAACCTTCTGCGGGACGCCGCCGAGCCGAAGCTGCTGCGGGCGTTCCTCGCGGCGGACAAGCCGGTGCTGGGCATCTGCCGGGGCATTCAGGTAATGAACGTCGTGCTGGGCGGCACGCTGTATCAGGACATCAAGCCTTTCGAGCACATTCCCCACAATGACCACTGGGCGAAAGTCCATACCGTCACGGTGCGGCGGGGAACCCTGCTGTCCCGCCTGCTGGGGCGGGACACCGTGCTCGTCAACAGCCAGCACCATCAGGCGGCAGACCGCATTGCCCCCAAATTAGAAATAGCCGCCCTCAGCGAGGACGGCATTGTGGAAGCACTGGAAAAGCCGGACGCGCACTTCTGCCTCGGCGTCCAGTGGCACCCGGAGTGGCTCAGCGACGCAGACCCGGCACAGCAGGGGCTGTTTGGGGCGTTTGTGGAGGCTTGCAGAGGGTAACGGCTTCTCGCGCTGGTGGCGCGGGGCAGGTTTTCTTTTTCGGTCAAATGGCTTTGCGCTCCGCGCGGGCCAGAGGTAGGGCTGGTTTTCTTTAAGCTGGTTCTCGCGCTGGTGGCGCGGGGCAGGTTTTTTCTTTTGGTCAAGCGGCTTGCGCTCCGCGCGGGCCAGAGGTAGGGAGGGGTGTTTCGACTCCCCCCTCCCTACCTCTGGACTCCACTCTCCCCGCAACGAGTTAAGGGCTGCTC
>OGKH01000315.1_pt1 | contig 38503 bp, 41 predicted proteins | sample 1572421 | NCBI WGS metagenome assembly OGKH01 (sample SAMEA2582084, study PRJEB24529) | metagenome | biome: Human gut stool | place: China | collected 2011
GTAAATCAAGTATAGCACAATCCCGGATGTGCTGCATAGCACTATTTTCTGCTTCTGGGAATCTATCTGTGCAAAAAGTGCCGATACCACAGGCATCGGCACTCAGATTAAAAAAGCGTTTTGCAAAAATGCGCAGCCTGCATCCACCGGATGCAGAACACAAGGGGTTTGGGCACAGCCCAACAAGCATTTTGAATTTGGATTTTGAAATCCGATTCAAAAATCGCAAGTTGGTACCAAGTTGCATTGCTTGCTACAACACCCCTTCTCTCGTTTTCCCCCCTCCTACTAATACTACAAATTCAACTGGTAAGAATGGCTTGCCCATTGTCAAATATTTTGTTGTTGACAAGCGAATACACTTGTGCTATTCTGATAACAGCGTTACCGATATCGTTGTTATCTAAAGGGGTGATAGAATGTCGTTGCCGGATCGGAGAATTGATCCCAAGATACTTAAAAGTGCAGAAGAAGAATTTATGGAAAAGGGGTTTGCAGATGCCTCCTTGCGGGAAATATGCAAAAAAGCCGGTGTAACAACAGGAGCCATGTATAAGCGATACCCTGGCAAAGAAGCTTTGTTTGAAGCAGTAGTTGGTCCAACACTTCAGGATATTGAGGAGATGGCGCTTAATATCGAACGGTACGATTACGAGCAGCTGGCACATGGCAAAATGCAATCCGTATGGGATATGTCAAGCACAACACTTAAAACGATTGTGCGTTTTTCCTATGAGCGATACGATGGATTCAAGTTGCTCCTGTGTCGTTCGGAAGGTTCGACACACGCAAATTTCTTACATGATTTCGTATCTCACCATGCAAAGCAAACGGTCAAATTTTTAGAGGCAGTTACCCAGCAAGATGGTAGAGACAACCAGATTGATGAAGAGGAAATCCACATGCTGCTGACAGCCTTTTGGTCTACGCTGTTTGAGCCAATCGTTCATGATTTGCCTTTGGAAAAAGCATTACGCCACTGTGAATATGTGGCAAAACTATTTAACTGGCAAGCTATTTTTGGCTTTTAGCTTAATAGGCTAAAAGCCAAAAAAATCCACATTGGTTAGCGACCGCTAACGAGGAAGGAGAAAACAATGAAAAGTAACACTGCAAAATTAAAAAAATCAGACAAAATGAATGTTCGCGATTACATAACCGCTGCCATCTTATATGTGCTTATGTTTCTGGTCTATGCGGGAGTTGGCGCACCCATTGGTATGACCGTCGCTGGCAGCTTGTTTGTCTTTGCGGCCTGTGCAGTGGTTTGGGGAACCATTTTCATGCTTCTGTTTACGAAAGTGAATAAGAAAGGAATCGTCTTGTTGTTTGGGTTAATTTGGGCGGCAATGCAGCTTATGAGTTTTTGGGGTGTTGCGCTGGTAATTGCCGTTGGCGCGGTGATTGCTGAACTTTTCTGGCGCACATTGGATCGGCACAAGTTTTCTACCATGTTGCTGTGCTTTACCGTTCAGGTGGTATTTCTCTATCTGGGCATGACGATTCCACTTATTTTTATGAAAGATATGTATTTGGCCGCAGTATCCGCCTATGCGGATCTCTACTCCACAGTGTTTGATATGCTTATCGGGCCAATGTTCTTTGTGGGTCTTGCCGCCACTGTGGTGGGATGTGTGGTTGGAGCATTTCTTGGAAAACTGTTGCTGAAAAAACACTTTCAAAAAGCGGGGATCGTATGAGCAGGGATATCAGACACATTCGTTTTTTAGAGCTGGACCCACGAATGAAGCTCTTGCTGGTGGTTGTCTTTGCGTCAGCTACTTTTAGTGCGCCAAATCTGTTGGCCCTGATTTGGATGTATCTGCTGGTTGTAGTTCTGTATCTGGCTCGTGGTCTTTGGTTGGGCGCAAAAAAGACTGCAATGCTATTTGCTGTGTTCCTGCTAATAAACCTAATTCTTTCTTTCGTACCGCAAAGCAAATTCGCTGCGGGCGTGGGTATGATTCTATTCATGCTGGAACGAGTTGTAGTGTTTTTTGTCATGGGAGCGTGGATGGGCAGCAAGCTACGAGTCAGTGATTTTGTGACTGCGATGCAGAATATGCACGTGCCTAAAGGTGGTACTATCGCACTGGCGGTAGCTTTCCGTTACATCCCGACAGTACAGGATGAATTCCGTTCTATCAAAAATACTATGATGCTACGCGGCATTGGACTGACAGTGCGAAATGTGCTGCTTCACCCAGTTAAAACCTGTGAATATGCCATTGTTCCGTTGATTATTAGGAGTATGACGATATCGGATGAACTGGCCGCTTCAGCCATGACACGAGGGTTGGATTTGGAATCAAAGCGCACCTCTTATCGGGAGGTACGTTTACGAGCGACCGACTTTTTATATGCAGGCGCCGTTATTTCCGCTGTAATTGCTGGAATTACTGGCAGTGCTTTGCTTGGGAGGTAAAGATATGATTCAAATTGAACACGTTTCCTTCCAGTATGCCAATGCAAAGGAACCGGCTTTGCGGGATGTGAGCCTTACTATCCAAAAAGGGGAATTTGTAGTTCTATTGGGTTCCTCGGGCTGTGGAAAAACGACCATCACCCGGTTGATTAACCGCTTAGTTCCGGAGTTTTTTGAAGGGGAGTTGGAAGGAAGGGTCATTGTAGATGGGCAGAATACAGATGAACTGTCAATCCAGGATTTGGCTGGTGTGGTAGGCTCTGTTTTTCAGGATCCACGGTCTCAGTTTTTTGCCACGGATACAACAGCAGAAATTGCCTTTTCCTGTGAGAATGTGGGCATTCCAAGAGAAGAAATCTGTCGGCGTATTGAACAGGCGGCTAACGACCTGCAAATTCAGCGCTTATTGGAGCGCAGCATTTTTGAACTGTCCAGCGGTGAAAAGCAGTCTATTGCTATCGCCTCAGTCTACGCACTTGCCCCCAAAATTCTGGTGCTGGACGAACCCTCTGCTAATCTGGATGCTGCAGCCACCGAGCATTTGATGAAGATTCTCCATACACTCAAACAACAGGGGTATACCATTATTATATCTGAGCACCGCATCCATTATCTGAAAGACATTGCAGATCGTGCCGTTTTGATTGAATATGGACAGATCACAAGAGAATTGGATGCCTCTGCCTTCCGTTCCCTTTCCAACGAGGAGGCTAACCGAATGGGGTTAAGGAGTACGGATCTTCTAAGTATACGCCCACCTGTGACGCAGAAAAAAACCGGAGCGGAGGAACAAATTTGTCTGGAAAATCTATCCTACCGCTATACCAGAGAAAGTGAGACGCTGGCAAATGTGAACCTCTCTGCCAGGAAAGGAGACATCGTTGGTATCGTCGGAACCAACGGCGTAGGGAAAAGTACGCTGTTGGAAATTGTGTGTGGTTTAAAAAAAGAAACCAATGGGGAGGTTCGATTTGGTGGCCAAGCGGTGAATAGTAAAACCAGGGTGCGTGATACTTTTCTTGTCATGCAGAGCAGCGACTACCAGCTTTTTACAGAAAGTGTGGAAAAAAAACTGTTTCTGGGTAATGACGGCAATGAGGAACTGCAAAAAAAAGGCCGTATGCTGTTGGAGCGGATGGGATTATTGGATTATCGACAGCAACATCCTGCATCAATGTCAGGCGGCCAGAAGCAGCGCCTTTGCATTGCGGTAGCTTGTATGAAAGACACAGATGTGATTTGTTTCGACGAGCCTACCAGCGGCCTGGACTATTCCAGTATGGTCAATGTTTCTTCCCTTCTACATGAACTGGCAGAACAGGGCAAGACCCTCCTGGTGACCACCCATGATTACGAATTTTTAATGCATACCTGTACCCATATTTGCTATCTGCTCAACGGCAGGGTGGAAAGTTTCTTTCCTGTAGAACCCAGATATACACCGCAGATCTATTCTATTCTCTTTCAGAAGGAGGTTGTTTTATGAAGAAGCAAGGTCTTGCAGGCAGTATCCTGTCTTATGCTACGCCATGCAAGGGAAAACTGATTATATCTGTAATTTGTGCATTACTGTCGGTTGCAGGGGGCATCATCCCTTATGTTGCCGCTTACCGTATTATTTGCCTGTTTTTTGACCAAACCGCCACGGCGGAGACGATCCTTTACTGGACCATTGTTGGCACGATCGGTTTTCTCGGCAAGGTTCTGTTTCATGCCATCTCCACTACGCTTTCCCACATTTCTGCATATACCATTTTGGAGTTGATGCGAAAGCGGGTCGCCGAGAAACTGATGAAAGCTCCGCTTGGAGTGGCCCAAGGAATCAACGCTGGTCGCGTAAAGAATATTGTGGTAGATCAGATTGAGAATATTGAAATCCCCCTGGCTCATGTGATTCCAGAGGGCGCCGGGGCGCTGGTATTGCCGATAGCGGTATTCTCTTATCTCTGTATGATTGATTTCCGTTTGGCGCTGGCATCGCTGATTACCATCCCTTTGGCGCTTATTCCATATGGAATGATGTTGGGCGGCTACAATAAAACCTACCAAGTCTATATGGAAGCCAATGAGCACATGAACAATGTAGTGGTTGAGTACATGGAAGGCATCGAAGTTGTGAAAGCTTTCAACCAGTCGACCTCGTCCTATGAGAAATATCGGAAAGCGGTAGAGAACTTCAAGCAAACCACCTTGAATTGGTACAAATCAACATGGAAATTTACTACCCTTGGTGCCAGTATTCTGCCGACAACTCTACTGGGTGTATTGCCGATTGGCACGCTGCTTTATCTCTATGGCAGCACAACCCTGCCAAAAATCACTATGGCAATGCTGCTCTCTATGGGCATGGTCAGCAGTTTGGGCCGCATGATTCTGTTTTTTAATCAGCTAAAATCAATTCAGTATTCTGTCAATATTGTAAATAAGACCTTTGATATTGGAGAATTGCCATTGGCAATGGAGGAAAAACCGATCTCGGCTCATGACATCCTAATGGAGCATGTGACCTTCTCCTATACCGGAAAAGAAAATGTAATCCATGACATAAATCTTGCTATCCCGGAGGGGGCATTTTATGCTCTTGTTGGCCCGTCTGGTGGAGGTAAATCGACACTGGCCCGCCTGGTGGCACGTTTCTGGGATCCGACAGAGGGAGCCATCCGGATTGGTGGCGTAAATATCAAAGACATTCCTCTGACAGAGTTGGCCGATCAGGTGAGCTTTGTTACACAGGATAATTTTCTGTTTAACTGCTCCATTTTGGAAAATATCCGGCTAGGCAATCCGCAAGCCACAGATGAGCAGGTTTTGGAGGCGGCCCGAAAGGCACAATGCGACGAATTTATCAACAAGCTGGAACAGGGGTATCAGTCCAGCGCAGGCGAGGCTGGAGACCGGCTGTCTGGTGGTGAGAGACAGCGTATTGCAATCGCCAGGGCTATTTTGAAGAATGCTCCCATCGTGATTTTGGACGAGGCCACATCTTTTACTGATCCAGAGAATGAGGCCAAAATTCAGGAAGCTATCGCAGAGTTGACCCGTGGTAAAACGCTTCTGGTCATCGCCCACCGCCTCTCCACAATCAAGAATGCAGATAGGATCCTTTTGATTGAAAAAGGACGAATCGCGCAAAGCGGTACTCATGAGGAACTATTGGAAAGCAGCGCTCTTTATAGAGATATGTGGCAGGCTCACATTGGCGCAAAGAAATGGTCAGTTGGGTTAAGAGGGGAGGTTTTCGCATGATTAGAATTCTCAAACGGCTGTTCCGTCTGATGAGTCAGTACAAGGGGCGGCTCTATCTTGGCATTGCCCTCTCAATGATCTCCAATATTCTTGGCATTGTTCCTATTATCTGCGGAGTCTGGACAATTAAGCTGATTCTTGATGACAGCAACGGGGCAGCAGTGTTGGAACCGGTATATGTTCTCCAACTCACCACAATCATCCTTGGTTCAGTTTTGCTCCGATGGCTGTTCGCCTATATCCGGGCAACCCGGCAGGATAGCATTGCTCATGAGGTAACCTGTGCAGAACGACTGAAGATAGGTGATATTCTTAAGCGGGTTTCGCTGGGATTTCTCCAGCGGAAAAACATGGGGGAATTTACCACTGCTATCACCACAGATCTGGCTTTTTTTGAAATGCAGACGATGAATGTTGTCAATAACATTATTGACAGCTACATATTTCTTGCAATCACGATAATATGGCTGCTATGCTTTTCTCCTTTTTTGGGGGGCGCCGCGCTATTGGCTGTGGCAATTTCTACAGCCGGGCTGCAACTTATCGAGCGCCAAAGCCGTAAAAATTCCCCGATTCGGCAGGAAAGTATCAATGAGATGGCAGATGAGATTGTTCAGTATGTCCGCGGGATGGCTGTTGTCAAATCTTTCAAGCAGGAAGGTGTAGCCTCTGACGGCCTCTACCGGGCCTATCATAAGTCGAAAGAAATTAGCATTAAGATGGAACGGAACTTTGCTCCTTGTGACGCATTGCACCGGCTCGGCCTATACATGGGCACCATGGCAATCACCTGCATCACAGCCCTTCTTGCACTCCAAGGGGAAATGGAACTGTATATGGCGATTATGTTGATCGTTTACAGTTATATCATGTTTAACACGATTGAGTCGGCAAATAATTCCCTTCACATTCTGGAAATGCTGGATACAGTAGCGGAGAAACTTCAGAGTATTGAAGATGCTGAATTCATTGATAAAGACGGAAAAGATGTTTCTATTAACCAGTACGATATTGAGTTTAAGGATGTGTCCTTTGGCTATGATAGTCGGGAAGTTTTAAGCCATATCTCCTTCCGTATCCCGCAGAACACCACAACAGCGATCGTAGGACCATCCGGCAGCGGGAAAACCACAATCTGCAGTTTATTGGCTCGGTTTTATGATGCACAGAATGGAGAAATACAAGTGGGAGGCCACAATGTTCGGGAATTTACCTGCGATTCTCTACTGAAAAATATCAGTATGGTATTCCAAAATGTGTATTTGTTCCACGATTCAATTCGCAACAATATTTTGTTCGGAAAACCAGATGCCTCCGAGGAAGAAATAATTGCCGCCGCCAAAGCCGCCCGATGCCATGATTTTATTATGGCGCTCCCAGATGGCTATAACACAGTCGTTGGTGAGGGTGGCTCTACCCTATCTGGTGGAGAAAAGCAACGCATTTCGATTGCTCGGGCTATGCTAAAAAACGCCCCCATTGTCATCCTTGATGAAGCAACTGCCAGCATTGATCCAGAAAATGAACATCTTATTCAACAAGCCATCGGCAATCTTACTCACGGTAAAACCATTATTGTGATTGCCCATCGCCTTGCGACTATTGAAAGCGCAGATCAGATCTTGGTGATTGATGAGGGAAAGGTTGTCCAAAGGGGAACTCATCAGCAGCTTGTCTCGCAAAATGGGTTGTATAAACGATTTATCTCCATCCGCGAACAAGCTGAGGGTTGGGCCATTGGATAAACAGAGGATGGACGAAAGGGAGAATTATATATGAATAGTAAATGGACTGGTAAAGATTTCGGGATTACAGCCGGGATTTCCTTGGTTTACTTTATGATAACCATGGTGGTCATGATGTCCGGGGCACTTACGCCCATTCTGTGGATTTTTATGCCAGCTCTAATTGGTTTTTTTACGGGAATCCCATATCTGTATATTGTGGCAAAGGAAGCGAAACCCGGTGTTGTGTTTTTAATGAACCTGATCGTAGGTGTAATCTATTTTATTGCCGGGGAACTCTCCAATCTGGTCATTGTTACCTTAATTATCACCACCGTTCTTGCAGAGGGCGTACGGAAAGTTGGCGGTTACCACAATCTTAAGACGACACTCCTTAGTCATGTCATATTTTCCTTTGGTATGTTCGGTAATCCTCTCTATATCTGGGCGTTCCCCGAATACACGGTTGCACGCGCCACAGAGGAAATGTCGGCCGAATATGCGGCAGTCATGCAGAATGTTGCGCAGATATGGATGCTGCCGGTTATGATTGCTGCAACTGTTGTACTGGCTCTGGTGGGCAGTATGCTTGGGAAAACAGTTCTAAAAAAACAACTTTCCAACGCTGCGCTGATCTGAATAAAGGGAATCCTGTTCCTAAAGGAAGGAGACCAACCATGCTGACATCTATGGATAAACGCACCGTAAAACTTCACGCATCCGGTGAAGATTACCTGGAGGCCATACTTGTTCTCCATAAGAAGATGGGCATGGTGCGCTCCGTGGATGTTGCTCGGTACGTGGAGGTTTCAAAGCCCAGCGTGTGCCATGCGGTGGCGACCCTGCGGGACGGGGGCTTCCTGACAATGGACAGCGACTATTTCCTTCATCTGACCGATGTGGGCCGGGAAGTGGCGGAGCAGATCTACGAAAAGCACCGCTTCTTTACCGACCGGCTGATCGAGGCCGGCGTAGACCCGGTAACGGCGGAAAAGGACGTTTGCCGGATGGAGCATGTCATCAGCCAGGAATCCTTCGAGCGTCTGCGCGATGCCTATAAAACAAAAAATGAATAATCTGCCCGCATAGCAAACGGGTGAAACAGTAACGCGGCCGGGCACATCGAACCCGACCGCGTTACTCGTCTTTCTGGAAGGCTTCCGCCTGTTTGCAGAGCGCGATAAATTTTTCGATCTCTGCTTCGCTTTTCCCGGCAAAGAAGTCCACAACTGTTTTCGAGACTGTCTGCTTTACCATTTCCGGGAAGATGGCGGCATCCACGCTGATATTCAACTCTTTGGCGACAAGAGCCACCGTTTCAAATTTGGGGTTACTCTGGCAGGTCTCCAAATCTATGATCGTGCGGGGGTTCATACCGAGGCGTTCAGCTAACTGCTTCTGTGTCAGATGCTGGCGCTTCCGTTCTGACCGCACCTTCCATGCAAATAGATCCAGCGGATTGTTCACTACACATCACCTCTACATCATTGTAGGGTGTACTTCCGCTCATATAAATAACCATACAACTCATGTAAAATGAGTTATAACTCATATTTCGGAGTAAAGGGAGATATGGATGAGAGCGCCAACACAAAGGAGGTCAAAATAAGGCGGGGTTTACCGTTTGTACGGCGGACGCCCATGCCACTACGAAAAATATTCCAATAACGCAGCAGCGAGCCACGCTCATGAAAGTGAGTTATGGCTCGCTTTTTATATACTGTGGCTCACATCTCACAAAACCCGTCTCTTTAAGTGCCTGGGCGTGGACTGCCGCTCCCCGCCCCGTCTCGTTCCGGCCTGTCAACCCGAATGAAACGAAAGGAGCCAAGTATATGAGCGGCAAAAAAATTTTTCAGATAGATCCAGAAAACCGGCCAAGCCGGACCGTTAGTGAACGAGTAGTGAGCGAAAGGGGAAGAAAAGAGCTGCCTCCCAGCACGAGGGGAGGTGAAAACTTGAAACCTGACCGCCACTACGAGCACAAGCAGTACGCCTTTGACAGCTACTGCAAGAAGGTGTTGAAATGCGAGGCGTGCAACGGCTATCGCCAGATCAGCCGCCGCCAGAAGCGTTTCACATCTTTGGAAGAACTGTCCGAGGCAGAAATGGCCCAGCTTGCGGTATATGACCGCTACCCGTGAAGAATACACGACCTTCCCTGTGGGAGGGGCCGTGATCCTGATCGAGGACGACGGGATGGCCGAGGCGCTTCTGGGACTGTCCCAGGAGGACCGGGAAATCTTTATGATGCACTGGTTCCTATGGATGACAGGCGAACAGATAGCAAAGTGCATGGGCATGGCCAGAAGAACGGTCAATACTCGCAGGTATAAAGCCTATCGGCTGCTGAAAAGGCTGATGGGAGGTGAAGCGGATGACTAAATCTGCGCACACACGGGCATCGCTGCTTCCTTACCCGGTGATCGCCGCCGCTGTCGGAGGAGACCCCGAAGCGGTGAGCCGGGTAGTCCGGCATTACTCCGGCTACATCGCCGCGCTGTCTACACGGACGAGCTATGGCTCTGATGGCTATCCCCGTCCCCAGGTGGACGAAGATCTGCGCGGTCGGCTGGAAGCAAAGCTGATTATTTCTATCCTGGATTTTGACCTGAGCTGATCCAGGGCCGGGCGCTGCGTGTTCTCCTTTCCACGCGGCGTCCCGTTATAGCTCCTTGACAAAGAAAGCCCGGCGGGAGGTCTCCGGCGCAGCATAAGGCAGACGGATACGATCTGTCTGCGTGGAGCCGGTCGGCCGGTGCGCCATGACCCTGTTGCAAGTCCGCAGGACGGGCCCCCTGCTAAACAGGAGAGCGACAAAACCGGGCCGTAAAACAGGTGTGGCAACCTGTGGGCGATGACATACAGGCAGGTCAAAGATACTCGCGCATTGGACGCCCGCAAAGCATCGTGCGCCGCCCCCATCAGCATGGGCCGGGGTGAAATTCCCGTGGAGCTGTGCCAGCAGCCATCCGTTTTCTGCCTCTTATTTTTTGCAACACCGTCCTCTGAAAGGGGACGCGCAAATTTACAGGAGGTGCTGTATTTGAACACGAACGATATTCCTATCTGGCAAAAATACACGCTTTCCATTGAGGAGGCGTCCAGATATTTCCGTATTGGGGAAAAGAAGCTCCGTAGGTTAGCCGAGGAAAACCCTGACGCCAACTGGCTCATCATGAACGGCAACCGTCTCCAAATCAAGCGCAAGCAGTTTGAGAAAGTCATCGATGAACTGGAGGTTATTTGACGGAGCCGGCTGACAATGGGCCCGGGGCGCGGTATAATAATGATAGCGTATCGAGGCTCATTCCAGCGATGAAAGGGAGCTTACCATCATGTCAGAGAAAAGACGCGATAGCAAAGGTCGAATTTTAAGGACTGGAGAGAGCCAGAGAAAAGACGGAAGTGATGCTGACGGTGGCTGCTGCCTTGAACTGTACTCCGATGTTAAACTCATCGTATTCCTCCAAAAAGGAACCGTCAACGATATAGAAGAAGTCTTGCTGATGCTCCGTCCAGTATTCCTCAGCCAGTTTTCCGGCTACCTCCGTGAGCTGTCCGGCGAGGTCATCACCGGAAACATCATAGGTGTGCTCCAGCATGACCTGCACGGAATCCAGATGGCGCTCCTCCAGCTGCCACAGCCAGGGAGTGCGGGAATGTTCATGGGTTCCGGTGTCGGAAATGTCAAAGACATAACGCAGGCGAGGTCTGTCCCCGGAATCGTCCACCAGAGCGATTCCCTTGGAGCCGCGCCTTACATACCGGCCCATCTTTTCATTCCACAAATTGTACTCCGCACAGGCGGTGGCGTCCGGTCGCTGGGTATAGATCATCAGCTGCTCATGGAACGTGTACTTGTAAAGGCGGGAAGCAGTGGTGAGAAACCCTGCCCATTCCTGCCAGCTCCCCGTGAGTTGCGTTGCCACTTGTTCGGCCATCTGTGCATACATTTCGGCTTTGATTGGCATAGTGTTCTATCCTCCTTTCAGTTTTGAGCAAAGAAAAGCAGGGGACCTCAAAAGATCTCCTGCTCAGTGATACCGTTACTCTATCAAACGGTAATTATTCATTTTTACTATCTTGTATTATTAGTTGAACTTTGCATAAAGGCGAAATAATATTTCTCTCATGGTTATAATACATTCTATTTATGCAACACCTCTTAAACTTTTTTCCACTCCCACAGGGACATAAATCATTTCTGTTTACTTTCTGAATTTTTGTATCCCTTCGTTGCTCAATTTTCGTTTCTATTTCAAAATTTTGAAGTGGATTTATTTTTAATTTTACAAATTCGTCCAATTTCTTGAACTTTTCTTTCTCTGGTATATCCCTATCCTCTTGTAGCTCAATAATACATCTTTTATCTTCTGGATGGCTAACCAGGCAAACCGCTTGCAATTCTTTAATTTCATCAATCATTTCTATTGCAAAATCGCCCCAATATAGTTTTCCTTTTCTATGGGGACAAGACAGGCTCTGCATTGACTTACCACATATACTACAATGCGATTTGGAAACAATATATTCGCTACTCGCAAAAACTCTGTATGGATATAATTTTTCGTATTGCAGTAATATAGCAACAATTTCCGGAATTTCTTTTCTGTCTTTAATATCAACAAATTCTCCTACTATCTTTGCTTCATCTAAACAGTCTTGCAAAATATCCCATGAGTTTTTGTATCTGTTTTCTATTAAACTCAAATGATAGCTGGCGAATGTCGAAAAGAATTTGAAATAATGTCTATAAATCATTTGGGCATTAGCTAATGATTCATCCCCTATGTCTATGGCTTTCGCCTTTATACTATCAAAAATATTATCGCAATCCTTATATTCTTTAAATGGATCACTAAAATTTCCTTTCTCAATCCTTTTCTTTAAAGAACATAATTTATTGCATACTATTCTTACTTCTTCTAATTCGCAATGACTTTCAAAACTTTTTAGCATTATTCCTCCCACATCTTATTAAGATCTATTTTTTCAAAAGATTCCTTAAATGTTTTTGCATCCCCCTTATAATGAATAGACTTTTCTTTCTTACCATTTTTTACAATAAAGGTCATATCAACCTCTGCATTCTCCGTCTCTCGTCCTTTCATTTTCTCCCAGATATAATTGCTAACCATATTGATGGCAAAAGGAAGTAATACACTTTGAGCAATAAATATGATTGGCATCCAAATATCAAAAGAGTGAAGTGATCTAACTGTAATATCACCATCAGAAAGAATGTCATATTTATGATTGCTGTCATTTTCTCTGCAAAATTTCAAAAAATCTATTGTTTCTTGTGCAAAAAAATGACCTTGCTCATAAGAAGCCGGCACAGCAACAAATTCATTTTCTTCTATTTTTGCTAAACTAATTCCATTCTTTTCGCAATAATCATAAACATCCATACTACTATTTTTAATTGTAATATCGTTTTTCATGGCTTGTCTCCTTAAATGCTCATTTTTTCTTCAACATCATTATACTCTATTTAATCTCAAAAGAACAGGAGGCTTCCTCCAAAATAACATTTAAGAATCAGTCCAAATAATAAATGAAATGTTTTCTCGCTACATATAAGATCACCACAAAATTATCCTCACTCATCAAAATCCGGGTACAATTCCAATTCCGCAAATTCATCATCCGTCATGGCCTGAAGCTTGCGGAGGGTACTGTCTGTCAGCTCCATCAGCTCTGTTTCCTCTGCCGAAAGTTCACCACGCATCTCATTCAGGCTTTCAATCAACCCTGCGCGGCTGCCGGTATTATAAATGCACATCAGGTTCATTTCCTCAAAAGTGAAGTTTCCCATTCCCATGCCGGAGGACAGCGATGCTTCCCGCCACTGTGCCTATCTGGTTGTGGATGGGGTCAATCCCGGTCTGACCGATCTGTTTACCAGGCAGGCCAGAAAAGCCATGCAGGAACCGCAGAAAAGCTCTGTCCTGCAAAAGCTCATGCAGGAACCGCCTGCCCGCAAGCCTGCCGCCCCAAAGAAACAGGAGCCGGAGCGATGAGCAGCCCCAAACGCAAACGGGATGTGCCGGTCCTGTTTTGGGTATCCGCTGCGGAGATGGATGTGATCCAGCAGAAAATGGCGCAGTTTGGAACAAAAAACCTGAGCGCCTATCTGCGGAAAATGGCTGTGGACGGCTATGTGGTGCAGCTGGATTTGCCGGAACTGAAAGAACTGGTATCCCTGCTGCGCCGGAGCAGCAACAACTTAAACCAGCTGACCCGCAAGGTACATGAGACCGGGCGGATCTACGATGCCGACCTGGAGGATATATCCCAGCGGCAGGAACAGTTATGGGACGGAGTTAAAGAGATACTGACACAACTCTCCAAACTTTCGTAACCGGGACAAATATCCCATCTGCGGAGGGAGGAACGGCGTTTCTTCGCCGCGCCTTCCTCCGCTTTTTCTTTTTGCCCGTATCCTTGCCTTTTGGCTGTGAGACAGGGATAATGGAATCAGGAACAGGAACTGTGATTTTGGGAGGAGGCATAACAATGAGGGCATTGGTATTTTTGTTGAAACTGCTGTTGAAGATCGTGATGGTTCCGGTGATTCTGGCGCTGACCCTGTTCGTTTGGATTTGTGTGGGGATCGTCTATGTCTCCGGTCTGGTGCTGGGGCTTATCAGCATGGTGATCGCCCTGCTGGGTGTGGCGGTTCTGCTGACCTGTTCCCTGCAAAACGGCATTATCCTGCTGGTGATGGCATTCCTTATTAGTCCCTATGGTCTGCCGATGGCTGCCATCTGGCTGCTGGGCAAGGTGCAGGACTTGAAGTTTGCCATTCAGGATTTGGTTTATGGATAAAATGCGCGGTCACAAAAATGCCAGACAGTGTCTGTTAAATTGCTATATTTACTTCTGTGCTACATCCGTGTATAATAGTAGCACGAAAGGAAGTGATGGATGTGACCAAATCAGAACGGTTTGAGCAATTAGACAGACTTCTGACCGAGCATGATGGGATGCTGCAAACCGCACAGGTAATCGCCAGCGGAATTGTAAAACCCATTTTTTATGAATATGTCAAAGAGAAAAATCTTCAGCAGGTTGCTCACGGAATTTATGTCTCCGAGGACACCTGGATTGATGCGATGTTTCTGTTACATCTGCGGTGTGGTCAGGCAGTATTTTCCCATGAATCAGCGCTATTTTTCCATGACTTGACAGACCGGGAACCATCTCCATACGCTATCACGGTGCGCAGAGGGTACAGCACCACTCGCTTAAAGGCAGAGGGCCTTTCTGTTTACACCATCAAACCAGAACTATATGAGGTAGGGCTGACAACTGGCCAAACACCTTTTGGGCATACGGTTCCTGTCTATGATATGGAGCGCACCATCTGCGATCTGCTCCGCAGCCGAAGCAGCATGGAAATACAGACTTTTCAAGGTGCGCTGAAGATGTATGCCAGAAGAAAGGACAAGGATCTGCGGACTTTGATGCGGTATGCCGGTATGTTCCGGGTTGAAAAAATTTTACGGCAGTATTTGGAGGTGCTTTTATGATAAAGACAGCAAGGCAGCTAAAAGATTTGATTCGCAATCTTTCCAGAGAAAAATCTGCGGATGCACAGCTTTTAATGCGAAACTATATGATGGAGCGTTTTCTGGAGCGTATTTTCCTTTCTGAATATCGTGATAAATTTATTCTGAAAGGCGGGATGCTGGTAGCGGCAATGGTTGGACTGGATGCCCGTTCCACGATGGACTTGGACGCTACTGTAAAAGGAGCCAATGTTAATGTAGAGGACATCGAGAACCTGATTTCTGCTATTGTGAGTGTGCCGATTGATGATGGCGTCAAATTTCAGCTGAAAAGCATTTCAGAGATTATGGATGAAGCGGAGTATCCTGGGATTCGGGTCAGCATGACTACAACCTTTGACGGTGTGGTGACACCTTTGAAGATTGACATTTCCACAGGGGATGCCATTACCCCCAGGGAGGTACGCTACTCTTTCAAGCTGATGCTGGAAAATCGCTCCATTGACATTTGGGCATACAATCTGGAAACCGTTCTGGCTGAAAAGCTGGAAACAATCATCACCAGAACCACCACCAACACCCGCATGAGAGATTTCTATGACATTTATATTCTGGAACAGCTGCATGGGAACACATTGAACCGGCAGACGCTCCATGATGCGCTGCGGGCCACTGTCCACAAACGCGGGACAGAACAACATCTTGCAGAAGCTGTGGATGTTTTGAATGAAGTGGAAAGCAGTCCTGTGATGCAAAAACTTTGGGAATCTTACCGCAGGAAGTTTTCCTATGCGGCAGATCTGGAGTGGAGCATCATCATGGGGGCGGTTCGCAGTTTATACGCTCTATGTGAAAAGGGATCGAGCCTATGAAAAAACACGGTCATTATTGCAAAGTCTGCGGAGAATACAAGGCTAACGAAAAATTTTCCGGCAAAGGTCATGCGGCGCACATCTGTAAATCCTGTGCTTCTTTATCGCCGGAGAAACAAGCGGAGCAAATGACGGTAAACCGCTTACTGAATCTCCCTTGGCGGTTATCAAAGGAGCAGATTTCCTGGCTGAAAAACCGAATGAAAGATAAGCGCCCGGAAGTTTGTGCACTGGCAAAAGAACAATACGAGATGAGGTTTCCTCCGAAGCGGTTAGAGGACATCGAGGACGATTTTATAGAATAGCAAAAGCGGTCTGCACCATGCAGGCCGTTTCTTTTTTAGAAAGGAGGCCCTTCTATGGCAACCACACGCATCATGCCCCTGCATGTCGGAAAGGGGCGCACTGAGAGCCGAGCAATCAGCGATATTATTGATTATGTGGCAAATCCGCAAAAGACTGACAACGGAAAACTAATTACCGGCTATGGCTGTGACAGCCGGACTGCGGATGTGGAGTTCCTTCTGGCAAAGCGGCAGTACATTGCCGCTACCGGACGGGTGCGCGGCGCAGATGATGTGATCGCCTATCATGTGCGCCAGTCATTCAAACCCGGTGAAATCACGCCGGAGGAAGCAAACCGCCTGGGCGTGGAATTTGCCAAGCGGTTTACCAAGGGCAATCACGCCTTTGTGGTCTGCACCCACATAGACAAATCGCACATCCATAATCACATCATCTGGTCGGCGGTCAATACGGATTGCGACCGAAAGTTCCGCAACTTTTGGGGCAGCACCAGAGCCGTCCGACGCTTGAGCGATACCATCTGTATCGAGAACGGACTGTCCATTATGGAGGATCCGAAACCCCACGGGAAAAGCTACAACAAGTGGCTGGGCGAACAGGCCAAGCCCTCCCATCGGGAGCAGTTGCGTGTGATGATTGACCGTGCGCTGGAGCAAAAGCCCGCTGACTTTGACACATTGTTGAAACTGCTTACAGAAATGGGCTGTGAAGTATCCCGGCGCGGGAAAGCAATCCGGCTCAAAGCGCCCGGCTGGAAGAATGTAGCCCGCATGGATGACAAGCTGGGGCCGGGTACAGTGAAGCAGAAATCCGTGCGGTGCTGGCCGGTGAAAAACAGCATACGCCCCGTAAAAAATCTGTCGTGCAGCCGGAGCCTCCCAAGGTCAATCTGCTGGTGGACATTCAGGTAAAATTACAAGCTGGGAAAAGCGCTGGGTATGCGCGATGGGCAAAGGTTTTTAACCTGAAACAGATGGCGCAGACTGTAAATTTTCTCGCCGAACATCAGCTGTTGGACTATGGGGAGCTGGCAGAAAAAGCGGCGGCTGCCACGGCACATCACAATGAGCTTTCGGTGCAGATCAAAGCGGCTGAAAAGCGCATGGCAGAGATCGCTGTTCTGCGTACTCACATCGTAAATTATGCCAAGACCCGCGAGACCTATGTGGCATACCGCAAGGCGGGTTATTCTCGAAAATTTCGGGAGGAACATGAGGAAGAAATCCTGCTCCATCAGGCGGCAAAAAATGCCTTTGACGAGCTGGGCGTGAAAAAGCTCTCCACCGTCAAGAGCTTGCAGGAGGAGTACGCCAAGCTGCTGACGGAGAAAAAGACGGCGTATGCCGAATGCCGGCGTTCGCGTGACGAGATGCGCGAGCTGCTGCTCCACAAGCAGAACGTGGATCGTATGCTGGGTAAAAACGAGCGCGAGGAGGAGAAGAAAAAGGAGCATGACCGGCAATAACGGTCACGCTCCCAAGCGTTTCGCAGAAACGCGCAGCCGCGCATCTTGCGCGTTCAAGGGGTCTTAGGGGCGCTGCCCCTGACAAGCAGAGGGCAGTTTTCGCGGCGGCGGAAATTGCCCGAAAAGCAAAGTGGGTACCGCTTTGCATTGCTTGCCAAGTTATCCCGAAATCGTTATGGCTGCGTCTTGTCCTCGTTTCCGGTTTGCCTTTTCTGCTCTTATTTCTCGATTTTTCTCAAAATGCCGATATCCTGCCAGCCGGAGCAGAGCAGCTCCGTGCGCTTCTCACAACGGAAGCCCATCTGTGCGGCGGCGTCGGAAACTTCGATTTTAAGTACGCCCATATCCATGCCCTGCATATAGTAGGGCAGATACCCCAGCGTCATGTCCCACGGACCGGTGTAGTCGGGGGCTATTCCCTCAGAGTCAACTCTCTGCACGCCGTTTTTTATATCTGATGATACCGCTTAAAAGCCCTGTCCCATTTTTCCATTTCCTGCGTTATATAGATATGGCGCAGGAAACGGATCACTTTGTTTCCAGCAGCTTTTGTATTGCGGCTGGCGTATCCCCGAAGGTCTGCCGGAAAACCGCATAAAAGTTGCTGATGCCGTTATAGCCAACCTTCTCCGCCACATCCTGAATAGAAAGGGTATCATCCTCCAACAGATCAAGGGCCCGCTCCATGCGCAGGGTGCGGACATATTCCGCAACGCTTTTTCCCTCGGTCAACCGGAAGCCTTTTTGCAGCTTGTTCTTGTTGACGCCGACCTTCCTGCAAAGGTCAATGACCGCAGGCGGGTGCTTAAGACTGGCTTGCAGGATAGTCTTTGCCTTTTCTACCGCACGAATCTCGTTCTCGTCGAGATAGACCGGCGGCTGTGCGGATAGCTGCTGCACAAGGTCGATCAGATACCCGGCCGCCTCCAGCCCAAAACCCTTCAGCCATGTATCAAAGGCAAGCCCTGTCAGGCGGCATTGCTCAATGCGGCGGTAGATGGACACCAACTCCGGCGCATGAAGGTCTGCGCCGTGTATGGTGTTCTTTGCATCTCTCCAAAAGCTGTCATAGAGAGGGATATTGTTCTCCGCGAAAAACTGCTCCTGAAAATACAGTCCCTGAAAACGTAACCGCTGCCCTCCGGGAACTTTCATAAAGAACGGCACTGGCGAATCAAAGACGAAGCAGTTGACGCCCTCGCCGAAGTGAATTGTCTGATCTCTCTGTGTGTAGGCTTCCACGGTCCCCTGCTCGCTCAGCCCGATTCCTACATAGCGCTGACTAAACTGACTGCGGATGATTGTATCCTTCGGATAGGTAAAGTCCGCGTCCGCTGCGGAAAAGCCGTGCAGATCGCCCCAGAAGCGAACCTTGGAGTGCTGCCTCGGAAACACATAGCGAAAGCCGTTTACTGCGTCCTTTCGTAGGCCACCGAGCGATATATAGTAGTTCAGCATTTCCTCGATGCTGTGTATTGTAACCATCTTGCCGCTCCTCTCTTTCTGTTTTGGCACACTGTTTTCTGTTTTGGCACAAATTTCGGCTAGCAATAGGCAACTCGCAGATGTGATTATATCACAAAACCGCCGGTAATTCAACGATTTCCGAAAATTTCGCACAGCATCAGCTTATTTCTGAGGCACTTTCCGAGCCGTTGACAATACAGCGGCTACGCGTATAATGATTACTGGTTAAGCCAGTCTAACCAACAATCATTTTGCTTGCGGTGACTGCTCTTGAGCGTTGCGCCGCTGAGAAAGGAGTTCTATGCAAGAAGCAAAGAAAAATGTCATTCTTCGCGTGTTCCGAACGGCGCATTGCCCTCCGGGAAAGTATTTCTTCGGCGTGACCTGCTCTGCGCTTAGCGTCCTGCTGTCCGGCGTACCGTTCTATACGGTCTACCGGATCATCCGGCTTTTTCTGCTGGCATCGCTTGATGGTGCGGCTGCTCCGACCCACGAGATATGGATGTGGGCAGCAGTCACGATAGGAAGTATCGTGCTGGGCATCGTGCTGTCTGTAATCGGCAGCTTTTCCTGCCATGCCTGCGCGTTCAATGCCCTCTATGACCTGCGTATGCGCCTCCTCGACCACATGGGACGGCTAAACCTCGGCTTTTACACAGGCGGTCAATCCGGCGCAACGCAGAAGATGATGAATGAGAATATCGAAAAGATGGAAAATATCATTGCCCACGATGTTTCCAATATTTTCGGCGCGGGGCTGTTGCTGGCAGCTTTGGCCGTGCTGATGTTCTCACTCAACATTCCGCTGGCACTGACGATCTTTATCGCTCTCGTGCTTGCGTTTCTCATCCAGTTTTCCGCTTTCGGCGGAAAGCAGGGTCAGAAGATATGGAGCGACCTGAACCGTTCCTCCACCGAGCTGGATGCAGCGTTTTCTGAATATGTGGCGGGCATGGAGGAAGAAAAAATCTTCGGCAGACCTGAAGCGGCAGCCCGCCGCCTGACAGGGCTGGTGGAGAAGAACAGGGAGCATTGGAAGGTCTATCTGAAGCGTGTCACGCCGATTTTCGGCGCATATAAGACCATCACAATCTCCGTGCTGGCGTTCCTGCTTGTTTCCGGCTGCGCATTGCTGTACCTGCATCCCGGCGACCATGAGCTTATGATGGAGCTGTTGATGTTCCTGATAGTCGGTCCCGCCTGCATCAGTCCCTTGATGGAACTTGTGGAGTTCGGAGCAGATTTGCGGAATCTGGCAGTACGCATGGATCAGATTGACGAGGTGCTGAATATGCAGCCCATATCCGAGGGAACGGAGACTGCCCCAAAGGGTGGAGCTGAAATTGTGTTTCAGGATGTGAGTTTTTCTTACCAGAACGCTGCCGACCCTTTGCGCCGCATGGCGCTGGATCATCTGACAATAAAAATTCCTGCCGGGAGCTTCGCCGCGCTGGTAGGACCATCCGGGGGAGGAAAATCCACGGCAGGGCAACTCATCGCCCGCTTTTGGGATGTGGAGAGCGGATCTATCACCATCGCTGGACATGACATCCGGGAGTATTCAATGGAAGCCTTGATGAATGCCGTTGCCTTTGTTTTTCAGGACACGCACATCTTTGCGGAGAGTGTTTATGACAATATCGCCATGCACCGCAAGGTTCACCGCGAGGATGTGGAGCGGGCGGCAAAAGCGGCAAGATGCCACGATTTCATTCTCACCCTTCCGAAAGGCTATGAAACAAAGCTGGGGGACGGCGGGCATAAGCTGTCGGGCGGCGAGGCGCAGCGTATCGCCATTGCAAGGGCGATATTAAAAGATGCACCCATCGTCGTGTTAGATGAGGCGATGGCTTTTACCGACGCGGAAAACGAGCTTGCACTGCGGGAAGGCATGGCAGAGCTTTTGAAAGGGAAAACTGTGCTGATGATTGCTCATCGGCTTTACTCCATTCAGGATGCGGACTGCATCTTTGTGTTGGAGAACGGGAAACTCAGGGAGCACGGCTCACATACCGAACTGCTGAAAGCAAATGGCCTGTATGCACATCTTTGGGCAATTCAGAACGAAACCGAAAGTTGGCAGATGAAGGGAGGACCTGCCTATGTTTAAGATGATCCGGCAATTTACCTTCCACCATCCGAAACAGATCATTGCTCCGACGCTGTGGCTGTTTCTCTCGCAGGCATTCAGCATTCTCCCCGCGATCCTTGCATATATGGCGATCTATCTCTTAGGCAGGCGTTTTATCCGCCATATACACTGGATATTGCGCTGCTGATTAAAATTGCGGTGATAGGGATTGCCTATGTCCTTCTGCAATATGCAGTGGAACTGATCTCCTATTACAACACCTATGGACGCGCATATCACGACACGGCAGACAAGCGTATTGCATATATTCAAAAACTGCGCCGTCAGAGTCTCGGCTTCTTTTCCTCCAAGGAATCCGGTGAGCTGATTAGCTCCTTTGCAAGCGATTTTGCCAATGTGGAATTTACCATGTGCTACTGGTTGCCTTATCCTATCGGCGTGGGCTTTCTGTTGCTGCTTTCCTTTGTTTGTATGTTGTTCTTTGACTGGCGCATGGCGGTTGCGATTTTTGCAATGCTGCCCATCTGCACGATCCTGATGCTGCAAATTGCAAAGGTCAAGGAAAAACATAGCCGCTCCGTTATGGAGGCCAAGACAAGAGCTGCAACGCAGCTCAACGAATACCTGCACGGTATGAAAGATCTCAAAGCCTACCACCGTACCGGCAGCGGCTTCGAGGCGCTGAAAAAAGCGTTTTCTGATTTGCGCAGGGAATCCCTGCTGGACGAGGCCGTTGCAGGCAGCCTTTCCACTCTGTGCGCTTCGTTGGTCAAATTCGTTGTTCCCGTGACGGCGACAGTGGGGCTGTATCTGCTGATGGGCGGCAGTCTTACCATATTGGATTTCGCAGGCTTTCTTGTGATTGCCACAAAGCTGACCGAACCGGCGCTTACCCTTGTGAGCAGCATTTCGGCGCTGCGGGGCATGGCTCTCTCCGGTGAGCGGCTGGACAAGGTGATGACGATGCCCGACCCTTCTGGCGAGGACAAAATCTCCCATGGCGACAGCTATGCGTTTGACAGCGTTTCCTTCCACTATGCAGCGGATAGCAACGTGATCCATGGCGTGAGCTTTGAAACACCGGTAGGGGCACTCACTGCGCTGGTAGGACCCTCCGGCAGCGGTAAATCGACGCTTCTGCGGCTGATGGCACGATTCTGGGACTACCAGCATGGGCAGGTGCGCTTTGCCGGAAAAGAGCTTCGCAGCATCGCGCCGGAAAGCCTGCTTTCGCAGGTGTCTATGGTGATGCAGAACGCCTATCTGTTCCGGGGTACGATTCGGGAGAACCTATGCTTCGGGAATGAGTGCATCACCGAACAGCAGATGCTCGACGCCTGCCGAAAAGCACGCTGCCACGACTTCGTCTCCGCCTTACCGGAGGGCTATGATACGGTGGTAGGCGAAGGCGGCGCAACCCTGTCCGGGGGCGAGCGGCAGCGTATTTCGCTGGCAAGAGCGTTTTTGAAAGATGTCCCGATCCTGCTTCTGGACGAGCCTACCGCATCCCTTGACGCGGACAATGAAGCGATGGTGCAGAGAGCGTTGGATGAAATATCCAAAGAACGCACCATCATTATGATCGCACATCGGCTGAAAACCGTGCGCGGCGCACAGCAGATCCTTGTTCTTGAAAACGGAAGGGTCACACAAAAAGGAACCCATAACCAGCTTGTCGGGACAGACGGACTCTACTCACGACTGTGGGAATTGCAAAATCAGGCTGGAAACTATACTTTCAAACAATCTTGGGAGGAGAAACATGAAATCAAAATTTTTGAATCTCAAGGAGTTCGTCCTTGTTCTGCTGTTGGCCTGCTTGGAAACAGTAATCGGTCTTGTTGCTGCGATGCCTTTTGCAGCAAATCTTCAACTGGTATATTTTCTCGTTCCGGGACTTACGGGCTTGATTAACGGCATTATATAATCTGCAATACAAAGCGGTTATCTTGTCTGCCTGTAACATTGTTCCTCCTTTCCGACAGCAGACAAGCAAGGTATATATACTACTAATATTATACCATGTCCCGCTGCGATTGTCATTGCCTAAATGATAAAAAACGCCCTATTTACGGGCATTTGCGGCATTTAGCTCCATGTCTTTACGAATGAGCTTTTTGATTTTTTATCTATGGGGTCCGTCGCTTTTTCACTCTGCGACGCGCAAACGATGTACGTTGTTTTGCCTATTTTATGCTCCGTCTTTGTAACGGGCGTTTGATTTTGCGACAAAAGAAAGGCCCCCCTTTCTTTCGCAAACTGTTTATACAGTCTATGAATAGCGGCAAGTCCACTATTCTATTTACATATTAAAGAGGGCTTTAGTCGGACGGTTGTTAGCACAACCTCACGGGAGTTTCACCCCTGCATGGTTCTCATGCAGCCCTACCCATTGCCTGCGACGCTTTGAACGCTCGGACTGTGGCTGTAAGGGAGTATCATTATGTATTCTGCGCGTCGTTGCCCGCAAGCTGCCAGCTCGCTTTGCGGCGTCGGTGTTCGTCGCTCGTTCTCCGATGGGGGGAAGTCATGGCGCACCCGCCGTATGGCTCGGCGCAAAAGGAACGTATCCGATTTGCCCTATACTGCGTCGCCGTTATCTTGCATCGCATTCTTTGTCAAGGAGCAGAGAGAAGTTAAGACTTTACAACAGTGGCGGAAAGGGGTGCGCCACTATGGTTCTGTTATATCTTGAACTCCAATATGGCTTTAATAAGCCGTGAATGCAGACGATCGCGCATATCCCCGTCAATCCCGTAATAGGTGTTACCCCGTTCATCTCGGAGTCTGCGTGTGGCGAGAGAGGATATATACCCCTCGCAATGCTTTACAACAGTTTTTACCACATCTGGATCGCCTTTGGTTGCGGCTATAATTACCGGGCACGGGGTAACAAGCCACTTTCGTCAAAATCGTTGTTACAATTTACTTTCATCATAAGCTCGACTCTCCAAATATTTTTTAGCAGCTCATAGGAGCTTGTCCGACGGAACTGTACTGTGCTTCTCGGAATATTCAAGTGCTTCGCTATCTGCGCGTCCGTCATGTCAAAGAAGTAGTACAGCAGTACCGCTTTGCGCTTTTCTTCCGGTAGCGTATGTAGTGCGTCGGCAAGTTGCTTTGCGGTAAAGCTCTTTCCGGCAACAAAAAAAAAAAAAAAAGGATTTATCAGCTTCATCAAACGCATAAGTGTCTGTCGTGTAAAGCTGTGCTTCTTCCTCCGGCGACAAGTTAGAAAAAGAAATCTCCCGTAGCTGCCTGTTTCTAACGTCGCGCCATGCGTTGCTTGCCTCGCATCTTAACACCTTTTTGCAAAATCCGTTAAAAGCACAACGTACTTCAAACTGGGTGCGATAAGGTTCGTTCAAGGTATTCACCTCCTTTCGCAACCGCGAAAGCGGGTGATAGGTGTATTTCCCCTTTCACTACCCACACCACTCAAAAAGCGGATTTTGCCAACTCCAAGCGATGATTTCCCCAAAAAATATGAAAGATTATGTTAAGAGGTATCCGCACACCATACATGCTGCTAATTTTGTGGGAGCAAAGGGGCAGGAAGCACGGTGGGGAACGGCAACACGCAGCAAGGAGTTTTTGCACATGACAAAAGGCACCCATACGGACATGAAAGCCCGCATGGGTGCCTTGAAGCAGAGCAAAAGCGTATAAAATATAAGGGCTGCTGCTGGACGGTGCGATAACCAAAAGCAAAAAGGTGACAATCTTAGGAACGCGGAAAAGTTGCTGCAAAACATAAACGTTGCAGTGGATTTCCAAAATTAAAATTGTCATTTGTAGAAATGTATTTTTCCCGCGGTATCGTGCTGCATTAGATACACCTCCTGTCGAAATATACTCGCATATGATAGTTCATCCTTGTTTGTTAGATAAGGTTTAGGCAATTGTACTTTTGTGCAGGAAAATGGAGGGCAAGGGACGATCCTTACCCACCGTTACTTTTTTCTCATGGATTGGTGCTCGCAAAATCTTTCAGATCAACGAATTGAGGATCATAATCTACTGTGCTACTTTCCATGCCTTTGCGTTCTGGCGAATATTCCAGTATTTCTGATAAATACCCTCCTGTAAAACAAGCTCGTCATGCTTTCCATACTGAACAAGTTTCCCGTTGTCGATGACTAAAATCTGCTCTGCGTCCCGAATGGTAGACAGGCGGTGTGCAATTACAATCAGTGTCTTATCTTTTACTAAAGTGCTGATTGCCTGCTGCAAATACACTTCATTTTCGGGATCAACGCTTGCGGTGGCCTCGTCCAAAAGGACGACAGGGGCATTTTTCAGCATGGCGCGGGCAATGGATATTCTCTGTTTTTCACCGCCGGACAGAGTAGAACCGCCCTCTCCAATCATGGTATTGTAGCCCTCTGGTAATAAGGAAATAAAGTCATGGCAGCGTGCCTTTTTAGCCGCTTCTACAACCTGCTCATGGCTTGCTTCCGGGCAACCAAACTTAATATTGTTTTCAATGGTATCTTTGAATAAATAGACATTTTGAAATACCATGCTCATATTTTTCAAAAGGCTGTCAGATGTAAATTCCCGAACATCTTTGCCACCTATGGTAATGCTACCGCCTTGAATATCCCAAAAGCGGGAGATCAGACGGGTAATCGTTGTCTTTCCACCGCCGGAAGGCCCGACTATGGCGGTCATTCCTCCCTGCGGAATGGTAAAGCTGACATCATCAAGAATTTTCGTTCCCTGTTCGTAGGAGAAGCAAACATGATCAAAGACAATATCATAACTTTTTAAGGAAATATCTCCACCCCCGTCATCAATATTCTTTTCTCCCTTAATCCGTTCCACACGGTCAAGGCTTGCTTCCATGGAGCGTATCATGGCGGTCATTTGCCCTATTACCTCTACAGAATTGAAAATAGAGAATGAAGCAATGAGGATAACCGCAAGGCTTGAAAAATCCAGTTCCCCGCCTAAAGCGAAAATCTGTGATACTAATATGATAGCGCAGGCAGCTACACGGAAAACCATAGAATATGCCACATTCATAGGTGCGAAATCCCGTTCAAGAGCGTAAGATGCTTCCATACTTTTTTCATAAGCCTTTTCAATGCCACTTAAATTCTTCTCTGCCATATTGAATGATTTGATGACGGATATTCCTTGCACATATTCCAACGTAGCCTCAACAGAAGCAGCCTGTACCTGCCGCTGTTTTGCAGTCAGTTCTTCTCCCTTTTCCTGCATACGCCCATAAATCAGGAACGAGCAGAGAACACCTAAAATAAAAATCACACCAAGCCGCCAGTCAAACATCAGAATGAATATGCTGATCACCACCATGTTTACCATTCCGGTTGTTACACGGTCAAGAATGTGCATGGAGTAGTTTTCCAAAAAATTAAGGTCAGTTGTAACCGTTGTTGTAATGTCCCCCATATTTCGCTCATGGAAAAACCCCATACCCACATTACGCAGCTTATCTCCTAACGTAATTCGCTCTCTGGAAACAAACTCAAATCCCGCTGTGCTTTGAAAACTATACACTAAGTATTTGAACACCATGCGGACAACAAGAGAGATTAACAGTATGCCAAAAATTACAAGCCAGTCATTCCCTGTAAATGCTTTGTTGTTCTGTATTTTTGTGAGGGTATAGAACACAGCCCCGACAGGGAACATTGCCACAATTGAGTCTATAAAGCTGAATACAAAACTCGCATAGATACGCTTTGACAAATCACCACTCAAACGCAATACTCGTTTAATTACTTTCAGCATAATATTTCCGCCTCTTTGTTCATACTCCAATCCATTGCCGATATATGGGCTTTCCACATATCCAAATAGGTCTGTGAAGAAGATAATAGCTGCTCATGGGTTCCTTCCGCTGAAATCGCACCGTCCTCCAACACTAAAATTTTATCTGCGTACATGATAGTGGACAGGCGGTGCGCAATCACAATCAGCGTTTTCCCTTTTGTCAGATGGTCAATGGACTGCTGCAATTTATCTTCATTCTCCGGGTCGGTAAACGCCGTAGCTTCATCAAGAATAATAATCGGAGCGTCCTTTAGAATTGCCCTCGCAATCGCCAAACGCTGCCGTTCCCCTCCCGAAAGGCGGGCGCCTGCATCCCCGGCGTTGGTATCATAACCCTTAGGGAAGCGGGCAATAAAGTCATCACATCTCGCCAGTGACGCAGCCCGTTCTACTTCTGCATCCGTAGCATCTGGCTTACCGATTCGGATATTGTCCCTCAGGCTCATATTGAACAGAAAATTATCCTGTGAAACATAACTGATTTTTTCGGAAAGCTCGGATAACGGCAGATTGCGAATGTCCGCGCCGCCCACAGTTACCGCACCCGCGCTCACGTCCCAAAAGCGGGCAATGAGTTTTGCCAGAGTTGATTTCCCCGAACCGGACGGACCTACCAACGCTGTGACCGTCCCAGCCTTTGCCGTAAAGGAAACGCCATGGATAACCTCGATTGCTCCGTAGCTGAAATGAACATCTTTCAGCTCCACATCATTGCCGCTGCTGTGTTGTGCTTCTATCGGCTCGGGCAACTCCTTTGCTTCTAAAAGTGCCAGAATACGGGGCTGTATCTCATAAATTGCGGCAATGTCATGCCAAAACTCAATCATTGCCTGTAAAGAGCCAACAAGCCCCATAGAGAGAAGAATACATAAAATAACCTCGTTTAATGTCGTAGTACCACCCGAAAGAAGTACAACGCCGACGGGCAAAACAAATGCAATCGTTGAGGGCATAACAACCTGACTGATACTCATAAAAGGATAGCAGTGCTTATACCATGCGGTAGTAATATCCCGAACTTTCAATACTGCTCCCTTAAACCGTCCCATCGAAGAAGCAGTCTGATTGAACATACGGATAACTTCCATACCATTTACATACTCAACAATGGTTGCGTTCATATCTCCATTCGCGGACATATATTCTTTCATCCTCTCGCTGCGCCCTATCATCATGCTATAATAGATAACATTTCCCAAAACAGCCGAAGCAAGAGAAGCAAGCGCCATACGCCAATCCACAAAAAGCAGATAGGCAAACACAAAAAGCGGAATGAGAATACTTGCTGTCATTTCGGGAATGGCATGAGCAATCTGTCCTTCAAGTCGTTCCGTATCATCAATGACTAATTGCTTAAATTCGCCGGAAGATTTTTCCTGTATTGTCCCCATAGACATTTTTGACATCTTCCGCATAATTGCGCAGCGGATATTCTGTATGATTTCATACGCTGCCTTGTGGGAGCATAGGGTTGATTTTGAATATAGAAAATGTTTTAGAAAATATCCTGCTAAAGCCACCAAGGTCAAGCTGACTGCCCATTCTATGGTCAAAGCATTGTCTAACGCTTTCCCAAGCAACACAGCTACAGCAGCGTATGGAACCATACCAAACGCAGAGGACAGAACAGAAAGGATAACAGAAATCCTCAAAAGTCCTTTCCTCTGACTGGCAAACTGCAAAATACCCCTTAAAGGCGATTGCTGTTTTTCTTTTTTGCCCATGTTTTCCTCCCTATTTGAAATAGTCAGTAATTCATCTGTTAATCCTTCAAGAAATTCTGCGTCATGGGTTACAATGAAAATCAGCATTCCCTGTTTTTTCAGTTCACATAGACTATTCTTTAGACGGAGCATATTCCGTCCGTCAAGCCCACTCGTCGGCTCGTCCAAAACAAGAATATCCGATTTTGCAGCGATGGAAGCAGCAATCGTGACCCGCTGCTTTTGTCCGCCGGACAAGGATAGCGGGTGTCTTTCGGAGTATTCGGCCAAGCCGAACCTGTCAAGAATGTTTGTTGTTTCCTCTTTTGAAGATCGAACGTTTTTTTTTTGCTTATTTTTTCGTGCCGCCAATTCCATTTCATGTGTAACGCTTTCCGTAAAAAGCTGATAATCTGCGTCTTGCATAACAAAGTATGTTTTTTTCAGCAGCTCTCTATGGGTCATTTTTTTGCCGTTCAGACGAATTTCCCCAGTTCGCGGTGCCATAAGTCCGCACAGCACTTTAGAAAATGTTGTTTTCCCGGAACCGTTCGCACCGACAATTCCAATAATCCGACCTTCTTCGCCCCATGTAAAGCAAAAATTCAAATCATGGATAATTTCCTGCTTTCCGTAGTAAATACAGAGGTTTTGACACGTCAGCTCGTTTGCATCAGACCTTGCAGGAGTTTTCTTTGTAGGAAAAAGCACATTTTGTATGCTGCGTAAACCGTATTCTCGCAGCACATCGGGCGAAAGGCAAGCAGCCTCCGCCGCACCCCATATTTTTTCAATTCTCCCTTTGCGCATATATACATAGCGGTCGGCAATTCCTCCAAGCCAGGAAAGGCGGTGTTCAGAAACAATGAGAGTTTTCCCCTCGGCTTTTAGTGTAAATAAAAGCTCACGGAGATTTTGTATTGTTTCTCCATCAAGGTTTGCCGTCGGTTCGTCCAAAACAATGACATCGGTATCCATTGCATAGATAGAAGCAACTGCCAGCCGCTGTTTTTCGCCGCTGGATAACCCAAATAAACTCCGATCTCGCAGTACGTCAATATTCATTCGGGAGAATGCGGCGTCCACGTTCTGATTTATCCGCTCCGTGGAAAAGGCAAGATTTTCACACCCGAAAGCCACTTCGTCCGTTGTATTTACTGCAAAAAATTGTGAACGGGGATCTTGAAACACTGTGCCAATTTTGCGACTAAGCTCATACTGTTCCAATTTGTTTACTGGAACACCCTCGTACAATATTTCTCCTGTAAGCGTTCCTTCAAAAAAGTTGGGTATTAAACCATTGAGGCATCGTGTTAAAGTTGTTTTCCCGCAGCCACTTTCTCCCGTTAAAATAACGCACTCTCCTTTACGAATTTCCAAATCAATTCCATAAAGAGCATTTATCTCCGGGGTGGCATCATATTGAAATTGTAAATTTCTTATTGTGATCATACTCATTCTGAACCTCCGCGCTACCCGCACAATGAATAAAGAAGTGTTCCGATATTAGCGCAAATCACCATCATCAGATACACAATATCCTTTATTCTGATTTTCAGAGGAACTCTCATCCCTCTTGGCACAGGATTTTCGATTGCACGAGTGACCGCAGCCGCAGACAATTCATCCGCTACCTTTATACAGCGCATGATAAAGGGAATAATCATGTATTCTGTGGTCATGGCAGGAGCTTTTGCAAAAGTAATCACATTTAAAGGGACGCCCCTTGTTTTCATGCCGTTTCTAATCTGTTCAAGCTCATGGCGAATGGTGGGAATAAATCGCAATGCGACAGCAAGCGCAAGCGCAGCTGATTTAGGGCAATGTAATTTTTGAAGCCCCATGAACAGCTCACTCACGGTCAACGCCTTTAGCGACAAAACCATTACGCCCAGTAAAGGAGAGAGCTTGCGTAATAGGAAAACGGGCTGGACTATGATTTGCGGAGCGTTGCTCTCATTCAGCAAGGCATACAATCCGACAAGGAACGCAAACCATACGCCCAGCTGCAAAGCCTCCTTCGGGTGTTGCAAATATAACAGAAAGCTCATCAGAAAAATCACTTCACAAAGCATGGCTAACGGCTTAAAAATCCAAAATGCACATATCCCTGAAAGCGCAATCTGAATAATCACTATCCGGGGGTCTATGCGGTGCATTAAATCACTCCTGCCTTTTCAAAATGCTTCTTCAACATTCTCTTTGCAATTACAGCACCTATCACAATCGCGATCAACGTAACCGGAATTGCAGCAAGCCCAGCCGTAGAATGTGCTGCTGCAATCATTGCATCCACGGTTTCCTTTGGACGGTCAAATCCATACCAAAATGCGGGATAATAATAGAGGGGTGCGATGGCGCCTAAATAATATCCAACTGAATACAATCCAAAAGAAACGGTAAGCATTTTGTAATTCTGATACTTTGATTTGCTGGCAAGGACTTCGCCTACAACGCCAAACCCCAACATCCAAATCAAGACAAAAATACCGCCAAACAGCCCCCATAGAATACCGACAATGGCAAAAGTCAATAAGACTGCGCCTTTCTTATGTACTTTTGCCATAATCAGCATATAAAGTGGCGCAGATAAAACGGCAACAACCGCAACGGAATACACATTCAACACCATGCTAATTCCCATCAAAGCTCCTGCTACCATTGTCACCACAAAAAGGAGTGCGCTAAAGATGCCTATGGTTGCAATGTCCTTCATTTTTAATTTGTTTTCATTTGTTCTGCTCATAGCAATAACCTCCGAGTTTTTTAGTTAGACAACGCTAACTACTATTAGTATAGCACGATGATTTTCTGCATAGTGTCACTATCGGAAGTTCCTATATCACAAAAGAAAGAACTTCATGCGGTCTTTTCAGACTTACATGAAGTTCTTATCTGTTGTTTTTTAACATTTCGCCGGGGGATATTCCATAATGCTTCCGAAAACGCTCGATGAAATATCCTGTATGAGAATACCCCACCATCCATGTCACTTCCTGCACAGTATGTTTTCCAGTTTTCAATAATCGTATCGCTGCTTCCAGCCGTTTTTCTACAACATAATCATTAACTGTAACTCCAAAGCACCGCTTAAATCCATCCTTTAATTTTTGCTCGTTGATAGCAATCGCCTTTGCAACAATTGGAATTGTGAGGGGGTGGGCGAAGTTCTCACCAATAAATTCCCGCGCCTTCAACAGCGCATTGTAATCTTCCACACTAATACGGATGCCAAAGTCATTTGTAGGAGATTTGCAAATAACCTCGTCGCAGTAAACAGCAATTAACTCAAAAATTTTTCCTTGCAGGTAGAGCTTTTTCATTTCATCACAAAAGTGGCAAGCAAGGATTTCAGAGAGAATTTTACTGATGTTTGGTGTGTAGGTATATACTCTTACGGGCGCTGTTTTTCTTGTATCATATAATGCCCCCCTTATTTTGATACAGGTGAAAATCTGCTCAAAGATTTTTTCATCCAAAGTAATGCTGATGCCTTTGAATTTCCTGTTTCCGCTTATTCTACTTCGGCACTCCTTAAATGTTCCATAGCGTACTTGGCTCTGCTGTGCCGCAATTTGAAATTGATGAACAACCTCGTTATTGATGTAAGACCACTCCATATTGCCATCAATGCAAAAGGAAATCTGAAACAGGTTCAAATCGTCGTGCGTTGTTGTCATTTCAATATCTTCCCGTGAAACAAACTCTGATGTTGTCAACAATATTCCATCGGTAATATCAATGTTTTCAAGAGTACCATCTATGAGGGGAATGAGATATTGATTGTCGGCTGTTTTATTTGCCTGCATAATCTGACTTGATGCAGCAATGCTTACAGCGGAGGGAACAAAACGAGCCTCAGGGTATGAAATAATAATAAGTCAACACCTCCCTGTGGTTAGCCATTTCTAACTAATACGTAAAAACAATCTGCCGAAAGTGTAGGCAGATACTTATATATAAGTATAGCATTTTTTTAAGTTGTATTCAAGAGCAAGAATGTAAATGTTTTTCCTCCGGTTGGCAAAATCCATTTTTCTTGTGGTATAGAGAATGAGGGAATAACTTTCGCAGCAAGTATAGGAAGCGGGTACCCACTTCCGTATTTTCGACCTCTCGCGCTGCGGCGCGTCGGTTGAAAATTGCTTGTGCCCTCACAGGCTATCGCCTGTTGGGGCAAACCCTTGGGAAGTGTCCCAAACCCTCTATGAACGGAAAGGAGCGTTAGAGCATGGACGGACGGAAAAGGACGGTGCATCTAAAGTTTCGCGTGACGGAAGCCGAGCGCGATTTGATCCTTGAAAAAATGAAGCTGATACCAACACGGAATATGGCGGTGTATCTGCGAAAAATCGCAATCGACGGGTATATCCTGCAAGTAGACCATAGCGACATAAAGGCAATGACCGCCGAGATACAGAAAATAGGGGTCAATGTCAATCAGATCGCGCGGCGCGTGAACAGTACGGGCAGCGTCTATCAAGAGGACATAGACGAGATAAAGGGGGTGCTGAATGAGATATGGCGGTTACAAAGATTAAACCTATTAAAAGCACGTTGAGCAAAGCCCTCGCCTATATCCAAAACCCCGCCAAGACAGAAGAAAAATACTTGTGTCCTCATTCGGCTGCTCCTATGAAACGGCAGATATTGAGTTTGCATATACCCTGTCGCAAGCGTTAGAGAAAGGCAACAATTTAGCCCACCACCTCATGCAATCCTTTGAGCCGGGGGAAGTCAGCTATGAAAAGGCGCATGAGATAGGTCGGCAGCTTGCCGATGCGGTAACAAGGGGGCAACACGAATATGTGTTGACTACCCACATAGACAAAGGACACGTCCATAATCACATTATTTTCTGCGCAGTCAATTTCATCGACCACCGCAAATACAACTCCAACAAGCGGAGCTATTACGGCATACGCAACATCAGCGACAGGCTGTGCCGGGAAAACGGCTTGTCCGTCGTTGTCCCCGGCAGGGGCAGCAAGGGAAAGAGCTATGCGGAGTACCAAGCGGAAAAGATGGGTACAAGCTGGAAAGGCAAGCTGAAAATTGCCGTTGACGCGCTTATCCCGCAAGCGTCAGACTTTGCCGATTTTCTGCGCCTGCTGCAGGCTGCGGGCTATGAGATAAAGCCCGGTAAATACATATCTTGCCGCGCACCGGGGCAGGAACGCTTTACCCGTCTGAAAACGCTCGGCGCGGATTATACAGAGGAAGCCATAACGGAGCGCATCAAGGGCAGGCGCACCCGCGCCGCCAAAGCCCCGAAGCAGGAGCGCGGCGGTATCTCCCTTGTTATCGACATTCAGAACAGCATCAAGGCGCAGGAAAGCCGGGGCTATGAGCATTGGGCGAAAATCCATAATCTCAAACAGGCGGCAAGGACGCTGAACTTCCTCACGGAAAACAGGATTGACAGCTATGCAGAGCTTTCCGCAAAAATCGCGGAGGTGAACGCGGCAAACGAACAGGCGGCAGGCGCATTAAAGGACGTCGAACGGCAGCTTGCGGATATGGCGGTCTTAATCAAGAATGTTTCGACATACCAAAAGATAAAGCCCGTGTATGACGCATACCGCAGAGCAAAGGATAAGGCGGCATACCGCGCCGCCCACGAAAGCAGCTTAATTCTCTTTGAAGCCGCCGCAAAAGCGGTCAAGCCCGCGTTGGTCGGCGGCAAGCTCCCCAATGTCGCCGCGCTGCAAGCGGAGTATGTAAAGCTCCAAGAACAGAAAGAAACGCTGTACGCCGACTATGGCAGGCTGAAAAAGCAGGTCAAGGAGTACGACGTTATCAAGCGGAACATCGACAGTATTTTGCGGCGTGAAAGTGAGCCGGAGCGGGGTAAGGAAATAGCACGGGAATAGTGGGAATATTGATTGCAGCAATAGACATAATGTGATAAAATCATTGTGGGTTATTTTACCGAAAACTAATTACGAAAGGACGTATCATAATGATTGTATATGACTTAAAACAAACAGGTCTTAAATTGAAATCGGAACTTCAAAATAACTGTTCTCCTGAAATGGCAAAAAGGATAGCTTTAGAAATTGAACAGGCTATTCATGCTGACGGAACACCTTTGACCAAGGTGGAAAAAGGACATCTTGTTAAATACATTGAGTTTCCAGTCTATGACCATAAAACAGGTCAAGCGGTTCTTCATGAGGCAGATAATTCCGAATTTTTGAAATTGGTCGCTATTGTTGCTCAAAATATAAAAGGGGATAAACAATCAAATGGAAATAGCATCAATTATAATAGCAGCACTCGCTCTGTTAGTAAGTATTGCTTCACTCGTAAAAAGTAGTGCTGCTTCGAAAACGGCGAATGATTTAACTAAAGGTCAAGTGGAAATGCAAATTCGCAGCATGATTACCGGAGCTAAAGCGCATTTTTCTGAGATGAGCAATCAATTAGCTGCAAATCCCGATAATCCAACATTAAAGGCTTCTGTATCTGCGGCACTTGAAGATGTAGCAAACGCATATGATGAAGCCTGTGCAAAATATTTAGACGGGAAAGTAGACAAACAAAGATTTAAGCAACTGTATGTAAATGAAATACGAAATTGGGTAGATAGTGAGGCGGTTAAAGACAAGTACATAATGCCGCAATCCAGATTTCATGCAACAGTAAAAGTTTATGACGAATGGAATAATCTTGAACGATGAAAATAACGGGGCGCGGCAGCCGATGATGGCCACCGCGCCCCGTCTTTTCGTGGGTGCTGCTTTAAGGGTCTGTTACGCAGTAGAACACTGTTTTTGCAGGTTTAGGTATAAATCCCCTGTCATGCTCAAACCGCGTCTGAAAAGCGGCATGGCATAAGGGCTTTTTCGCGCCTACTGCGTAACGCGGGCGCGTCGTTTCCGCATCCGCTCGGCGGCTTGCCTGCGGGTGATCCGCTTGCGGCAGTCCGGGCAGTATTTGACGCTGTTTGAGGTGGACGCAAACGCCGCGCCGCATACCACGCACCGCCGCTTGTCCTCGGTTTGGTAAATCTCCGCGTAAAGCAGCTTGTCGGCGGGAAGTACGGCGTTTTGAAACCATCTGCAAAGAAGCGAATAGGAAATGAGCTGCGGACAAACGCACTCGTCCCCATCGTCCAGCAAAATGCAGTTCCCGCCCATACAGTTGCAGCAGGTTTTCTTGATAAGGGCGTTCGCTTTGCGGCTCTGCTGCGGCGTCATCCGTTTCAGCCCGCTCATACTTCGTCGGCGGCAGATACGGCGAGAGCGGCAAAGTCGGCGTCGCTCATGGCGCGGAGCTTTGCAAGGGTACGCAAGGCAAGCTCGCGCATTTCGCCGTCCATATAGGGCAGCGCACCCGTCATTTCCCCGATAAGCTCCCTGCGCGTATCGGCGATGTAGATGCTGATAAGATTTGTTTCCTCAACGGTAAATCGGTTCATGCTCATACCTCCATTTCGTGATGTTTTGTTTTCGCCGCCCGCTTCGGAGCGGCTTTCTTCTTGTCGGCGGCAAGCTGCGCCCGGATAGAGGGGCGGGGCTTGCGAATATCCCGGTCGCGGTTTTCGTTCTTGTCGATCAGCGCATAGATGCCGTGCCTGCCCTCAATTTTGGAAAAGGTCAGCGTCTTGTAGGGAAGCAGCGAGAAAAGTCTGTCAACGTCCCGGCTCGACGCAAGCATCATAAACGCCGGGGCAAGCTCTGTCATGTAGTGGGTTTTGTTTGGGCTGTTGGGGCTGTACTGACATTTCATTTCGGCAACAATGCGCCGCGCTTCGGCTTCAATCAACCCGTCGCGCAAGGCGGCGATATGCGCCTTGAAGTCCCCCGGTGAAAGCTGCTCACGGCTGCGCCGTTCCTCTTGCAGAATGTCGCGCAAGGCTTCGGGGGCGTTTGGCTGCACCTCAAAGCGAAGAAACGCGCCATACTGCGGATCAGGTGAACCGCTAAAGTATCTATTTGTCGGCTGGCTGCGCTCGCCGCGCTCATAGAAAAGCGTTACGATGTCTGCGGGAAGTGCCTGCTCCCGAACGTGCCGGAAATGGGCGGCATAGTCCAGCTCATAGAGGTTTCCCCGGATTTTGCCGCGCTCCCTGCCCGTCAGCTCCACAGCGTAGGCAAGAATGCGGTCGCGTGTCTGCTCCCCGTGGAACTTCCATGTGTTGTATGGGCGGGTGTCTTTGAGAAAAACGTCGCGCTCCCGGAAGCAATGCGTCCCGGACGGGCGGGAGAGCCACAAAAGCGTTCTGTCCTCACGGTCGGGGCTTGCAGCAGCTTTGTGAATGATCTCCTTGTCAATCTCAAAATCGCTTTGGTAAAAGCCGGTGTTCTGCTTCATCACCGCATCAAGGCAAGTCAGTATATCCACGTTTTCAAACTTCTGCATACGATCAGATCCTTTCCAAATCCTGCGTTTTGCTCCTTTGTGCCTTTCTTTGGGCGGTCTGCTCCTTTGCCGCCCGAAGCTGCGCCGGATCGAGGGCTTTTCCTCTTTGCCGCGCTCCTTATCGGCATGGATGGCGTTCGCAAGGTCAATCAGGGAAATCGGCTCACCCGCCTTTGCTTTCTGCTCCAATTCCCCGACGGTGGGCGTCTGCGGCGTGTTGTTGATGATACCGTCAAAATTGTTGTCGTTCTGCTCCACAATATCCTCAACGTGCTTTAGATAATTCTGCGGCTGCAAAAACTCCGGCGTCTGTCGATAGCCGATGCTGTCAACGTAATGCGCCGTGTCCTGCCCGTTCTGATGCAGTACCACCACATCGGAAACGGAAAGGCTGTGTCCCTTAAAGTCTTTCGGGTGGTCGATATTAAAGCGGGTGAAAATAGCTTCAAGGCTTGTACCCGGTGCAAGGGGCGCGGAATAGATCAGGTCATAGTTTGCCGGATCAACCGTGTGTCCCGCTGCGGTCAGACGGTCGTAAGGCTCAAAGCGCAAATCCCGCGTTTCGTCGCCGCGTTTGAGCTGGTAAATGGAAAAGCTGTCCCTCTCCGGCTCCTGCGCCTTTGCATAAAGTGCCTTGACCTCGCCCTGCGTCAGCTCCCCGGCGTTCAAGCTCTGTAACAGCTCCCGGCATTTCTCCGGCGTCCCGACAAACAGCAAGTCGCCCGGTATGGCTTTCCCGTCCGGCTGCTGTTCATAGGCTTGCAGGAAAGAGCGGTCGGCAAGGCATTCGCCATCACCTCCTGCGTCAGAGATTTATAGGCTTCTGCCACCTTGCCCTTGGGGGTCGTGCTGGAAAATGCTCTTGCCCACGGCACTGATTTCCGCAGCACGGACAGACCGTGGAATGGTCTGGTCGAACACCTTGATCTTACTGCCGTAGGCACCTCGAATCAGGTTGTCGATCTGCTGTCCGTAGTTGGTGCGGCTGTCGGTCATGGTCAGCAGAATGCCCTCAATTTTTAATTTCGGGTTTATCTGCCGCCGGACCTTCTGCACCGTCTGCAAAAGCTGTTCTAAGCCTTTTGCGGAAAGGTACTGCGCCTGCACGGGAATCAGGGTGGTGTCTGCCGCTGCCAGTGCATTGATGGCGGTATCTCCACAGGAGATAATTATAAATTCGCACATAGTGCGTACCGCTAGCCATAGAAGCGGAGCGACTACGGTCAGCATCCCAAGGGAAGGAGTGCAGTCCAGCAGAATGAAATCGTATTCATGCTTTGCGCCTTCCAGCACCTGTTTGAGCATCTTTTCCCGGTTCATGCAGTTGACAAGGGAAACTTCCAGCCCTGCCAGTTCGATGTTTGCCGGAATCAGGTCAACACCCTCTGCATGGTGCAGGATGCCCTCACCGGGTGGAATACTCTGGTCGTTCATGGCCTTTACCATCAAGGTGGAAAGTGTCGTGGGCAGTTCATCGGGCTGCTGCCAGCCCATGCTGATGGTCAAGCTGCCCTGCG
>OGKH01000321.1_pt1 | contig 37850 bp, 31 predicted proteins | sample 1572421 | NCBI WGS metagenome assembly OGKH01 (sample SAMEA2582084, study PRJEB24529) | metagenome | biome: Human gut stool | place: China | collected 2011
AAGTCCATTATACCAGATATCGAAACTATCAACAACTTAATTTATGTTATACTAGAGTGAATTCAATATACGCACTATGGTGCGTTTACCTCTCTTCAAAGAGCTCGTCACTTCTATAAAAAATATCTAAAATTCACAAAAGGCTGCCTTGCACATGCAAGACAACCTCTCAGCTGTTCCTTAACAGAAAACCTAAATATCATATTTATATTCACCTGTTTCTCAGGCTATCTCACCACTGTTTTCTTCATTATACTCTCTTTATCTCAATGTTACAAGGAAGGATTATATCTTCTTTCCAACTAATTTCATCACGTCTCCATACACCCAATCCACCACATATGATGCCATCAGTGACAATACCACAAGTGTCAGCATAATCACAAACACGTTTCTCGAACAGAATACGAGTGTCGGTGTAAATATCATGTAAAACTGCATATGCGTCAACCACATATTTGTAGAATGTTTTCCGAAAAACAACAATATCTTCTCGCCAAGTTTCCCCCAATTATATGTTCCAAACAGAATAATCAATGCGACTGCTGAAAATGGCGCAAATATCATGTGACGTAAGATTGCTCTTACTACAATCACAATAATCAAAAATATCCATGGCAATACTGGATTGTTTCTGATTTTTGATAACAGCTTGGAACGATCCAACATATTTTCTTTTGCCAAAATTATACCGATTACAAACGAAAACTGTGACCGGAGAAGAAGCATCAACGCATTGACAAACAATCTAACTGCCTCAATTTCTATTTTTCCTAAAACAACGTACTCAATTCCGAATGCCGCAACATAAAGCACAAATGAAATCGGTAACACAATCCAGTATGAGTGCTTCTTAATCAGCTTAAATATCACACCGGACAACAATGCCAATATTGTGTATGTCTGCACAAACCAAAATGCTCCCACATAACTACTCTTGACTAAGCAAACATTTAAGATAAAGTTTAAAACACTTCCTGGAAATCTATCTCTCATTCCGAGTGCAAATCCCACACAACATGTAAGAACCATAATAATCCAAAAACGAATCAAAAGCCTCAGAACTCTATACATTCTCTTTTTCATATTACTTCCAGAGTCTTCACTAATATAAAGTCCATATCCACTGCAGAACAGATAAATCGGAACACACGCATCAAATATGTATGAAATGTGTGTCAAGAGAGGTACTCCTCCCAGGTATATTTTTACATTATAGTAATTTGAAATATCACTCCTATTAAATAAATGGAGTCCTAACATAAACAGAATAGCAATTCCTTGTAAACACTTCGTTTCGTTTCTCCTCAGTTTCATCTCATTCCTCACTCTCAATGGTTAGTCAAATTCTCTCATTCGTTTTTCAAAAGCAGCCACATATTTATTTTCTGTGATCTTTGCTATCATTATATTTTCTATTTTTCCAAATAACTTTTTCCTCACAAATTCTAAGCACATGGACAAACCATATATCAAAAATGGCACAATAGCCATTACAAACAGATATCCGGCAAATGACTTTTCGCTAATTTGTATTGCTATTTTCCAAATCAGATCTCCATAAAATGGACTCATATGTATAATAAAAGCGGCAAAACTATATCCCGCAATGCGATTAATAAACTGTGATTGAATATTTAATTCTCTGAACCACAGGAAGAGGCATACTGCTCCTAACAAACAAAAAACCGTATCATAACTAATATATGTATTAAAATAAAATCCCATCAATATACTCATTATATGATTAGCGCCAAATAATAAAATACAGCTCAAAAAATATCCCAATCCTGCACATGCTTTCTTCACATTCCCAAAATAAAGCTTGATATATCTTCCTATAAAGTATAAACATACAAAGTTAACAATTCCATATCCACTATCTAAAGTAACTGTCGGGGCATTTAAAGTATAATCAATTGTTGGCACTAAATAAAAAATAGTCACCATCAAAAAAATCAGACTTTGAAATTGTCTTTTGTTTAATTTTTTTATCACAAGATTTAAAAATGGGCTAATCAAATATAAAACAACATATGTAGTTAAAAACCAATTTCTTTTTGTGATAATCGGAAGTAAAAACAGTATATCTGTCTTCACTGACAATATGTGAATTCCTGTTACAGCGCCTAACACAATCCCTGTAATTCCCCAAAACCAAACAATTACATCTAATTGAAAAATTCTTTTTACTTTCATTTTGATTCCGAAGTATCCGGATAAAAGTACAAAACAATTAACCGCTATAATACAAAAACTCTTTACAATATTGCCCGTGTAATACCCCCCCGTATATATGTCTTTCATATCATTTATATGCGGTACTAAATGTTCTGTAATAACAAATAGCATACAAACAATACGTAATAATTCAAATTTTGATTCTCTACTTTTCATATTTCTCCTTTATACGCGACACTAAAAACATAAGTAGAGTAGAACATATTAATACTAGAAATGCAATTATAGATAACTTAGTCATAAAAAACATTCCACGCTACTAAAAACTTTTCTAAAAATTCTCGACATCAATTCATGTGCCATATAAAATTCAAAACTATTGTTGCTTTAATCCATTCTTTAAGACTATGATAGCTTCTTAAATCACTCTTTGTATAATACATCAGAAAACCTGATAACATAAAAATAATGTTATCGGAAATGCTCCAATTAATAAAAATCCTGAATGAAATAAGAAAATAGCAATCGTTTCCAATCCACGAATTTCTTGTGATGAATTCAATCTTTACCTTGAAATAATATATCACCTATATAAATATTTAAAATAATATAACATTTTTCTTTTAGAGAAAATATTCCCCTATGAAATAAATATTTTTTATAATTTTTGTAATATTTTTTTATAACTTTTCTGCTTTTTTTCTTTTCCTCTGTCGTACTAAATCTACTATCACTCCATAATTTTGAACAAGTAAACAAAATTTGTCTTATATAACCATTTTCATATTTCGTTCCCTTTAACTCTCTCAGGATCAATTCATATACCATTAATAAATCTATTTTTTTTATATGAAATTTTTTATTTTCCATATTAGAATCTTGATAATTTAAAATAGACCCTTTACGAATACGATAATTGTATTTATAAGCTTTCGTAAACAAAGCCTTCTTTATTCTTTTTAATAAACGAATAATCATTTCGCTGTCTTCATAAATAAGTCCTTCAACATATCTTAAATCTTTAAATACTTCCTTTTTATATATCTTATTCCATACGACATCCTCAATAATATTTGATTTCATATATATATCAAACACGTTGTCCTTATTTATTTCGAATTCATTTACCCCATAATCATTACGCTTTATGAATTTACCATCTTCATCGACAAAATTTGCCGTGCAACTTACAAAATCATAGTTTGAATTTTCAATTTTTCTATAAAGATATTCTAAATAATCTTTTTCTAAATAATCATCACTGTCTAAAAAACAGATATATCTACCTTCACATAAATTTAAGCCAGTATTTCTAGCAGCAGCTAATCCTTTATTTTCTTTATGTATCACTCTAATTCTAGAATCTTTGTTTGCATATTTATCACAAATTTCTAAAGAGCTATCCGTCGATCCATCATCAATCAATATTAATTCAAAATCTGAAAATGTTTGATCTAACACTGATTGTATACACTGCCCTAGATATTTTTCTACATTATATATCGGTACAATAATACTAATTTCTTTTTTCCCTTGCATTATGAAATCCTTTCTATTATTTGCTTATTATAAATGCCATCAATATTATCTCCAACTACATCACCATTTGGTATCTCTCCTATATATTTATTGGCAATTGGACACTTTTCTTCAACACCTTTCAAATACCATTCATATTCGATATCAATATGCCCAATATCTAAGGCCCAATATCCTCTTCTTGCCAAACGATATGCCAACACAGTTGCTGTTGGTCCTAATGCAATTAAAATTAACTTTTCTCTTTGTTTTGTATTTTTCATGACACCATTTTCTATCTTATCAATTTTTTCATATGCATTTATTGCCGGACAAACAATCCTCTCAATAGAAGAAACATTATCAAACAAATCATTTCCCATTCCCAGTCTACTTTTTTCTCCTTCGACAATTAATATATCTTGTTCTTTCCATATAGCCCTGAGTTTTTTTACTTTCTCATCCATCATACTTTTATCTTTATAGTCTACATAGAATCGCGTTATTTGAGTATCCCAATATTCTTTTTTTCTATCAATTAGTTTATAAATATTATAACGATTTGTGTGAAGGTATTTCGCCCAATACTTTTCTGCTCTTGTTATGTATTGATCCAATTCTCTAAAAACGTCAGGAATACATACAACTATATCCTTCTCTCGGGAATTAATAATACTTTTTAATTCCCTTTCCAACTCCAAAGAATATTTTTGAAATTTCAAATTTACTCCTTGCATTAAACTAAACTCTCCATCTCCATATCTACACATACTAGCTCTTTGTGTTAGAATTAATTCAATGCTCTCCTCTGCTCCATGTACTATCGGTTGTCTCATAAACTTTTGAGCTATAAAGTCATTCTTTATAAAATCACACATGTCTTTTGCTTTTAAATATAGATCAATTAGTATTTTTTTCATTTCTCTTCCCCTTCATCTCATCCTTAATAAATCTAAAAATTGATTTGTCCACGCAAATTCCCACTATTGCAAATATAGCCAAAGCAATAACAGTCAAAATAGCTGCATATATAACTATGCTCACATACGTATCTAATTTAATATAATAAACACTAGATATCTTACATAAAACCGTCAAAGTAATCACATTAGAGAACCATTTGATGTAACTTCTTTTTTGAGATATATGTAAAATTTTACAATTTGAATAATATATCATCAAAATACTTCTAACAATCAAAGCACAAATTGTTCCAAGTAACACACCATATATTCCTAATATTTTTACACCTATAACTGATACAATTATATTAATCAACATTTCTGCTACAGCATAAGGTTGAGTCTCCTCAAACTCACCCGCATATTCAATAATTTTTTGCGAAGCAAATCTTCCAGACTGAATAATTTGAATTACCATAAACAACACCGGTAAATTTTTATCAATATACGAAACATCACTTATGCCTCCTGTATACAATTTTAAGAATGATAAAATACAACTGTATAACACAAAATTTAGGGTAAATACCAAAATCATATTCCCTGTTTCAAAAATACGATTCCACTTTAAAAATTTTTCTCGATCTGCTTGAAACTTCTGTCCCATCACAAACACAAAACTATTCGTAAAATTTGAAATCAACGTACTAATCATAGAAAAAAACATATTATAAATTGCATATACACTTACTATTTTTAAGTTACAAAAAATAGAGATTAATAACATATCGGTGTTACTAAAAATAAAACCTGAAATTTGATGCAAAAATACTGATTTTCTTTTTCCTATTTTTTCTGTCATCGGTTCTACTTTTAAATTCATCCAAGAATAATTTTTTTTCACATAATATGTAATAAAAATCATTTGTATCAAGTTAAAAACCAAATACATCGTTTGTAACGCAATAATACCAAATCCATTAAGTAATAAAATAATTTTGCTGACACTAGTTCCTATAAATACAACTGTAGATAAATTGGTGAGAATATATCCTCTACCATCTACTTGAAGTAATGTACGCAATTTCCCTTGAAAGAAAAAATTGATTACTTGTGGTAAACCAGTTAACAAAATCACTATAAAAATTGTGATTTTCGAAATAGAAGTCTTTATCACAAATGGATATATAACAGATATTATAAGTATCCCTATCAGATAAAGCTTACCAACATTTCTATAAAAGCAATTGGCCGCCGACATAATTCCATTAATTTCTTCTTGATTATTTTGTGCCACTGGTCCATATAATGCTTTTGTAATAGTTAAACCAATTCCCCCCTCTAACAGTGCTAAATATACAATTGCTTGATTAATCGAGTTTAACAATCCATTTGCTTCTGACCCTAAACTAACCAAAACAAGCCTTGGCAAAATAATCCCTAAGGCTATTGTTATAAACTGATTTAATATTCCAAATTTCACATTGCTTATGCTCTTCTGTAAATTTGACTTTTCTTTACTCATATGTAAATACTCCAACTTTCTATTTCATCATTTCCAAAACTCTCTCTATTTGCCTTGCCATTTTCTCAGCACTACGCTCTACTATGTATCCATCTTTTTCAGATAAAATCTGCTCATATGCCCCAGCCACATCTGTCGTAATAATCGGCAATTGGAACACTTTCGCCTCTGCCAATGTAATGCAAAAGCCCTCATGCAATGAAGTCTGTACATAAATATCCGCATCTTTATAGTATGGATATGGATTTTCAGTAACTCCTATCATCTCTATATATTCATCTATGTTTTGTTCTATTATTTTCTTTTCGATATTCTCTCTCTCTTTTCCATCTCCTACTACATACCATTTAAAATTCTCATATCCATTATTAAGCAATATCTGGACAATATCCGGAATGATTTCCTGTCCTTTTTCTTCTGTTAATCTTCCTACTGTTAAAATAATTTTGTTTGTTTTTTGTGGGTATGCTTCAAATTCCTTCGCATATTCATAACACATCTCACTAGAAATTAAATTAGGAACAACTTCTACTTTTTCTCTTATGTTTGGTATAATCTTTATTAATTCTTCCGCTGCCTTTGTAGAAACTACAATAACCTTATCAAACCTCAAGTAATTATTTTGTGCTAGTTTATGGTTAAAATAAAATTTAGAAACATCAAAATGAATCCATTGAATTTTTTCTTTTGCTTGCACTCTATCCAATATGAAAATAGATATAAAATCCATTGGACCACTATACGCTATTGCAACATCATAACTATTTTTTATAATACACTCCCTTTGTACATATTTATAATAAGAACTCCTATCTCCTAAAATTTTAAATTTTAAATGATACGCAGCAATTTGAAAAGCTTGTAATATTTTTTTCCCCTTCAAAAATCTCTTTATTAAGGATTGAGGTGAATCCATAATCAATGGCTCTATTTCTTTATATTCCTTTAATACTTTAACATCAACCCAGTCTGGTAAATATTTTAAAAATCCCCCTTTTTTTTCTAATAATAGTATTGTTACATCAAATTCATCTTTCGACATAAATGATAACATATTCAAAAAAGCTTTTTCTGTACCACCTATATTCATATTACTTAACATAAATAAAATCTTTTTTTTCATTTTTATATCCATTCCTTTCGCTTTGCTCAGGCACAAAACGTTATGAAAACAGTTTTCTACCCGGCTTTTTTTCTTTATAATTCTTTTTGTAGGGAACTCGGTATACTACAAATCACGGGGAGGTGAGTAGGCTGTTCCTCTTCTGGAATGACTGTATTTTTATATGTGTAGTTCGCCTTTTCAAGCACAAATAAGTGTGACACCAAGCACGTAATCTTATCTTTGTATAAACTACTTCGTTTATGGCTTAGGCGTTCAGTCAATGCCGTCTCTCCCTATAATCTTTAGTGAACCTTTTGGTTCTGAAAGGAGTCCCTATGGCTTTAAAAATCGTGTACAAAATTTGTTGTGGTATCGATGTCCACAAAAACTTTGTAGTGGCTTGCATTGCTAAAACGGATAAGCAAGGCGTTACCACTTATGAGCGCCATCACTTTTCAACCTACACGAAAGGACTGAAACAGTTGCTCAAATGGCTGCTCGACCGTAATTGCAAGGATGTCTGTATGGAATCTACAGGTAAATATTGGATTCCCGTTTACAATGTCTTAGAACACGACTGTTCCATTGTCCTTGCTCATCCGAAATATGTTAAGGCTATCCGTGGTAAAAAAACTGACAAGAAAGATGCGAAATGGATTGCTGACCTGTTTAAACATGATCTTGTTGCCGGTAGCTTTATGCCTCCTGCTGACATCCGTCAACTCCGTGACCTTATGCGTTACCGTTTCAAACTGACCTGCTTTAAGTCCAGCGAAAAGAATCGTTACCAGAATTGTCTCACGGTTTCCAACATCCAGTTGGGGAACGTTGTCTCGGACACTTTTGGTAAGAGTTCTCAAAAGATTATTGCTAAAATCCTTGAAAATCCTGATGATACTTCTTTTGATATCGGATCTTTAATCCATGGTTCCATGAAAGATAAACTTCCTGAACTGGAACTCGCCATTGACGGATATATCACTCCGGAACAGGCTGCTAAATTAAAGATCATTAAAGAACATTTTGATAACCTTGAAGCCCGGAAAGCAGAGTTAGAAGAACTCATTCTTGCGCTCGCCAATCCCTATCAGCAGGAAATTTCCATTATCCTAACCGCTCCAGGTTTTAAGAACACCTTTACTGCTATCGGTATCATCTCCGAAATCGGAACAAACATGGAGGCTTTCCCTTCGGCGAAACACTTATGTTCATGGGCTGGTCTTACTCCAACCAACAATGAAAGTGCAGGGAAGAAAAAATCTGTCCGGGTTTCCAAGGCCGGATGCTATATCAAACCACTTCTTGTACAGTGTGCAAACGCTGCGATCAAGAGCAAAAAGCATCCTGAAATTCGTGACCGCTACCTCCGTATCAAAAAGCGTCGCGGTCATAAGAAGGCAATCATTGCTATTGCAAGAATGCTTCTTACAGCATTATACCACATGCTCAAAAATGGTGAGAATTATAATTCAGATTTATACCAAAAATCTGATATTCTTCCGACAACTCGTGAAATCACGGTTGAGCAGGCTATTTTAATGGCTCAGTTTCAAGGTTTCCGCATCAAGTCAGCAACGGAATAACCTGTAACTTTGTCTACATATTCAATTTTCAAAGCAGCCACCGTAAGATGGCTTTGTTGTGATACGATTAAGGTAATGGATAACCTCTACTTTTCATTTTCAATCTTTTCTTCTCTATTCTTTTAGTACATGTTCAACAAAAATTCTTGATTTTACTGACTTTGTTGAACGGTTAATAAATTACATATATACTCAAACGAAATCTTTTGGGATATGAAGTAACTTCTCCGGATCCTTTTATGATGATTTTGAGTATAAGAAATAAAACTTCTTTGTTTTTCCTTATAAAGGCTTTCTTTTTTCCTATTCATCTACAATAACTAACTATTCAGATTTCGCACCCCATCCAACGGATTGAGTTACTGAATAACCAAATTAGAAAGAGTTTGCACTGAAATGACAGACACCATGAAATTCAATGTTTCTTCCATTATGACCACTCCTAATGTCCGTTATATCAACGGTGGAATTATATTCTATGAAATCGATGATATTCACTGCTTTTCCAGTACTAACAAGTTACTCTCATATATTGGTTCAAATCTTTCTGTATATCATTCAAGCAACTTCAAAACCAAGAATACCCGAATGTTTAAACTTGCATCCAAAGCTCTTAGATATGTGCTCATGAATGCAATTCACAATGTTGTTAAGCACAATAACCCTTCAAGAAATATTATGATACCAAGATGTCGGAAAATCAGACTCATTACAATCCTCTAAGAAACTGTGCCAGCAAACCTGTCAGAATCCTCTAGAAGCTTCCGACTAACATCACAGTGTTTAACCTCTAATAAGAAGTCAAGATGCCTTTATATAATGTTGATTTGAAAAATCAACCCGCAAGGAGTCTTATTAGGATCACTCTTTTTCCCCACGAAAAAAATCTTTTAATTTTCAACTATTTTAGTGTTGATTTTTCATAGCTAGTCCCTCATCTAAGCTATTTCGAATTAACTAATCTGTATATCTTATCAATTTCTTTTTTTGTATCAAACTTCTGTTGTACCTGAAGATTTCTTAAAATCATTGTATATAATTCCTTATCTCTAATAAGTTCTAAAATTTTTAGAGCAATATCCTTTTCATCAATATTACATAGTAAACCGTCTTCTTTATCTTCAATCAAACTACTTGCTGTTGAAAAGTTCGTGCAAACAATTGGCTTCTCTAAAATTTTAGCCTCTATAACAGTTAATCCTAATCCTTCATTACGGGACGTCTGAACATAAATATCACATCTTTTCATATATACATATGGATTTGTTTTTTGTCCAAGTAAAATAATCTCATTCTCAAGATGATATTGTTGACACAAAGAATTTATTCGGTCTCTCTCAGTTCCTTCTCCTATAATAAACCACTTAAACTCTAATCCCTCTTTCTTTAATCTACTGGCTGCCCTTACAAGCAAATCATAGCCTTTGATTTTTTCTAATCTTGCAACCGTTAATAATTTAAGTCCCTTATACTCCATACCCCCATCATATTGATCATTAAGCTCTGATAAACACTCAATCAGCTGCGGATCTACTATATCATTTACAACCTCAACTTTTTTATAAAATGGATATTTTTTTAAAGATTCCCTTATAAAATCAGATACAACAACAACATGATTTATTTCTTGATAGCAAAGTGCATCATAACGTTTATTGTATTTTGTTGCCACATAATTACAATTAATCCATGCAAGTTTTCTCTTTGCTGTAATATGATTCGAAACATAATATGTCGGCATACCTTGGCTATACGCTATGGCACAATCGTACTCTTTTTCTTGATTTTTTAAATATGATTTCAAACTTTGATATACAATCTGTTCTGTATGATACTTTTCCTTAAATAAACCATTCACTCTTAGTAAAAAAGAAGTTTTCAATCTATAATAGATGTCTTTTAATTTCCGATTTTTTCTCAACTGAAGTTGTTCGAAATAATGTGGTGCCAATATAATATGTACATTTTCTGGAACTAATGATTCAAAAGCTCCTCCCCTCTTAAACATCATCAAATCCACATCAAACTTTGAATAATCAATAAGATTGAGAAGTGTCACTAGACTTTTTTCTGCCCCTCCACAAGTCAACGAATCAATCACAAATAACAATTGTTTTTTCATTTTCTCACCTTTTATCGTTAAATATTTTTTCTAAAACATCAAACTGACTTTTCGCACTTTCATAAATAACTTTATCTCTTTTGAATTGTTTATCATTGTTCAAAATTCCTTGAATAAAATTTTCTTCTAAAATTTTATCACACTGTTCGATTTTTACTATTTCATTATCAAATCCATTTTCCTTTAATACATTACTTGTCTTATCACTATACACCAATGGCAAAACCTTGGTATTACACAGGATTCCAAGTATATTGGCATGAAATCTACTTGCAACAATCAACTTACTTTCTGCAATAATATTTAACGTCGTTTCAATGTCACCGTCATAATTTATAATGTCTATTTTATTTCGTATTTCTTCTGGCAAACTTTCTACAATTTCTTCACATATTTGCAAATCCCCTTCTTTTTTACAAAAAGACATTAAAACACATTTAAAATCATTTCGCATACTATTCTTTATTGACTCTGAAAGAGTCCAAATATACTTCTCCCTATATTCTTCTAATCCTTCTTTATGATTCGGCTCTATAACAGAATACACTATCTGATCTTTCTTATTTCTTTTTTTCACATCTAATTGAAATACAATATCTGACTCACTTCTAACAACAGATATATCAGAAAATAATTGCTTTGAATACTTTTCTCTAAAACAAACATCATGACAAGAAGAAAAGAAATCATGATAAGCCTCTAAAAACTCATTTGAATAAAACGGTCCAAAGTTTGCTCCTAAAACCAATACTGGTTTCCCCTTTTTTCTAAATGCCTGTAGCATCTTCTCCCGAACTTTATATAAGTCTTTCCAATAATCTTCTTCCCGAAAAATAGAGCCTCCCAAAAATATTAAAACATCATATTCTTTGCTAAGCCGATTTGCATCATTTATATAGTCATATATTTTCATCCGATTTAATAATTTATATTGAATCGGATATTCCGATTTTTTCACATTGCTATAATTAGCTAAAAACTCATCATAATCATCTCCATAATAATTAACCACAAATTTCGCATTTGGAAACCTATTTGATAAAATATGGATAAACAAGTCATCTCCTAAATTCTTAGCCAAATAAACATCTACATATACTTTCACTTTATCATCCCTTTCACAAATCTTTTTACACTACCACCTACCACTCGTAAACTATTCACACCAAAAATGTATAATTTTAATATAAATATTCTTTCTTTAAATGCCAATTTCAAAATTATATTTTTATCATAATTTTTACGAAAATACATTAGCCAAAAATCTTTCTCTTTCAATTTTAAAATCAACTTTCTTTTTTCTTTACTAACCCGAATCAAATTGGAAAGTGTTTCTGATATTTTATCATTACTATACTCACTTAAAGTTGTTTCCGGTATATTTAACTTTTCTAACTCTCTTATTAGTCTTTTAAAAAAATATTCATAATTATTTAAATAACCATCACTTATTTTTTTGCTGATACTATTTTCGTTAAGCCGATTATAATAATACAAATTTTGAGGAATAACACCCCATTTAGTAATATATTCCACATACTGCAAAACAAATATCATATCTTCGCACATATATAATCTTTCATCCAGTTGGATATCATTACCTTTAACAATAGATGTTTTGAAAATTTTCCCCCAAAGAACTCCTCCCGTACCATTTATAATACAGTGAATCAATTCTTCTCTAGAAACGTCCACTTTAGTAAAATCATTCCAATGAACAGTTCCATATTGACTGATATCAATATATCCACAACATACTAAATCCACACCATTACTTATTTTGCGAACTAACTGCTCAATATAATTACTTTCAATATAATCATCTGCATCAATGAACATCAAATATTCTCCACAAGCTTCTTGAATTCCTCTATTTCTAGCAGAAGATGGTCCCGCATTTTCTTGATAAACATAACAGAATCTAGAATCTTTCTTGCAAAAATCCTGCACAAGTAATTTGCTATTATCAATTGATCCATCATCAATTACAATACATTCAAAATTTATATGTGTTTGCTTTCGTATTGATTCTAAACATTGAATCACATATTTTTCTGCATTATATACCGGTACAATAATTGATACTATTTTATTTTCCATAACAGCCTCTCTGTCCTATATCTAAATATTGTTATAATATATATCTTCTAGTTGATTAATTGTGTTATTAATACTAAATATAGACATTTCTATTTTTTTATTCTCTATTGCTATATCATCTCTCTTATACTGTTTCTCTATTTCCCTAATCCACTTTTCTTTATCCTCTAACGACAAATAAATCACTGTCCCTAATCCCATATCAACTTCTCTTGGAACCGTATCCGATAAAAGACATTTGCATTTACATGCTTGTGCCTCCACAGCCACAATCCCTAACCCCTCTAGTTTTGAAGGAAATAGAAATACATCAAACAGATGCATAAACTCTGGTACTTCTGAACGGACTCCAGAAAAAATAACATGCTCAGATATCCCTTTCTGTTTTGCACAATTTATTAACTTTTCTCTCGTTTCCCCTTCTCCAACTAATATAAGCTTATAAGCTGAATTATGTAATAATAATTTTTCTAGTAATTCTATTAAAAATAGTTGATTTTTATTTTCTGAAAAACTACCGACATTTCCTAAAATAATGTCACTCTCTCTTATATTAAATTCACTTTTTAATGATTCTATCATTTTTAAATTTGGAGTTATATAACGCCTTAAATCTATACCATTTGTAATAATCTGAAATTGCCTTTTCCCAAACAAGGATTCTCCTGCCTCTTGAGAACAAGCACAGAAATCTGTAGCATATTTTCTTATTAAATGCTGATTCAACCGAATCATATACTTATAAATGATATTATGTTCAAATAACAACTGCTTTGCATGTGAATGAACAATGATTTTCTTCACGCCTGCACGATGTGCTGCATATGCAATAAATCCGCCTTGCCAATCCATATGTGAATGCACCACATCTATCTTCTGAGACTTAAAAAAAGAAATCATTTCTTTAATATAGCTAAATATCCCCGCTTTTTTCATACTTTTCGTATAATAAAAATTCACACCTAATTTTCGAGCTTCATCATCGTAAAATCCTTTTTTTTCATCAAAAAGTAATACATCAAATTGCATTTTTGTTTTGTCAATTTTTCGTACTACATTCATAAATAAAGTTTCTGCTCCTCCTGTATCTAGTCTTCCTAAACAATGGATAACCCGTATTTGTTTCATAATCATTCTCCAATTAACTTATATATCTTCTCAATTTCACTCTCATTACTATAATGCGCTTTTTTCATATTTGCGATCAATTTGTTTTGTAAATCTAAATCTCTAATAACTCGTACAATTCCTCTCGCACATTCTTTATTATCCAGTGGCACAATTACCCCATCATAACCATCTTCAATTTGTGAATGAGCTGTTGCATAGTCTGTTATAATAACAGGCTTCTGCAAAATTTGAGCTTCTCTAACCGTAACTGCTTTTCCTTCGTATCTAGATGGCTGCACATAAATATCACAATTTTTAATGTATGGATATGGATTATCTTTTTTCCCTAAAATAATCACTCTATCTTTCATTCCATATCTTTCAATATTGTCTCGGATTAATTGCTCATCTCCGCCAAACCCAATCAAATACCATTTGATATTAAGTCCGCTCTCTAAAATGTATTTGCAAATTTCTGGTACATTATCAAAATTTTTTGCATAAGAAAACCGTCCAACAGACAATAATTTAATATGTTTTTCTTTCTCAAATTCTATATTCGTTGGTTCATCTGCCTGTTCCTCTACCGTGCTGTTAGTAACAATATTATCAATTCCAACTATTTTCTCTTTTAATGTAGGAAATTTCTGTAAGAAAGCTTCTGTTGCCTTTTGAGATATTGATGCGATATAGTCATAACCTTCCCACATGCTCAACTCAGTTTCCACATCTATGTCAATAGTAGAATAATCTGTATGTATCCATGCGATTTTCTTCTTCGCCTTTACATGATTTAAGCAAATATAATGCGGTGTCAAAAAACTGATTGCTAAATCATACTTCACATCAGGATTGATATCATCCATATACTTCCATGTATACCTGTGGCTATAGGTCAATTCAACTTGATTATCTTCCTTGAGTCCCAATTCTTTTACTTTCTTTTTTGCCAAATACTTCGCTTTTAATCTCCCATATAACATGCTTATTTCATGTTTAGAAATCAAAGATTTCATTGGCACTGCCAAATATCTTGCTTGATTCATTGGAAGTAAATTTACTTCCTTAGGAATAAATTTAAATAGTTCTCCTTCTTGTCTCATTAAAAATAAGTCTACTTGATACTTCGAATACTCAAAACTATTTAACAATCCTAAAAGTGCCCTTTCTGCACCGCCTATTTCCATCGCATGTGCAATTACAATAACTTTTTTTTTCATCATAATATCACCTTAAAAGATTTTGATATGATTAAACAAATCATATGTAATACTAATTGCTCCAAGTTTAGTCAAATCTAATAAAAAGTAAACAAAATAAAATGAATAATAAATTAATATATTAGCTCTTCGATGCTCATTTCCTTTATACATTACATTCAACATCGTTGGTATTGTAATAGCATTTAATACTGAAAAATATGTTCCAATTCTCGCAAAATAAATCGGATTGTAAAACAATCCCAATGAAATCATTAATGCATTTATAATCATCATATTTATTCCGAGAAATAGCAACGGATCATTCGTCTTGTTTAGCTTTTTTCTGCTAACCCATGCAAAAAAAACTGGTACAATTTCAACTAAAACTCTAAACGGATTAACAGTATAGTCCGTCATCTCTTCAATACTGTAATCTTTTCCAATCATTCCTGCTATATTTAATAGCATTTCAAGATTTAATGAAACTATCAATGTTACCCCTAAGATAATTGCCATTTTTCTATTCCAAATATTTTTGGTAAAAAGCGGTATAATTGCTAAGCAAATAATATATGGATGGAAAGTCATTGCTAGTAACATCCAAATAGCAAATTTAAAATACTTTTTCTGTAGTAAATTATCAATTGCAAATAAACTTAAGCTCATTGCCATTATTTGCTTGATTCCTGCCATACTAAATATATATGTCCCTAATATTAAATAAGAAAAAACTGTTAGTCCAAAGTATTTGCTATATTTTACATAAAAATTCATAAATATAATATTTACTATAACTGAAGAAAACAAAATAAGCACTTGTGGATTTTCTGAAATGTATTTTTTTAGTAATGCCTGGAAAATTTCAAATCCTCCATACGGTTCAAAAATAGAAAATACATTTACATGACTAGTTTCTAACATTTGATACCCTTGCATATATGTCTCAGTATCATTATATGTTGTTCTCAATCCCGAAAAGAAAATAAGTATTAAAACCAATATAAAATACAAAATTTTCACTGACCAATCTTTTTTTATAGCTTCTCTAATATTTATATATTGTCTGCTTTTAACTTCTATCTGATTTACGAGCAAAAAGCAACCCCCAATCATTATAAATAAATCTATCATATTTATTTCATCCTTCTTTTATGTAAATACTCATATATTGACATTGGAACTAATCCTACTATTAGTGGTCGTAAGACATAAATTAAACTTGATGTAGATAATTTAAACTGTGTCATAATTAACCATTTAACATATGCCTCATTTATCCTATATTTATATTTTCTTCTCTGAGTTGCATTCCTATCGTCTCGCATTTTGTATAATGGCTCTTGCAAATTATATCCTTTGTATCCTTCGGAATACATTTTAAACCATAGATGATAATCTTCTACCCTTAATAGTTTCTTATCAACAGAGTATCCCTTTATTTTTTCATACGCTTCTCTCCTCACCATACACGGCGCATGGCAAAATGGAGTTGCCCTAACCAAATCTTCTTTCTGTGGGAACTCTAACATATTACTTTTTCCCCAGTCCCCATTCTCATCAAAGTAAACCATATTGGTACTCACAATTGCATACTCTTTATGTTGCTCTAGAAAAGTCACTTCTTTTTCTAATCTCGTTGGAAGAGATATATCATCTCCATCCATTCTCGCGATATATTCTCCCTTTGCCTTTTTCAAACATTCATTTAATGTATAATTTAGTCCCATGTTTTTTTCATTCTGAAAAGTAATAATATTTTCATACTGTCTTGAAAAACGTGTCGCAATTTCATATGTACTATCCATTGAACCGTCATCACACATAATTAATTCCCAATCATCATATGTTTGTTGCAAAATGGATTCAATTGCTTTCTCTAATGTATCTGCACAATTATATATTCCCATTATAATTGATACTTTCTTCTGCATTCTAATTTTTTCTCCTTATATAAATCACATATCTTTTAAAAAAGGTACCAGCATAAAGATTGGTACCCTAAGATGTCTCATTAAATATGTCTTCTTTATCTATGTATTCTGACACTATAGCGATTTGCTCAATAATTCTCGCTTTCTCTGATATATTTTTTCACGCAATACCTTACTGTCAAATGATTGTTCAACAAATTCTCTAGCCGCCACACTATATTTTCTTCTAGTATCTTCATTTAAAAGTCGTTTCATTTTCTCACACAAATCATTTTGATCTTTCAATTTGCTTTGTAATCCGGTTACTTCATTTTGCATCGCATCAATTGGCCCTGGAATATTTGATACTACTACAGGAACTCCCATCGCTTCTGCTTCGATAACAACATTCCCAAACCCTTCTCGATAACTCGGAAGAACTAGGACATCTAACGCTGCGTAATATCTTTCCACATCATGTACACTTGAAACAAACATCACATTTTCTGACTGTTTTGCCCAGTGCACTTTCTCCTGCTCTAATTCTTCTTCGCCTTCAAAGTTCCCCACCAGCATTAATATGCTATTCGGTGCATTTGAAAAAAGATTCTGAAATGCTCCCAATAATTCATTAATTCCTTTGTCTCTTGTTATTCTCCCCACAAATCCGAATACTGTTTGTTCCTCTGCAATTCCATACTTTTCTCGAATTGCGCATCTCCACTCCGTTTTTTTCGAAATATCAAACCTTTCTAAGTCAACGCCCCCTGTACTTCCATTCCAAACAATAGTTGCCTTGCTTCGTGGGAATATATTGTCTCTTAATGCAATTTCCATATTCGAATTGCTTACACATTCTATGTGCGTAGATAATTTACAAGAAATCTTTTCCATTGTCTTAAGAATAGTTCTTTTAATACCTTGATCGCCCTCATACCGGAGTCCCATCAAATGATAATTACGAATTTTTATTTCACTGATTTTACTTGCAATAGATGCATTAAATGCTGCATTCGGTGTTGAATACTGTACTAAATCATATTTTTCTTTCTTAAATATTCGAGTCAGTTGTTTGATAGCTTTAATCGTACCACCAACACTAATCCCCCTTGGCATGTTCAACGGTATATACTTTATTTTTTCCCCCAACAACTCTTGAAGTCCATCATCTTCTGAACAAATAACATGTACTTCAAATCCATGTTCTGCTAAATATTGTAATTGTGGAACAAAAAACGCTCTAATTGTAATTGGAACTGTAACCACATAACAAATCTTCTTCATCTATCTCATTCTCCCTGCCGGCACTCCCACATACACTCCGGCTTCTGTGATATCCTTTACAACTGCTGCACCTGCACCGACCGTTACATCGGCTGTGATATTTGTGTTATTTCTCACGCAGGCGCCCACACCCACATGTACTCGCTCTCCGACATGAACCGTTCCGGCAAGCGCTGCATTCGGTGATACATGTACGTAATTCTGCAGGAAATTATCATGCTCGATGACGGCTCCTGTATTGATAATACAATGCTTTCCGATACGAGCAGACGGATTAATGACTGCGTTTGCCATCACGACCGTTCCCGCTTCAATCTGAACATCCATTCCGATGACCGCAGTCGGATGAATCAGTGTTGCCCAGTTCACCGCATACTGTTCGGCGATCATCTCGCGAATCCGATTATTTCCGATTGCGATAATGAACTCACATTCCGTCTGATAACTTGGAATTTCCGATACGCTTCCAAGTACCGGAAATCCTGCAATCTCTTTCACCGCATCATTGTCATCTAAAAATCCAACAATCTCATATCCATTTTTCAGTGCAATGTCTGCAATGACTTTTCCATGCCCGCTGGCACCTATGATCACTAATTTTTTAGACATGTTTTGACTCCACACTTTCTTCTGTTCCCATGAATTTTTCCATAGTCACAGCTGTCTCCGAACTAATTCCATCTCGTTTTAACACATTCCAAATCGTCTGAAAGATAATCTTCCAATCCCCCAAAAATGTCACATGATCCACATACTCTACATCGTATTTAAATTTTTGCTCCCAGCTAATCGCATTTCTTCCGTTTGCCTGAGCAAGTCCGCTAAGTCCCGGACGCACTTCATGGCGGCGTTTTTGTTCCGCGTTGTATCTTGGAAGATACTCAACCAAAAGCGGACGCGGTCCAATGATGCTCATATCCCCTTTTAAGATGTTAAAAAGTTCCGGCAGTTCATCCAAACTTGTGGAGCGCAAGAATTTTCCGAACTTCGTAAGTCTCACTTCATCCGGAAGCAATTCTCCATTCTCATCACGCTCGTCTGTCATCGTGCGAAATTTATACATATTAAATATCTTTTCGTCCTTCCCCGGACGTGGCTGCTTAAACAGCACCGGACTTCCAAGTTTCACCCGCACCAGTACTGCCACAACCGCAATAATCGGAGAGAGAACGGTAATCGCCAGCAAAGACAATAAAAAATCCATCCATCGCTTGACATATTTCTTGTACATTACTCGCTCACCCTTACTCTATTTCTGAAATAACCCTCTCACTACTTTGATAATACGTTCCATATCTGCTCTCGTATTCTTAATATCACTCGGTAGACAAAGTCCCCTGTTGAAGATATCTTCTGCAACACTCGTTCCGTCTTCTTTCGCTGTAATAAAATCACAGTTTTCATATACCGGCTGCATATGCATTGGTTTCCAAATCGGACGACTCTCGATATTCGCATCTCCAAGTGCATTAATAATGTCCATTGGCATTACCTTGCTGTCCTTTGAAAGCGTCATCGCTGACAACCAGTAGTTTGCTTCACAATCTTCCGGAATTGGATTCATTGTAATTTCCGGAATATCTTTGAATGCATCTTCATATGTCTCATAGATATTTCTCTTCAATGAAATATTCTCATCTAAATAATGAAGCTGTCCTCTACCAATACCAGCTGTAACATTCGACATACGGTAGTTGTAACCAATCTCTTTATGCTGATAGAACACTTCCTGCTCTCTCGCCTGTGTTGCAAGGAATTTTGCCTTTTCAATCGCTTTCTGATCTGGTGACACAAGCATACCGCCTCCGGATGTTGTGATAATCTTATTACCGTTGAATGAGTAAATACCAAATTTACCAAAAGTACCGGTCTGCTGTCCGTGATATGTTGCGCCCAAACTTTCTGCTGCATCCTCAATCAAGATTGCATTGTTCTCTTCACAGATTTTCATAAGCTCATCCATTTTCGCCGGAGTTCCATATAAATGCACAATCACGACAACTCTCGTATCCGGATATTTTTTAAACGCTATACGCAGTGCTTCCGGATCCATATTCCAAGTATCTTCCTCGGAATCGATAAAAATCGGCACTGCATTCTCATAGCAAATCGGATTACATGTTGCTGAGAATGTAAGAGAAGATACGAATACGTTCTCACCTGCTCTGACACCTGCAAGCTTCAACGCAAGATGGATTGCCGCTGTTCCAGCGCTGACTGCCGCTGCATATCCGCCATGTACATACTGAGCAAGCTCTTTTTCAAATTCATTGACATTCGGTCCAAGCGGAGCTACCCAGTTTGTATCAAATGCCTGTTTTACAAATTCCTGTTCCAATCCACGAATCGTTGGGGAAGATAAGAAAATTCTCTTTGCTTCCGGTTCTTTATGCTCTTTAATCACATATGCAGGAACGATTTCTTTTACGAGCTGTCGGATGTTATCACTGTTGTTATCCGCCGCAATCTGTAAAGATCTCAACTGTCTTAAAAATTCCGTCTCATCGAATTCAATTGGTTTTCCGATATGAATCAGCTTATTCGCTGTATCCTGCATTCCTTCTTCATCCATCAGAAGTTCTTCATACAACTTCTCACCCGGACGAAGTCCTGTGTATTTAATCTCAATATCTTCTCCGACTTTGTATCCTGACAAACGAATCAAATTCTTTGCAAGATCTGCAATCTTAACCGGTTCTCCCATATCAAGCACAAAGATCTCCCCGCCTTTTGCGTAAGCTCCGGCCTGCAGTACAAGCGATACCGCTTCCGGAATCGTCATAAAGTAACGTATGATATCCGGATGTGTAACCGTAACCGGTCCCCCGGCTGCAATCTGCTTTTTGAACAACGGAATCACACTTCCGTTGCTTCCAAGTACGTTTCCGAAACGTACTGCCACGAACTCTGTGTCATACTTATGGTTCAATGTCTGTACGATCATCTCACAGATACGCTTAGATGCTCCCATAATACTTGTCGGGTTCACCGCTTTATCTGTGGAAATCAGTACGAATCTGTCTGCTCCGAAGGTTCCGGCTGCAGTTGCCAGATAATATGTACCGACGACATTATTCTTGATCGCCTCATTCGGGCTGCTTTCCATAAGCGGCACATGCTTATGCGCTGCTGCATGGTAGATTACGTTTGGACGGTATTTTTCCATAATCTCATTGATACGATGAGAGCTTCTGACAGAGGCAATCAGCACAACTAAGTCGAGATTTGGATATTTCCGCTGTAATTCCTGCTGTATATCATATGCGCCATTCTCATATATATCCACGATGATCAGCTGTTTTACATCGTGTGATGCCAGCTGACGGCACAACTCACTACCGATGGAACCGCCTCCACCGGTTACCATGACAACTTTTCCCTGAACATATCCAAGAATCTCATCTAAATTCGTCTGAATCGGCTCTCTTCCGAGCAAATCCTCAATATTCACTTCTCTTAACTGTGACACGCTGACCTCTCCGTCAATCATCTGGTAGATTCCCGGAAGGATCAGAAGATCGCAGCCTGTATCTTTGCAAATCTCTACCAAATCTCGAATCACCTGCTTAGAAGCGTTCGGGATCGCGATGATAATCTTGTCTATATGGAAACGCTCTACTGCTTTTTCAATCTTATCACGTCCGCCGACAACCGGGCATCCCTGAACGTATTTCCCTTGCTTTTCAGGATTGTCATCAATCATACAGCATGCTCTTCTTGTGACATTCTTACTCAGACCAATCTCTTTTACAATGGCAGCTCCGGCATCTCCGGCTCCTATTACCATAACATTGGCAATCTTCTCTTTCTTGCCGCGCGCGTGGAATTCATTGCGCATATAACGCACAAATCGATACCAAAAACGAATCACGACAACTAAAATTTCTAAAAATGTAATATATAAAATCGGATAGCTCTTTGGTGCGCCCACACCTGCAATCCACATAACAATCCAGTTCAAAATTCCGGCTGTCAATACTGCCAGCCCGGCATTCACCAACTCATTGACACTTGCATACTTCCAAAGACTTGTATACAGGTGGAACAGTGCAAATATCACCACTGTAATCACAACATTGAACGGCATATACTCATATACAGACCGTAGTACATCTGTTCCGATATCTGAAAATACGAACTCACTCTGTACCCAAAGTGCAAGGAACGATGCGACCCCCATCGCAATAATGTCAAGCAATAACAAAACAAATGCTCTGACACGCCACTGAAAGTTTCCCAAAACTTCTCTCATCTAACCATCCTCCAACTGTTTTATTTTGTCACATCTTATTAAAATGCCTTATCTTACCTAGTATGATATTATACGCTTCTTTAATGTTACGACATTTTTCTACTTTTGTCGACTGTTTTCCCAGAAAATTTTATACAATTTTTATTCACTTTTTAAACCACTGTATGAGTCACTATCTATCTCCTACTGCCACACCGCATAAATATACACCAAAAAAACAGGTAAAAATACTCTTTATCAAAGCATTTTCACCTGTTTTGAATCTTATTGCTCCTTTGAACTCCCTTTCAGTTTCCCGGCAATCACATGTAACACCAGCGCCAGCAAAATCATACTCCCCGCTGCGATTTTTCCCGGAACAGTAACAACCGCCGCCAGTATTCCGCCAAGCATCGGCACACTCAAAGTGACTTTCCCAAGGAAGTTCTCATAGCTTACCGGCTCCATATCCTCTTTTGCATTCGCATCCCCTTTGGTGACAAACTCACCGGATACACTGTTGTTTGACACAACACGGTGCGTGATGATTGAACCATTCTCTAAAGAGCCGTAAAATGCAATCACATCACCTTTTTCGATTCCGGACGGAGCCGTATTTCTTACATATACAAGGCTGCCTGTCGGAATTGCCGGCTCCATACTTCCACTGATCACTGTGTAGATCTGATACCCCGCAATCCGCGGAACTGTCAGCGGAATACATACGACAATGACAAGCGCCAGAAGAATTGTTCCCACGACACTGCACACCGTCGCTGCAATTGGTTTTTTCATCTGGTCTCTCCCTTTAGAATGTCTTATTTCTTTTTAAATCGTTCCACATATACAAATCCGGCTGCCGCCAATGCAGTTGCTGCTGCCACTGCGATTGTTGCATAGATTGGAATACGGTTTGTTGTGCTTCCCGGACGATCCAGATCTTTGTTGTCCAAAGGCACATCTTCATCGTCCAAATCTACTACATTTTGTGGAACATCCTCGTCCGGAACTTCTGTTGTGCCCTGCGCGTCTCCGTTTGCTGTATTTCCACCGGTTGTTGTTCCCACATTTTGTCCGGCATTGCCGCCTGCGGTTCCTGTCGTTCCGTCCGGTCTTGTGATCACTTCTGTCTCAGTTGTCACCGTATCCTCCGGAACCGGCTATATACGAATGTAAATACATTTTCTGCTTCATTCTTGCTCAAGGTCTTTGTCAGGTTGTAAGCCTGTGGCTGATAACCCTCAATATAGTGGTAGGCAACCATCGGTCTGTCGCCGACGTTTCCGTATAAAACCTCCTCTTATGAAATTGTTCAGGAGATTTCCTTCCTCGAAAACTCCTGCTTGTAAAATTTGTGAATTGAAAGCATGAATTTTCTGAAAGGACGGATTTTTCTAAAATCCGCTATATGAAATGTACTAGATTCCGGTTAGAATAAATAGAAAATATAATGCTTTTTTTCATCATATCATTGAACTCTCTGGCTTGCAAGAACTTTTAAAGCGCTCCTTGCAAAGCATCTTTTATTACACAGGATGCAGCTTCCTTGCATAGAATATAAAACACCACGCAACTGAGGTGACCCCCAAAAGTTAGACTTTTGGGGGTCGGTTCAAACCGCGTGGTGTCTCACATTTTATTCAGCATATCCTTCTGGATTATTTGACTGCCATCTCCAAGAATCCTCGCACATCTCATCAAGTCCTCTTTCTGCTACCCAGCCAAGTTCTTCTTTCGCTTTTGTTGGGTCTGCATAACATGATGCAATATCGCCAGGTCTTCTCGCCTTGATCTGATATGGAATCTCTTTTCCGCATGCTTTTCCGAATGCTTTTACCATATCAAGTACAGAGTATCCGTTTCCTGTTCCAAGATTGTAAACTTTCACTCCTGCTTTTTCTTCAATTTTCTTCAAAGCTTTTACGTGTCCAAGTGCAAGGTCTACTACGTGGATGTAATCACGTACCCCTGTTCCATCCGGTGTATCATAATCATCACCGAACACTCCAAGGCATTCCAATTTGCCAACCGCTACCTGTGTGATGTATGGCATTAAGTTGTTTGGGATTCCTTTTGGATTCTCTCCGATTGTTCCGCTCTTATGTGCTCCAACTGGATTGAAGTAACGAAGTAATACTACGTTCCATTCTGAATCTGCTGTATGAAGATCTGTTAAAATCTGTTCCAGCATTGATTTTGACCATCCATATGGATTTGTGCACTGTCCTTTTGGGCATTCTTCTGTGATCGGTACGAATGCAGGATCTCCATAAACTGTTGCAGAAGAGCTGAAGATAATGTTCTTCACGCCTGCATTTCTCATCGCATCACAAAGCACCAAAGTTCCTGCAATATTGTTATCATAATATTCTAATGGCTTTGCTACAGATTCACCTACTGATTTCAATCCTGCAAAATGAATTACTGCATCAATATCTTCTTTCTCAAAGATATTTTTCATCGCTTCTGCATCACGAATATCTGCTTCATAGAACTTAATTGTCTTTCCGACAATCTTTTCCACACGGTCTAACGCTTCTTTACAAGAATTACATAAATTGTCTACTACAACCACATCATATCCTGCACTGATCAGTTCAATACATGTATGGCTTCCGATATATCCTGCTCCACCTGTTACTAAAATCGTCATAATTGTATCCTCCTTTTAATCATCTTGTTAACAAGGACGAGAGTTTTTCTCCCGCCCTTTATTATAATACTTCACTCTAATATATACAACTATTTTGTTTCAAAACATTTTTTCTGTTATGAATTGTATTTTTTAATAATTTCCTGCATTGTATCCCATTTTGCTTCCATGTCTTCCACCAGTTTAAACTGTGTACGACATCTGTCAAGGTTATGGTTCTCTCTGTGGATCTTAAAGTATGTATCTCCCTGAAGGTGGTCAGTAAGGAATCTCATACCACATTCAAATGTCATTACTTTTGCTCCCATCGGCATCATTTCAATTTCTTTCTGTGTCAATTTGCCGCCGCATCCTTCAATGAAACCTTTTGCATACACATCAAACAATTCCATATCACAAGATACTTTTGAAAGATCCTGCTCGTCTTCTGCTGCTGTGCTTGCACCAAAACGGATAGAATCACCAAAGTCATTCATTGCAAGTCCTGGCATAACAGTGTCTAAGTCAATCACACAGATACCTTTTCCTGTCTTGTCATCAATCATGATGTTATTCAATTTTGTGTCATTGTGAGTAACACGAAGTGGAAGTTCTCCATTTGCAAGCATATCTCCGAATACATTTGCAACGTCTTCATGTGCAAGTACAAAATCGATTTCTTTCTGTACAGATGCTGCACGTCCGCACACATCTTCTTCTACCGCTTTCTTGAATGTAGCAAATCTTGCTTTTGTATCATGGAAGCCTACAATTGTCTCGTGAAGTGTCTCTGCCGGATAGTCTGCAAGCAGTCTTTGGAAATTACCAAATGAAACTGCGCTCTGATAGAAATCCTCCGGTGTCTCTACCTGATCATAGCTTGTTGCTCCTTCGATGAATTTATATGCTCTCCAGTAATCTCCCTGTGAATCCACAAAATATGGTCTGTTTGCTACAGTGCGAATTACGTTCAAAGTCTCTCTTTCCGGGTCTCCACCGTTCTCGATAATCTTTTTGCGCAGATAAGAAGTCACTCCTAAAACATTCTCCATAAGTTCTACCGGTTTTGTAAAAATGGATTTGTTCATGCACTGTAAGATCACGCGCAGTCTTCCCATCTCCCCGATATCAAATGTCAAAAGGAATGTATCATTGATGTGTCCGTTTCCATATGGTCTTTGTTCAATCAATGTCCCTTCAAATCTAAAATTTGCAATTGCTTCATCTATTTGTCTATCTGAAATTCTTCCCATTATTTTTCTCCCCACAGGTTCTCTGGATACAAACCTGATTCTTTCATATTTTTAATCGCATTCACTACAACCGGTTTATCTTCTTTATATGTCACTCCGTACCATTTGTCTGCTGATGTCAGAACTGCCACTGTTGCACGGTCTTCTGCAAGCAGATTACTTACAACTGTCGGAAGGAAGTATTCACATTTCAAAGGATTTGTCTTAAGTCCTTCATCTAAAAATGCTGTAAATCCGTTCTTAATCTCCTGAAGGATGCTTGCTGTGAATCCCCACATATTCATAGAAACAATGCTTCCTTTTGGAAGTTCTGTCCATGTCTCTCCTTCATCTTCTGTGTACGCCGCTCCGTCTCCTTTTTTCTCGATGCGTGTTCTTTCCACAACGCTCACAAGTTCTCCGGCTTCATTCATCGTGCAGACACCACGTGCCACATGACCGTTCTCAGTCAATGTATTTTCTAATTGATAACCTACCATTGTGTAACGGAATTTATCATCGTCTTCGTGTGTTGACAGATAGTCATAAATTTTCTGGAATGCATCTCTTCCATAGTAATCATCTGCATTGATTACTGCGAAAGGTCCGTCAATCTCATCGATACAGCTGAATACTGCATGTGCTGTTCCCCATGGTTTCACACGTCCTTCAGGCACTTCATATCCTTCCGGCAAGTTATGTAAATCCTGGAATACATAAGACACTTCCATTACTTCTTCCATACGTTTTCCGACAGCCTCTTTAAAATCAGCCTCATTTTCTTTTTTAATGATAAATACTACTTTTTCAAATCCCGCTTTTTTTGCATCATAGATTGAGAAATCCATAATGATATGACCTTGCTCGTCCACCGGATCAATCTGTTTTAATCCGCCATATCTGCTTCCCATTCCTGCTGCCATAATTACTAATACTGGTTTTTTCATGATTAAGACCTCCAAACCCCAATTTCTTTTCTATCTTTTATTCTAGTACAAATGTCTTTAAAAATCTTTATCTGATTAATCTCTATGTTTGTATTATTTACACTTTTTCTTTGCATTCTAGAATTCTATAAGATATAATATCATTAAAAACGCCTAAAATACAAGGGAGAAGATTTATATGAGCAATCGACGTTATGGTCTTGAGGAGACCGAACTTGAAAAACTGAATATCCGTTTACTATATATCACTCAAGCTCGATATGATACAGACTGGCACAGCATTGCCCATACGCATCATTTTACAGAATTATTCTATGTCGTTCAGGGCAGTGGCTATTTTCTTGTGGAGGATAAAAAATTTCCGGTCAAAGAAGATGACCTCGTCATCATCAACCCAAATGTTTCTCATACAGAGCTGGGCAGCAAAGGCAGACCACTTGAGTATATCGCACTTGGAATCAACGGCCTGAAATTCAAAGATGGGAATCTTGACACCACCTATGATTACAGTCTGCATAATTTTCATGAATATAAAGAAGAATTCTCTTTTTACTTAAAGACACTTCTTCGGGAGATTCAAAATAAAGGAGAGTATTTCGAAACTGTCTGCCAAAATTTATTGGAGGCGCTTGTATTAACATTGGTTAGAAGAACAAAGAAACAGCTGTCATTCACACCAACAAAAAAGATTACAAAAGAATGTCGTTTTGTCGAACAATATATTGATGAGCATTTTATGGAAGATATTACACTTCAGACGCTGAGTGATCTCACTTATTTGAACAAATATTATCTTGTTCATGCATTTAAAAACTATAAGGGAGTGTCTCCAATCAATTATTTGATTAACCGAAGACTTGTTGAAGCCAAACATTTACTTGCTACAACCAATTATCCAATCTCCAAAATTGCAGCTTCCATCGGCTTTTCTTCCCAATCCTATTTTTCCCAGGTTTTTCGAAAAGAGACAGGCATGTCGCCAAATGCCTACCGACAAAATGAAGAGTTACAAAAAGACACCGGACAATCATAATCCGGTGTCTTTCTATCATAATCTCTATTTATATCTGTGGTTGTATACGAACAAAAGAGTCAGCAGCCCAACAAGTCCAACAAGTTCCATCACAAGACCTGAGACTGAGATATTTCTTTGTCCAATAATGATCAGAGCCAGGCAGACAACAAATACGATAATCATAATAATGTTTCTTACTGCATTATTCATCTCATCTACCTCCTAACCTTTCAATCCACCGAGAGTCATACCCTCTGTCAAACGTTTCTGAACACAAATGTACAGAATCAACGTTGGCAACATAACGATTACAAGACCTGCATACATGATACCATAGTTTGTTGCTGTTCTCTCTACTGCCATCAGGTTCTTAAGTCCCATAGCAAGAGTGTCATTACCATCCATCAATGTGTAAGCAATGATATATTCATTCCAGAATGACAGGAAGTTAAACAAGATTACTGTAATAATACTTGGTTTTGCCATTGGAATCATAATCTTTGTCATCGTCTTAAAGTGACCACATCCATCGATGTAAGCGGCTTCCTCAAATCCTTTTGGAAGTGTCTTAAAGTACCCACTCAACAGATAAATCGTAAATGGAAGGGCACTTGTCGCATAGATAACTGCCAAAATAAAACGGTTATTCAAAAAGAACTCTACTCCCAACGCTCTGTTTGCAGAACTTAACATCAAGAAAATCGGCACTACAATGTAGTTGATGTTTACAAAAAGTCCCGCCATAAATGCACCGTTTAAAAATTTTCTTCCTTTAAAATTAAATCTTGCAAGTACATAAGATGCCGGAAGTGCAAGCACCAACAGCAGTAACAATGCAATTGCTGTTACAATTACAGAATTCAAAAAGAAAGTTCCCATGTTTGCATCTTGGAATGCCGTGATAAAGTTCTGATAATGAAACGTCTTCGGCAAAGCCCACGGATTTACATCTCCACCAATGAATTCTGCATTTTTTTTCAAACTCGCCATAAACACCCATGCAACTGGCACAATAATGGAAACTGCCAAGGCAAAAAGAGCTACATAGATTAATATTTTAGATATAATTTTTCCTGGTTTTTTCTTCATCTTTTCGCTCTCCCTTCCTAAAATTCATATACTTCACGGTCAGTAATTTTATTCACAATTCCTGATAATACAAATGAGAAGATAAATACTACTACACCGATTGCCATTCCGTATCCGTATGCACCATTTCCATATGCCTGTTTATACATATAGTTCAAGAATACTTCTGTTTTTCCATTCGGTCCACCATCTGACATAATCTGAACAAACAAGAAACTCAAGTTGATTGTACTGATAATGTAGAATGTAAGTGTTGTACGGATATTGCTCCAAATCAACGGGAATGTAATCTTAGAGAACATCTGAAGTTCTGTTGCACCATCAAGCGATGCCGCCTCATAATAATCCGGTGGAATTGCAGCCATACTTGCCATATACATAACCATATAATAACCGATTGCCTGCCATACCAACGCAAAAATTACCGAATAGATTACAATGTTAGATTCGGACATCCAGTTTCTCGCCAAGGCATCTAACCCGATTGCTCTCAAAAATGTGTTTAACAAACCAGTAGTCGGATTATAAATCGCTCCAAAAATACCAGCAATAACAACTATACTTAAAATATTAGGAATGTAAAAAATAATTCTAAAAAAGTTGTTTCCCTTAAAGTTTCCTCTCTGTAATAATGTTGCAAATAAAATTGCAAGCACAATTGTGCAGATTGTCACAAGAACAATAATCAAAATAGAGTTCTGCATCGCCTGTAAGAAGTTCTTGTCTCCCATTAATGTCTTAAAGTTCTCAAATCCAATAAATGTTTGTTTATTTGTAATACCTCCCATACGATACAATGACATTCTAAATACATTGACTGTAGGGATAAAAATAAACAGAGATACTAAAATAACTGCTGGAGCAAGACAAATAAAAATAAATTTTCTTTCTGCGCTTTTTCTGTTCATATATCTTCCTCTTTCTCCTAGAAAAGCGGTGAGTTATTGGAACTCACCGCTTTTAATAAACATTCAAAATTTACTTTGAGTCTTATCTTAATTATTGAAGATTCTCTAAGCATTTTGTCCATGCATCAATCAATTGTTGTTGATAAGCGTCTGCTGTTAAGTCACCAGTGTTAAGTGCATCAATTGCTCCGTATACTGTCCCTTTCATATCAAAGCCATCGATAGCTTTTGTTGTTGCCCAAGTACCAGCTACTGCATTATATCCTTCTGAAGATGCTAATGTGTATGTATCTTTAACAACACCATCCTCCAATTTGTCAGATGCCCCAAGAACTGGTGACACAATCGGTGTTGCGACTTTTTCGCCTGTTTCTTTATTCTCAACTTTGTTAGCTAACATAAGATCTACTACTTCATCTGAGTACATGAATTTGATAAATTCTTTTGCTAATTCCATGTTAGGAGCTTCAGCCGGTACCCACATTTGCTCTGTAAATGTGTAGATATAATTCTCCTGATCAGCTGTAAATTTCGGCGGTGCCATCATTCCCCAGTTAAATCCTTCCGGAGTAGAGTTTGCCATCTCTCCAATCACCCAGTTACCGTTTGGCATAAATAATGCCTTATTATCAATTACTGCCTGCTGATTAATTTTGAATCCACCGTCAGCATTTGCATTTGCAACTGTATCTGACCATAAATATTCTGGTGAAGCCAATTTAGCAATTGTATCAATAACTTGTTTTCCTTCTGCTGATGTCCATGTGTTTGCATCATAGTTAACAGCTTTGTTGTAGAATTCCATTCCACCAGCCTGAGCTAACATCTGATACATTGTTGCATCAAAATAACCTGGTTGTGGATATGTAAATAATGCAATTCCATCTTCTTTTGCCTGTTCACCAAGTGCAAAGAACTCATCCCATGTTGTTGGAAGTGTGTATTTTCCTTCACCAAACATGTCTTTGTTGTACCATAATCCTGTTGGTGTATAGATAATCGGTGCAAGATAAACTTTTCCGTCACCATATGGCTGAGCTGCAGCATTTTCTGTAATGCCACCAACCAACTTGGATTTCAGTTCATCATCAAACACATCTGAAATATCTGCGATTGCATGCTCTTTTAACATCGTCTCTGTGAAACCGCTTTTTTGTCCTAAGTTGTAGTATACAACGTCCGGAATATCTCCATTCTGGAAATCTTTTGTAAGATCCTTGTCCAATTCAGAAGATAACTCTAACTGAACGTCTACATCTTCGTGAGATTCTTCAAAAGCCTTTTCAATATTTTCCCAAATTTCAGTACCGTTACCACCTTCAAAAGCAGCAAACTTTAATACTTTTTTTCCATCTTCATTTGCATCTTTACTATCGTCTTTGCTTCCGCAACCAACTGCCATAGATGCAACCATAGCCACTGAAAGTAACATAGCTACAACTTTTTTCATTTTCATAACAATTTCCTCCTTAATTGTTCATTCTGTTTATTTCTTGATATTTATCTTACACCACTACCGTCATTTTTTCTATACGAATTTTGCTCTATATTTTATATATATTGCTTTTCCATCCATATTTTTAGATTAATTACTCAAAAAGATTGCTTTTCCGACAAAAACTTTTTATCATATTAAATAAGAAGATTTTTATTATATTTATAGAAAGGATTTATGCTTTTATGACACAACCTAATATTTTACTTCTTATGTGCGATCAATTCCGTGGGGACTGTTTATCTTACTCCGGACACCCAGATGTAAAAACTCCTTACCTTGACAGTCTGGCTGCACAGGGCGTTTCTTTTGATAATGCCTACTCATCCTGTCCAAGTTGTATTCCGGCAAGAGTGGCACTGTTTACCGGGAAGAGTCAGGAAGGGCACGGTCGCGTCGGTTATGAGGATGGAATCGACTGGAATTACGAACATATGATGGCAGAGGAATTCAGCTCAAACGGTTACCAGACAGAATGTATTGGAAAAATGCATGTGCACCCCGCAAGAAAGCACTGCGGCTTTCAAGGTCTCAAACTCCACGATGGATATCTCGGGCATTATCGCAGTCAAAACATTCCGCATCATCAGCATCAAGAGGTTACAGACGACTATCTCTATTACTTAAAAGACAAGCTCGGACAACATGCTGACATTACCTCAACTGGGCCGGAATGTAACTCCTGGATTGTGCATCCTTGGATCTATGACGAAAAATTGCATCCCACCAACTGGACAGCAGACGAAAGCATCCGTTTTTTGCAAACCCGCGACAGAACAAGACCATTTTTTTTAATGACTTCTTTTGTCCGTCCTCACCAGCCTTTCGATCCGCCACAAACCTATTTTGATTTGTATAGAGACAAGGAACTGCGAGCTCCGGCACAGGGAGATTGGGTAGACCCTACCCTCACCGAAAAGTACGGTTTTATAAAAGATTCTATTTTTGGCTGCAATGATTCCGAATCACGCCGCCTTGCAATGGCCGGATATTATGCATGCATCACACATGTGGATCACCAAATTGGGCGCATTCTCACCGCACTCGCCGAAACAGGCGACTATAACAATACTATAGTCTTATTTTTGGCAGACCACGGAGAATTGCTTTTTGATAATAACTTCTATCGAAAAGCACTCCCTTATGAAGGAAGCACACACATTCCTTTACTTGTGCACGTCGGAAAAAATGTTCAGAACATTACACCTTTCCGAAGCGACACACTCACAGAATTACGGGATATCATGCCTACAATCTTAGATTTTGCCGGCATTCCAATTCCCGACAGCGTGGATGGTTTTTCACTTGCACCTGAAATTCTTGGAGAAGAGAAAAACGAACGCGAATTTCTCCACGGCGAACATAGTTTTCACTCTAGCTTATCTTCTCAGTTCATCGTAACTAAAACAGATAAATACATATGGTACAGTGAAAAAAATGAAGAACAATATTTTAATCTAGAAAAAGATCCAAGAGAAGAGCATAATGCAATCAACGATACTAAATATCAAGAACGGATTGCATACCTTAGAAGCGTCTTAATTCAGGAACTGAAAGATCGCGAAGAGGGCTACAGTGACGGAGCTTCCCTCAAAACAGGATGCACTCCTTTAAATAGCCTTTCACACATCTTGAAATGATTATGCTTCTTATAAAATCAATTATCGCTACGCCAAACAAACAGTTTGACGTAGCAATAATTAGTTGGAATCAGCACATAAATTCCCACTATGACTACTTATTCATTTTGCCACTATATGCCTGCATGATATTTTCCAATAACATAGCCCTTGTTACAAATCCATCACCTTTTGAAACAGGCGTGATATATGAAACTTTTTCCATTACATCATTCAACTCCACATCTCCACATAACTTTCCATTTTTGTCTCGGTTCATTTCCACATCAATAACAACTGTTCCTTGCTTTAACCATTCTTTTTTCACTAACTTTGCTTGCCCCATAGCAGATACCACAATATCCGCTTGTCTCACTTCTTCCCAAAACAACAGCTTTTTTCCCTTGAGGATTCTCTAACCCAATTTCTTCTAAAATTCGGATAATTCCTTTCGGCGCACAAGGAACAAACGTGTTATCTCCGATATATAATTTACCCACATTTTGCGTATGAAAACCGTCCACATCTTTTATCTTTTAGCGGACTAATTGTTTCAAGCACACGTTTTTAATCAATATATTCCGGCAGTGGTAACTGTACCAGTATTCCATCAACAGTATCATCCGTATTTAATTCTCGTATTTTAGATAAAAGGTCATTCTCTGAAATATAATCATATCTCAAAGTAGTGTTGAGTATTCCAACTTCCTCACAATCCTTACTTTTCCTTTAACATACGCATTACTTGCTTGGTTATTACCTACTAAGATGACCACTAGTTTAGGTAATCTTTGATTTTTTTCTTGCAATTTATCAATATCTCCTTTTATTTTGCCTTTAATTTTTTCTGATATATCTTCTATAAATTATTTTTTCATGGTATTTTCCTTTCGTATATTTTATCAGTATCGTTCTCTCCAGAGTAGTCAAATAAAATTCAAAATTTTTGCTTTATATCAAATACCATTTTTTCTTTGTTCCTTTTCTTTTCAGTTATACAATAGTATAATAATACGTTAGGTAAACAATCAAGGAGATTGAATTTATGAGAAATAAAAATTATTATTCAAACGGTTCGCCCCAAAACATGATAAAAGTATATAAACATCAAGAACAATTATTAGACAAAAAAATCAAATCTGTAAACTCTTTAAAATGAAACAGCCTCGATATTAACGCACTGTCAATATCGAGGCCACCTACTCAAAAATAAATTTTATTTAATTTTCTTTTTTTTCGCATTGATTACAATAACAATTACTAAAGCAGTTATCATCCACACAACAACCGACACTCCTGTTGTATCTCCTGTTGTTGGTGTTTTATCATTTTCCTCCTGACCTGCATTCGGTTTTTGCGAATCAACTTTCTTTTCCTGCAAACCATCAATTGCTGCACGAAGCATCTTTTCTGCCGCTTCCACTTCTGCGTCAGAAGTATTTTTATTTTCAAATACTGATTTTGCATTTGCCAGTGCTGCAGTAAAAGCTTCTGCTGTCTCATCTGTATACTTGTCAATATCAATCTTTTCCGCCTCGTTAATCAAATCCTCCAGCTTACTCTTATCAGGAATCTCTCTCAGTTCAAAAATCGCCTGACGAAGTGAATTATATGCCGCATTTACCTCATCCTGTGTTGCTTCAACAGTATCATATACTTTTTGTGCCGCAGCTCTTGCTGCCATAAAGGCATCAGCTGTTGCCTCTGTATACTGATCAATTCTATCTGCATATTTTTGAGAATTTTCCAACAAATCTTTTAATTTTGTTTTATCTGCCAAAACAATGTCTTCTAATCCGTTTATTGCAGCAAGTAATGCTTCTCTTGCAGCGTCAATTTCTTCTTGAAGTATATTTCCTGACGCAATAATCTCTTCTGCTTTTGCAATTGCATCATTTAATACCTGTACAGATTCTGGCGTTTTCCCTTCTGTATTTGTTGTCTTTGCTAGTTCTAATGCAAGTTCCAAGTCCTCTGTATTTCCTGTAAATCCTAACAAGTGTACATTGGCAAGAAGTGCATCATAAGCAGCATCCACCTCTGACTGCTCTGCTTTTGTGTCTTCTAATACTGTTTTCGCTTCTGCAAGTGTTTTTTCAAACAATTCTTTCACTACATCCACAACATCTTCATATTCTGCCTTTTCTTTTTGGCTTTCTGCATATGCAACTAAAGCTTCTAAGTTTGATTTATCTACAGATGGTTCTGGTTCTGTAGTAACCTCCGTCACTCGGATATTATCAAGTACAAATGTTGCTCTTGCATCGCTGCTTCCTTCTGCATTTCTGCTCAGTGTCAGATAAATTCCCGTTTCATTTGTCGCATCTACTTCAAACTCTAACACTTCTGTTGACGGTCTCGCATTGAATCCTTCGCCTGTAATTGTACTTGGTTTCAATGGATGAGATTCAATCACTTCTCCATTTGCATGTCTCACATCAATATTAAAGTATGATTTTTCCAACGGATAATTGTATCCTACATGTTTTCCGCTTTCTGCTTCTAATTGCTCATGATAAGTTGCATGATCCATTTGCACCACATATTTATTTCCTTGTTTAAAATCAATCGTGCTAGGAAGTGTACGCATAAGCACACCAGTACCGGTCTGGCGACCTTTCAGTGAAACGAGATTGTCCTCATCCTCTGTTCCATCTACATTATCCAATGTATAATATTTCATTTGACCGCCTTCCGGATTCTTGTAAGCTAAATGAGTCCATGGCTGTCCTCCCACCTGAGAAATAAATGGTCCCCAGTTTTCATCCACATTTTCAAAATCTTCGAAGTAATAATATTCCTCTTCTTCTGCTTTTGGCGCTGTAAGCCATTCCCAGCAGCGGAAATCATCTACATATACCGGCTGTTCTCCTGCTTCTGCCGAAAAACTAATTGTTGCTTCTTTTACACCTTCCGGAATAGTAATATCAACTTTAACTCTCTGATAGTTTTTCCCATTATATTTAGACGGTCTCACCTTAATCGGAATTCCTGCTGTTGTCTCAACACTTGCTTCCTCAACTTCTTTTCCTGCTTTCACAGTTAATTTCGGAGAACGCATTCCCTCTGCCATTGTCCATGCCGAGAATGAATATGTTTTTCCCGATTCCACTGTCACGTTTTGCGAAATCGAGCCTGCTACTTGTTCTGCAAACATTACACGAGCATTTCCTTTTGTGCCTGTAATAGTTGTGTCAATTGTAATTTGCTCTTTTGTTCCTTCTGTTACAGTCTTTTCCCAACCATCAAATGTTTTTCCTGAGAAACCAAAGTTTTCAATTGCACTTCCATATCCCCAAGGATGTTCTTCCGATGTAGGAAGCATTACAGTTGCTCCGTCTTTTTTCATTACAGAGCCATCCGCATTATAGCGATGTGCCTGTGCTGCTTTCTCTTTTACCAAAATATAAGGTATCGACAAATCTAGCTGCAATGTTACCTGTCCATTTTGTACTGCCACTTCACCTACATAACTTCTTCCGTTTTCTGTAAGCTGATATAACTGTGCTGTTGTTACATCTTCCCAACTATTTGGAACGCTCCATGTACTTGTTCCATTTACATCATTATAGCAATAAATTTTATCTTCCACTTCCGGACTCCACGGAATAAAAATTTCTGCACTCTTTGGTGCAACCGGATTTCCGGACTGTTCATGGTATGCTTTTAAATTGCTTGTATTGATTTTTGCCAACAACTTCTCATCTTTATAAACCAAAGTGTAGTCTCCCTCTACCTTTGTTTTCACATTATCCGAGAACATTGCTTCTTTATTTACATCCCATTTTAATAAATCAAAATGCTGTAAGTATTTTGTAGGAAGATTATTTCTATAAAATACTCTCTCTCCTTCATTGAAATCATTTACATTTCGCCAGTCTGCAACCCCCGGCATCAAAGCTCCCAACAAAGCGCGATCCGGTGCAGCCAAGTCTCCAACTCCATGTGTCACAAATTTCAGAACTTCACTTTGTCCGCCGCCAGTAGAATAATACATATCCGTATTCCAATGAACAAAATTAATTAACTGATTAAAATCACCCAACGCTTCCGTTCCAACACTTGCTCCATTTTCATTCATATATCTATAAATGAGCAAATTTGAAAAATTGCACAAAACTACACTGCGAATTTCATAAA
>OGKH01000323.1_pt1 | contig 37645 bp, 51 predicted proteins | sample 1572421 | NCBI WGS metagenome assembly OGKH01 (sample SAMEA2582084, study PRJEB24529) | metagenome | biome: Human gut stool | place: China | collected 2011
TGGTGAGATGTCATAAGCGCGTTCAACCATCCAAGTCGGTTTAAACATTTCGAGCATTTTCCACCTCGTAAAAAATTTCTAATTTTAATTATACCGACTAACCGGTAAGGGTTCAATTAACGTGCCATCCAAAGGCAGCGGTAAAAAAATAAGGTCAGAACATTAACTGCTCCAACCTTATCAATGTATTAAACGCAAATTAGTTGAGGGCCTTCTTAGCTTCGTCAACTACGGCCTTAAAGGCTTCAGCGTCGTTAACAGCCAAGTCAGCCAGCATCTTACGGTTCATGTCGATGTTAGCCAGCTTCAAACCATGCATCAGCTTGCTGTAGCGGATACCGTTTTGACGGGCACCCGCGTTAATCCGGGCAATCCACAATTCACGGAAGTTGCGCTTGTTAGCCTTGCGGTCACGGAATGCGTACAGACCGCTCTTCATAACTTGGTCCTTAGCAGTCTTGAACAGACGGTGCTTGGAACCAGTGTAACCCTTAGCCAACTTCATGATGCGCTTACGACGTGCGCGCGTAACAGTTCCACCCTTAACTCGCATAGTGGTATCCTCCTAGATTGTTTAAAAATTATTTAATCGTAAAATGCCCTGATTACTTGGCAGGAAGCATCTTCTTGTAACGTTTTACGTTGGACTTGTCCATCATGGAAAGGCCACGCAGTTGACGACGTTGCTTCTTCGTCTTACGGTGGCTGGTGAAAGCTTGGGCACTCTTGAAGCCACCCTTGGCAGTACGCTTGAAACGCTTAGCAGCAGCGCGATTAGTCTTCATCTTTGGCATAACTATTTCCTACCTTCTTAATAATTATTTTTTTGCCTTATCAGCAGCAGGGGCCAGCGTTAAGAACATGCTGCGCCCTTCCATCTTTGGCCGTTGCACAACCGTTGCGATGTCCTTAGTTTCTTCGGCCATCTTTTCAATCATGTCACGTCCGATATCCTTATGGGTAATTGCCCGACCACGGAAACGAATTGAAACTCGCACCTTGTCGCCCTTTTCGATAAACGTCCGTACACGCTTCAGCTTAACGTTGAAGTCGTTGGTATCGATCGAAGGACTCAGGCGGATTTCCTTAACCGTGACCGTCTTTTGATTCTTGCGGGCTTCCCGTTCTTTCTTTTGCATCTCAAAACGGTACTTCCCGTAGTCCATAATCCGTGCGACTTCAGCCAGCTGCAAAGCTTCACGTTTGGACTTGATGCCCAGTTGTTCACCATTTTGGTCGATCAGACGAACTTCCCGTGCACGAATACCGTCATTGACAATCATTCCTTGAGCTATGGCAACACACCTCCAATTTTACTAGCAGAAAGATCAAGCAAAAAAAGCGGAATGCATACTGCACCCCGCTAAACTCCATTGACAAAGGAATGTCAACGGTCATTTAAACTCGTCAGCCCGGCAACTCTGGTCACCAAGGCGAGAAGCGGGTGCTTCTGCTTTTTCTTTCAACAAATACTAATATACTAAACCACTTTAACAATGTCAAGCAGCAATTTAATTCCCAGCCCGCATGTTTTCGCCTTCAATATAATACTCACGCGACAAGAAACGAATCCGCTGCATGATCCGCTTGGCTTTCAAAGGCTCACGCGCGCCTTGCGCATCAATCGCCAAATGCTGGTCTTCCAGCTGCTGCATGGTGAAGTTGGAACTAAAAAACGTTGGCAGCTCTTCTTGCATTCGGTATTCCAAAATTACGCCCAAGACATCGTCACGAACCCATGCCGACATTGAATCGGCACCAATATCGTCCAGCATCAAAATCGGTGCTTTTTTGATGGCATCCCGCCGTTCATCAACCGTACCATCCTTGATTGCGCCTTTCATCTCAACGGCAAAGCTTGGAAAATGCACCATAGTTGAGATAATACCGCGTTCAGCCAAAGCATTGGCAGTAGCGCCTAATAGGTAGGTCTTGCCAACCCCAAAGTTCCCAGAGAGATACATTCCGGGTTGAAACTGGCCTGGTTGATAACTCCCTACAAAGCTCATCGCTGCCTGCAGAGCATTGACGCGATCGTCATTATCACGAATTACATGCTTAAAATCGGCCTGACGAATAAATTTAGGCATTCGCACGGTCGTCACGCGCTGTCTTAACTCGGCAGCCTGCTGCTGTGCCTTAAGCTGAGCTGTCGGTACATAGACGACGTCGATTCGGCCGGCGCTAACGACCAGCTGAGGGGTATAGCCTGGAGCAATGCTGGTCTGATGATTTTGGAGCAGCATCTTTTCATGGTAGAACTCATAAAGTTTTGACCCGCCCCGCTTGATCTGCTCATCAGACAATTCAGCGCGGTGCTGACGCAAAAAGCTCTGTACCTCAGGATCTTGGTAGGCCTTTTTAATCAGTTCCTGATACTGAGGTGAGCCGCTTTGCCCGCCGATAATTGAGTTAATGGTTTCTATGATAGGACGCATTGGCAATCCCTCCAATCATTGTTTTTTATCTGAACTGTTTTTTTGCTGATCAAGTTCAGCCAGCATTTGGTCAATCTTAGCAAGTTTTTCAGCAGATGGCTTTTTATTTTTAACTTTTTCTGGATGTTTTGCCCATTCCGGCAGTTCTTCGTTGATATTGCTGCGGCCAGTTGAGTAATAGTGGCGCTTGGACTTTGATGAAACCTGCCTATCATTGTCCTTTTTATGATTCTTGATTTCACGAATGGCGTCAGCTGCCGTCTTTACTCCCGCCTTGATCCAGGCATTGGCGATCCCATCTGCCAGACTGGCCTTTAAGGTAGTATTTTCTTTTTGGACGATTATATGATAGATCAGTATGTTGACAACCTCGCCAGGCAGCTGTCCCTGCTCAACCAGGCGCGTCAGGGTGTTGCGCTCATTTGGCGAGACATAGCCAGAACCGCTTGACTGCTTGATTCCAGCCAGGTAGTCATAAGGTGCGTACTGGCGTGCCATTTGAATCAAGCTGCGTTCAACTTCGCCCAGGTCAGTTAGATCTTCAGCTGCCGCCGGAATTGTCGGGGCTGGATCGTCTGACCTGCGCAACGTGCCGGCATAATGGGCTGCAATGCCGCGTTTTAGAGCCTGGGGCTGCAGAATACCGCTTCTAAAATCCGTCGCATCGTAGACCAGGCCGGCCATGCTGCTCTCATCAATACTATACAGGACGCTTTCTGAGATGATCAGTTTTCGCTGCTCTTTAACGCTTTGCAGATCAATGCCGCGATTTCTCAGCTGATCAAGCAGAAAGTTAAAGTCAAAGCTGTTAGACGGTAGTTTTTGGATTGCCTGGCTTTTAGGAACCGCCGTCGCTCTGGCATTATTTAAAACTGGCCGTTCAGCATCCCAGGCCGCACGATCCGGTCGAAAAACCTCAAAGTAGTCATGGGTCAGATTATGCATACGGCTGGTATCGAACTGATAGCGTCTTGAGCGGGCGACCAGTTCGTCAAACCGCTGCTCGCCAATCTGTTGGAGCAGCCGAACGCTTAAAAGGTCATCATTAATAAATTCTTCAGGCGTCATTGTGGGCTGCAGAACATAGACATAGACGCCGCCGATCTCATCTTGCTGATAAAAGGTCTGCAGCATTTCAACGCCCTCTAAACTATTACGGGCCTCAGCAAATTGAGCAACTCCCAGATTCAAACGATCCAGCATGATGCTGTGGGCCTGGCGCTTGGCCAGCATTGGTTCGGGGACCAGCTGACTTTGCAAAGCATAAAAAAGCCCCAGCGCGGTGGGACTTAGCAATGGTTGGTAAAAATCAATAAAAGTCGCTTGGTCAAACCGTACAAAGTCTGACGCAGCGGCCACGATAAAGCCGGTTTGCGGCGTCAAGCGCCCTTGCACTTTAGCCATAACGACTCCTCCTTAATCAGTCTTGATGCTTTTGATGATTCTGGTTGATCATGGCCTCCAGCTCATTCATAAATGCGTCGACGTCTTTAAACTGCCGATAGACGCTGGCAAAGCGAATGTAGGAGATCTCATCAACGTCTTTGAGCGCATTCATAACGTATTCGCCGATCACTTGACTGGAAACCTCATTTTCTCCACGTGAGCGGACGCGTCTTTCAACATCATTGGCGATGCTGGTAAGTTTTTCCATGCTGACGGGACGCTTTTCAGCCGAGCGGACCAACCCGTTTAAGACTTTTTGGCGATTGAATTCCTGCCGCGTGCCATCTTTTTTGATTACCAACAGCGGCGTTTCCTCATAGCGCTCAAAAGTAGTAAAGCGAAAGCCACAGGTTGCACATTCGCGGCGGCGACGAATACAGGTACCATCTTCACTGGGACGACTGTCAACCACGCGTGATCCGTTATGATGGCAGTGTGGACATTGCATACCGAATTCCTCCTGTCAATAGGTTATGCATTTATCTTATCACACTTGCGATCATTTTTGCTGACTTACTCGTTCAACCAGTTTTGCCACTTGAAGTCGCGTTTGTGCAAGTGAACCGTTATTGTCGATCGTCACATCGGCACGCCGCATTTTTTCTTCCAAAGGCATCTGAGCATTGATTCTTTTCAAAGCAGCGGCTTTACTGCAATGATCTCGTTTCATCAACCGCTCAAGCTGCATTTTGCGATCAACGACTACCAAAACGGTCAAATCACATTCTTGATCCATCCCGGTTTCAAACAGCAATGGCACATCTAAAACCACCACGGGCAGCCCTTGTTTTTTAAAGCCAGCCAGCTGTTTATCAATCGCAGCCATAATCAGAGGATGCTCGATTTGATCCAGATCGCTGAGGTTTTGGGGATCATCAAAGACCATGCTGCCCAGCGCTGCACGATCAAGCGTGCCATCAGGCTGAAGCACCTGGCTGCCAAAACGGCTTACGATCTGCGCTAGGCCAAGACTGCCAGGCATGACGACTTGACGGGCTGTCTGATCGGCATCAATTACCGGCCAACCGACTTCTTTAAAGATATTGCTGATGGTTGATTTGCCGCTTGCAATCCCGCCCGTCAGACCGATTACCTTAGTCATTTCTGATCACCTGCCCAAGCCTGACAACGCGGACAAAAAGTCGTGCCTCGCTGCGCTACCTTGATCTTAACCAGTTTATGACCGCACCGTTCGCATTTCTCGCCGCCGCGGCCATAAACTTCCAGTTGATTTTGAAAGGCGCCGGCTTCGCCAAAGGCATTCATAAATGTATGCACGGTCGTCCCCTTGTATTTAGTCGCTTTGGCAATTTCTTTGATGATGTTGTCATGCAGAATCTGAATCTGCTCGTCAGTCAGCGTATTAGCCGGCTGTTCGGGATTGATGCGGCTCTGCCAAAGAACCTCGTCGCAATAAATATTACCCAACCCGGCAACGTGATCTTGATTTAGTAAAAACGGCTTAATTTTGCTGCGGCTCTTTTTCAAGATTCGTTTAAAATAGTCAACCTTAAAGTCTTTAGTGGTTGGTTCCGGTCCCATAGTTTTTAAGCCGCCGACCTGCATCTCTTCACCGGTTTTAACCAAGCGCATGCGGCCAAACTTGCGCGTATCGCGATAGCAAAGCTCCGTACCATCCGTAAAATGGAAAACTACATGCGTATGCTTGTCGATTGGACCATCATTGAGCTGGCGATAATAGCTGCCTTCCATCCGCAAATGCGAAACCATGGTCAGATTATTGGTAAAGCGAAACAGCAAATACTTGCCCCGCCGATCAATCCGTTCAATCGTCTGACCAATCAAGGCTTGCCGAAACTCCTCGATGTCGTTTTCAATCGTTTTCCCATAGTAAACGTCAATCCCTTGAATCTTACGGCCTGCGGCAATATTCATCAACCCTCGGCGTACGGTCTCTACTTCTGGCATCTCTGGCATTTGATCGTCCTCGTTTCTTTTAGAATCATTATCGATTATAGTTGATTTTCAGTTTTCAACCAATTTTTTGCTCAAAACGCATTCCAAAGCAAAAGCCGCGGCTAGCCTTGACTGCCACGGCCTAAAGCTTTATTTATTTTTTCAGATCGTACCAGGTGTCGCCATACTTGCTTTCAACCTTTAGCGGCACGTCCAGCTTGAAGGCCGAATCCATGACTTGCGGCACCAGTTTTTCCAAAGTCGGAATCTCTGCAGCCGGCGCCTCAAAGACCAGTTCGTCATGAATCTGTAAAAGCATCCGTGCTTTAAGATTATGAGCCCGCAGCATCTTGTCCATATTGATCATGGCAATCTTGATGATGTCGGCCGCGCTGCCTTGAATTGGCGTGTTCATCGCGGTTCGTTCGGCAAATGAGCGCTTGGCAAAATTCTTGGAATGGATATCATCCAAATAGCGCCGCCGATGCGTCAGCGTTTCGACATAGCCTTTTTCGTGAGCCGATTTGACGATTTCCGTGACGTATTTCTTGACGCCAGGAAATTCCTCAAAGTAGCTTTCGATAAATTCATGGGCCTGTTTGCGCGTAACGTGAATACTTTGTGAGAGGCCATAGTCGCTGATGCCGTAAACGATCCCGAAATTGACCGCTTTGGCATGACGACGCATATCAGGCGTAACCGCTTCGCCCGGCAGCAGATGGAAAATACGTCGTGCCGTACTTTCGTGAATATCCTTGCCATCAATAAAATCCTGCTGCAGGTTCTTGTCGCCGGTAATATGAGCCAAGACCCGCAGCTCAATCTGTGAGTAGTCAGAAGAGAAAATCTTCCAGCCAGGCTCGCTTGGCACGAACGCCCGCCGAATCTGTCGACCTTCTTCCAAGCGTACCGGAATATTCTGCAGGTTCGGATCAACTGAAGACAGGCGGCCGGTTGCCGTCAGGGTCTGCAGATAGCGGGTATGGATCTTTTGGTCGCTGCTGTGAATAACTTTCAGCAGTCCTTCGATATAAGTCGACTGCAGCTTGGCGATCTGCCGATACTCCAAGATATGACCAATAATCGGCGAATAACCCTGCAGCTTTTCTAAAACCGCAACAGCCGTGGAATACCCAGTACGCGTCTTTTTAATAACCGGCAGTTTCATCTTGTCAAATAAAATCTCGCCCAGCTGTTTGGTGGAGTTAATGTTAAACTCCGTACCCGCTTCTTGATAGATAACCTGCTCGATTTCGGCTAAGCGCTCCTTTAACTTGCTGCCCATCTCTTTAAGCGTCTGTGCGTTGACCTTGATACCAGCAATCTCCATTTTAGCCAAGACATAGGTTAAAGGCAGCTCGATGTCTTCATAAAGCGGCATCTGCTCATGTTCCTTAAGCTGGTCATAGACTGGGGCGCGCAGCTCGTGAATGGCCCGGGCTTTTTGCGCTAAATGAGTAAAGAAGGCCTGGTCGTCAGTTGGAATTGCTCGTTTGACGCCCTTGCCATAAACCTCTTCATCGCTTTTGACGTCATAATAGTCATGGGCATGGGCCAGCTCGCCAAGATCATTGCTGTTATCGCTCGGATCAACCAGATAAGAAGCCAGCAGCAGATCAAACGCCACATAGTTCAAGTCAATTCCCAATCGGTGGAGGCCGACGATCTGTGCTTTGGCATTAAAAACGTCTTTCGTATATTGATCGCTGGTTAAAATCTTTTTGACTGGCGCGGTCTGCAGCAGGCTTTCGTCACGACTGACGAGCCATTTTTGACCATCCCCGATTACAAAGCCGGCAAACGTTGAAAGATGATAATTTTCATTTGGCATTTCCAGCTGGAAGGTTACGTGATGATCTAAATCTGCTAAAAGATCCAGATTGTCAGCCGTCAGTTCAGTATATGCGATTTCTTTTGCATCCGTGGCTTCTTCAGTACTTGGCGCAACGTTCATCTTGCTTAGAAACGACTTAAAGTTCATTTCTTGATAAAACTTGATCAGTTCTTCAGTCTGCACGCCTTGATACTTCAAATCATCCAGACCGATCGTCAGTGGAGCATCACGGCGTATCGTGGCCAGATCCTTACATTCACGGGCAATTTTTTCTTCATTGACCAGATTTTCTTTCCGCTTTGACTTGCGCATCTGATCGATATTTTCGTAAAGCCCATCCAGCGAGCCATATTCTTGAATCAGCTTCTGCGCGGTTTTTTCGCCGATGCCCGTGACCCCTGGATAATTGTCGGAACTGTCACCCATCAGCGCCTTCATATCGATAAACTGAGTTGGCGTCACGCCGAATTTTTCTTGAAAATGAGCCGGCGTGTACATTTCGGTCTGCGTCACGCCTTTAATCGTTACGGCAACCGTCGTGTTATCAGTTACCAGCTGTGTCAGATCCCGGTCGCCAGTTACGATCAGGGTCTCATCACCAGCCTGATCGCCGAGTCTGGCCAGGGTACCGATAATGTCGTCGGCTTCATAGTTGGCTAATTGATAGGTCTTGATCCCACAGGCATGCATCATCTCGTGCAGATACGGCAGCTGTTCAGTCAGCTCAGTTGGCGTTTTGGCCCGACCACCCTTGTAGTCAGCATACATTTCCGTTCGAAAAGTCTGCTTGCCAGCATCAAACGCTACCAGAGCCTTATCCGGCTGATAGTTTGCCAGCACATGATCCAGCATCAACTTAAAGCCATAGATTGCTGCAGTATGAAGACCGTTTTGGTTGGTAAATTTGTCGATTTGATTATGCATTGCAAAAAAAGCCCGAAATGCAATGCTATTGCCATCAATCAACAACATTTTTTCTGCCATTTAAACTACCTCGTTCTTTTATTTTCTTTCTTGATTGTAACAGACTTTCACCACCCCTGGCATTTTTAGGAACCATATCTGTTTCAATAAAAAATAAAGCTCCGCACCATTTAAGGATGCAGAGCCAATCTAAATTTTATTTAATTAGCTAATCGCGACGATCGCTGCCCATGCCGAAAATCTGCAGCAGCTGGATGAACAGGTTGATAAAGTCCAGATACAGCTGCAAGGCTCCCATAATTGCCAGACCGGTAACGGAAACCTGATCTTGGTAGTTAAGGTAGATGTTTTTCATCTTTTGCGCATCGTAAGCCGTCAAAATTACGAAGATGATTACGGCAATGTAGGAAAAGATGTAGGTAATGGCCGGACTGTTTAAGAACATGTTGATCAAAGAGGCCAGAATCAAAGCAATCAAGGCCGCCGTAGCATGAGCCCCAAAGCGATCCAGTGAGCGTTTGGTAACCGTCCCATACAGTGCCATTACCACAAAGATCGTTGCCGACGAAACAAAGGCTGCCGTAATATCAGCACCAGTATAGAAACCAGCCAGCAGGGCAAACTCGACTCCATACATAATCGACAGGACCATCAGCATGATAAAGCTGCCAGTTGGATTGCGCGTGGCACTAGCACTGATTCCCATTGACAGGGCAATTGGCAGCAGCAACAGCAGCCACATCATCCCCGTGTGCTGAGAAAAGTAGCCAAACACGGCGGTTCTAAAAGTCGTCATTACCAAAAACGAACTGATGGCCGAAACAAAAACCGACAGGCCGACAAAGCCGTACATCTTGGTCAAAAAGCCATTTAAGCCGGCTGCATTGACGACGCGTCTTCTTTGCTCGGGCTCTGGTGTAGAGTTGAACATAAACTCCCCTTCTTTCAATTGAATTAAGCAGTCAAACTAATTTGACCAATATTGTCTTTTATATAAAAAATGGTAGCAAATGCCACCATTTTCGACAAGTGATTTAATCATTTGCTAACAAACTCTTATACTTGTCCTCGTATTTTTCAATGTCGCCGGCTCCCATGAAGACAACAACGGCATCATGATACGCTAAAAGCTTGTCCATGGAGTCCATGTCAATGCCCTCGCTTTGTGGAATCAAGTCTTCCAGATCCTGGCTGGAGACATGACCGGCATTTTCACGAATCGAGCCAAAGATTGGCGTGACAAACGTCTTGTCAGCGGCGCTCAAAGACTGACCAAACTCTTTAAGATAGGCCTGCAGACGGCTGTAGGTATGCGGCTGGAAGACGGCCAGCACCTGTTTATCAGGATATTTTTGCCGTGCTGCATCAATCGTCGCCTTGATTTCGCTTGGATGATGAGCATAGTCATCAATCAGCGTCATATCGCCAACCTGACTTTCGGCAAACCGCCGCTTAACGCCGGAAAAGCTGGCCAGCCCGTTAGCAATGTCAGTCAGGTCAACTTTTTCCATGTAGGCAACCGCAATTACGGCCAGACTGTTCAAGACGCTGTGCTCACCATAAAGATGAATTTCAAACTCGCCCAGCTTCTCATCTTTAAACCAGGCTTCAAAAGTGGATCCTTGCGGCGTCCGTTGAATATTAACCGCACGGAAATCGTCTTTTTCACTAGTGCCGTAGTAATAGATCGGTACATCCAACTGCAGCTTGCGCAGATTTTCATCATCACCCCAGGCAAAGACGGCTTTTTTGACCTGTTTGCCATACGTTTCAAACGAGTCGCGCACGTCATCAATATCCTTAAAGAAATCGGGATGATCAAAGTCAATATTGGTCATGATGGCATAGTCTGGATGATAGGCCAAGAAGTGATCCCGGTATTCGTCAGCTTCAAAGACAAAGAACCGCGAGTCAGGCGTGCCAACCCCTTCACCGTCTCCGATCAGGTACGTCGTTGGCGCAACTGAGCTTAAGACATGGGAAAGCAGCGCCGTCGTACTGGTCTTGCCATGGGCTCCGGCAACGCCAATGCTGGTATACTGCTCAACTAATTCTTCAACCGTGGCGGGATAGCTTTGAACCTTGTCGCCCAGTTCCTTGGCCCGCACGATTTCTGGCTGGTCATCGCTAAAGGCGTTTCCTTGCACGATCGTCATCCCTGGCTTGATGTTGGCTGGATCAAAATCGTGAATCTGAATGCCGGCTTGTTCCAATTGTGCCTGCGTAAAGGTTTCTTTTTCAATATCTGAGCCTTCAACATGGCAGCCGCGATCATGCAGCACGCGTGCCAAAGCAGCCATCCCGGTTCCCTTGATGCCTACAAAATAATAATTCTTTTCCATAATGCCGTTTTTCCTTTCCTTGCCACCAACTAGGCAAACAGCTGATTGCCGCGCGCAAAGTCAAAAGCATCGCCAGCTTGACCAAAATCATCAGGCAGAATCAAACAGCCAGGCTTTTGCGGAGCATTTTTCAAGTTCAGTTCACGAGCTGCACAGATCATCCCATTACTTGGCACGCCAACCAATGCACCTGGCCAGATAATCTGACCGCTTGGCATCATGGCGCCAACCTTGGCAACAACAACCTTAACGTGTTCGGCAAGCCGCAGACAATCTGGACCTTCTGATCGCCCAAGTCAACTTGCGTAATGTGCAGATGATCCGATTTTGGATGCTTGGTCATGGATTCAACATAGCCGATAACAAACTTTGGCGTTTCATCAGCCGTTAATTTTTCATCAAAACCAGCCGCTTGAATCTTTTCATTCAGCTTTTCGACCTGATCCTCGCTCAAAAAGACCTGACCGTTTTGCTCCTTGAGTTCTGGCAATACCTCACTGGCTTTCAGAAAATTGTAGCCCAGCAGACTGCCATCCTGAGCACTGACGATCTGAACTACGCCTTGATTTTGCTTGACGTTTTGATCAGCGGCCTGACCAGTTACGACTACCAAAACATCACCCATCTCATTTGGGTTATAGCTTGAAATTAACATCAAAAATCCTTCCCTTGGCATCGCTTTGCAACGGTGCTAAAAATTCTTTTTCGCTTCGTCAAAAACTTTTGACAACCAGACTAAATTGTACCACACAACCCGTGCTCATGACCCCAGTCCATCAAAAAATGGCGACTTGCCGGCCGCCATTTTTGCTTATTTTAAATTACTCAAGAAATCCTCGACCTGCTGCTTGGTCTTGCGGTCTTTGTTGACGAACCGGCCAATTTCTTGACCATCACGGTAGGCAATAAAGCTTGGAATGCCCATGACGTTTAGTTCGGTTGCCAAATCCAGATTTTCATCACGATCAACGGCATAAAACTTAAAATCGGCAAAATCCTTTTCGACTTCTGGCATGGCAGGCTTGATAAATTGGCAGTCAGGGCACCAGTCAGCAGTAAACATCAAGACGACCTGCCCTTTCAAATATTTTTGCAGCTGTTCAGTATTAACTTTAGGCAAAGCTTCCATCACAGAACACCATCCTTTTACTTATTTTATGTAAGGATAGTCTACTACAAGTTGAAAGACAATGCATAATGATCTGCCTTTGTGTTAAAATTGTTACATCCAATCTACTTTGGGTCAAAATATGGCATAGGCTAAACGAAAGAAGCGATTGAAATGAATGATTCAAATGGTTCACTTAGCCCATGGATGATCCCGCTTACCTTAGGTGCTTCCGGTATTGCGGGCTTCTTTGCCGGCAAGCTGGTGGGCAACCGACGGCGTTCCGCAAACACGATCTTAAAAATGATTACCAATGATTTTAAACGCGAAGGCACAGTTGAGGGCAGCTGGATTGATCATCAGCCGATTCCTTATCGTCAGTTTGCCGTGCGAACTTTGGTATATCGCGGTGGCATCCGGCGCTTTGAAGACGATCAGCTGGTCAGCTACGAATTCTTGGCAGATGCCAGTACTGGTACGCTGCTGAAACTAAAGCGCATTGACAATTAAGCAACACAAAAGGCTGTTGGATTTCTCCAACAGCCTTTTTTTGCACCATCTATCTGAACATGATGCATGGCCGATTGTCATTCATAACTGCCGATTATGATTTAATTGGAATCTTTTGATGTAAATATTGATATAGCGATTTATAGTTTTCTATAATGTTCAAAACTGTATATTAGCTTAATTCACTGACCTAGAATGGTATATAAATTTTCTAACCGTTGCACTTTCATTGCACAAAAAAACGGCCGTCATATGACGACCGCTTTATTTTTTACGTGGATCTTTAATTATCCATAGTTGAATATTTTCTATGGTTGGCAAACAACATTTATTTCAGTTTTTTTGTTAAAGGTATACAAGTTATTTTGTGTTGCGTAAAAGAGTAATCTATTAGCAATGATATCTGCTGAACGAATAAGCGTCTTTTTTTCAGAATTGCAATAATTAACTCGCACACTACATACAGATGGAAAAATTGGTGGAAAGTACTTCTGCCAATTATAATTATACGTACCCTTTTTAAATTCCTGTTCTAACCCTTCTTGAAGCTCATAAATACCATTAGTAGCAGTATTGTGCTCATCAACGAAGAAATAGATATTTTCAACTTCTTCGGGAATAATTAAGCCTCTCGAAATCAAATTTTCAAATTTTCTTTTCACGCCTATTTTATAAACATAATCAAGATATCTTTGCTTCGACTTTTTATCAGTATATATTTTAGGATGAACCTTTTTCTCATGAACAACAACGCCGAATTTTTCAGTATGATTTAACGATCTATAAAGCTTACCTTTTGAACTATTTGAAATAGCTGTTGCCTTTACTTCTATCTTTTTTGGCAATTGCTCAATTTTTCTGATAGTTCGCTCTGCATTTAGGTATTTTCTTTTCCAATTTTCATGATCGTTTTTAGATAAGAACATCAAACCACCATAAACAAAGAAATCATTATTATCTTTGTCAAATACCCCAGATTCATCTGAGTAAACGTATATATCCACGTTAGACACCTCATAATAAAAAAACCGCCCCAAAGGCGGTCCTCGCGATCGACGACATTAGATGCCGCTTAAACGTTAATTCGATTTCCACGAGTATACAGCGTACTTCTACCTGCCATTTCATTTTAGCTTACGTCATTAATAAATGTCAACGTATTTTACGCGGGTCTTTAATGCCGGTTGCAGCTTCCATTCCCACAGTTGTTACTACCAAAGTTTTCCCGATTACTCTATATGATCCATTGGGCCATTTTTGAGGGCTTTGTCGGATCGAGTTACGAACATACGCAATATTTTTGCCCCAAATCTTAGCTGCATCAGTTGCGCTCATAATGTCTGGGCTGTTTAAATCAATATCCATTTTAAGGTTTCACTCCTAACCATTGTAAAATAATCAAAATGATAATTATTATCGAACATACTAAGACAATAGTGTGTGCTGTTTTTTTAGTCATAGTTGATTAATCCCCTTCCATATTCTAAAATACGGAAATAAGGGTTTGGGTTTCCCCGCGCCCCTATTTCAAAGAGTGTTAAGGCTTAACTCCTAGCCAATCTAGCAATGCGATAATCGCCGCAATGATTGATGCGATTGCTGATGTGGTTTCGAGCGGTGAAGCTTTTACGCTCTTTTTCTTTTTATGTCCTTTATGTTTAGACATTTCGCTTCCCCCTTTCCTAATTGATATATTTATTATAACACTGTACAGAACTATGTTCAATACTTTACAGTGTTTTTTATTTAAAATAAAAAAGGCCCGGCATTAAAGCCGAGCCTAAGTTGCGCGATATGGACTAGCCCCGACCAGGCGCGCTGAGTCTGGTCTTTCCATACTGATATTATACCACACTATTCAAACTTTCCGTACGTCTCGCCGGTGTGAGCGTTGCGGACTGCTACATAGCCGTAGCCGTTGCCGCGTGGCTGACGCACGTAGACAAACTGGTTGCCTCGTGACCAGGCATCATACTTGATCACACTACCTGCTGGCAGGACCGCAATCGTAGATGCACTAGGTCGTGCGCCCCAGCGCAAGTGTAGAGCCGTGTTGCTGATAAACTTGCCATCTTCCGTGTGCCAGGTGTCGCCTAAGTTGTCTACCCAAGTCTTAGGCACAGCAACTGGTTTAGGCGTTGGCGTGTCGGTAACCGTCTTAGACTCTGGCGTAACGTTGGCGTTGGTATAGAAACCGCTGAAATCGTATGACATGTCAACTTCGTTGCCGGCGATGTTGTACGTACTCGTAAACTGCCATGTACCCACGTTGTCGACACCCGGCTGACTGACGCCGTAGTTGGCAACCCACTTGTTTTTGGCGACCAGTTGAGCTGCATTAAGCCGGCCTTGCCAGAACCAAGACGCCATTGAGTAGATGTCTACCTTAGGATAACCGGCATCCTTGACCGCTTGCAGGAAGGCATTGGCATCACTGGTTGCATACTTGGCGTTAGCTTTGTCTTCGATGTCCAGTGCTAAGACCGATTCTGGCCCCAAGCCAAACTGCTTTGCATGATCAACAAACCATTTAGCTTCGTTGCGTGCGTCTTGATTGCCGTAAAAACGCGCGTAGTGATAGCCGTGTACGAGCAAGCCCACAGACCGTGCATTGTTGATCTGCGCTTGTGCCTTAGGATTGACGTACGCATCGCCATCTGCTGAGCCTTGTGTCAGCTTAACGATGACGGCTTTAACACCTGCATTTTTAGCAGCTTGAAAAAAGCTAACAGTATCTGGCTGATAGCTAGAAATATCCATGACGAGATTAGCCATGCTTATTTGCCTCCCTTATTTTGCTTAGCGCCAGTAATGGCGTTATAGTCCGTTGCGTCATAGTCTGACTGGAGCTTGACCAGGATTGCCTTGATCTGTGGCGGCAACCACAGCCCCATCTCGCCCCAGTTCTCGGTGATTGATGTTAAGTAGTTGATGATGTAGCCCCATATGATCGTCTGTGCCAGCCAGGCATAGCCCAGACTGATCAGATACGGGTAGACGCTGATGATCGTCACCAGTACGATTGTGTGCTTGACCAACCCAAACAGTCCTTTAGTCGAGTTGGTCTTGCGGACAAACGCTGCATGAACATAGCCCGTGATGACATCTGCAATCACGCAGCCAATAAAGGCAACAATCAGCGGGTCATCAACCATATGTTTGACTTGTTGCATCATTAAAATGTGATATGGCACATTTCTAACCCCCCTTCAAAGCCGCCCCATAAGGTACTGTTAGCTTTCTTTGGCGACAAAAATAAAAAGATTACGCAGCCACGTAATCTTGTCCGGTGATTTCCTTAAATTGTTCAGTGGTCAGCCAACCGACAAAAACCGCGTCCTTGCATTGTTGTACCGTGAACAAGCCCATTGGGTAATACATTTTGAAAATAGAATACATAATTTTTACCTCGCTTTTAGTTATTTTTCTTTGCGTTTGCCAAAAGTGCGCCGGTTAGGCTAGCAATCTGCGTGCTTTGTTGCTTGACCGTCATTTGAGTTTGCAACAGCTGAGCAGTAAGTGCGCTGATTGTTTGATCAGAGTTGTTCGGCTCTTTGCTGGTGGTTTTATTCAGCTCTTCGATTTCTTCTTTGCTAAGCGTTTCAACCCACTTGTTTTTGGCGACATCAAACTTTGGGCGATACATGCCAAGACCGTTTTCGTCAGATGGCTTGACTGTGGTTTCGTTAGCACTTAGAGTTGCGTTTTTTGTAGCGATTTCCAAGTTATCCAAATTACCATTGCTATCATAATGATAGATGGTAATCAAATCTGAATTGCTGACCCAGTTTTGGCCGTCCCAATAAGAATTGTCGGATTGTGGTGCTACCAATGTTTGACCATCTGTCAACACAGCATTATCACCAACGTTTTCAGCTCCTAAAAACTCATGCATGCGATTTTTTGCATTGTAAAGATAAACTACTTTACTCATTAAAACACCTCCTAGCCAACAATCAGCAACGAAATCATAGTGCTAAATGGGGATAGATCGAAGTTATAACCATTTGTCATCGAAATTTTCCCGTTCCCTTGATCGAAACTCAAACCACTAGCGGGGCTGCCATCGATATATCCGGTTTGTGCGAAATACGAACCGAACAAGTTCTTGATATCGTCTGACATCTTAACAATATCAACCCGCTGTCCTTGTTTAACAGTTGGCGTAGTACACCAACCAGAAAATTCTAGAATTGTCAATCCGCCCGCTTTATATTTGCGCCAACACAAATTATTTCCACCGAAGCCATTAAGGCTGGTCAGCCCAGCTTTGCTCCACTCAGTACCACTACCACTAGCAGCGTTCAACTTTTCAAAGTTGGCTTGGATAGCTTCTGGCCCTTTATCCATTCCGCTAAAAATCTTAGTAAGGTCCATTTTTTCACCTCTTATTTAAAATAAATAGCCTTGACGCCGTTGAATACGCCAAAGCTACCATCATCTAGTTTTTGCATTAGTTGGTTGTCTGGAAAGTTGTCAAACGATGAAAGAATCTCAAGTGTGCTAATGCCGTTAGCGACACTAACCACTTCAACTGACAACGTTTGACGATTCCCACCACCAAAAAAACCGCTAGGCTCAGTCCCAATTGGAACGCTACCTAATGGATATTCAAGATATGTTGCAGTGTATGTTGTCCCTACTGTTAAGGTAGTAGGAACACGAATACGAATGCCATGAGTATTGACGGCTAGCCATGAGCCTGCTCCATCTCGAATGCCGTTCCAGGCATAGACATGAAACCAATAGTTGGTTCGTGGTTTAAGGCCAGTTACCGTGTACGAATTGGCACTCGTGGTTGCAATCAAAGTAGTAGCGCCGTTCTTAGTGCTGCTATCTTCAATCCGAAACTGCATAAGATCACCCGCTTAAGTCTAACTCAGCTTGACAGAGTTAGTCGTTACTTCGCTTGCCGTAAGGTTAGATACGTTGACCAGTGCTTCATAGACCGTGATTGTTACCACGTTTGACGTCTTAGTGCCAATAGTTGCCTTAATTGTGGTTGTACCAGGCGCAATCGCATTGATATTGCCAGACTGATCAACCGTTGCAACCGTTGGCGTGGTACTGGTCAACGTGTAGTTCCCGTTCGTTTCGTTAGCGGGCGTTACCGTTGCGCTGACCTTAGCAGTACCACCAACTTCAAGCGCAGTCTTGTCAATCGCAATCGTAATGGATTGTACTGGGATTTCGCTAGTCGTTACCGTTACGATGTTCGACTTGGCACTTTCCCGCAGACCGTTATAGCTGCTTACGGCAAAACGATAGGTGGTTTTTGCTCGCAAGCCCGTAACCGTGTAGGTTTTCTGGTCGGTAACTTCCGCAATCTTAGTAAGTTCCCCGCTAGTGCCCACACCTTGATAGATGTAATACTTCAACTTAACTATACCCCCTTAGTTTAGTTGCGCCATTCTAGCCGTTGCGTGTGTTCATCAATATAGATAGCTCGCAGATCACTTGGGCTTGTCGGCTTGCTGAAATAGCCTGAACCGCCTGCAAGGGCGCTCTTGCCTTTGCCTTCACCGGTCAATGCCAGTTGTGCGTTAACATTGCCCAGACTGACTTTGATTGTCTTGTAGCCATCGCGAACATACCATGCACCGGCGCTCGATTCAAAGTTCGGCGCGTCATCTAGGTAGAAATTACGCGGTAACCGAACCTTAATCGTGTTAGCGTCTGGATACGTAGCCATGCAAGGGACTAGCTTTGTGTTAGTCTGACCAAACCCACTAGGGCCACTCCCTAGCCCGTTAGGTTCAGTACCAATCGCATATTCGTAATACATGACTTTTGGCTCTGGATAGTCAGCTTGATTGTGTACGATTGTGATTTCGTAACCGTACAGCAAGTCTTCCAGACTATCAGCCGTAACCATGCTTGCGTTGCGCTCAGCAACCATGCCGTTAGCTAACTCAATGACGTTAGTACCGTCTGGGGTTTCGTCCTTGTGCTTGACGCGAATCTGCCAAACAGCGCCATGCCCGTCATCGTAGTTGTCCCAACCTTTCGTGATTGCAAGGTCGTTCGTAGCTAACGCAGCATAGCTTTGCATGGTCGGAACATCGCTGAACTGCCATGCTCGGTCGTGGAATTGGGCTTGTTTCAGCGTTTCTTGGATTTGTTGCGTCATGGACAGCAGTGAGTTATACCGTGCGAACAAACCGTCCTTAGGATCGTTCACTTCGGCCATTGCGTCGCTTAATGACTGCTTGTACTTGGTCAGCCAATCGCTAAATTCTTTGCTGTACGTTTCGCCGGCCTGATCAAGCTTGCCCTTAATCGTGTTCCCTTCATCGGTTACTTGCTTAAGGATTTGCTCGAACTCTTCGATATAATCTCGGCCAGCGTTGCCAACGTGTGCGAAAAACTGGTCGTCGATAACATCAAAATCCATGTCAACGGTTGATACCGTCTGACCATCTCGGCCAATGAAACGAACAAAGAACTGTTGCCAGTGTCCAGGCACGTTGAACGTGCGCTCGTCAAAGTGCAGCGTTACCCGTCCAAGTGCAATTTGATCATTGCGATCATTAGCTTCTACTGGGTAGATATGCTTATGCACGTACCCTTGACTGTCAACACCGCCGTATTCGTACTGCCACCCCCGCATATCAACGGGCAGACTATTGCTAGTGATATAGACCGGCAAATAGTCGTCCGTGTCGCCTACACGGCCTTTGAAATAACCGCTAATATCCAAGATTTGGTCTTGATAGCGGGTTAGATCAAGCGTTAGCCGTGCCTTTTCTCGTAATGCCATTCATTCACCTTCTTTCATCGTTCATTCAAAGTATCTTCATCAAGACCATATGAATCCAGAAAACCATCTACTTTGTCCTGCTTTGCAGCTAACAGTTCAAAGCCTTTCGCAATAGCTTCCCGAACATCTTTCCCATACTGGGCTTTGCGTATCGTTTCCGCAATGCTTTTCATATCATCGGTTGTTGCCATTAGTTAGCTCCCTTCAACTTATCAACTTCGGCTTTCAACACGTTAAAGTCTGCCTGTGATACATAGCCCGCCGGTATCTTATCGTTAATGATTGTTTGCAGTTGACGCATGTCAAACTTAAGCTGCGTTACGTCTTCACTACTTGTCACGTTCTGAATAATCGTAGTCGTGCTTGACGTGTGAGCCTGGCCGCTCGCTTGAACCTCAGCTACACGGCTAACGATAACCTTAACCCGTTCCAAGTCTTGCGCTTGACGGCTCGTTTCTAGCTGATAATCGGTCAGCCCTAACGACTTATCGCCGATAGTCAGCGTTGACTTGTGCGGTTGCAAGAGGTCAACTTCTTTTTGCACCACTCGCAGCAACTGTGATTGCGCTACATACGGGTTGATGAACATATACCGGTCGGCAACTTTGAAATGGTCAAAGTTAGGCAAGTTCAGCTCAACAGCGCTGACTTCCCAGCTTTCGGGCACTCGTTGTGCGTCAATCCATGCTTTCGCTTGGTTCATCAAGTCGTTAGCGTCGGTTACTTCGTTGAATTCAATTGTGCCGTTGATAATGCCGAACTCTTTTTGCAATTCTGGTATATCAATATAATCTCGCCCTTCATTGACGCTAGTAATCGTTAGCTTTGGCCTAGCAGCGTTTGAGTTGCTGACCTCATCTTTTTTGCTCTCGTCTTTTGACTGTGAGCCATCACCGCCGTTTTTGATCAGCGCTTGCGGGTCTAACCAAGTGCCATCGTTGGTGAACGACTTCTTGACGGCCTCGTAAAAATCAGCCTTGGTTACTCCAACATGTAAATGGTCGGTGTTTCGCCAACCGATAACATCACCAGTTTTGACTTTATCGCCAATGTTTACACGAATTTGACTAGCACTACTGAACGCCTCTTGATAGACGATATTAAAACCGTCCGTACTATGCGTTACAACGTAGTTGCCAAGCCCGCCCATGTAGCCTTTGAAAACTACCGTGCCGCCGTGAACAGCATGCACTTCACTACCCGGGTGATCTACAGAACCAAAATCTAATCCATCATGAAATGAATTGGGTCTAAAGCCACCATCGTAACCGAATTTTTGGGCTTGGCTAAAACTGCCTTCGCCAACGCTAGGAAACGGCCAGCCCCAACCGTTAGTGAGCGTTTCGGTCGTGGTATCACTGACTGGGCCATTAACCCGCCGTGTACCAGTTGGGCCCCAACCGCCGGCATGTGAAATGTCAGCAAGCCAGTTTGAATCGTTGAACAGCGCCAACAATTGGTGAAAGCCTTTGTGAATGTCTTCATAGCCTTGTACCTTCCACTTATCGAATGTTGGCTGAATATACTGCAACAGCCCTGTTGACGGGTGCCCTGCCTGTGCGTTGCTATCCCAGTTGTTAGTTACCGTTTCGCTACCACCAGATTCTTGGTTGATACGCCTTAATACGGCATTCAACCCGTTCTGGTCAAGGTTAACGTTCATCACCTTCGCAGCATGCTTAACGGCTTCTGTCCAATCGCCATTAATAGCAGTTGTTGCACCGCCACCAGTCGTTATTGTTGAGTTTTCGCCGTCAACCTCGACTTTCTGGGGTTCTAACTGTTTGCCCAATGGAACGAGCCTAGTTATGACCTTTGTAGGGTCAATCGTAAGGCTAGCCGATTTCATGTTAACTGCTAATTGGATAGGCGTATCGCTCTTGTGATCGTTGCCAATATCAGTTACATAGTCAAGCATGTTCGGGCCGTCCGGCTTGTACTCAGTTACCAGATACCCGCCTAGCTCGTTAATCAGCTTGTCTTTGATTACGTCCCGTGTTTTTGGATAGTCAATTTGCCGATAGGCGTCATCTTTGCTGTTGGTAACGTTGCAGTTACGCAGCTTGAATTGCTTATACTGTGGCACTTGGCTGTTATGAACATCAATCAGCGATTGAAGAAACTCTTTCGGGGTTAACCCAACCGCTTCATAGAAACGCTGAACGCTATCTAACAGATACGCTTCAATGTCTTCGAACGTATACGTTCTGATGAAGCGTCCGCTTGATCGCATTTCTTTTTTCGGTTTGATTGCTCGGCCACGAAACAGCAGTTTATCATCATCATAAACTTCAACGTGCGTGTGCATTGGCCTAACGTTGTCAAACAGCAAGTTATCACGGTTTACGGTTAACTCCAGATCATCAATATCAGTTTCTTTGATCGTTAACTTGCCTTCGCTGACCGTTCGATTTACTCGCTGATCAAGCACGATAAAGCCGTTCTTATCAGTTGGTTCGTTATACCCGATAATTCGATACATTAAACCATCTCCTCACGTTTAAAGACGAACTCTATTGTGCCGTTGCCAGACAAATTAATTTTGTTGTCGCCTATATCAAGCACTACTTGCGTTTGCTTGTAGTTGCCATCGTTTAACGACACTTCGCCGAAACTCCCTTTCGCCTTGACGTTACCAGTTACCACGAAAGACGATAAAACCGGCCGTGAGCCAATGTTTTTAACGTTAACGTCTTGACTACCATTGACGCTGAATTTGACTTGTTGCCATAGCCAGTGCGGGAAGAAAACATCGTCCCAGTAATCAGCACCTTCATTGTGGTTAGTGTAAGCATAAGGATAAGCCGTAAACACTATTGACGCTTCAAGCGTTTCGTTGTCGCTGCTATCATCAACTTCAACGCTTTTGCACTTGGCCCACCAATAGTAAATAGGTTCGTGAGTATCGATCAGCTTACCCCAGTTGTGGGGCATTAGTTGCCGTTTCAGCTCTTGTTCAAAGCCTTTGCGGTTGTGATACTCTTCACCTACATATAACAGCTTGTAGGTGATTTCTCGATTATTGAAAAACCGTTCGTTATCAATCATCGAAAAATCGTAGCTACCTTGACGATATGGCACGTTTTCGGTGATTTCTTGTTCTTCCGGTGTCGGTGCCGTTCGCTCGGTCAACCACCAACCAGATTTAATGCTGTCAAAATCAGCGAAAGCAAAACCTTCAACGTTCGGCAACGTGTCAACGTCAACTTCGGTTGGCGGTAAATCCCTAAATATGAATTCCATTAACTCCACCTATCCTTTAATGCCGTTCGTTGTCCTAATCGTTGATCGTAACTGCCAGCCGTTGCGCCAACAAGCACGCCAGAATCAAGAATCATCGTTGTATCTTTGCCTGCAATTTGACGCAGTAAAGCGTTGTTCTGCATTTGCAAAGTGCTGTCTTGCATGGTCAACGAACCGGCGAACCGTGATTGTACATCGCTTGCCATGCCGTTCAAGCGGTTAGCGAAACCAGATACATCAGGTTGCATTGCGTCGGTGATTTGCTTGTTCATTGCCAAAACAGACTTTTGAACATCGCTAAAACCATCAACTAACCCGTTGCCCAGACCGTTCATAATTGCATGACCGGCGGGAATCAGCAAACGCCTGTCGACGCTGATAGGCCCTTTGTGGGCTTTAATCCACTTGCCAATGCCACCGACAAACGACTTGACACTTTCCCAAGCCGATTTAAGACCGCCAAGCAAACTGTTCATGATTGCCTTACCGTTAGCCGATAAATCAATATGAGCAACCGCATTAATGATCTTGCGTCCAACCTGCGCCATTGCGCTGCCTAAGCTACCCATCATTTGCAGAATACCTTTTATCAAAGCAGTTATAATTTGTACCCCCGCTGCTATAATCTGCGGTAAGTTGCTAATGATAGCCCCTGCTAATGCAACAATGATTTGTAACGCGCTAACCACAAGCAATGGCAGCACTTGTGCAATACCATTAATTAACGCTGTAAGAATCTCTACCCCAGCTTCAATGATCTGTGGCAAATTGCTAATAATAGCATTAGCAAGTGCCATAATGATTTGCACGCCGGCCGTAATAAGCATTGGCAATACGGTAACAATGGCGTTAGCAAGTGCCATGATAATTTGCAGACCAGCCGTAATGATCATTGGCAAACTTGCAACTATGGTATTGATAAGCGCAATCAGAATCTGTACGCCCGCAACTATCAGTAGTGGCAACGCAGCTGTAATCGCTGTGGTCAACGACGTAATGATTTGTGTACCAATCGCAATGATTTGTGGAAGGTTCTCAGAAATACTGTTAGCAATACCTACAATGACATTAGTTATCATTCCGACAATCAGCGGAATGTTTGCGACAATAGCGTTAGTTACGTTCGTGATAGTATTGCTTAACTGGTCGAAAACTTGAGTAATGCCATCTGCGTTTAGCTGTCCGGTTTGCAACCAAGCTGTTACAAAACTAATGACAGCCCCCGCAGCAAGTCCCCAAGGGCCAGAAATTCCTAATGCAGCTAATCCTATTTTGGTTAAGACGCTAACAATCGTGGAAGCAATACTGCCAATGCCGCCCATTTTGGTTATAAATCCTTGAATAGTTTGGCTAACACCACTCAATACATTTTTTACCGTGTTACAAGCAACGCTAACAACATCACTAATTTTCCCCCAAACAGATGTAGCGATTGTCGATAGTGTTTGCCATGCATTTGATAGCCACGAAACAAAAGATTGCCACATTTGGCGCCCTTTTTCAGTTTGAGTGAAGAAATAGACTAATGCAGCCACAATTGCAATAATAGCCGCAATCACAATCATTCTTACCCCGCCAAAGACTTTAAAGGCAGCATTGAGTTTTTCAATTGATTTAGTTACTGGGTCAACTCCCAACATAACATCATCAAATGTCATGGTTTTCATAATCGCTTTGAATGTTGAAATAGAAGTTTTCGCACTATCAACAAACGATACAGCCTTCTTCAATAAAGCCATCTGTCCAGCAAATGCACCAATTCCGATAGTTAATGGTATAAGCCAATCCTTGTTAGCGTTAACGAAATCAAACATTGACCTCAACGAGTTCAAAATAACCGTCGTTCCTTGCGTAACAATTGGCGTTATAGCGGTAAAAAATCCGTTAATGCCAACTTTCATGTTATCAAGTACTTGCGCGATAGAACCGAAACCGGCTTTGCTAAAACCATTGTTAATGGCAGTTAGCATGTTTCCAAGGTTCTTTACGACACTAGCTTTCAAGTTCGCAAAACTGGTTGCAATCCCGGCACTATTTTTCTTCGCAAGTTGAGCAAAACCATTCTGACCCTTGTTAAGTTCGATGAATTTATCATTCAATTGGTCTACCGATATTTGCCCGCTTTGCAATGCGTTATACAGGTCCTGTTCAGCAGATTTTCCGGTGAAACCAAATGCGTTTGCGACCTTACGCAATGCAATAGGCATAGTTTCCATTAACGTCCGGTAACTCATCATATCGACTTTACCGGTTGACAGCATTTGCGTGTACTGTTGCAGACCCCGACTAGTATCAGCAACGCTTGCTCCGCTCGCCAGAAAGGCGTTGTTAAGGGCTAACGCTGACTTACTAGCCTTTGTTGCGCTACCCGTCAATGGTGCTAACTGCTGAGCGACCGAAGTGATATCTTGCAATGACGTTGGTAATCCATCAATGCCTTTTTGCATTAACTTACTAGACCTTGCAACATCTCGTGCTGAATACCCTAACGCGTCCATGACGACTGGATACTTGTTAAGCGTATCGAAACGATCAATTGCCCCACCGATTGAATCTTTAACAACGCTAAATGCTTTGCTTGCAACCGCAACAAGCCCTAACGAAGTTGCAAGATTTTTAACAGAACTGGTTGCCGATGTTGTAGCACTTGCCGTTTGGTTGCTTTGACTAACGACTTTGCTAAGGCTATCAACAGCCGATTCCATCGTTTTGGTGAAATTTTGATCGACAGCGGAAAGAATCGCCTCGATACTCATTTCTTGTGCCATTCTAACCGCCACCTTTCCATGCTTGCATATCAATCAGACCGCGCTTTTTAAGCTCTCTGAATTCCTTGTAGCGCCGTTGAAACAGTTTCGTGGTGTTTTCCTTGTCATTGTCGTTAGAACATCCATACTGGGCGTTAATCGCCGATAATGACTTAGTGATGCCAACGTCCTTGAGAAACTTTTGAACAGACGCATACTTCCACTTTGGATTTTTACCGCCAGTGGTTGCCTGAACGGCATAGTTGTACCACGCCTGATAAGCCTGGTCTTCATGCTTGCGAATCGCTCGCAGTTCGTATGCTTCAAGCCGTAGTTGATACTCAGCCAACGTGATACGCTCTGCCTGTTTTAGATCGTTAAAGCCTAGATATGCCAGGCAGTTAACCAGAATCATGCGATATGTTTCTTCGCTAGTCTGGTCGTTCTCTTGACTATCTAGGCTTTCAGATTTTTTGTTGCAATCCGCGCAGCGTTGCTCGATTTCAGCTCCTTAGTGACGCCATCGAACAACTTATCAATGTTCGTTTTCTTATCATCAAGGTAAGCGTCAATATCGCTTTGCGATGGCCGTTCCCTATTGTCCCACGCAGCACAGTAAAGCAGATCTGCCAGTACGGCAACATCATAGCTTCGTAGTGCGGGAACAGCTTTAGTTAGTGCCATACCGAAATTTTGTTCAACGCCTTTAATATCAAGCGTCATGCCGATTTTTCGATCAAGCTCACGAATGAATCGAACGCCAAAATTAAGGTTGACATCTTTGTTGTTAACTTTGATTTGCATTAATAGTCCTCCTAGTTATCGTTAGCACCTTGCCCAGCGTCAGTTTCCTTGTTCCAAGCCTTACCAGCGCCATCAGTACCATCATTCTTTGGCGTGCCTTCAATTGCGCCAACGCCACGGAAAATGTAAGCTAACTCGGCTTCTTGCTCTTCGCTTAGTGTTACCCAACCACGAACTGGACCGTAATCAACCGTGATAGTGGTTTCGCGGCTCGAAACGTCGTCCGGATCGTTGTCGTTGCTGTCTTCGGTTACCTTACCGCGCAGATACAGTGCATAGTACTGACCTTCCGAATTCTTACGTTGCCGATTAACCGCCCAGAACTCCATTTCTTCGTTGTCGAAAATGGAATCAAGCAACTGATCGGCAATCTTGGACCAGTTGTTGACAAACTCAAACTTGAAGTCAGTTTCCAAGCTTGACGTGGTAGTTACCGTGCCAGATTTGGTTTTCTTTTTATCAGAATCACGTTGCGGGTCAATGTTCAAGCTCGTTTGATACGGGATAAGCTGACCGGCTACTTTAGCAGCCTCTGACAATTTGCGGGCATAGACAACGACGTTAACGCCTTGGATTTGCTCTAAATCAGTATTTGCCATTCTCTCACTCCTAACTCAATTGAAAAACAAGCGACACAATGCCGTGCATTAACACGGTATCTTGAACGCTTGTATCAGTGATAATTTGATTGCTGTTAAGCGACGGCCTGCCCACAAACCGGAAATTTTCGGAAAGTAAAACGCCCTGTCCGATAGCAGACAAGGCGTTCATCATTTTTGCCACGTTGTAGCGATTCTCTCCAGTGTCCCACACGTTAAGTGTGATATCGATTCTAGCCCCGTACGCGTCTTTGTACGGGCTAATGGTGGAATTTACATCACCAACGTTAACGAACGGGTACGGCGCATTCTCGCTCTCTAACGGCAAATGATCATACACGGTATATCCTAGCTCTTGTGCTTTGGCAAATACGGTGTCGAATAGTTCCTGTTCAGGTATCATGCCTTCGCTCCCTTCCTTACTTCATCATTTTTTTAAGATCGTTAACAAACTGCACGCTTTGATAGGCAAATGCCGGCTTAAGTGTAGGCCGTGCCGACATGAACCGAGTGCCGTACTCCAAATAAGGGAAATACTCAGTGTGTGGCGCAACGGCTACTGTCATGCCAGCATTTGAAAACGTGGTAGACAGCGAACGCCTGGTAGTACCGCTCGCTTTAACGAATTTGCTACCTTCCATGTGCCCAGTATAAGCAGCAAGCATGTTCTGTGCCGTTTTCGTCTTAAGCAGTGCACCATGTTTGGCAACAATCGTTTTCGTTTGCGTTGCCATCATCATAGGTCGCTTTGCGATTGCGCGTTGTAACTCCCTAGCGCCCTTAAGCTGAAACGTTACTTTAGCCATCGCTTTCACCTACAATCAAAGTAAACAATTTTAACGGTTTTCGCATTGTCTGCAATACATACTTTTGCTTGTTATCGTCAATGGTCAGGTAGGACCACTTAGGCGGTGCAGCATAAAGTCGTATCACTAGACTGTTCTGTTTATAGTCGCCAAACAATTGCACCGACTTAACCGTGCCAACATCAGTTACGTTTCCGTGTAGGATTGAAACCAGTTTTTCACCGCCTACATAGCCGTGTGTTTTCGGGTCATAGTGCCGTTCTGACTTATCGTAAAACTTAATTACGTGATCAAAACGCATTTAATCGCCCCGCTTCCAATAGAACGGGTCAACCGTAGTTAGTACGCCATGACTATGGCGCTTGCGCCAGTCGTCGATATCAGCCTGGAAATCGTCAAAATCGTTACTGTTAAACGTAATGCTTTCGCCTTCTTGGGTATATGAACTCATACCCTCGTTTTTAAGGCGATTATAGCGCCGTACAGCAACTTCAATCGGAATGTAGGCTAATTCATCAGGCACTTCCTTGCCAGTGTCTAAGGCTAACTTAAACCGCAGTTGTAAGTCAGTGTTTTTTAAGATCAGCGCCAAAACAGAATCTTGGCTTGTGTCATCAGTCGCAAGCCCCAGCATTGTTTTTAAATCGTCAAGACTTGCCATAATAAATCACCTTATCTACTGGTGCTCCGTACTGCCGCTAGTTGCTGCTTGAACCGTTGCGACAACAACCTTCGTATCATCGTAAAGATAAGCGGCGAAATGTTCATCTGCCGTCATGATCGTTGACTTAGTAACAATATCGCGTTGAGTTTCAACAGCAACGTTACGCTTCATGACAAGCTTAAGCGCTGGTGAAGTTGCGTTAGCCTTAATCAAAATCATTTCGGTGTCGGCTAACTTCTTGCTCCGCACGATTTGTGCTCCCAGAACGTCATAGTAAGTACCGGTGATCACTTGGTTTGCACCGGCCTCACTGCCCATTTTCTTGTTGATTGCGTCCATGCGCAACTTAGATGCGGTCTTTGGGCTCATAACAGCTACAACCGTAGAATCGTCTTCATCGTTAAACATATCAAGCGCGGTTTGCATGCCTTCAATCGTTGGCGCAATCGTAACTTTTTGCGTGCCACCCTTAGCAGCGGTCAGCAGTTGAGTATCAACAAAATCAGCAATGCTCATACCCAGTTGACGGTTGGTTTCGCCCATTACATCGCCATAGCCGGATAGGATAGCTTCATCAGTGATTCGCATACCCTTCGCAGCCTTTTGTACCTTAACGCTGGCTTGCTTAGTGCCCAGCTTGTCCAGTGGGATTGGCTGACCTTCCGCAACGTTCTTGGCGTCGCCAATGTACGTGAACTTAGGGAACTTCAGCGTATCGCCCGCGTTACCTACCAACGTAGAATCAACTTGCGCAAGCGGGGTAAACCGCATTGCATGTTCCATCGTGTATTGTACAATCGGTGCATTGACTTCTGGATTTACCAGATCTGCAATCATAGTAGTTTGATCTGCCATAATTAATTACCTCCTAAAATTCGCACATACTCAGCGGGGTTTTCTCGTTGGAACTTAACTCGTTCAGCCGTGCTCATCTTTACAATTTCTTGAGCTGATACCGGCTTGATTTTCTTCCCGCCTAACGTAGGCGTCTTCCCCGCTAATAGTTTGTTTCGTTCATCTTCTCGAATCGCCTCAATCGCAGTCAGCAGCACGTTAACGTTTGCTTGAGTGCTTTCGGCGGTGTCAGTTACAACCAGATCAAGCAGACCGTTATCAGCGTTGTTAAAACCGCCGTCCGCTAACATTTGCTTGGCACTATCGCGCATTTCGTAGCGTGCCAGCTTTGCAGCAGCTTCTTCAGCCCGCTTGTTTGCTTTTTCCAGTTCATAGTTAGCCTTTTGTTCGGCGTTCATACGGGACAACTTCTTGGCCTCGTCTTCCTTGGCCTTAAGCTGTTCCTTTTGACGTTCCAAACGTTGGCTAACAATCTTGTTAACTTCGTCTTGCGTGAAAGTCTTGGCTTGTTGCTCGCCTTGCTTTTCTTCGCTATCGCCTGGCTGTTCTGATTCGGTATTTGGTGCACCGTCCGAACCTTCACTGCCTTGTTCAGCGAAAAATTGCAACATCATTGGCAAGCTATGAGTTTTAACAAGCCCGCTTTGTACTAACTTTTTGTACATAAATACACCCTCGTTTTAAGCCCGGTCGGCTATTTATTCCGAACTTGTTCTTTTAGGCCTGCAAGCAAGTCAAAAAGGCCGAAATTTAAGCATGAAAAAAGAGAACCCTTGCCACGCATGAGTTCTCTTGATTTTGTTTTTAATTTGGAAAATAAAAAGGCTTAGCACGCAGCTAAACTTTCTTTGCACCGATAGTCTTTTCAAGTGCCTTTGAACGTTTACCGCCGACAAGATTATCATCTCTGCCATCAACCCACGTTTCAGATATGCTGCAACGACAATTTGGGTGCTCTGGAATCTCTGGCACTTTAGCAACCGTATAGACACCTTCGCCGAATCCACTATCACGACTTGCAATCGCTCGACAAGCAGGGCACGCTTTCGGTTCGGCCAGCCACTGGACGTAGTTGTAGCCGTGCTTTTTAATCGATTCAAGTTGCACGTTCGTTTGGATTCTCGCACTTTCAGTCCGTGCTAATCGCTCGGTTACATATCTTTGATTGCCAACCGCTGTTTTGGCCTGTTCACGTAGCCGTGTAGCCATTTTACGTGGATTTTGACCCTGTATCATACCAACGCTTAAAACTTGGTCTAGTTTTGCTTTAAGGGCGTCTTGGTCAGCCCACAAACGTTGGCTAAACGTTGCCCCGTTGGTTTGTGCCATTAGAATCTTAGCAGCGTCCTTGCCTGTCCAAGGCGAACGTTGCGCGCTGTCCATCATGATACCGGCTTGCCTAATGACTTCTTTTTGGTAATCACCGCTCAGCTTGTCCCGTAGACTGGAATCGACTTTGATGTTAGCTCGCAGCATATCAAGACCAACTTCGGACTTCAAATGCTCAAGCCGGTTAATTCGCATTGTAGCGTTGTAGACCTTCAAGCGCTGGTTCACCTGGTCGCTGAAATCAGCATACGTTACTTTCTGACCGTTAGCCCGCATTTTCTCCGCCTCAGCCACGATTGACTTAGCTTTGGTTTCGTACGCTTTGACGTCCATTTGTGTTACTTGGTCCTTGCCTACACGGTTAAGCTCTTTCTCGATACTATCGCTAATATCATCGATTGCTTGGTTGTAGTAGGTTTCTAGCAACTTGCCAAACTCAGCATCGTTTTCAAGCTGTTTGAGTTGCCAGGCCTTCTCTTGCTTGGCTCGCTCTTCCCAATAGCTACTCGGCATTTACATCATCGCCTTCATCATCATTGGCTTCGCTTTGGCTATCCTTGATGTTAGTCTTTTGCTGATCAGTCATGGACGGCATCGCCTGCAAGTTGTTTCGCACGTCTTCGGCTTGCTCTTCACGCATACGCTCGATTTCCTTCTTCGGGTCATCAACGATTGACAACGTGCTTAACTGGGTTTCCTTCGATACGATACCCGACAACGTAGACGCAGTTTGTGCCTCGTTCTCAACGTCAAGTGGAATGTTACGGGCCGGTACGATTTGCAAGTCTTTCATAACGTCAGCACGGCTAACTGTGCCAATCGCCTTGCCCAGACCTAACGCCGTGCCTAGCAGTTGACGCAGACTAATAGCAAATTTACGGTCTTCAAACGCAGCTTGATTCTGCATTGATAACAGCTTGTAACGAATTGCAACCCCGCTTGCGTTACCGCTGAACGCTTCATCGTTAAGGTTGGCGACCATTGCCGTTTGGAAAATATCATCTTTCAAGCGACTAAGCATGTTTTCTTGCATGTTGTCGCCGTCTGGTTTGGTAATAAAATCGACTTCACCTTGCGCAGCATCTGCACTTGGTGAGTAAAGCACGTGGTCTTGTTCCAAGTTAAGAACTGTTTTGCCGTCTTCATCTGTTGGCAACGGAATACCCAGAATCTTAAGGTAGGCGTTGTCAAAATAAGCAACCTGGTTAGCCTTCTGACTGATAGCACGGTCATACTCTTCGACCAACGTATCAATCTTGCCAATCAGCGAAAGGCGCTCATCGTTAGCAAAGAATTCAGCAGCAGGAACAAAGCCAAACACATGGTTGGTTTGTTCTTCTACCTTGCCGTCATTACCAAAATAAGTAATTTCTTTGTCGGTATATACTTCACCGCTCAACTGGTTGTTGTAGCTTGAATACCGCACAAACGCAACGGGATTCCGCTTAATCGTGGTGTCATAGATCATAAAGCTACTATCGGGAGCAGCAACCGCAATTTTGGTTTCGCTGTTCTCGTTTTGATAGGCCATCATGTACGACCGGCCATAGATAGCAACTTGCTTGGCAACTTCGCTCAGCTTGTCTTGGAACGAGTTGACGTTTAACCAGTCTTGCAATCGTTCGTTGGTGCTATCATCATCTAACGCAATCTTAGGTGGCTTACCGATGAAATAACCTACATACGTATCAACAACATAGTTAGCCCAGTTACTAATAATACGGTTATCTGGTCGCATCAAATAACGATCACGTGGTTTGCGCAGAATATCATGGTTACCACTATACAGGTCGTAGTAGTGGTTATACGTCGCTGACCGTTGGCGATTCTCGTTGACAAACTGTATTAAGCTAGTCGTGTCCAGCTCTTCACCGGCATATAGATATACGCCTTCTTTGGTTACATAGCAGTTTTCGCTAATTGTTCGCTGAATTGCCATTCTCTCACCTCTTTCTTAGAAATATCTTGAACGAATCGTCCGTGCTTGGTTATCGCGGTGTTGGTTAAATACTGCATAGCGTAGGCTGTCCATTACGTGGTCGTTCTCTTTGACAGGCTCGCCGGTCTTGTCGTCCCAAACATACTGATAAACTTCGTCCAGAAACTGGTCAACGCCTTCTTTAACAACAAAGAACTTGCCTTGTTTCATGTACTCGCTAACCTTTTCAATACCCGCCATTTTCGCTTTGTTAGCGTTTCGAGCTTGAATACCAGCTTGCTGAAACTCGCTAACGTTGTCTGGTCGTGCAGAATCGCACCAAAAAAGGATATTCCGGCCGTACTTGGCTTGAATATCCTTCGCAATGCTTTTCCAATAATCGATGAATTTGAATTGCTTGGTGTGCTCTTCGATTAAATAGACGTTGCCTTGCCTATCATCACCAAAAACAGTGATAACACCGGCATGGTCAAAACCCCAGTCGACACCACAATAGTAGCTCAATTCGTCCGGTAAGTCCTGCTTGTCTATCATCATGGTTCGCTTGTCAAAATCACGATAAACAACGCCATCACCGCTGACCCATAAACCTAAAATATCACGATCGTAAAAAACCCCGCTCGGTTTAGACGCCTTCAAAGATTCGACGTAATCGGCTGATAGCGTTGGATTATCGTCAATCGTGAAATTAAAGTATATCGTTCTCGCTTTGGGGTCGTCCTTATCAATATGGTTAACCTTAAGCCAATGCTGCGGGTTGTCTGGGTTTGTGTCGCAAATAATCTTGCTATTAGGCTTTGAACAACGGTTATTGATTTCTTCAAAAACTCGCTCATTTGCCAAACTGGCCTCATTTACGTAAGCGCCATACGAAGTAAAACCACGTGCACCGGCTAACCCACGAATAGAATCTGTGTAGATTGGCGTAATATCAACGCCAAACAAATGAAAATGGTTATGACGGTCTGGTGGTAAATCAATACCAAACGTGTTTGAAATACTCAAAATTACGTTGTTATAAATTGAACCGCTAGACGCACCGGCCAAGATATATTGCGGGTGTTTTTCGCCTTCTAATTCTGCTTGCTTGGCAACTCTACGTAACTCGAGCAGGAACAAATAGTTATTAATGTATGTCTTACCGCTCCGAACCGCTCCAGATAGTATCATCATACGAAAATCTTCATTTAGATACGTATGCAGAACCTTATTCTGCTTTTCCGTAAATAAATCAGTTAGCATTTTCTTCACTATCCTTGCGTTCGATTGTAGTAAGCATTTTATCAATCAGCACTTCGACATCTGCGCCGTTTTCTTCCATCGACTTTGCCCTTGCCTCTGCCACTCGTGCATCAGCATTAGCCTTACGGACCTTAGCCCGTGTAAGCTCAGGCGTATCGCTATCAGACAGCATACCGGCCATTTTTAGAATAGTAGTTGCTGATTGCAGCTGAACCATTTCTGATTTAGCTTCTAACAACTCTTTCAGCTTCTTAAGTGCCTTACTTTCGTAGTCATTTTTAACAACAAGTGATCGGTACTGTTTTTGCGCTGCCTTGAACAGCTCTTCGTTTTTCCAACTACTCAAAGTAGACCTGCTTCGGCCAACTGACTTAGCAATTTCTTCATCGGTCAACTCGTCTTCAAACAGCAACATAACCGCTTTTTGCCGACGCTTGTCCAACTTATAAAAAGGCCCGTCTTGTCCCGTTTTGTTTACTTTACTCATGGCATATCACCACACCTCGTTTCATCAAAATAAAAAGCGATAGCCGTTAAGCTATCACGCTTTGATATACTTATTTTTCCATATCGCCCTATCGAATCGCTGTTCAATCGTGCCAGCTGGCGACAAGATCATTTCATAGCCATCTTTGCATTTTGTAGTAACCGTATCATATCCTGGTTCGCCATCTTCACAAACTTCAGCGACTATCAAACCTTCTATGTCGCTTGCGTTGATAGCGTGCATTTCGCCTACGATGTCAGGTACTAAATAAATACCGTTTGATCGTTCCATAATCACACCTCATAACTTCATTCTCGGCGGTTTTACGCTATACCTAACTCTTTTATCAGTCTTTGTCTTAACGGACTTGTGTCGTTCATTCTCGGCCTTGTGTCGCTCTCTGCATATCCGGTCAGCATGAGCCAACATGATATACTCAGACCGGCTACTGACCAGCCCATATTTCTTTGTGATAAACATTCGTTCGCTCTCCTGACCAAATAAAAAAGACGGGCCGAAACCCGTCAATTGAAACTGATGCATAAGCAGCACGCCAACGACCACTGTCAACGTACTTGAACTATTAACTCAATGAAAATAATAGTTTATTTTGCCCGTAGGCAACGTATCCTGCAGGACTCGAACCTGCGGCCTTCGGGTTAGGACGCTCTGCCAACTGAGCTAAGGATACAAAACCCGCCGGCGTTGATAAGGAACACCATGCCGGAAGGATTATATGCAAAGGATTATGCAACCCGTTTCAAATTATGCCATTTCTGGCAAAGGATAGGTAGTGGACTCGCACCACTTTTGCATGCTGCTAACGCCGGTAGATCGTTCAAATAACGTTAACAACAAGCCCGCCTGGGACCTTCCAACTACCCGTCGTGTCTTTCGAGTAGTAACACCGTAAGACGGAATCGCACCGCCTCGCAAATGATCATATATTGGAGCAATCAAGTTTAAAGGTTTACGGAAGTAATCATTTGCCATCTTATACGGTATAACAAGCGGTTTCCCGCTCGTTAGGTAAAAAGTCGCTTTGCAATTCGCGAATATTTTTTATTGCGCATGCAAGCTTAGAAATCAAAGTATGACTAAATTAAACAATCGTCTTGAAAGGATTTCATTTCCAACAAATTTGAAAGACCATCGGAACAGAAAGGTTCTATGCCATCTCTGGCACAATACCAATTTACCACTTTATCAAGTGCTGTTGAATCCCCTCTTAGTATCCCAGTTGGTACTACCTTATATACCACTTTTTAAGCCGTTGCTTTCTTCATGATTGTAAACGTTGGGAATAGCTCTTCAACTTGGTACTTTGCAATGGCTGTTTCGATTGTTTCCGAAAACTCATAGCACGCAAACTTTTCCGACTTATGCCAGCTCTTGTTGCTACTGATATGCAGCAGCTCTTTGACGTCTTCTACTTGTTCCCGCTTCACAAACCGGTTTTTCAGAATAACACGGCTTTCTTCGCTCAAGCAATTGTTGATTGCGTCATACACCGCATTTAATGCCCGTGAATACTCCGTGTGAGCGATAAAGGCGTCTTCGTTATGATTTCCACCACTACCGCCGAAACCACCGTCAGCAGACAATGACGGGCTTTTAACATCGCCTGACCCCGCCTTGCGCAAAATATGGCTAAACGTCCGCTTGTTAAATCCATCATCGAAAAAGAAATCACGCACCGCTTGACGGGTTGCCTGCTCATCGATTTCGTCAAATAATTCTGCTTGTTTAACTGACATGCCTAACCCCTTTCGACTTCGTAGCGTCCTAGATATGGCTTTTTAGACCGGCGTTTCAAGTAATTATGAATCGTGCGATGCGTAAAGCCTAGCGCCCGTTCTGCGGCTTGAATGCTGTTATAATGCATGACTTTGCCAAGCTCTAAATCTTTAATCGTGATTTTAACTCCTGGCTTCTCTACTATTGACGGTATCTTTTTGTGCATAACTTTTAATGCACCATTTTTCCGAACGTGATAAAGATAGCTGCTTCTAGAAATTGGCACGTTTTCGATAACCCAATGCCAGCTTTCCCCTTGCTCTAGTACTTCCTTTTGCTTTGCGTAAATCTCGGCTTCAATGGCAAAGTTATCAACGCTTTGTCCTGGCTTATGATAGCTTGCTCGCATTTCCTTGATCATCTCTTGCAGCTTCTTGTACTTTGCCGTTGCCGTTTCACCGTCTGGGCAACCGTCATCGTCTAAGAAATCGTACTCAAGATATAAATCGGGATACGTTGTTCGATACCAGTTCTCCAACTGGCAGAATTCTTGCATGTCAATCATCTAACCACCTACCACTTTCATAACCGCCAATGCTACCAATACCCAGAACACCAGGCATGCAGCAAAGACAAAACCTAACCCGTTCCAGTTACGCATTGTAGATCACCATCGCCGTGTAGTAGTTGTATGAGCCGTTAACACCATAAGCAGTTGGTGCTAGCTTAATATCAACTACTGCAACCTTGTTCTTGGTTAACCATTCGTTCATCTTTTCTTGCAGCATTGCGATGTTAGAATCGCAGAAAAACTCAACCTTCATGCCGTTCCTCGCTTTCGATAACATGCCTACCCGTCGTATATACGCTTTCCCAGCCAGTGAGAATTTTCGGGAAATGCTTTGAATAATAGTGCCCTTCGTCGTTGTACATTTCATCAAGCAGCACGGTTTTGTTCAGCTTGTTCAGCTCGATAATTTGATACAGCCTAAAACCGTCAATCAGTGTTACCAGCTCGTTGTTGTGGAATGCCTGCTCTACATTAGCCATGTTCTAGCCTCGCTTTCGCTTTAAATCCTTGATTCGCCGATTAATCAAGACATAGTACGTTTCTAGCAGCATGAATTGCGTTTTCGCTAACGAAAGTTGCGCATTACTAACCGTCTGCCGATCGCACTGAATGTCTAAGAAAGCGGCAAATTCATCAATCTTTTCGTCAACTTCTTTACGCTCGTGTTTCAGTTGCTTTTTTAGTCCTTCCATAATCCACGCTCCCCCCTAAAAATATCTTTGTATCTACTTTGTTCAAACGGAGCTTTTACGAACTGCAACAACCCTAGCGGCTCCGTCTTCAAAGACTGTTGGGCTTTTTTATTCAGGATTTCATTTTCGAGCTCTTTCGCGCGATGATAAGTGCGTTTGCGAAATTTGCGCGGTCGGTCAGCGAATTTCCTAATATCCTTATGCATAAGCCCTTCTTGATCGAATATTTTCCAGAATTTTCTAGCTTTGACATCTAGAAAGACATTGCACTTGTGCTGTCGTGCCCGTCTAGTGCTCATTTAATCGTCCCCATCCCTTTCAGTTTTCCTGTCAGTTCTAACTGCCAAACCACAAATCTGATCACCTCAGTTTTGTGCTGCTTGTAGCTTCCAAAGTATGGATGTTCTCGGCGCCAAACGCGCGACAACTCGCTCTGTAAGTTTCGGCATCGCAGTTTTGGTGTTCGAAACGGCATAAGCATGACATCATGCACTTTCAAACCGGCTCGTTTGTTTTGAGCGCGATTGCCATTGCTAACACGCACTATTAGTTGATGATGTTTTGCTCGCTTGCTGCTCATTTAATCGCCTCCCTATAAATTAGGCTTTCTATGTCGTAAATAAAACTTTCCATTCTTCTCTTGTTAAATTG
>OGKH01000325.1_pt1 | contig 37499 bp, 42 predicted proteins | sample 1572421 | NCBI WGS metagenome assembly OGKH01 (sample SAMEA2582084, study PRJEB24529) | metagenome | biome: Human gut stool | place: China | collected 2011
AATTTCAGTAGACTCACTTTGAGAGGGGTTGACTAAATTGATCCAAGTCCCCGACTCAAGCGTATCAATTTCTTTAAATTCAGTTGTTGTCGATAGAAAGACTTGTTTCATATTTTCCTCCTTCAGTTATTTGCACACCGTATTATTATACTACAAAATTCCGAGTTTTTGGGTAAAAGCTTGCAGAAAATTTTGTTATAATAAAAAGAAGTTTAAAATAAAGTGTGGTAAGAATGCAGGATAAAATTATCATTCATGGAGCACGAGCTCATAATTTAAAAAATATTGATGTAAATATTCCACTTCATAAATTTGTTGCTATTTCAGGCTTGTCTGGTTCGGGTAAGTCTTCTTTAGCGATGGGAATTTTATATGAAGAAGGATCAAGAAGATATTTAGATGCACTTTCTACATATATGCGTCGGAGAATTAAGCAAGGCGCACAAGCTGACGTGACTTCAGTTAAACATATTCCGTCTGCATTAGCTTTGCGCCAGCGTCCAAGTATTCCAAATGAACGGGCAACTGTTGGGACAACAACCGAGACATTTAACGTTTTACGTTTGATTTTTTCAAGATTAGGTTCGCCAGTTTGTCCTAACGGTCACCGCGTAGCTCCAAGTTTAGATATCGCGGAAGCTATGTCTAAGTCAGGTGAAGAAATGGGACAAATTACTTGTCCAACATGCGGTGTTAAGTTTTATGTACCAAGCGCTGAAGATTTTGCTTTTAATTCTGATGGTGCTTGTCAAGAATGTGGTGGAACTGGAAAAGTTCGTCAGCTTGATGACAGTAAACTAATTGCTGATCCTAATTTATCAATTGAGGACGGAGCAGTTGCTTCATGGAGCTTACCAGGAAGAAACTTTATGCCAAGCTAGCTCAACATGCTGGTGTACGAATTGATATTCCTTATAAGGATTTAACGGATAAGGAAAAGGATTTTGTTCTAAACGGTCCTGAGAAAAAATATAAGATGGACTTTTTGTCTGGAACAGGTCGGGTATTTCATGATTTTAATGCTTTATATGAAAATGCCCACCAAGCAGTTTTGCGCTCAGCTAAAAGCAGTAAAAGTGAACGTGCACAAAAGAGAATTGCAGAATTTTTCACTTATTCAACTTGTCCGGTTTGTCATGGTACGCGTCTTCGACCAGAACTTTTGAAGCAATTAGTTAATGGTAAAAATATTTATCAAGTTCAGCAAATGCAGCTAGGGGATTTGCCAGCTTGGAGTAAGGAAGTATTAGCAAAATTGCCTGAAGATATGCATAAAATGGCTAGCTCTTTGATCAATGAATTTCTTAATAATCTGCAGCCGTTGCTTGATTTAGGACTAGATTATTTAACTATGGAGCGAGCTGGCAACACTTTATCAACTGGTGAACTTCAGAGAATCCAATTAGCGAGAACACTACGTACAGAAACAACTGGCGTTTTATATGTCTTAGATGAACCATCGATTGGCTTGCACCCGGCCAATGTTACTGGCTTAATCAAGGTTTTACGTAAATTGGTTGATCAAGGTAATTCTTTAGTCGTAGTCGATCATAATGTTGATATTATTAAGGCAGCTGATGAAATTATCGAAATTGGTCCAGGTTCAGGTGAACAAGGTGGTCAAATTTTAGATCAAGACAGTCCTGAAGAAATTAAGAAAGATAAGCAGTCACTAATTGCACCATATTTAAATGGAAAAGCACATTTAATGGCTAGAAAAGTTAGCGATCAGGTTAATTCAGATCAAATTAGTTTTGAAGTAGAAGATTACTTCAACTTGAAAGATGTTCAAGCAGGTATCCCTTTGAATCAATTAACTAGTGTGACGGGCTTTTCTGGAGCTGGAAAAACTAGTTTGATTCTAGATTCATTAGTTCCTGCAATCAAGGCACAAGATAAAAGTGAACCACTACCTAAACAAATTAAGAATTTTGATTGTCCAATTAATAATGTGGTTAGCGTGGATGCTTCACCAATTGGCAAGAGTACGCGTTCAACAGTTGCTACTTATACCTCAATTATGGATAATTTGCGTAAACTTTTTGCAAAACAGTCTTTGGCTAAAGAAAAACATTATACGCCAAGCTATTTTTCTTACAACAATAAAGAAGGTGCTTGTCCAACTTGTGGTGGAACAGGAATTGTTACTTTAGATATTCAATTCTTGCCTGATATGCAGCAAACTTGTCCGACTTGTCATGGTGACCGTTATAATCCCGAAATTCAAAAAATAAAGTGGCATGATATGTCAATTGTGGATGTTTTGAATCTTGATGTTAACGAAGCGATTCCTGTTTTTAAGCGTGTGCCAAAGATTGAACGTGATTTGCAGTTGCTTAAAGAAGTTGGTTTAGATTACCTGCACTTAGGTGAAAGTACGCCAACTTTATCTGGTGGAGAAGCACAGCGTTTAAAATTAGTGACTCACTTAAGTCATAAGCAAGACGATACTTTATTTGTCTTTGATGAACCAACAATTGGTCTGCATCCCCTGGATGTTAAAGTCCTAGTTGAAGTCATGCAAAAATTGCTTGATCAAGGTGCAACTATTATTACGATTACACATGACCTGAATTTAGTTGTTAATGCAGATTATATGCTAGATCTGGGACCACAAGGTGGTGAAAATGGTGGTCGTATTGTAGCACAAGGCCGACCACTAGAATTAATTAAAGATCCGCAAAGTTTAACTGTAGAGTATTTAGCTAATTATCTAAAACAATTTAACTTAGATTAATTATTTGATGTATGGATTTAGAGTAAAAGTAAAGAATTTATAAACATGCTTGAATAATAAAGAATAATTGTTTAATCTATTAACCGTTAATTGAATAAAGAAGCAAATGAACTGTTAGGTGAGACTCCTACGTAAATATACGCTGATGCCCAGCAACATCTAGAGATGCCAACGGGTTAAACAGGAATTGTCGACTTAAGGCTTTTCCCAGTCAACTAGTTGAAAAACTTCACGTTACGTAGTGTTAAAACTGAACGACGAGTATAAATCGCTAAGTTAAGACCAATGCAGTTTTTGTGTTGGTCTTTTTGTTTGTTTGCCGATTTTTTAGAGGGAGAGATTACTATGTTAAAATTCAACTCTAAAGATCGCGTAGTAACTAATGCGACTTTGGCTAAACAAATTGCTAGACAAGAAAAAAATGAAGTCTTAAAGCAATTGCATACAACAATTAATGGATTAAATCCTGTTCAAGCAAAACAACGCTTGGAGCAAGATGGCTTAAATGAGGTCTCGAATAAAGAACATCATCCAAAATTACATTTTTTAATCGATGCTTTTATGACACCTTTTACTGGTGTGTTGTTATTTTTAGCAGGTTTATCTTTTTTAACTAACTATGTTTTTGTGCCAGCTGATCAAAAAGATTTGAGTACCGTAATTATCATGATTATGATGGTTCTGATTTCAGGAATTACTAGTTTTATTCAAAATGTAAAAACAAGTGATGCGGTTGATTCATTGCTAAATATGGTTTCTGTAACTACAAATGTTAAACGAGCTGGCGAAGATAAAGAATTACCAACTAAAGATGTAGTAGTTGGCGATATTATTAATTTAGCTGCTGGAGATTTAGTGCCAGCAGATATGTATTTGTTAAAGAGTAAAGACTTATTTTGTTCAGCGAGCTCATTAAATGGAGAGTCAAGTCCAGTTGAAAAGATGGCAGATCAGAAGCCAAAAGGAAGTGATAATTACTTAGATTATCCAAATATCCTTTATGAAGGAACAAATATTGTTTCTGGTTCTGGAATGGGCGTCGTTTTTGCTACAGGTGACAAAACCGTTTTTGGAAATCTGGCCCGTACTCTTGCTCAGAATAAAAACAAAGAGACAACTTTTGACATTGGAATTAAAAATGTTTCTAAAATATTACTAATCATGACAGCTGTAATTGCACCACTAGTGTTTTTGATTAATGGTTTAACTAAAGGCGATTGGCTAAATGCATTAATTTTTGCTATTGCAACGGCTGTTGGTTTAACGCCAGAAATGTTGCCAGTTATTGTGACCAGCAATTTAGTTAAGGGGTCTGTTGAAATGGCTAAGCATGAAACCATTGTTAAAAGAATGAATTCAATCCAAAACTTTGGCTCAGCTGATATTCTTTGCACTGATAAGACTGGTACCTTAACACAAGATAAAGTGGTTTTAGAACGACACTATAATTTAAATTTAGAAGAAAAGCCAAAAGTATTAGAGCTTTCATACTTGAATAGTTATTATCAAACAGGGATGAAAGATTTAATTGATAAAGCAGTTATTGATGCTGCTCAAGGAGAGTTAGATACAAAGAAAATTAATCAAAACTACAGAAAGATTGATGAAATACCTTTTGATTTTAAGAGAAGACGTATGAGCGTTGTCGTTATTAACCAGCAACACGAACATATTTTGGTAACTAAAGGTGCTGCTGAAGAAATGCTTGCTTGTTCTAACAGAGTAGAAATAGATGGTGCAATAAGTCCACTTGATGAAGATCAACGTCAGAAAATTTTAACTGAAATTGATGAGATGAATCAGGATGGTTTACGTGTTGTTCTTTTAGGATATAAAAAGAATCCAGCTCCTGTTGGTGAATTTAGCATTGATGATGAGAATGAATTAATCTTAGTTGGATTTTTAGCATTTTTAGATCCACCAAAAGACAGTGCTAAGGCAGCATTGACTGCCTTAAAAGAAGATGGCATTACAGTCAAAATTTTAACTGGAGATAATGAAGCAGTTACGCGAAATGTAGGGAAGCAAGTAGGTTTAAATATTGATCGAGTTTATCAGGGAAAAGACCTTGAAAATAAGACTGACGCTGAATTAAAACAAATGGTGCAAGCATGCGATGTTTTTGTAAAATTATCTCCACAACAAAAAGCTCAGATTATTGACTTACTTAGACAAGATGGTCATACCGTAGCTTATATGGGAGATGGAATCAATGATGCTCCTGCAATGAAAGCGGCAGATGTTGCTATCTCAGTTGATACAGCGGTGGACATTGCTAAAAAGTCAGCAGATATAATTTTGCTCCACAAAGATTTAATGATTTTAGAAAAGGGAGTACAAATTGGCCGTCAAGTATTTGGCAATACGATGAAATATATTAAAATTACGCTTTCTTCTAATTTTGGTAATATTTTATCAATTTTAGTAGCTTCTTCGTTTTTGCCATTCTTACCAATGCTTCCAATTCAACTTTTAATTTTAGACTTGATGTATGGAACTAGTTGCCTATCTATTCCATTTGATACTATGAATAAGCATTATTTATCAGAGCCTAGAAAGTGGAGTACAAAGAAGCTACCGAAGTTTATGTTCTACTTTGGTCCAACGTCCTCTATTTTTGATATCATAACTTTTGCTTTACTTTTCTTTATGGTTTGTCCGCAAGTAACGGGAACTATTTATGCAGCAGCTAGCACAACGCAAAAATTAATTTTCTCAGCCATCTTTTGTACAGGATGGTTTATTGAATCACTTTGGACCCAAGAAATGGTTATTCATGCACTTAGAGATCCCAAACTACCATTTATTAAGCAACATGCTACAGCAATTGTTACTTGGGCAACAATCGGGATGGCAGTGGTGGGAACTGTCTTACCATTTATTACACCAATAGCTAAAGCAATAAAATTTGGTCCAATTCCAATGTACTTTTTAGCAATTGTATTTCTTTTGTTAATCTTATATATTGCTTTAACTACTTTAGTAAAGAAGTGGTATTTGAAATCAGAAAAATATTTGATTTAATTAACAAGAAATATTTTCTTTAAAGAATCATGGGTTAATTCTTTGATGCAACCAATTTCTAACATGTTAATGATGATTTTGGTAATCGGGATTTTAACCTATGGTGCAATTCGGGTAATGCAAGGCAGTCTTACCATGGGTGCCCTCATTTCATTTTTAATGTACTTGTTCCAGTTAATGGGACCAGTAATTATGGTTAGCCAGTTCTTTAACGAATTAGCCAAGACATCAGGCTCAACTGAACGTATTCGTGAAATGCTCAATGAACCTGTTGAAGAATCTGCTGATGATCAAAAAATTGATGTTTCTGGTAAAGAATTGCGATTGCAAAATGTCAGCTTCTCTTATGAAAAAGATAAGCAAATTTTGCATGACATTAACGTAGTGGCTAAGCCAAATACGGTTGTCGCTTTTGCTGGACCATCTGGTGGTGGTAAATCAACAATTTTCTCATTGATTGAGCGCTTCTATAAACCAACTTCAGGTAAGATTACGATTGGTGATGAAAATATTGACAATATCGATTTAACTAATTGGCGTCATCAAATTGGTTTGGTTGGTCAAAATTCTGCGGTAATGCCAGGGACAATTCGTGAAAATTTAGTTTGCGGCTTAGATCGTGAAGTAAGCGATGATGAATTATGGCGTGTACTAAAGATGGCATATGCTGATAAATTCGTAAAAGAATCAGAAGATGGTTTAGATACGCAAATCGGTGAACGAGGCGTCAAACTTTCTGGTGGTCAAAGACAAAGAATTGCTATTGCTAGAGCATTCTTACGTGATCCTAAGATTTTGATGCTTGATGAAGCAACTGCAAGTCTTGACTCAGAATCTGAAGCAATGGTGCAAAAGGCTTTAACAAGTTTAATGAAGAATAGAATGACATTAGTAATTGCACATCGTTTAAGTACGATTGTTGATGCAGATAGAATCTATTTCATTGATCATGGTACAGTTTCTGGCTCTGGTACGCATGAAGAATTAGTTAAGTCAACGCCACTTTATGCTGAATATGTTCATAATCAATTTAAAAAATAATATATAAATATATAATAGAAAGAAGCTGATCTTATGATGAATCAAATCATTGGAATTATAGCTTTGTTAACAATTTTAATGCTTTCATTAATTGGTAAGCCAAAAGAAAAAGTGGTTGCAAAAAGGAAATAAAAATATGGATAAAAAAGACGTCAGAGAAAACCATTGCCAAAAATGGATAATGAGAAAAATATAGCTATTTATGAGAAGTTTAAAAATGAACCTGATTTACTTTATTCTCATTTAATGGAGCTAAATACTGGTGTAATTGCAATTATCATGACAATCATTGTCTTAGAAATTCAGTCACCTGCTAATTTGACTCACTATGCTGATTTTTTACATGATATTGGTATTTTCTTTATTACGTTTTTGATTGTTGGTAAATTCTGGTATGACTTGCATAATAGTTATGCTTATCATATTTATCGTCCAGGGAAGAGTATCGCAATTGTTAATTTGCTTTTACTGGGAACACTTTCATTAATGCCAGTAATGGCAAAGTGGGTAATGCTTACCCCAAGTTCAATTTCGATTGCAAATTATGGAGCTGTCTTTTTAGTTGCAAATTTATTGCTAGCTATTTTACAGATTCTCGGTTTTAGAGATACTTTTGAGATCGATTCAAAAACAACTATCAGGATCACTATTCTTAGAACCGGCGTTGCGATCATGTTCAATTTGATTTTGATTGCTTTATTTTTTGTAAGTCCATATTTATCAATGATTTTATATCTAGGATTTCCAATCGTTAGTTTTATTGTTTCGATGGGACCGAAGCCGGGCCCTAGATCTGAGAATGATAAAAGTAAATAAACTAACTTAAAGAGTTGCTTGAAAAAGCAACTCTTTTTTGTGTATAAGTTAAAAAATGGATGAAATTGGGTAAAAGTTTAATTATAGTTAAACTTTCGAGATAAATGGGGCATAATTTAACTTATAATTAAACTTTTGATATTCGAATGTTTAATAGAAATAAATAATCATTTTTAAAATATGATTGATTATAGAAATAAACTGAAAAAATATATTGAGGTAACTATGAAACAATTAACACTAAATAATGGAGTAAAAATACCAATCATAGGCTTTGGTACATATGAAATTACTCCTGATCAAACAAAGCAAGCAGTATTATCAGCTTTTGAAGATGGGTATCGCTTAATTGACACAGCGCAATATTATCAAAATGAACAACAAGTTGGCGAAGCAGTGAAAGCAAGTGGTCTAAATCGTGATGAGGTGTTTATCACAACTAAAACGATGACTGATGGTTATGAAGATACTAAGATTGGTTTAGATGAATCATTGAGAAGAAGTGGACTAGATTATTTTGACCTAGTTCTAATTCACTGGCCAATGGGGGATGATATCGATACTTGGCATGCTCTTGTGGCAGCATATAAAGCAGGAAAGACGCGCGCAATTGGAATTAGTAATTTTAATAGTCGACAAACTTTAGATCTAATTCACCAAAGTAGTGTCCGTCCAATGGTTGATCAAATTGAAACTCATTTACTTTTGCAACAATGGAAGATGCACGAATTTTTAGAAAAAGAAAGTATTGTGCATGAAAGCTATAGTCCTCTTGGTAATGGTCAACAGCATTTGATGAGTAATCCAGTTTTAACAGAAATTGGTGAAAAATATGGTAAATCACCAATTCAAATAATTTTGCGTTACTTGGTCCAAAACGATGTTGTAACTATTCCGCGTTCGACTAATCCAGCTCATATTAAATCAAATATTGATATCTTTGATTTTGAATTAGATAGTGACGATCTTAAGAGATTAAGGGTTTTAGACGAACGTAAGCCAATTGATGGTTGGCCTGTAGAAATGCGTGAAGATGAAGATTATTAAGTCAAAATTGAACTAAAAGTTCAAAATAAAAGCCACATTTTGGTAAAGAGATGAACATTCTTACCAGAATGTGGTTTTTGTATTTTAGTATTGTTTAAACAAATTGATAATAAAGTTAATAAGAATGAATTATTTAAGGAGAGATCATAATTATGAAGTTATTAATTGCAGGTGCAGGCTTTATTGTCAGTGATTTTTTGCCAATTACTAAGGACTTAAAAAATACAAAATTAGTTGGAATTGCGGGGACAACTAGTGATCTTGATCGTATGAAAGAAGATCAAGCAAAATATGGTATTGAAAAAATTTATACTGACTATGATCAAGCACTTAAAGAAACAAATGCAGATACAGTTTATGTCGCAGTACCTAACTCTCTTCATTATTCTTTTGCAAAAAAAGCTTTATTAGCAGGCAAGAATGTTATCTGTGAGAAGCCCTTTACTGTTAAGTATGATGAATTCAAGGAATTGAAGCAAATTGCTAAAGAAAAGCAATTGATTTTAGTAGAGGCGATTACTAACCAATATTTGACTAATTACAAAAATCTAAAACAAAGTTTATCTGAAGTAGGAGAAATAAAGATCGTTTCAATGAATTATTCGCAATACTCTCATCGCTACGATGCTTTTAAACAAGGTAAAGTTCTACCAGTCTTCGATCACAAAAAGGGTGGTGGTGCCTTGATGGACTTAAATATTTATAATATTCACTTTTTGGTGGGATTATTTGGGATGCCTAAAAAGGTTGAGTATCATGCAAATATTGAACGCGGAGTTGATACATCGGGAATATTGACTTTAGATTATGATAATTTTAAGGCTGTCTCAATTGCGGCTAAAGATGTTGCAGCACCGGTCACTTCTTTGATTGAAGCTGAAAAGGAAACTATTATTGTCAATGGACCAGCTAATGTCATGAATTCGTTTGATATTGTGGGCCAGCAAAATAAAATCCAACATGTTGACGATAAGATCTATACTCATCGCATGTACGAAGAATTTGTAGCTTTTGAAAAGATGATTGATAACACTGATTTAGATAAAGATAAAAAAGCGCTAGAACATAGTGATCAAGTAATGCAGATTGTAGAGCAAGCTGTTAAAAGTGCAGGATTGAAGTTGGATTAGGAGAAGAAAAATGAAATTTAATGCCTTAATGCATGTTAATATTCGCGTTAAAGATTGGGATAAAGTTGATCCTGAATATAGCAAAAAAGTTGATTTTCAGTTTGAAGTAATTTGGTACGGCGGAATATCTGAGTATAAACGCTCGCAAGAGCCAGAATATGAAAAGCAGTTACTTGCATGGGGAAAAGAATTAGCAAAATATGGTAATTCATCAAAAATTGATGAGGAAAAATATCCTACTTTAATTGTTGGTGTACCATATGGTGGAACTAAAGAACAAGGTCCATGCGTTTGGGCTAATGAACTAGCGCAGCGTGGTTTTGTTGTTTTAAAATTTGATCAAGTAAATATGGGTGAATCAAGTGGCGAACCTCGCCATGTTTCTTCACCTGATTTATTTGCTGAAAGTTTCTCTGCAGCAGTTGACTATTCGGGTGTGCAAGTTCCATTTGTTGATCGTGAAAAGATTGGTATGATTGGAATTTGTGGTTCTGGTGGCTTTAGCTTAGCCGCTGCAGCTGCTGATACTCGAATTAAAGCAATTGCAACTGCATCAATGTATGACATGACTGATGTACGTGGAATGAACAATTTCTCAAAAGAGCAGCTAGATGAATTTAAGGATAAGCTTACGCGTCAACGCTGGGAAGATTACGCAAATGAGATGCCAGAATATAAACCTTTCTTTATGCAAATGTTGATGCAATTCCAGATATGGATCCAATTACTAAAGAATGGTTTAGATTCTATGCTGTGCCCCGTGGCTTCCATCAAAATGCTCGTGGTGGTTTTACAACTACTTCTGATTTATCAATGCTTCAATGGAGCAATTTAACTTATATTGATGAAATCACACCACGCCCAATTTTATTTATCGTAGGAGATCATGCTCATTCAAAGGCATTTAGTGAACGTGCCTATAAATTGGTAAATGAGCCAAAAGAATTATACGAAGTAAAAGATGCTGAACATATTGATCTTTATGATAATAGAGATAAAATCCCGTTCGACAAGGTAACAGATTTCTTTAAGACTAACTTGAAATAATAGAATCAAATAAATGCAGTATAAAAAGCCTGATTAGCAATAACCAGGCTTTTTGCGTGGAGAAAAAATTTCCTTAATAATAAAACTCCCTAAGAACTTAGTTGTTTATTTTGTGGTTGGAACTGAAACTTATAACTCTGATGGGTTGGTGCCAGCAGGGAGCGTTTTTGCTGGTAGATATGTTTATCAAGGCGTTGTTAAAAGATTTACAACGATTTCGGTTTCTGGTTCAAATGCGCAGCATTCAAGTTTGCCGCAGAATGAATAGATTGTGGATTTGATTAAACGATATATTTTAGATTGATAATGAAAAATGGAGCTTTGCTTTTATAGTGGGGCTCTATATTTTTGTGGAAAAATGGGAGAATGTGATTTATTTTTGAAATTATTTTCTTTTTTCGCAGGTTTTAGCTTGAAATTAGAATCTAAGCATAAGAGTAATTCGCTAGAATCTCCCATAATTTTCCTATTCAAAATTTCATTTCTTTTCATTAGTTTTGAGCAAAACATGATGGATATTAAATAATAAGTGTTATCATTAAAACTGTAAAGAAGAAACTATTGTGTTAGGAGGATTTTATGGATAAACGTAAAATTGTAATTGTTGGTGCTTCACATGGTGGTCATGAATCAGCAATTGAGCTGTTAGATAAATATAATGATGTAGATGTAACTGTTTATGAAGCTGGCGACTTTATTTCATTTATGTCCTGCGGGATGCAGTTGTACTTAGAAAATAAAGTTACAGCAGAAGATGACGTTAGAAACTTTGCCCCAGAAGATGTTGAAAAGAAGGGCGGTCATGTTTATGCCAACCATGAAGTAACTGCTATTCATCCTGAAAATAAGACTGTTACAGTTAAGGACTTAACTAATAATTCTGAAGAAGAAGTTCAATATGATAGGTTGATTCTTTCTTCAGGTGTAACCCCAAAGGTTTTGCCTGTGCCAGGCAATGATCTCAAGAATATCTATTTGATGCGTGGACGTGACTGGGCTTCTAAGTTGATGAGTGCTGTTAACGATCCAGCAATTAAAAATGTTGCTATTGTTGGTGCTGGTTATATCGGTACCGAAGCTAGCGAAGTATTTGCTAAAGCTGGCAAGCATGTAACCTTAATGGATATGATCGATCGCCCATTAGGAACCTATCTTAATTCTGAATTACTCGATGTTTTGGAACCTACCTTTAAGAAAAATATGGACTTGAAGATGGGTGTCAAAATTGAAGGCTTTAATGGTAATGGAAAAGTTGAAAGTGTTAAAACTGATCAAGGTGATGTCCCAGCTGATCTAGTTGTTGTTTCAGCAGGTGTAATGCCTAACACTGACTGGCTAAAGGGCGTAGTTGATTTAGATCAAAGAGGTTGGATTAAGACTGATCCATATTTGAGAACTAATGTAAAAGATGTTTATGCAATTGGAGATGCAATTCTGCCGCTTTCGACTCCAGCTGGTAAGCCAATGCCAATTGCCTTAGCCACTACTACTAGAAGAGAAGCTCAATATGTGGTCGACCATATCTTCGAGGATAAGCTAGACCGTGCCTTCAAAGGTGTTATCGGCGCCTCAGCACTAAGTGTATTTGACTATCATTTTGCTACAGCTGGATTAAACCAATTCTCAGCTGCTAGAAATAAGATTGATTATCAAACTAGTTTCTACGAAGACCATATGCGTCCAGCTTATGTTCCAGAAGCAGATAATCCTAAGGTATATGTCAGCTTAACCTTTAATCCATACACTCACCAAATCTTAGGTGGTGCAGTACTTTCCAAGTATGATATTACTGCTCAAGGCAATGTTTTAGCTTTAGCAATTAGTCATAAGATGCGTTTGGAAGACTTAGCTGAACAAGACTTCTTCTTCCAACCAGGATTTGATCGTCAATGGAGTTTGCTTAACTTAGCTGCACAACATGCCTTAGGTATGGCAAGATTCTAAATTTAGGCATTAATAAAAATAAATTATCAAGAAAAACTAGCCATGTAAAAACATGGCTAGTTTTTTTGTTGGATTTAGTTGTGTTTGGATAAAATAGTTAGTAATTACAATTACTCATTGAGGGCGATCATTTCAAGTAAACTTTGGGCAGTAGAAGAGCCTTCGTTGCCTGCTTTTAAGCCCGCCCTTTGCAAAGCTTGTTCAATATTTTCTGTAGTTAAAATACCAAAAGTGACTGGAATTTTAGCTTGTAAATTCATCTGCATAATCGCATTAGTTACGTTTTGAATAATCATGGCATAATGATCAATTTCACCCTTGATTACTGCACCGAGAGTCATAATTCCAGCATATTTATCAGATTTAATTAGTTTTTGAGCAGTGAAGCCTATTTCAAATGCTCCTGGTACCCAGATGACATCAATTTCATCGTCTTGGATTCCGAATTGATGAAGTGTTTCTTTAGCACCGCGAACCAAATTTTTAGTAACAATTTCATTAAATTTAGCTACGATAATCGCGATTTTTCCATGAGTATTAGTGAAGTTTCCAGTATATTCAGTCATTATTCAGCCTCCTTGAGTTCTAATAAATGATGAAATCTCTTTTTCTTAGTTTGTAGGTAAAAACGATCAACATCATTAGGTGCAATTTCTAATGGAATACGTTTATTAATCTTAATACCGTAATCGTTTAATTGGTCAATTTTATCAGGATTATTAGTTAGCAAATTGATTTCTTTGATCTTCAATTCTTTGACAATCACAGCACCAACCAAAGGATTCTTCCAAGTTTGGAAGCGTCCTTTTTTAGCTTCTTGTAAAGCTAAATTCATATAATATTGGTCTTTTTCCATTTAAATCACTTCCTAACAGAACAAAAAAAGAACCTCGAAGCTAAACTTCGAGGTTCAGAAATAGTATGCAAGTTAAAAAATAATTCAAGTACGCAAATAAGCGTAGATTAAAATTATCCTTCTTCCATCTAGACTATAACTATCGGTACCATTAAGGGTTCAACCGCTTGCGCGGGTTGCGGACTTTACCGCCGGTCGGGAATTTCACCCTGCCTCGAAGAACATTTATTTAATTCTAATTCAGCATAAAGCTGTTTTTCTTTTTTATCAAATGATATTTATATGGCTCTTTTAGAGAATTTACTAAGCAACGATTGTTTTTATTGCACATAACTTCAATGAAGGGATGCATAAATTATTTGATCGTGAAATCCATTTGGTAAGAGAATAAACGAAACATCACAAATTTCAGTGGATTGATACTGGAGTCTGTGATGTTTCTTTATGTATAAAATTTGAAATTAATTATTGATTTTGATTATTCTTATCAATTTAACTGCTAAAACTCAAACTTTCTCATAAAGATTGGGTGAGTTTGGTGGTCTAGGTAACTAGCGGTTTTAGGTGTGATTTCTAAAACACCTAAATCTTTTTTTGCTGCTTCAACATCGTCAACGTAAATTTCATTTAAATGAAAATTTTTGATTGCTGGTTTGTTTAGTTAAAATATCTACCATAGTATGACCTTCCTTGTCCTGAACGCCTATCAGCATTATTATAGAATAGAAGATTGACATTTTTTGACAGAAAAGCTTGCACAACTATGAAAAAATCTGAACGACTTAATCAAGAACTACTATACTTAACCGATAAAAAGATCTTTCATTTAAAAGAACTAGAAGAAAAATTTGCAATTTCTGAACGAACAGCTTTGCGAGATATTACCGATCTAGAGCAGTTAGGCTTAGCTTTTTATAGTGAAACTGGGCGTAGTGGTGGTTATTACATTACTAATAGTAAGTTACTATTGCCCATCCGTTTTAATACGCAAAAGATCAACGCTATCTTTTTCGCTTTACAGGCAATAAAAAATCTTAGTGAAACGCCATACAGTAATGAATATCAAAAGATTCAGACTAAATTACTAAAGAATCTACCTCAAAAATTACAAAACCAAATTAGTCTTCAAAAAGAATTTGTTCACTATATTAGTCAGCCAAGCTTGAATGAAGTACCTTTTTTTACTTTGCTACTTAAAGCTTGTCTGAATAATAGCGTAATTTTAGCGCGAAATTTTCAGTTTATTAAAGAAGAACAAAAATTGCAGTTGCTTGATATATTCTACCAAGCAGGGAATTGGTTTTGTCATGCTTATAATTTGGATTTAAAACGTTGGTTTGTCTTGCGGCTTGATAAATTTGAAACAGTAAAGCTACTAAATACTAAACAATCGGTGATGAATAAAGAGCAATTACTTGATAGCTTCCGGCAATATGAACGGGAGCATTATTGCATCCCTTATCAATGTCAGTTAACCAAAATCGGTGAACAAAAAGTTGAGTATAATTCATACCCAATCATGCAAATTGACCATAAGCATGGAAAAATATATCTGAATGGTAAATATAACAAGGAAGAACTACATTATTTAGTCGACTATTTGATATCTCTGGGTTCTGAAGTAAAAGTATTAAAGCCAAAAGAATTAAAGGATAGCTATTTGGAAAAGTTAAATGAAATAATTCGGCAATATTAATTTGCTAATTCTGACATAGGTTGTCAGGATTAAAGAATAAAGTAAAACTGAAAGGTTTTAGGAGGTAGAATTTATGACAAAGATAATGAACGAAGATTTTTTAGACGTTTTAGAAGATAAAGGACCAGCAACGATTATTTCCATCAATGGCAATCCAGCTAGTGTGGTTAATACTTGGTCACAATATATTAATGTGGTTGCGGATGATACTATTTTGATTCCGGCTGCTGGGATGCATTCAATTGAACAGGATTTCAAGAAAGATCCTAAGCATGAATTAACGATTACGATTGGTTCTTATAATTATCAAGGAACCGCTGGTATGGGTCGCGGGTATCATATTCACGGTAGTGGTCAATTTATTAATGAAGGTGCATATTTTGATCAAATGAAAGCACAATTTGATTGGATTCGAGCAGTATTAGTGGTTAAAATTCATGATGTTGAACAGAAAATATAGTAAAAAGTTTGGAGATTAGCTCCAAACTTTTATTTTTTACGCTTTTTCACTTAAATCTTGATTATGCAAAAGTACTATAATTGAAAGAAAAGATTTAAAGGAATAATCAATGACAATAATTGAACTGAAAAACGTTAATTATCAAGTGGGAAAATGAACTATTTTAAATAATCTATCTTTTGGGATAAAAAATGGTGACTTTTTAACTTTAATTGGTCCATCGGGAGCGGGAAAAAGTACAATTCTAAAATTAATTGCGAACTTAATCAGTCCCAGTTCGGGCACTATTTTTTATCATGGTAGCGATATTCAAAAATTAGACCCAATTAAGTATCGTCGACAAGTAATGTACTGCTTTCAGCAGCCGGTTCTTTTTGGCAAAACTGTTAAAGATAATTTATCTTTTCCCTATCAAATCAGAAATAAAGAAGTAGATTTAGCCAGGCTAGATTCATTATTAAAGATTGTAGATTTACCAGCTGAATTTTTAAATAAAGAAATAAATTCTTTGTCAGGCGGTGAAAAACAAAGAGTTTCTTTAATTCGAAGTATTGTCTTCTTACCCAAAGTGCTATTACTTGATGAAGTTACAACGGGATTAAATGGAAAAAGTAAAGAAATAGTTCATCGTTTGATTGAATCTGTCCATCGACAAGGGACAACTATTGTACAAGTGACTCATGATCAGAGTGAAATTCAAGTAGCTAAAAATGTTTTAGAAATTAAAAGTAGGGGCTTAGTAAATCAAAAATGTAACGGTTAGCAACTTATCCTTAGTTTTAGCTTTTGCGCTAGTATTAGTATCAATTGCAATTTCCGCAAAAGAAAAGCTGGGATTAACCAAAGATATTTTAATTAGCGTAATTCGGGCAATCGTGCAATTAGTGATTATCGGTTTTGTTTTAAAATTTATTTTTCATATAGATACCCTTTGGTTAACGGCTGTTTCGATAAATAGTGTTTTTATCGTCTTCATTTGCAGTGGTTTGATTGGCGAATTAAGTTTTCTATTTAAAACGGACTTATCATATTTACTAGCATTTATTTTTCATCTTATTGGAACCCTTGCATTATTTTCAATAATGATGTTTTTAAATAATTGGTTGATTAATTGGCAAACTTTATTTATTTTTATCCTTGCTTACGCGATGATTTGGTTAGTCATTAGATTGACGCAGGAACGCGATATTAGGCGGATAAATCAAGAAGCGTAATAAACAAAAAGTTAAATTCAAATAATCTTACTAAAAGTACGAGCACTTAATTTTCAATATTAAGTGCTTTTTCTTGATGGTTATCAATTTTTGTAAAACTCAGTTCTCCTAAACTAAAGCATGTAAAACAAAGGAGAATGTAAATGGTAAAGATTCAACAATTTTTTGTTAAACATCAAAAGATAATTTTGGCACTTAATACTGTGCTGATTTTATTTGCGGAAACAGCTAAGTGGTTATTCCATATCAATGCTGCTTATCAAGTTTTGATGCTAATAGTAGGAATTATTGGCTTAATTCCAATTTTGTTAACAGCTATTTCATCATTAAAAGTAAAATTAGTTTCTATTGATGTCTTAGTATCGTTAGCAGTAATTGGTGCTATTGTTATTGGCGAATTTAATGAAGCGGCGATTGTTACCTGGCTTTTTGCATTAGGTGATGTTCTAGAAGAACTTACCCTTAAAAAGACTCGTAAAGCTGTGTCTGATTTAACTAAAATGGCGCCAAAAACTGCGTTGGTTTTGCAAGATGACGGAGCAACGGAAGAAGAGGACATAGATTTTATTGATCTTGGTGAAAAGATTTTGATTAAAACCGGCGATCAAGTCCCAGTTGATGGAAAAATTGTCGCAGGTTCAGGCTATTTAAATGAAGTCAATGTTAATGGTGAGTCAAAACCAGCTGATAAAAAACAAGGTGATCAAGTCTATGCCGGAACAATTCTAGAAGATGGTACCTTGACGGTAGAAACTACAGCAGCTGGAGACGATACTACCTTTGGTAAAATTATCGAAATGGTAGAAGAAGCTCAAGATTCTAAGTCTCATACTGAAAAATTAATCAATCGTTTTTCTAAATACTATACTCCAGCGGTATTAGTGATTGCGATTATCGTAGGCTTAATTACTAGAGACTTCAAATTAACGATTACAGTAATGGTTCTAGGCTGTCCCGGTGCTTTGGTTATTGGCGTTCCCGTTTCAACTGTCGCTGGTATCGGTAATGGGGCTAAGAACGGCGTGATGTTTAAAGGCTCACAAGTAATGGATGCGGCTCGTAAAGTTGATGAGATTGCCTTTGATAAAACCGGTACGTTAACAGTTGGCCATCCTGAGGTAAATAAAATTGAAGTTTTGAGTGGTAATAAGGATGAAATTATTAATCTTGCTGCCAATATTGAATCTCAAAGTAATCACCCGTTAGCCAAAGCAATGGCTAAATTAAGTGAGCAGAAGATTGATCAAATCGAGACTAAGACAGTTAAGGGCAACGGGATGATAGCTGACTTGGATCGAGAAAAATATTATTTAGGGAATTTAGCTTTAATTGAGGAAAATACCTTTGCTAATTCTAAATCAACTCAAGTGGTTAATAAATTAAGTAATTTGGGAAACTCTGTTGTAGTCTTAGCTAATAGTAATCAAAGTAAATTGGCTGTTTTCGGCATTAAAGATCGTCTTCGCCCAGAAGCAGAAACTGCATTAAGGCAATTGAAGCAACTAGGTATTAAGAAGTTGATTATGCTTTCAGGTGATAATCAAGAAACTGCTCAACAAATTGCGGCTGATTTGCCAATTGATGAAATTCATGGGCAAATGTTGCCAGCAGATAAGGCACAATTTGTTAAGAAGGAACAAGAAAATGGTCATCATGTTGCCTTTATCGGTGACGGCATCAATGATAGTCCGGCGTTAGCTAATGCCGATATTGCTATTGCGATCGGTAGCGGTACGGACGTTGCAGTCGATGTTTCAGATATTGTTTTAGTTAAAAATGATTTGCGTAAAATTGCCGATGCTTTATCAATTTCTAAACGAACGGTTTTAAATATGAATGAAAATATTGGAATTGCATTGTTAACTGTGTTGTTATTGTTTATTGGATTATTTACAGGTTATGTCGAGATGGCTAATGGCATGTTTATTCATGAATTCAGCATCTTGGTCGTAATCTTAAACGGCATGCGTTTAATTAAAAATCATCGAAAAGTTGACGGCCATCAATTTTCTGATAAAGAAAAAGATTTAGCATTAAACATGTAAGGAATAAGAAAGGAAGATTTTTATGCAAAAAGTAATGATGAAGTTAGGTGGCATGACTTGCCCATCTTGTTTAACCAAGATTGAAAAGGCAGTTGAAGATGTCGATGGTACAGATCAAATCAAGGTATTATTTAATGCCGGTAAGTTAAAGTTCATGATGAATGCTGATAAGGCTAATGTTGACGATGTTAAAACAGCAATCGAAAAGATGGGCTATGAAGTCAAGGGTGTAAAGGCAAAGGAGCTAGACTAATGAAGGCTGAGGAAGCATACAAGGCAGAATTAAAGCAAAGTGATATTGATCATCATACGCCTACAGCTGGTGCAATGGTGGATCACATTATTGCTAATTTATTAATCCATACTTTGAAAATAGATCAAGCTAAGTTCTTCGCCAAGGGTTCGGCTAGTTTATTTTTAGAACAGCGTGCTGATGAGTGGATCAGATATGAACAGAATGAGTTTAACCAGTTAAATCAAATTTTAGTTAATAACGGCGAAAGTATTCCTACCACTACTGATCAATTTAAAGAATATACTATGCTTGAGGAGAATGGAGCAAGTAAGTACGAAAATGGTCAAGATCAATTTTTCGCTTTAGTAAAAGACTTTGATACACAAATTTTATTTATTACTAAAGCAATTGCCTTAACTCAAAAAGAAACTTGGCCAGAATTGAGTGCTAATTTGATTGAACTGCTAGCCTGGATTAAGGAACAAATCCGTCAATCGCAAAACTTTTTAGGTCATGAATTGCGTGAAAGATTATATACTGAAGAAGATGATGACGACGATGATTTTTAACTAAAGGAAGTTTTTAGATGGCAGAGTTATGTGTACATTTAGTTCCATTATTTAATGCATTACCAACAAATGATCAAATGCAAATAGAAGAACTAGTTCACCATCAAAATTATCAAAATGGTGAATTAGTAATGGATCCTACTTCAAGTAATAATTTAGTAATTGTTGCTCATGGTGGTGCCCGCCTTTATACTTTAGACGAAAATGGCCGTGAAAATATTACCCAGATTTTAAAGACGGGTGATTATGCGGGTGAAAACTGGTTATTTGGTGAAGCAAATACGAATACTTATGTGGAAGCTACAGAAAATAGTGATATTTGTTTACTCAACCGAAATGATTTTTTAGCTTTAATGAAAAAGAAGCCAGAATTAAGTATTCAACTCTTAGAACAAAATATTATTAAAGTACGTGCTATGCATAAGCAAATTCAATTATTAAGTTTGCCTAAGGTAGAAGATCGACTATTGAGTTATTTACAGGCTTATGCAAAACAAGTGAATAAAAATTCATTTACTTTGCCCCTAAAAATGAAAGATTTAGCCTTGTATTTAGGCACTACTCCCGAAACTTTATCGCGTAAATTTGTACTGTTAGAGAAGCAGGGGAGCTTAAAACGAAAACTACGTCATATTGATTTATTATAGTTATTAAAGATCTACGAACTAACTGGTTCGTGGATTTTTTGATTATCGGAAATTAATAAAGAGTAGTTTTTAAATTCAAAAAGGAGATGCTCCTTTGATAAAATTTTATTAAAGGAGGGAGACAATATGTCACTAATTTATATTCGTCAAGCAGCCAAAAATGACCTTGAACAAATCATGCCGATTATTGATGAGGCAAAAAAGTTTTTAAAAGAAGAGGGAAATCCGCAATGGCAAAGTGGTTATCCCAATGTTGAGACTATTACAGCCGATATTAAAGACGGGGCCGCTTGTGTCTTAATCGTTGATCAGAAAATTGCTGTTTATACTGCAATTACGGATGGACCTGATCCTAATTACAAGCAGATTGATGGTAAATGGAAGAATGATCTTGATCCTTATGTGGCCATTCATCGCGTTGCAATTTCTGATGAGTATCGCGGGATGCACCTTGCTAGCTATTTAATGAGCAGTTTGACTTCAATGCACTATGCGGAAAGCATAAGGAATTATCGCGTTGATACTTTTCGAACTAACGACGTAGTTTGGCATATTGTTGAAGACGCTGGCTTTGTAAAACGTGGCAATATTAAGAATATGGATCCAATTGATCCATACCGTGTTGCTTTTGAATTAAATTTATAGTTTTAGAATGAATAGAGGGGGCTTAATTGCATCCCTCTTTTTTAGTAGCATCTAATTAAATAGATTGTTAATTAAAGGAAACAAAAATTATGAAAATTGGATTTATCGGTATCGGTGTAATGGGTACAGGGATTATTAATAACTTACGGAAAAATAATTATGATGTAACTGTCTATAATAGAACAAAAGCTCATGCGCAAACAGTTTTGGGTAATGGGGCTAAATGGGCGGACAATCCAGCTGAACTAACTAAAAAAGTTGATATTTTATTCACTATGGTTGGCTTTCCAAAAGATGTTGAAGATATTTATTTTGGTCAGGATGGTATCTTGATTGTCGCCAAAGCTGGTCAATATGTTGTCGATATGACCACGAGTAAACCTAGTCTGGCACAAAAGATTGATCAAATTGGTGAAGAAAAAGGCTTACATATCTTAGACGCTCCGGTTTCTGATGGGGATATTGGCGCCAAAAATGGAACTTTAACGGTCATGATCGGTGGCCATAAAGAAGACCTTAATCATTTGCATGATTTATTCATAACCTTTGCTAGCAAATTAAATTATTTTGGCAGTTATGGTAGTGGACAACATGCTAAGATGGCTAATCAAATTATGATTGCTGGAGAACCATGACTGGCATGACCGAAATGCTGGTATATGCTAAAGCGGCACATTTAAATTTAGAACAAATTTGTCAAACCTTGCAGTCTGGTGCAGCAGAAAATTTTAGTCTAGATTCATATGGTCCAAAAATATTGCAGGGTGATTATACACCTGGTTTTTTTGCTAAACATTTTTTAAAAGATTTGCGTATTGCCTTATAAGAAGCTGATAAGATGCAGTTAGATCTGCCTGCGACTGAAGAAGCAAGGCATTTATATGAAATCTTGGTTGACCAAAAGAAATTGGGCAATGATGGAACACAAGCTTTGATTAAGTTGTGGTGGAAGTAATGAGTTTCAGAACATCATTAGCTGATAAAATGCGGCAGCTGCTGTGGTTTCACTAATTTGTTTTGTACTCACTTTTATCTTAAAAAATAGAACTAAACCAAAATTATAGTGAGATCAATGAAAATATATAATTACATCAATAAAGTTAAAAAATTAGATATTCTTTTGTCAAAGGAGATTGCTCAAATATTATTACGACAGGGCGTTCCTTTTACTAAATCACAAATTGAAGTAGTTATGTATTTATATCATCATCAAGATCAAGTTGTGTATCAGCGTGACTTGCCAGATGTTTTGGGAATTACGCGACCAATGGCTAATGGGTTAGTAAAACATCTGATTCAGAAAAATGCTGTAAAATTAATCGAAGATTCAGATGATTCAAGATTAAAGCGTATTAAATTAATGCCAGTAGTAATAGCGGAATATTGATTCTCGAACTGCTGCTTTTGCTAAAGAATTTAACCAAATGGAAGGTAAGATGACCAAAGGCTTTACTCAGAAGCAGCGTGATGAGTTCGATCAATTGTTGGTAAGAGCTATTAAAAATTTAGAAGAAAAGTAGGAAAATGAGCTTCATTTTTTGGTGTAAAGCTCATTTTTCTTTTTTATGATAATTTTTGATATTAAAATGATATTTTAATTATCTAAATCACGTATCATTATTAATGGAAAGAGGTGATAAAATGCAAAAAATTGCTTATTATAATTCTCCCGTTGGTCAAATTTTACTAGCCAGTGATGAGCAAGGCTTAACTGGCTTGTGGCTTCGTAGTGATCGCTTTTATGCTGATAATTTAGCTAAAGATCATCAACTTGGTAAAAATAAATATTTAGATGATGCTATTAGATGGCTTGATCTCTATTTTGAAGGAAAGAATCCTAAGTTTTTACCTAAATTACATTTAATTGGAACAGATTTTCAAAATCAGGTCTGGTTAGCCTTACTAGAAATTCCTTACGGTGAAGTTACTACTTATAAAAAAATTGCAGAAAAAGTAGCTGGGCGAGCAGATCATTTACCCATTCGAGCAGTAGGGAGTGCAGTAGGTAGAAATCATATTGCTTTAATTGTACCTTGCCATCGTGTAATTGGTAGTAATGGCAATCTTACCGGTTATAGTGGGGGGATTGACAAAAAAATCCAACTTTTGCAGTTGGAAGGAATTGATATTAGTAAATTTTCGCTGCCGGCTAACTATAAATGACGACTTTGTTTAAGCGGTAGTTGCGCTAGTTTAAGAATTTTCATTCGAGTCGAGGCAAATGTAGCAAATAAAGGTAATAGATATTCATTAATTGTGTGATTTTGCTTGGAACCAAATTGATAATCAGCTAAACGTGCACCCGTACTGACCGCAACTAGCACTTCCTTGTTATCAAGTGCGTGTCCTTTACTACCATAAGCCCAGCCATGTTCAAGAACCAAATCAAACCATTTTTTCATAAGTGGGGGAACACTGTACCAGTACATTGGAAACTGAAAAACAATTCGGTCACTTCTTAATAGGGCATCTTGTTCTGCTTTAATGTTGATATTTTCATCTGGGTAAAGTTCATAAATATTCCTAACTTCTGTTGTTATATCTTTAATTAGCGCTTGGTTTACACTGGACTCTTTTAAGTCGGGGTGAAATAGAAAAATTGTTATTTTCATTTTGTTATCTCTCCTAATTCAATTTTAGTCAGTATAAAGTGTAACGTTGCGCTATAGTCAAGAGAGTAATTAAAAATAGATTTTTTAAAGTAGCATTAGGATGATAGTATTTTTAAGATTTTGAATCAAAAATTAATGGTAAAGATCTGGATATATAGACATCTTTATGTTTGTTATATTTGGTTGAGATATATGTCTAAGCATATTTTTGATATTGTTGACGGCATTCATTAAAAGTTTAAAAGATTCAAATTCAATTTAAATATTATGAAAATTCAGCTTCAAAAATATCTACATTATTGGTACTTATATGCTCAATAACTGCAAAACAAACGTTTTCAACAGGAGAGGACTCTGCCCAAATTTGATGCCACATTTTGGCCACTTCTTTTCCTCGAAAGCCGAAAGCACCGGCGCCCCAAGCTCCTAGGATTAAATTATTTACGTGATTTTCTTCAGCAATTGTTTTTACAAAATACATTCTATTTTGTAAAACTTCGCATGCTGTCCTATAAGAGATATTATCAAAGTTTGCACGGTTATAACACGGTGCAGCACAGGTTATAACGTCGAATTTATTTACTAATGTACCGTCTAAATTAGTAAAAACAATATTTGGACTATATATTGCACGATTTTGGTATAGATGATGATTAATGTGTTCACGATTCCATTGATAAAAATCAGTAAAATTAGTTAATACTGAATATAAATTAGATTCATGACATAGCACTTCTTCTTGAGCTCCTGAACCATTTAAGTAACCACCTCCAGGAGTTAGATAATCTGCAAAATTTAAAATTGCTGTTTTTAAATTAGGGTAAATATTTTTCAAATTGTTTGCAGCATGGGCTGTATTTTCCTCTTTAAAAGATAAATTCGCATAATGAGTATATTTTATATGTGGTTTTTGTAAAAAATCTTTTGGACTATAAATTTTACTTTGCTTAATACTTAAATTAGTTTCATTAGTATATTTGTTTTCCATTATTTTTAAGTGGCTTTTAGCCATTGCAATGCGTTTAGCTACAATTCCCATATAGAATCTCCAAAATTAAAAAAGATATTTATTGATTTACAGATATTACTTTTAATGTCCAGCAGTAAGTTTAATTCCGATAATTGAAACAATTAATAAAATGACAAAAATCCAGGTCATCATATTCATTTGATCATGAAATAAGAATACACCAACTAGTACTGATCCAACAGCTCCAATTCCTGTCCAAACTGGATACGCGATTCCAATTGGTAAATGTTTCGTTGCTATAATTAACCCTGCAAAACTAGCTATCATCCCAATAATTGTTGCAATTGCCCAACCAATTTTAGTAAATCCTTGGCTCAATTTCATCGTCGTTGACCAGACAACTTCGAAAATTCCTGCAATTACTAAATAAATCCAAGTCATATAAATTCCTCCAAAAGAAAAGAGTAATTGTGTATCTCTTCAAAGGCCTAATGAGATATATAATTACTCTTATTTGTTTACTTCCCGGCGGAAGTGTTTATTTAACTGTAGTTATCTTAGCAAACTCATTATTAGAATTCTAGTTATTCAGTGAATCTCTGTTAGTTAACCAGTGACTCTTTTTCAAAATTACAATATTATGTCGGCAATAAAGAAGTCAACTTTGTAGCTATTCACGATGGTCTAAAAGAGTACTATCAAGTTAGTTCGACGGTTCAAGATGAAAAGACATATCAAAGAGAGATTGCTCCATTTTTGGAAATTAAAGATAATTATCCCAAAATTCTTTTGAATCAAGATCCAGGAAGTTATGATGATAATGGTGTTAAACAAATTAACGTGATCGATTGGTTGTTAAAGAGCTGATACATAAGATGTCTATATTTACATATATTTCCGTGTAAATATAGACGTTTTTTCATCTCTTGCATTTAGAAAAATCATATGCTACTATTTGCTTACAAAAAGTAAGTAAATGATTTAGGAGTTGATAGAAATGAATATTGAATTAGGTATCTCATCATTTGGTGAAACTACACCATTAGAAACAACAGGAAAAGCCATTAGTCATGATCAAAGAATCAGAGACTTATTAGAAGAAATTATTCTTGCAGACAAATTGAATATTGATGCTTTTGCAATCGGTGAACACCATCGCAAAGACTTTGCTGTCTCAGCACCGGAAATCATTTTAGCAGCTGCTGCTTCGAAAACTAAGCAAATCCATCTTTCAAGTGCTACTACAAATCTACCAACAATTAATCCAATTAGAGTTTACGAACAATACGCAACAATGGATGCAATTGCACCGAGCAGGGTTGAAATCATGGCTGGGCGCGGATCATTCACTGAAGCTTTTGATTTATTTGGCTATGATTTAGAAAACTACGATGAACTTTTTATTGAAAAGCTCGAAATGCTACTTAAAATGAACAAAGAGGAAATTCTTGATTGGCCAAAAGGAAAATTTACACCTAGAGTTGATCATAAAGGAATTTATCCGCGTACAAAAAAGCCAATTCCTATTTCTGTTGCTACTGGTGGAAGCATAGAATCGACTATTCGCACTGCAGAGTTAGGTTTGCCAATCGTTTATGCGATAATTGGCGGTGATCCTTTGCACTTTAAACCACTAATTAAGTTGTACAGAAGAGTTGCAGAAAAAGTTGGCAATGATTTAACGAAGATGCCGATTACTGCTCATTCTTGGGGTTGGTTAGATCAAGATAAAGAAAAAGCCATTAAAAATTATTTCTATCCTACTAAATTGTTAGTTGATCAAATTAGTACGGAAAGACCGCAATGGAAAGGAATGACGTATGAACAATATCTTGAATCGGTCGGAGAAAATGGTGCAATTTTTGTTGGTGATAGCGAAACTGTTGCAAACAAGATTATCAAAGTAATGGAAGAGCTTGGTTTGACTCGATTCTATCTTCATTTCTATCTTCATTTACCAATTGCTTCAATGCCACATGAAGATGTTATGAACGCAATTAGAATTTATGGAGAAGAAGTAGTTCCTAAAGTTAAGGCGTATTTTCGAAAAAAAGATGAAAAAGAACGTCTCAAATTGAAGTGGAAGAATAATAAGTAAAGCTACGCTGTAACAAGATCTCGTTTTGCTGAGCTACCAATGGTAGAATTATCATAATAGATAGAAATAATTGGTGAAAGCAAAGAGGATATAATTGTTGTGGATAAACTAGAGATTAGAGAATATCATGAAGCTGATTTCGATAGGTTATGTCAGATTCATGATCAAGCAAGAAAACAAGAACTAGAAGCTGCTAATTTAAGTGAGGCTTTTAAGCCTTTGAAAATTGCAGCATATGAAGAAGATCTATTTTCGTATAATATTTATGTTGGACAAAAAGATAAAAAAGTTATTGGTTTTGTAGCGTTTAGTGATGATGAACTTGCTTGGCTTTACGTAGATCCAAGTTTTCAAAAACAAGGAGTTGGGAGTAAGTTAATAGAGTTTTCACTAAGTAAAATGAAACGACCAGTTTATTTAGAAGTATTAACGGGTAATCCAGCAAAAGAATTATATTTGCACAAGGGATTTAAGTTCTGTAAACATGAATCAGGAAAGATGCCAGGAAACGAAGATTTCAAAGTTGAAGTGGATTTATTAGTTTACAGGTAGAAAAAAAGAGTTAAAGATATTTATTAGACATAATGAGCTACAAGAGTTACTAACTTTTGTAGCTTTTTTATATTGAAGATAAAACAAGATGATGATATTTTTTAATTAAAAGATAGGAAGAAGTGAATACCATGATTATTCGTAGAGTAACGATGGATGATTTAGAAGAAGTAGTAAATCTAGAATCTGCTGCATTTAAGATGACTAAAGAGCAAACCAGAAACGATATGGTTGGAAGAATTGAAAATTATCCTGATACTTTTTTGGTAGTACAAGAAGATGGTAAAGTAATTGGTCATATTTTTGGTCCTGCTTTTAATAAACGCTATATTGAAGATGAACTATACTTTAATAATCATCCCAATCAAAAAGATGATCGGTATCAAATGATATTAAGCTTAGCTGTTTTGCCTGCATATCGTAAACAAGGAATCGCAACAAAATTAATTGAAGCATTGGTGCAAGTTGCTAAAAAGCAAAAGCGCCAAGCTATTTCTTTAACATGCTTACCGAAATTGATTAAATTTTATGAAAAACGTGGTTTTCATAATGAAGGCGAGACTAATGATGATATACCAGATCCAACTGGTGTTACTAGTGTAAATATGGTGAGGACTTTATAGAGTGACTAAATTAACTGAAGAAATGTATGCAATTTTTGATCGTGACGAATTCTCTTTTAAAAAGCTGAAAGAGAAACATTCTGAAGAGGAGCTAACGCAAATAAAAGCAAGTTTTAAAGAAGCTTGGCAGACCTGGAAAGAGGTAAACTTAAATGTTTATCAAAAATTGCCACAAGATAAATTTGCTAAAGTTCATATCGAAAGTTGGACAAATGGTTGGAACTTACGCGATCACTATTGGGCAGCTTATCGTTTAAATACTTTAGCTGATAAAAGCCCCTGCATTGGTGTAATGCTCGATAAAAAGCAATTGCAAGTTTATTTAATGTTTCAACATTATAAGAGTGAAAAACGCGGTGACAGTTCTGAACAATATAATAAATTATTAGCTGATATTCCAACTTGGGCAAAGAATCGCAAAATTAGTAACTGGTACTTATGGGACAAAAATGAGATGGAATTTGTAGATCATTTGTCCTTGAATGATTATTTAAAAGACACACAAAAGCAAACCACGTTTAATGAAGAAGCCATCAAAACAAGTTTCTTACTGGGCAAGTTTGCTTTTAGAAATCAAGATCAAGTTGAAGATATGGAAGAATTTATTTTGGATGGGATTAAGCAGTTATTGCCACTATATGAAAAAATAGAACGTTAGATAAATTTGTCATAAAACTGCAACTGTGCTAATAATTAGGGTGAGATTTAATTTACTATAAGTAAGCGAGTGAATTCTATGCCAATAAGAAAGCCATTAGCAGATTTAATCAGGCCTAAAGATTTATCACAGTTTGTAGGTCAAAAAGATTTAATTGAAGAGGGACGTCCCCTTTATCAAATTATTAAAAAACATGTACCAATTTCACTGCTTCTCTGGGGACCACCAGGAACGGGAAAGACTAGTTTAGCTCAAATTATTGCTCGTGAATTTGATTATCCATTGGCAACTTTTAACGCTTCAATTGATAATAAAGCTAAACTGACCCAGATAATTAATACATATCCTTATCAATCCTTTGTTTTGTTAATTGATGAGATTCACCGGATGACCACTACACTGCAAGATTTTCTGCTGCCTTATTTAGAAAATGGACGTATTCTTTTAATTGGGGCAACTACGGAAAATCCTATTATGTCGATTGTACCAGCAGTGCGATCACGGTGTCAGATTTTTGAATTCAAAGCGTTAAGTGATGAAGATATTGAACAAGTTTTAGTCCATGCTTTAAAAGAAGTCTTTCATTTTAAAGATAAAAATATTGACCGAAAAGCAGTTAAGATTATTGCAATTTCTGCCGATGGTGATTTACGCATTGCATTAAATCTTTTAGAAACTATTCATGCAGTTAATGAGGATCTTTCAGTTGAAGAAGTAAAGCAATTTGTAAAAGGGCAACATTTTGCCTATGACCGAAAAGCCACGAAACATTATGATTACTTAGCTGCCTATTCCGATTCTATGGCTGGTTCTGACACAGATGCCGCTTTATATTATTTAGCAGTTTTACTTAAAAATGGCGATCTTGCTTCAGTAGTAAGGCGTCTGCGTGAGATTCCATATACTTACATTGGCTTAGCTAATCCTGAGCAAGCTACCCAGATTGTAGTCGCGGCTAATCAAGCAGAAAAAATTGGGATGCCTAAGGCTAAATATCCTTTGATGTTTGCAACAATGCTGATGTGTTTATCGCCAAAGTCAGGTGTTTTTGATGAAATCTGGCAAAAATTAGACGGAGATACTGATCATCCAAGTAAACATCCCATGCCACGAGGACTTCGTGATATGCACTATAAACATTCTGAAGAAATAACTGGTGGTGGACTGATTGACAATCCATTTGCGCAGCCCTTTCAGATCGCAAAGCAAAATTATATGCCTAAAGGACTCGAAGGAAAGCGGTATTATTTTGCTAAAGACAACGCAAGTGAGAAAAAGTTTGAACAGCGGTATTTGAAGCTGCATCAATATATTTATGGTAAGGATTATGACAAAGAAGGTAATAACTATGAAAATTGATGCGTTTGCACATATTTTAACGCCGGAATTTTATTAAAATAGAGACTTTAGTTAATTTAGATGAAAGAATAGCCAAGTGGCCTGATAAAAATACTAAGCAAGTTGTTTCTTTGGCAAATATTAATCCAGAAGACTTTGTTGACGGAGACGAGGCAAGTAAGATTGCCCAATATGCTAATCAAGAATTAGCTGGTATTGTTGCAAATCATCCAAAGTATTTTGAAGCTGGAGTAGGGATGCTAGCTATGAATAACATCCCTGCCTCGCTTAAGATTCTAGAGAATATTGAGAAAAGTCCTTATTTAGTGGGAGCACGAATTTTCACACGTCATTTAGGAAAAAGCATTGCTGATCCAGAATTTGAACCTATTTTATTAAAAGCTGCAGAACTAAATCTTCCATTATGGCTTCATTCTGTATTTGATAATCGAAAGCCTGACAATAATTTAGTATTTTCTTGGGAATATGAATTATCGCAAGCAATGCTGCAACTAGTTCAAAGTGATATTTTCAAAAAAGCACCCGACGCTCATCACGCTGGTGCAATGGTACCATTTTTCAGTGGCAGAATTGAACATATTTTAGATCAAGAACATGCAGAGATGTTTAAGAACTTTTATGTAGACACAGCTATTTTAGGGAATACACCTGCTTTGCAACTTGCATTAGATTATTTTGGTATTAATCATGTTTTGTTTGGAACTGATGCACCATTTGCAGTTATGCCAGCAGGTGCTGATAAGATAGTCACTGATGCAATTGAGAATCTTAATATTTTCGATTTATATGATAAGAAGATCTTTGAGACAAATTACCAACATATGATTAAATAACTTGTTCGTTTATGTTAGATTGAGTGGTTAAAGAGCTGCTCAGTCTTTTTATTACAAAAATTTTATAATACATTTCTTTTTTCTTTGTTCTGACTAAGTGCTACATTAAAGATGAATAGTGGAGATTGGAGGATGTATTATGTATAACTTTGATCAAGAACCAGAACGCCGGCACTTAGTCGATGAATCTGGCCTAAATACATTTCTAAGTAAACTATATGGTTTAATGGCTTTAGCAGTTTTAGTTTCTGCTTTAAGTTCATACTTAACAATGACTGTTTTTGCTAGACAGATGCTTAACCTAATGAATAATCATCCGTGGACAATGTGGTTTTTACTACTTTTGCCAATCGCATTGACATTAATCATCAATTTCAATGCTACAAGAAGTCCAGGAATGAGTTTTGTCTTGCTAATGCTCACAGCAATTGTCTATGGCGTAACTTTTGCCTTTATTGCGGGAGCTTATACTGGTGAAGATATTGCTTCAGCCTTTGTAGCTTCAGCTACCGTATTTATTGTAATGGCTATTTTAGGAACAGTGACGAAGCGAGATTTAAGTAGAATTGGATCTTATGCGTCAGCAGCACTAATTGGGTTAATAGTAGCGATGCTAATTAATTTCTTTTTGAAAAATCCGGCAATTGATTACATTTTCTCTTTTATTGCAGTTATTATTTTTACTATTTTAACTGCCTGGGATGCACAAAGAATGAAAAATATTTACTTGCAATTTGATGGAGAGCTTTCAACAAATGGTCTAGCAGTACTAGGGGCGCTTCAATTATATTTGGATTTTGTTAACTTGTTCCTACAGTTCTTAGACATTTTTGGTTCTAATGATAATAATTAGTTTATTTTCATTTGTACTGCTTTCGATATTGCATCGGAGAGATCTTTTCTATTTTTTTGAAAAGACTAGAAAAACTACTTTGATTGCTACAACCTATATTTTGTGCAATTTCATTAATAGATTTATTGGTAAATAATAGCTCATGTTTTGCATGGACTATTTTTTGTTGATTAATAAATTGAATAAGTGATTGGCCGGTTTCTTTTTTAAAACGATGCTGTAAATATGGAAGGCTAATGCTTAAATAATCAGCAATTTCATCTACAGAATTTATCTCTGAATAGTGTGCATAGATATATTCTTGCGCCTTATATACAATCACGGTTAAATTTGCTCTCTTTTGTCGATTAATTCGATTTACAAAAATCTCGCCAATTGCACGTGTATATTCATAATAATTCGAAATGATCTTATCTTTTTCAATTTGCTTAATGATCTCGTCGCTAAGACTGTAAGCTTCAGTTACTGATAATCCTCCATTAATTGCGGAACGAGTATAGAGAGTAGTTGCAACAATCGCCATATCTTTTTCATTACGTAGCTTAGTTTGCCCAAATTTACCAAAGTTTCCATTTTTTACAAATACTCGAAAGGCATAATTAAAGCGATTGATATTTCCTGAAGCTAAAGCATCTAACATTTTGCATTCGCTTAGGTAACCTTCATAACTTGAAGTAGTTAATGTAGACGACTTAGTCAAAAGGTTAGCACCAGTTTCTATTTTTGCAGAGTTAATAGTGGGAAATTTGTGATAAATAAGATGATAGAGACACTTCATGACTTCCCGAAATTGGTCATAACCTAATAGGGGACTGAGACGATCGTAATTACCGTTACTTTCAATAGTAAAATTTGAATTCCAGCAAACTAATGATGTTAAGTTCTTCCAAGGAAGAGACGTAGCAGTTGAGGCTTGGGCACAATTTGCAAATGGTAAGCACGACATTTTCAATAATAAAGTTTTGAAAGAAATTGCTGAGAATCATCATAAAACTGTTGGACAAGTTATCTTACGTTGGTTAACTCAAAAGAGCATCGTAGTTATTCCCAAGGCTGTTCATGATGAACATCAAAAAGAGAATATTAATATCTTTGACTTTAAACTAACACAAGATGAAATGGCAAAGATTAAGGAACTAGACAAGGGCGAAAGTCAATTCTTCGACCACCGTGATCCAGCTGCTATTGATAACATCTTTGGTGAAAGTTTGAGACAACTTCGTGATTCAGAATAATTAGGTCAATCTAATACAAAAGAGACTAGTTTAGTGCTAGTCTCTTTTACTTTGCAATTACTAAATGATAATCACCTAAAAAGGTGCTTTCAAAATCTTTTGGAAGTTTATATTGCTGGTTAAATATAACAATCATCGCATGAAAGTTCTGATAATTACGCAGTGTAAAATGATCGACATTAGCTTCAACTAAATCTTTTGCCTTTTGATAAGAAACTGGAAGTTGGTAATCTAAACAATTAAATAATCGTCTAGCATATTTATCAACGACGAACTCGCCTTTCTGAATACCATACATTAAGATTACATCTGCTGTTTCTGGACCAATTCCTTTAATGCTAAGCAGTTCAGAACGTAACTGGTCTTTAGATAATTGGCGACATTTATCTAGGTCAAAATTATATTTCTGAAAGTAGGTTGCCAATCTTTTCAGAGTGGCAGCTTTTCTAGTATAGAAGCCAGCAGAAGCAATGGCTTTTTCTAATTTATCATCGGGCGTCTTTAAGATGTTCTCTGGCCAGAAATTAGTGGCTTGGTACAGAGTTACTAAGGCCTTATCAACATTTTTCCAATTAGTATTTTGAATCAAAATTGTTGACCAAATTGCTTGCCAGTCGCTTCTCCCAGGCCACCAGCCATTAGGATCTAGGTGGTCGTACATTAAATCATAGAGTTCATTCAAATTGATCTTTTTCATTATTATTCCTCCACTAACTAATTAATTATCATAATCTTAAGCATTCAATTTAACAAAAATATGATATTTTAGGTACTAATAGATAAAATAAAAAGATAAAGATAAGAAACTAGGTTTTGATAATGGAAGAAAATACTAAAAAAATGCTCGCCGGTTTACCATATCGTCCAGACACTGAGGAGTTAAGCAGAATTTCAACGAAAGCTCATCGTTTAAGTAGGGACTATAATCAAACCGCCGATGAAGATAAAGAAGTTAGAAAAGCAATTATTGATGAATTATTTCCAAATCATGAAACAGGAGTGTATTTACAAGGACCAATTGAGGTTGACTATGGAAAATTTACTAAACTAGGTAAGAATTTTTATGCCAATTTTAACCTAACTATTTTAGATACTTGTCCTGTAACGATTGGTGATAATGTAATGTGTGGTCCAAATACTTCATTAGTAACTCCACTTCATCCCTTATTGCCTGAGCAACGTAATGCACGTCTTCAAAAAGATGGGAAAATTGCTGATATCGAATATGGTGCTCCAATTACAATTGGCGATAACTGTTGGCTAGCAAGTAACGTGACTGTCTGTCCGGGCGTAACGATTGGTAAGAACTGTGTTATCGGAGCAGGGAGCGTAGTAACTAAAAATATTCCTGATAATTCACTTGTTTTAGGAGTTCCAGGTCGGGTAGTAAGAAAAATCACCGAAAAAGATCGCTTAGATAATTATCCTTACTAAAAATTTGCTATAGAATCGTCTTGCGAACACTTGTTTGAATGAAGTATAATAACTATGAAAAAAGACTGTTAAAGCATTAACTTTAGCAGTCTTTTGTTCTTACTATTTATTTATTTTAGATTTACTATTGAGTAATCCATGGGATTTTTTATACCAATACCATAATCCAAAAGGAACGATATTTTCTTCATGATTGATTAATCGTTTAATATTAGAACGGTGTCTTACAAACAATAAGACCATCATGATTCCAGTAATAATAGTCAGAAAGACATCATGAAACCAGAAAGAACAAATAAAAATTATCACTATTGAAACTAAACTAGATAAACTTACGAATGAAGTAATAAAGAGCATTGGTAAAAATACTACTGCACATAGTCCAAAGAATTTTAGATTGTAGCCTAGGAATACACCTGCACTAGTTGCTACCGCTTTTCCTCCCTTGAATTTTAGAAAGATTGAGAAAGTATGACCTAAAATAGCGCAAGCACCGGCAATTAATAATAAATACTTTGGTCCCTTTAAATGGAAAATTAAAGGCAAATCGGTAGCAAGTGTTCCTTTTAATACATCAATAATTAAAACCGCACTTCCAGCTATCGGTCCCATTACTCTGAATGAATTAGTTGTTCCAATGTTTCCTGATCCAAAATTTCTTATATCTTCATGAAAAAATATTTTTCCGACTAACACACCTGTAGGAAAGGACCCAATTAAGTATGCTAAAATAAAAACTAGTAAATAATTCAACGTAGACATTTAATTTTCAACCCCATTTAAAATCTAAAGCTATTTTAACAGAGATTATAATAGCTGTGGGATTGATTTTGATTGTCTGTTAAAAATGGAGGCATTTATTTGGCTAAAACAAATAAAACGACCAGTTCATATGATGATTCTTCGATCCAGATTCTTCATGGACTAGAGGCAGTAAGAAAACGTCCAGGAATGTATATCGGTTCAACTGATCGACATGGTTTAAATCAACTAGTTTACGAAATCGTTGATAACTCAGTTGATGAAGCAATGGCTGGTTATGGTAAAGAAATTAACGTAACTATTCATAAAGATAATTCGGTTACAGTTCAGGACTTTGGACGTGGAATGCCAACCGGAATGCATGCATCAGGAATTCCAACAATTGAGGTTATTCTGACTGTTTTGCACGCAGGTGGTAAGTTTACTGAGAAAAATTATCAAACCTCTGGTGGCTTGCACGGTGTCGGCTCTTCTGTCGTAAACGCATTATCTTCTTATCTAAAGGTTAGAGTCGTTAGAGACGGACAGGCTTATGAAGAAGAATTTGAAAATGGTGGACATCCGATTGGCACTCTTAAGCATTTGGGTAAAACTAAAGATAAGAATGGTACCACGATTACTTTTAAACCAGATGCGACTATCTTTTCAACTACTACCTATAATTATGAAACTATTCAAGAACGAATTCGTGAATCAGCATTTCTTTTAAAGGGTGTTAAATTTACTTTAACCGATGAACGCGAACCCGAACATCATGATGAATTTCTCTATGAAGATGGAATTAAGTCATTTGTATCTTACTTAAATGAAGATAAAGATACGATGGGAGATGTATTCTACTTTTCTGGTCAGCAAAATGGCATTGAGGTAGAATTCGCTGGTCAGTATAACGATGGGTACTCAGAAAACTTTGTTTCATTTGTAAACAATGTTCGTACTGCTGATGGTGGTAGTCATGAGGCTGGTGCAAGAAGTGGATTTACTAAAGCTTTTAATGATTATGCTAAAAAGCAGGGCTTGTTAAAAAATAAAGATAAGGGTCTAGAAGGTAGTGATTACCGTGAAGGCCTAAGTGCAGTCTTATCTGTTAAGATCCCTGAAGAATTATTAGAGTTTGAAGGACAGACCAAGGGTAAATTAGGTACTCCACAAGCAAGAAGTGTTGTTGATAGCATTGTTTACGAGCAACTTTCTTATTACTTAATGGAAAATGGAGAATTTGCCCAAAGTTTAGTTCAAAAAGCTCAAAAAGCTAGGGATGCGCGTGAAGCTGCTAAAAAGGCCAGAGATGAAAGTCGAAGCGGCAAAAAGAGACGAAAGAAAGAAATTCTTTCTGGAAAATTAACCCCTGCTCAATCACGTAATCCTAAGAAAAATGAATTATTCCTAGTCGAGGGTGACTCAGCTGGAGGATCTGCAAAACAAGGCCGAGATCGAAAATTTCAAGCAATCTTACCATTGCGTGGTAAAGTATTGAATACACAAAAAGCTAAATTGCAAGATATCTTTAAGAACGAAGAAATTAACACTATGATTCATACTATTGGAGCTGGCGTTGGTTCTGATTTTCAAATTAAAGATGCTAATTACGATAAAATCATCATCATGACAGATGCGGATACTGATGGTGCTCATATTCAAATTTTGTTGTTAACCTTCTTTTACAGATATATGCGTCCAATGGTTGAAGCAGGGCGCGTTTATATCGCACTTCCACCACTTTACAAGCTTCAAAAGGGAAACGGTGCAAAGGCTAAGATCAAATATGCCTGGACTGATGAAGAACTAAGTGAAGACTCTAAAGATATGGGTAAAGGATTTGCTTTACAGCGGTTTAAAGGTTTGGGTGAAATGAACGCTGATCAGTTATGGGAAACTACCATGAATCCTGAAACTCGTACTTTAATTAGAGTTAAGATTGATGATGCACAACTTGCTGAAAAGCGTGTGACAACCTTGATGGGAGATAAGGTTGCTCCGAGAAGAAAATGGATCGACGAAAATGTTAAATTCCGCATGGGCGAAGATGGTTCAATTCTAGAAACAAGTAGAGATTAAGAGGTTAGATTTTTAAATGGTAAAAACTACTGAAAGAATTAGGGAATTACCTCTTGAAGAAGTTATGGGAGAAAGATTTGGACGATATTCAAAATATATTATCCAAGAACGTGCTCTCCCTGACATTCGAGATGGTTTGAAACCTGTTCAACGTCGTATTCTTTATGCAATGTATAAAGATAATAATACATATGACAAACCTTATAAAAAAGCTGCTAAGGCTGTCGGAAATGTAATGGGTAACTTTCACCCTCATGGAGATAGTTCTATTTATGGTGCGCTAGTTCCCTTATCTCAAG